>ERZ1370068.485-contig-10440_pt1 | contig 27474 bp, 40 predicted proteins | sample MGYA00561227_ERZ1370068 | MGnify/ENA primary metagenome ERZ1370068 (study PRJEB38410, sample SAMEA6850437) | metagenome | study: Metagenomic assessment of the ecological functions of the soil: analysis of the soil microbiota associated with the...
TTGTACTACGTTCAGTTACATATTATTAAACAAATATTTATCCCTTTTTTATAAGCACACCCCATCATATTTTGCAAGCACTGCCTGATAGGAGGAGATTTGTTCAATCGGGTTTAAAGTAAGTACCAATAAAGTAGTTACTTCATAATAAAATAATGATTAGGATCTTCTTTTTATTCTTCATGTATTCTTTCGCTTCTTTATCAAGCGGATGTCAATAATTCTTTACGATGAGCTGGTTCAGCTTTCATAAAACTATGACCATGCATTTTATTACAAGCCTCATCCAATTTCTTCAATCGCCATCATGAAATGTTTTCTGATCTGCGCTTCTTCATAGCAATCATTTACCATAACATGTCATGAATTTACCAACCTCTGCTTCTTTAGCCTGCGCGTCGCGTGTTTTGGGTATAATTGTTTCTGCTACCTCATCAAGAAAAGCAATCATTGTTGTGAAAAAAGCCAGATTCCTGCTACCTCATGCTTCTTTGTTTTACATCCTGCAAGAAAAAATTCTCCGCCAATTACAACGCCACCAGTAGCGAAGTGACACATTTTTAAGAGTTCTCTTCTTTCCATTTGGTTGTATTCGAGTGTATTAAAGATTTTGTTTTTTTAATTCACTTGACTGCATGATCTGCGGCTCTCTTGCTGCCATATCTACCTGTAAGTTAGCGATGGATTAACGCCAGGATGCACTGGTCATGCAAGCTCCGTCTGTTACACAACGACATTCATCGCATCCCCATACCTGGTTGTGTTTATTTCAGAACACTTGTCTTTGGATCTTTTCCATTCTTGCTGTTCCCATTTCATGAATGCCATGCCCGATAGCATGTCCGCTATCATAGGTGCCGAGATTCTGCTTTCCTGCCGCACCATCAGCATTTCTTTGAGCTCTTCTTTAATGTGCTTCACCCGCATCTTCATCTCATTATCTTTTATTTCACGCGCTCCATTGCGGGAAACAGAGCGAGCCCCATTTATCTTTTCTATTTTTATCTAAATAAATTTTGACACTATCTGTGATGAGGGAAGTATTTCTACCAAACCAGTTCTTAGCGCCAATTCTCAATTACCCGGCTCGCATAGAGCTTTATCTTTATGGGTCTCCTCCTACATTCAATTACTGCGATCTCTCGTCCACCAGTCCTGCTTTGCTCACTTTGCCATGGTATCCGGAAAGCCTCTTTGAGAGCGGAAAACTCTCCACTTTCTCTTTGTATCGCCGGTAAAAATTTTGCAAACCCTGGTGGAATATAAAATCGCACGGGACGGCGATCGCTTGTTCCTGGATATCCAGTGGATAGCCACTCTCATTTCTCCCGACACACCAAGATTATAATGATGGTCCATAACATTATGTCCCTAATTCGACCGCTGCTGCTTCCCAATCCTTCGGAAAGAACATCGGTAGCAGAATTAAATAACAGCCATGCTAGAATTCAATGCAGATGCACAAATCAGAAAAACGATCTTTGAATTAAGTACTCTATAGTCTTGTTCATTATCCTTGCATCAATTACATTGCTACCTGTTGCTATTCTTTTATTCTTTATCGTATAATAATTTTGTAACAATAGATAAAGGTCTTACTGTAAGATTGCTTGTTTTCATTGCAGCAGGAAGGGTAGAAGATTGTGTGCTGAAATATCCACCAAAAGCGACAACCTTCCCAGCAACGGTTGCGAAACTGGCAATTCGTTCTTCCGTCAAACGGCTCTGTAATATTTGCAGTACGACTATGGATCATGGTGTCGCTGGCCTTTATAAATTTTTTTTATTTTTCAGCAACATCTTTTTCAACCATATTTAATGGTATTGGAGGCATAAATTTTCCATCAGGCAATTGTGATAAGCCTTCTGATGATCCGCTCAATACCTGCAAACTGTTTCAACATGATCGTACCAGGGTGCGAGATCATTATAACGAATTGGCCAATCAACTACCATGACCATCTTTTGCATTTGCTTCAAAATCGGTATCGCTCCAGCGATAACTTTGACGACCCCATCAAAGTAGAACGACCACCCATGTCGATATACACGCCTACCAGGTAAAAGGTTTATTTCTGTATAGGGGATTCAATTTCGTTCACCCATGCATCACATTAGTTCCTGTCATATGCAAGCCCATCCACGATGAATTGCGAGTTAATCTTTTGTTGTTGTGCGGTAGTTGCACCGCCGGTGTGTAAATTCCCGCGGATCTTTATTGGCGGTACTTCTATAATCTTTCATATGCTCATACGGCTCGCCCCGTTCAAGCATCTACGCGACTTTCAAACCCTTTTCACAAAGTTCTTTTGCAGCCCAGCCTGGAAGCTGCGGAGTCAACTACGATTGCGTCGTATGTGTTGTTGTCTGCCATTAAAAAGTAGTATTGGTTTAAAAATTTCACCTTTTGAATTCTTCCGCTAGAACAGGATCGATGCCGGTATGCCAAAAAACAATTACGATCGCATCAAATTGTTCTTCCATAATAACCTCCAAGGTTGAATGCAGTTTAATTGAAGTCCGAGTAAAGATTTTATCGCCCTTTCTCATAATCCAGGTCGCCAATATATTCTCCATGGTACTGGCTCATATCTTGTTGCACTGTTCTTCCTTCTTCTAGAAGTGAAATAACCTAAAATGATTAATTGCTTCATCATGTAGCATAAATAATGCTCAGGCATAGTTTTCTTTTCGAAATTTGTATCACGTTTGACTGAGCTTTTTTCAAGGTCATCCTGCTCTTTATTAAACTCTACTTCTTTTTTCCTGGTGATCCTTTACCTCTTGGTCAAAGATACTAAAACAGCTTTTCTTTGTTCTGGAGTTGCTTTCATAAAAATCGTGATCCATGCATTTTCTTGCAGTGCATCATTTATAGACTGCCTGGCCATCGCGAAAATGCTTTCTGATCATCTTCTGTATAACAATCATTCACCATTACGGTCATGAACTGGCCAACTTTAGCTTCTTTAGCACCGGGTGTTGATGTTTTGGGAAAATAGTTTCAGCTACTTCATCCAAAAAAGCAATATCTGATTCAGTGAAAGTGTTGGAAACACCGACTCCTGCATCAGGGTTTTACAACCAGCAAGAAAAATTCTCCGCCAATAACAACTCCGCCAGTAGCAGCGGCAACCATTTTTAATAATTCACGTCTGTCCATTATAAAAAATTTAATAAGATTAATTAAACATTCATTTTTTCAATTCATCAACTGCAAATGCAGCAGCTCTTGCAGTCAGCGCCATATAAGTGAGTGATGGATTTACACAAGACGCACTTACCATGCAGGCGCCATCAGTTACAAATACATTTTTGCAATCCCAAACCTGGTTATTGCCATTCAATACTGATGTTTTTGAGTCACGACCCATTCGAGCTGCACCCATTTCATGAATACCCATACCAGGAGCATTGTCATTATCATAGTCCCTTACATTTTTTAGCACCGGCTATTTCCAGCATTTCTTTCATGTCAGCCTTCATATCCACCCGCATCTTTTTCTCATTCTCTTTAAACTCGACATCAGAAATTCAGGACCGGTAAACCCCACTTATCCTTCATGTTTTTATCCAGTGTGATCTTGTTATCATGATGAGGAAGTGTTTCACCAAATGCAGTAGCGCCGACTCTCCATCCTCCAGGTTCACTCAATGCATCTTTCAATTCTGCGCCAATACTTAGTTCGGCAACTTCACGACCCCAGCCATTTCTGCTTGCTGATCCCCTGGTATCCAAATCCACGCAGGTAATCTCTTTTTCATCACCTAAATTTCTAAACCGTGGTATATAAAAACCTGTAGGACGATGACCGAAATAATATTTATCATCAAATCCTTCTACTTCGCCACTGGCACCCACTACGGAAATGATGATCCATAACATTATGTCCCAATTCACCACTAGCTGCTTCCTAATCCATCAGGCCAAATATCAGTAGCTGAGTTCATCAATATCCACGCTGAGTTAAGTGCCGAAGCACAGAGGAAAACAATTTTTGAAAAATATTCTTTCACCTGCATTTGTTTCCGCATCAATTACTCTTACACCTTTTGCTTTTTTTAGTTTCTTTATCATAAATAATTTCTTTCACAATGGAATTGATGCCAAGTGTAAGTTTGCCGGTTGCCATTGCAGCAGGCAATGTAGAAGATTGTGTACTGAAATAAGCACCGAAAGGACAACCATTCCAGCACATATCACGATATTGACAATTTGTTCTTTGAGGACTATGACCTAATGGCCCTGTTATATGTGCAGTACGACCAATGATCAGTGTACGTTTATTATTATAATGCGCTTTGATCTTCGCATGCCACATCTTTCTCAACAACGTTGAGATTCCATTGCCGGCAAAAAATGACTGTCGGGTAATTGAGGAAGATTTTCATATGAACCTTGTAATGCCGGCAAATTTTTCGACATGAGTATACCATGGCTCAATATCTTTGTAACCTGATAGGCCAATCAACAGCAATACCTTCTTTTCCGTTGGCTTCAAAATCTATTTCGCTCCAGCGATAACTCTGGCGACCCCACATTAATGAACGACCACCCACATGATATCCACGGAACCAGTCAAACCGTTTTTGTTTCAGCATAAGGATTGTCTTTATCACTTGCCCAGTAATGAAGATTTCTTTCATTCAACGGATAATCTCTTTTAAGATGAGGATAATCTGCGATCATCTGTTGTGTTCTGCCGCCGCGGTGCGGATATTCCCACACAGGCCTGTTGCTTGTCTTCATAATCTTTTCCATGCTTCGATATTGATAACCTCTTTCAAGCATGATTGTGTTGAGACCTCGTTCGTGTAAGCTCTTTAGCTGCCCAGCCGCCACTAATGCCGGAGCCAACCACGATCGCATCAAATGTGTTATTGTCTGCCATGTTTTACTTAGGTATTTAAAATTGAATATTGATTTAGAATACAAATTTTTTATGAGCCTGGTTGTAGTGCTACTATTAAACTTATGTTGCGTCGCACTCTTGTACTATAACAATTCTATTCAACAATTGAATGTCTAAACCCCTGAGTAACATCTTCAACCTAAGTCATCCCCTTTTAGAGGACAGGGGTTACACATCACATCTTCTCACCGCATCTTTCAATGCCGCTATTTTTTCATCATTTGTTTTACCTGTCGGCATGAATTCCTGCGCCACATAATCTTTAAAACCTGTTTTTACAATTGCTTCCATGATCGCCGGGTAATACAATTCCTGGCTTTCATTTATTTCATGACGACCCGGTACACCCGCAGTATGATAATGGCCGATATACTGATTGTTATCTTGTATTGTTCTTATCACATCACCTTCATCGATCTGCATGTGATAAATATCGTAAAGCAATTTAAAGTTGGGTGGAACCAATTCTTTTACCAGTTCCACACCCCATGGTGTTCTATCACACATATAATCTTTGTGATTGATCTTGCTGTTCAATAATTCCATTTGGATCATCACACCATTCTTTTTCTGCCAAGACCCATTATTTGTTTCAAGCCTTCCACGCAATTATTCAAACCTGTTTCATCATCCATTCCTTTGCGGTTGCCGCTAAAGCAGATCAGGTTTTTATAACCGGCTTCTTTTACAAGAGGAATAGTTTCAGCTAAAATCTTTGATCAGTTGTGGATGAAAAGTCTTGTTATTCCATCCTTCAGTAAGACTTACTTTACCTGCGATATAACACATGGAAGCAATAAAGTCCATATTTTTAAGCATCGGCCAATCTTTTGGAGCTATCAGGTCAATAGCGCCAATGCCTATTTTTTTACTTCAACACAAAGTTCTTCCAATGGAATATGATTGTAGGTCCATTGGCAAACAGAGTGATTGATATTGCCTTTCAATTTTAATTTTTTGAATTTGTTTCTTCGGTGGCAAAGGAACTTATAAAAGGAGCGACTGTGGCGGCCGCAGTTCCAGCTGCAATTTTTTCAAGGCATCACGACGGTTTGATTTTTTCATATTTACAAGCGGATTCTAAAGTTACAATAGTCCCTGCTTCAAACTTCAGGAGCCGCGATATTTTCTGGCACACCGGCCACCTGTATTTGTCTTTTTTCTCTAAAAATAAAATAAAATATAAAAGCACACCTAGTGCGATATAAAGCCGGAACAAACCAAATGCTTTTCCAGTCATGACCTCCGGGTGACATTACATATTTATCCACTACTTTGCCTGATATCAAAGTGCCAATGAACATTCCAACTCCATAAGTAGCGAAAGTGAATAGTCCCTGAGCAGCATTCTTAATTTTTTCCCCAGCTTTCTTTTCAGTGTACATGTAGCCGGTTACAAAAGAAGAAATCATAACAGACACCGTGTAAAATAATACCGGCATAAAAGCATCCACATATTTCCATCCGTATTGCCATATGCAAAACATACATAACGAAGTATCCACGCAGTCATGCCCATCAGCAACATTTTTTTAACGCCAATGCGATTAAACAGGAATGGTATTGCCAGGATAAATATCGCTTCTGAAAATTGCCCCATGGTCATTTTAGCCGCAGCTTTATCAATATTAAGTTCATTTAAAAAGCCATTTGCAAATCCGTAATAAAATGATAGTGGGATGCAAACCAATATAGCGGCAATAAAAAATATCAGGTAGGGTTTGCTTTTAAATAGCACAAATGATTCAGTGCCTAATGCCCTGGATGCAGAGGCAACTGCTTTTCCTTTTGGTGGCGTATTTGGCAATATAAAACTGAATAATCCTAATGCAGCCGAAACACCAGCAGCGATAAGGAATGTATAAATGGAAGGTTCGATCTTTAAACTCCCGATTATTAAACCTGCAACGCATCCATCCCAATGTTCCAAATACTCTTATCCATGGAAATTGTTTTCCAGGATCGGACATTTGATGAAATGCAATGCTATTCGATAAAGCGATCGTAGGCATATAGAGTAAGGAGTAAAATAATATTATCCAATAGAACGCAGAACTATTATCAACTTTTGTCGCTAAGAATAATAATACAGCTCCAATTAAATGCAGCACACCCATGATCCGTTGCGCTGAAAAAACCTGTCAGCGATCATTCCAACGAAAAAAGGCGAGATCATGGTTGCGATCGCGTCAGTGCAGAATATGCTTGACCTATACTGTTATCAATTCCTGTTTCTTTGAAATGCTTCTCCCATATATGTCACCATAGTTACATACCAGTGATCCCCAAATAAAATACTGGAGAAACATCATTATCAGAAAGCTGAACTCCTGTTGTAAGTTTCATGATTTTTAGAATTCAATATTTATGCGTGAGCTGCTTTCTGTTGCTTATAAACATTTCGTCTTACTATATATATAATTATGAATATCACAAGAATATGGCTGGCATAATGGCAACTTTCAATAATGTTTCTGAACCTGCAGCGGCTTCAGCTTGTGCTGTTTCCATTCCCTTCTGCAAATTGCTTTTGCTTTTGCCTAGTCAAACCACTTTCCCATAACTGGTAAGATCAATGAAACTGGAAAACATACCTGCTCCGCCCATTAATGATAAACCTAATGCACCTGTTTTTGGCAAATATTCTGCATACAAATCCAAGCATAGTTGGCCAGAAGAAACAAATACCGACAGCAAAAACTGCTGCAGCTCCAAATGCTGCGTAACCGCTTATCTTACTTAATAATACAAGACCGATACCGGCAAATATCGCGAGAGAATATCAGCATTCCATTTGGATTAAGTCTATGAACAACCGGGCCCTGCAAATGACCGACCTAATGCCATTATTCCAAATAATGAATACGAGGACCAAAATACCTGAAACATTTGTTCCCTGAAGTAGTGCCAAAATCCAGGTTGTTGTTCCCAAGTTCTGTAGCGGCAGTCAAGAACATGCAGACGATCATTATAAGGAACAAAGGATTTAAACAAGCTTTGAACATATCACCAGTTGAAACTCCACTTGTAACTCTCTCTGTTTCCGGGAATTTCAATTTTAAAAACATAAAACCATAAATTACAACAGGCGATAAATAATGGAATCATTAATAACCGCCAGTCAAGATTCAGTTGTGTTAGTACTATATAGGCAAGTAATCCACCAATCACATTGCCACCTGGAAACCACACATGAAATCGATTCAACATGGTTGTTTTATTGTTCAGGATATAATGATACAACAAGAGGATTGCAAGCTGCTTCTCACCATTCCATTTCCAATACCAATGCAAAGAGTTCCTATAAATAAGCATGGTGGCATCCTTTGCAATGATATAAATTACTGCTCCTGCAATATGCCCAACAAATGCAAAACCAACCAGGCGTTTCATGCCAAGTACATCGCAAAGGGGTCCGCCAATTACCATTGCAAGTGTGAATCCCCAGAATGCAGGATCTGAAAACCCAGCCTACTTGTTCTTTATTAATATTAAACTCCGATCCCCATACTCCTTCAAGCGATGCCCTGAAGGCAAAAGTGAGAGATGTAAATATCAGTGCGATACAACTTGCTAAGAAAAGTTGGTTTTTGTTTACGGCTTGCATATCGTTGGTTTTGATGAAAAAATTTTGGAAAGGCTAAATGTACTATTTTTAAAAACACATTTACCTTCATTGTTCACGAATTTAATTTATATCAAACCACAAACAACTGTTTGAAATATGGAAAACAGGAAACTCAGAATGGGAATGATCGGTGGTGGCAAGGATGCATTCATCGGCGCCATTCATCGATTTGCATTTAATATGGATGCACAAATTGAAATTGTTGCCGGCGCATTAAGTATTAATCCTGAGATCGCGGTTGATTCAGGAAAAAGTTTATTTCTTGATGAATCCCGCATTTATACAGATTATAAAGTGATGCTGAAAAAGAAGCTGCAATGCCAAAAGATAAACGAATTGATTTTGTCAGCATCGTTACTCCCAACTTCGTGCATTTTGATCCGGCTATGATGGCACTCGATAAAGGATTTAATGTAGCAATTGAAAAGCCAATTACTTTTTCTCTTGACCAGGCAAAACAATTAAAAGAAAAAGTAGCACAAACAGGATTGACACTTTTACTTACTCATACCTATACTGGCTATCCAATGATAAAGCAGGCAAAACAAATGCTGAAGAATGGAACGCTTGGTAAAGATCAGGAAAGTATATGTTGAATATCCGCAAGGATGGCTCAGTACATTAAAAGAGAGTGAAGGAAATGCACAGGCTTCATGGCGAACAGATCCAAAGCGTAGTGGCATAGCTGGTGCAATGGGAGATATCGGAACACATGCATTTAATATGGCCGAATATGTAACCGGTTTACAGGTTACTACATTTATGTGCTAACCTGAATATTGTAGTTGATGGAAGAATGCTTGATGATGATGGGGCAACATTTATGAAATTCAATAATGGAGCAACCGGTGTATTGATGGCAACGCAAATTGCTGCCGGTGAAGAAAACTGTATTAAGATAAGAGTATATGGAGAAAAAGGCGGACTTGAATGGAAACAGGAAGATGCAAAATACATTTATTAGTTAAATGGCTTGATAAACCAGCAGAGATCTATCGTGCAGGTACTGGCTATGTAAGTTCTTATGCATCGCATAATTCAAGAACACCGGCTGGTCATCCTGAAGGATATCTTCGAAGCCTTTGCAAATCTTTATCGAAATTTTTCTCTGACTGTTCGTGCAAAGATGAATGGTGAAAAACCAAAAGATGAATGGCTTGATTTTCCAGGCGTGGATGAAGGCATAAGAGGAATGGCATTTATTGAAAATGTGGTTGCTTCGGGTAAGTCGTAGATCAAAAATGGATCGAGAGTTATGGTTTAATTAAAACATGAATAATTAAGAATTAATAATTTTTATAAGATGAAGACGATTAAAGGTCCCTGCAATTTTTCTTGCACAGTTCATGGGTGATAAAGCCGCCGTTCAATAATATGAAAACAATTTGCCAATGGGCAAAGAGCCTTGGTTTTGTTGGTGTGCAAATTCCTACATGGGATCCTCGTTGTATTGATCTGCAAAAAGCAGCAGAAAGTAAAACCTATGCTGATGAATTGAAAGGGATGGTAAATGAAGTGTGGTTTGGAAATAACTGAACTATCTACACATTTGCAGGGTCAATTGGTTGCTGTGCATCCTGCTTATGATGATCTGTTTGATGGATTTGCGCCTGACAATGTAAAGAAAATCCAAAAGCAAGAACTGAATGGGCTGTACAACAATTAAAATATGCAGCTAAGGCTTCACAAAATTTAGGATTGAATGCACATGCAACATTTAGCGGTGCATTATTATGGCCAACAGTTTATCCATGGCCGCAACGTCCTGCCGGTTTGGTTGAATCAGGATTTAAAGAATTAGCAAATCGATGGATGCCGATATTAAATTATTTTGATGAATGTGGTGTTGATGTTTGTTATGAAATTCATCCGGGAGAAGATCTGCATGATGGTATTACTTATGAAATGTTTTTAGAAAAAGTAAATGATCATAAAAGAGCTTGTTTGCTTTATGATCCTTCGCATTTTGTTTTGCAATGTCTCGATTATCAAATCATACATCGATATTTATCATGAAAGGATAAAAGCATTTCATGTAAAAGATGCAGAGTTTAATCCAACAGGTAAACAAGGTGTGTATGGTGGTTATCAAGGACTGGATCGATCGAGCAGGCCGTTTCCGTTCATTAGGTGATGGGCAGGTTGATTTCAAAACTATCTTTAGCAAATTGACACAATATGATTACAGTGGCTGGGCCGTGATGGAGTGGGAGTGTTGTATTAAACATCCTGAAGATGGAGCAAGAGAAGGAGCTCATTTTATTAAAAAGAATATCATCCGTGTTACAGAAAAAGCATTTGATGATTTTGCCGGACAGTCAAGTGATGAAAAGTTTAACCGAAGAGTTTTAGGATTGGAATAATAAATACCTTTACGAACCTTTAAAAAATCAACGATATGAAAAAAGCAGTTTTATGATGATCATGGTAGTTGCTGCGCTTACTTGTGTGCGGTGAAAGTGAGCAGTAACTACACTGAAGCAGAAACCTAAAGTGGCTGATATTACTGAAGTAACCCGGTTTACCAGAAAGGAGTTGAAATTGTTGCAGGCAGTGATTGCAAAACTTGTCATATGATTGAAGAAAAAATGTTGGTCCTGCATGGAGAGATGTTGCTGCAATAAATATGCAGGACCAGCTAACGCTGTAGAGTATCTTTCTCATAAAATAATGAATGGTGGTTCTGGTGTTTGGGGGCAGGTGCCGATGGCGGCGCATCCAACTACTGTCCACAGGAAGATGCAGAAACCTTGGCTAAATATGTTTTGACTATTAAAAAATAATAATAATAATGAGACTAATTTTTGCTTTTGCAATAGCAATATCTTTTATTGCCTGCAACGATAATTCTGCTAGATAAAAAGAAGAAACAAAGATCGAACCTGTGACAAATAATAATCCTTTACTTACTCGACGAAGAACAAAAAGATGGCTGGCAATTATTATTTGATGGAACTACTATAGCAGGCTGGCATAACTATGGCGGAGGCCGCAGTTGGTAATGTATGGAAAGTTGAAGATGGCACTCTTAAATTTGCCGGTGCAGAAAAAAAGATACAATAGGGCAAGATATAGTTACTGATGAAGAGTATGAGAACTTCGATCTGAAACTTGAGTGGAAGATCGATACTGCTGGAAATAGCGGTATCATGTTTTATGTGCAGGAAGATGCTGCACATCCTAAGCCATACTGGACAGGACCAGAAATGCAGATACTCGATAATGAAAGGCATGATGATAGGAAAATATCCTAAAGCACCGTGCCGGTGATCTGTATGACCTGATCAGTTGCAGTAAAGAAACAGTAAAGCCGGCTTTGGAATGGAACCAGGTGGAAATAAAAAGTGTGAATGGTAAACTTGATTTTTTCTTAAATGGCGAGAATGTAGTTTCTACAACTATGTGGGATGATAATTGGAACAAAATGATCGCCGCAAGTAAATTTAAACAATGGCCGGGCTTTGGTACTTTTAAAAAGGCAAGATCTGTTTACAGGATCATGACTGCAATGTTTGGTTTAGGAATATAAAAATTAAAAAGTTGTAATTTAAATTTATAAGAATCAAAAGCCTCCGCCATTCGGCGGGCTTTTTTGTTTATAAAAGCAATTTTTGAAAATCCGTTTATTGTTTATAGCTTTTACATTCAAACCAAAACTAACTAACATGAACACTGCAATCTTCTCACGACCTTAACTGGTGGGCAATTTTAGTAGCAGCAGTTGCCTATTTTATACTGGGTGCCGTCTGGTACTCAAAAGCTCTTTTTGGTACTAAATGGGCCCAGCTTATAAAACTTGATACGAATAATCCCGATCTGAAAAAGGGAATGGGCAAAATGATGGCTTCTACTTTCATATTCGATTCTTTATTGTTTGTTTTGGCCTTTCTGTAGTCATTCACATGATCGGTTTTGAAGATAATTATTTGTATGGAATAAAACTCTGGCTTGCTTACGGGTTTTGCTTTTGCCACTACGGCAGTAAGCATTAATTATGTTTATGAAAACAAACCTTCAAATCTATACCTGATCAATAATGGTTACCATGTACTAGGTCATGTGCTTGCTGCAACCATTCTTGTTTTGTGGCGATAAATAAAATCGAAAGAAAAAGCGTCATTGAAATTTTCAGTGATGCTTTTTTATTATCTAATCAAGTTTTGTGATCTTGAGTGTATTGGTTGGTAAATGTGAAGATGTACCGGAGTGCTTCCTGTACTAACAGCAACATCGCCGCTTTTTAAAAATCCTCTTTCTTTAAGTATTTCTATCTGGTCAAAGATGATATCATCAAGACTTTCTTCTTCATCATAGAAGAAAGCTCTTACACCCCAGCTAAGACTCAAGTTGATTTACAAGAGATCTTTCTTTGTAAAAATATACAGCAGGCGCTTTTGGACGATAACTGCTAAGCATAAAAGCAGTATATCCACTTTGTGTCATACCAATAAGGGCCTGTGATTCCACATCTTTTGCAAGCTTACATGCATTATAACAAACCGCATCACTTAAGAAAGATGGTGAATGTGGTTGCGGCGCCAATTCATCTTCGAGGCTATAATGATAATCTGTTTTTTCTACTTCTTCAATGATCTTTACCATAGTTTCCACTACTAATGTAGGATGTGCACCGGTTGCTGTTTCACCACTCAGCATTACAGCATCTGCGCCTTCCAGTACAGCATTAGCAACATCGGTGATCTCACTACGATTTGGTTTTGTTCTTTCGATCATGCTTTCCATCATTTGTGTAGCAACGATCACTGGCTTAGCACGATGAAGACATTTTTTGATAATTTGTTTTTGGATCAATGGAACTTTTCAATTGGTAATTCTACTCCTGAGATCACCGCGGGCAACCATGATACCATCAGATTCTACAATAATGTCACGGATATTTTCTACTGCTTCTGGCTTTCGATCTTGGCGATGATCTTTGTTTTACTTTTTCTTTTCTTCCAGTTTATTACGAAGGATGATAAGATCCTTTACATTTCTTACAAACGAAAGAGCTACCCAATCTAATTTTTGATCAATGATGAAATCAAGATCGGCAAGATCTTATCTCGTCAATGCTGGTAAGGTGATCTTTGTATCTGGTAAATTGATGCCTTTTAGACGAAAGAGCTCCGCCAAGTGTTACTACAACTTTTTTTACATCATTATTTTTTTCAATGCTTAGAACCCTGACTTCTAATTTTCCATCGTCAATTAAAATGATGTTTCCAATCTTTACATCACTGTGAAAATTTGGATAAGAGACATACAATTTCTCTTTATTGCCAATTACTTTTTCATTGGTAAATGTGAGAATATCACCTTCAACAACTTCGATCTCGCCGTTTTCAATTTCTCCCACTCTTAATTTAGGTCCCTGCAGATCGCCAAGTATGGCAATATTGTAGGGTTCTTTTTATTTATCATGCCGGATATGCTTCAATGATCTTTCCTTTGTCTTCATGTGAGCCATGAGAAAAATTCAAACGAAATACATTTACTCCTGCTCTTACAAGAGCAAGTAATTTATCGTAGGTGTCACAAGCCGGGCCAACAGTCGCTACAATTTTTGTGCGATGATTCGTATGCTGAACACCGGCTTCTTTGTTCATTGATTTCTGAAAAATATTTTTCTACTTTTTTACTCATGTGTATTGTTGCCTGGTTACTTGTTATTAATTTAATATTCTATCACAGTTAGATCAAAGAGCCGAAAGCTGAAGTGTGCGACGGAACGTGTCCGTAGATTCAAATAGAGCTTATTCAACAGTTGTGCTTACACAAACCTTATTACTTTCATGTTGAATAGAATTACAGTTGGTTACACAATATTTCTACTACCATATCTACTAAGTTCTTCGAATAAATATGGCGATCAATTCAGGGTTTAGCTTTAGCTAATATCTTCTACGATCCTCAACCATTCTTCGCTGATCTTTGCTTTGTTTTTTACAGCATTCTCCAGCGGTATGTAATGCATTTTGTTATTCATAATCCCTACAAATACATTGTGTCTTCCTTCCATTAAGGATTCTACAGCATGAAAGCCCATACGGCTGGCTATAAGCCTGTCAAGACAAGAAGGAGAGCCGCCTCTTTGAATATGTCCGAGGATACACACTCTTATTTCTGCAAGTGGCAATTTCTCTTTCAGGATCTTATGCACTTCATTAGCGCCACCATATTCATCGCCTTCTGCAACAACGATAAGGTTTACTAACTTCTTCTCTTCTTCTTTTTCCTGTAAGTGATGCAACAATATCATTGATATCAGTTTTTCTTTCGGGTATCAAAATATTTTCGGCGCCGGTGGCAATACCACTATGCAAAGCAATATACCCTGCATCACGGCCCATCACTTCAATAATAAAAATGCGGTCATGTGCATCCATTGTATCTCTTACTTTATCGATCGCTTCTACGGCTGTATTCACTGCTGTATCAAACCCGATCGTAAAATCAGTTCCATAGATGTCTTTATCAATTGTACCTGCAATACCGATGCAAGGGATATCAAACTCCTGGCTAAATTTTACAGCGCCACGAAAAGAACCATCGCCACCAATAATTATAAGAGCCATTAATACCCCGGTCTCTTAAATTTTCGTATGCTTTTTTCTTCCTTCGTAGTCAAAAATTCTTTACAACGGGCAGTCTTTAAAATGGTACCTCCACGCTGAATGATATTTGCTACCGATCTTGTTTCCATCTTAATGATATCATCATCGATCATTCCCTGGTAGCCACGCAAGATCCCATATACTTCCAATCCATGATAGATCCCTGTTCTCTACAACAGCACGAATAGCGGCATTCATGCCGGATGCATCGCCGCCAGAAGTAAGAACACCAATTTTTGTTACTTATTTGCCATATCAGGTTTAACGGTTAAACGAAAAACAAACAACTGTTTGAATTTTTATTAGGTTAACCGGCCGCCAAAAATAATGTTTTGTTTTTTTATCGTGTTTTTTTCACACAGAGCACTTATCCCCGCTGTTTGCCCTTTGTCAGTAAATCGATTTTTACAATCGGTTATCCTAATTTTATTGACTACAACAATAAAGCATGCATATGAAAAAGGGTTTTTCTCGTATCGCTGATCTATTTCTTGCCGGTCTTTTTGTTTGCACAGTTTAATTATCCTGCTACAAAAAGTGGATACCGTAACTAACTATCATGGTACGATGGTAGCCGATCCCTACCGTTGGTTGGAAGATGACCGAAGTGAAGAAACCAAACAATGGGTGACTGAAGAGAACAAAGTGACATTCGGTTTTCTTGACAAGATCCCTTACTCGTGCACTGCAATGGTTGAAAAGATTGGAAGAAATAAATAATTATCCCGAAGTATAGTTCACCATCAAGAAAAATGAATATTTCTATTTTTCAAAAATGATGGTTTACAAAATCAAAGTGTGTTATATCGCCAGAAAGGATTGGATGGTGAGCCGGAGCTGGTTTTGGATCCCAATAAATTTTCTGCTGATGGAACCAGTGGGCTTGGTGCTTTTGCTCTTTCGAAAGATGGAAAGTATGCGGTGATCGGAAAAACAAAAGGCGGAAGCGACTGGCGTACTTTTTTGTAATGGATATGACAAACACTTAAATATTTACCCGATTCACTGGCATGGGTAAAAGTTTCAGGGCATCATGGAAAGGAAATGGTTTTTATTATAGCCGTTATCCAACGCCCGAAAAAGGAACAGAGCTGTCAACTAAAAATGAAAATCACCAGGTGTATTATCACAAAGTAGGGACATCACAAGACCAGGATGAATTAGTTTATGAAGATGCTGCCAATCCACAACGTTTTCATGGCGTATTCACAAGCGAAGATGAACGTTATGTGTTTTTGAATATATCTGACCGCGGAAAGGCAAAAGATGGAAATGCACTTTGGTATTTTGACAGTAAAAGTGATGACAAAACTTTTAAACCAATTATTAAAGAAGCAGGAGATTATAATTATGATTTTTAGAAGAAGTTGATGGAAGATTTTTAATACTGACAAATGATGGGGCATTGAACCAGCGCATTGTTTCTATTGATCCAAAAACCTGATCCTGCGAACTGGAAAACAGATCATTGCTGAAAAGCCAGAAAATATTTCTTCAGCTACTACATCAGGCGGTAAATTATTTCTCACTTATTTAAAAGATGTAACAAGCAGGGTTTATGTATATGATTATAATGGCAAATTAGAAAGAGAAGTTAAGTTGCCGGCATTAGGAACTGCAGGTGGTTTTGGCGGTGAAAAAGATGACAAGTTTGTTTTCTACACATTTACATCAATATACATTTCCATCCAACAATTTATCGTTATGATATTGCCAGTGGAAAGAAGTACAGTTTTCAGAAAACCTGAAGTGAAATTTAACCCGGAAGAATATACAATGGAGCAAGTTTTTTATCCAGGCAAGGATGGAACAAAAGTGCCGATGTTCATTGTATATAAAAAAGGAACACAAAAGAATGGTAAGAATCCAACGATACTTTATGGGTATGGTGGATTTAATATCAGCAGTAATCCCATCTTTTTCATCAACAAGAATTGCATGGCTGGAGCAGGGAGGAATTTTTGTATAGCGAACTTGAGAGGTGGAAGTGAATATGGTGAAAATGGCATGAAGCAGGTATGCGATTAAAAAGCAAACTGTGTTTGATGATTTTATTTCGGCCGGTGAATATTTGATCTCTGAAAAATATACTTCAAAAGATTATCTCGCATTGCAAGGTGGATCAAATGGCGGATTGTTGGTTGGTGCTGTTATTAATCAACGTCCTGATCTGTGTAAGGTGGCAATACCACAGGTGGGAGTGATGGATATGTTGCGTTTTCATAAGTTCACTATCGGCTGGAACTGGATAGCAGAATATGGAAGCAGCGATAATGCAAGTGATTTTAAAATCTTGTATGCTTATTCACCGATCCATAATATTAAAGAAGGATTGAATTATCCTGCGACATTGATCACAACAGCAGATCATGACGATAGGGTAGTGCCGGCACATTCATTTAAGTATGCTGCTACTTTGCAGGAAAAATACAAGGGCAGTAATCCAGCGTTGATCCGGATAGATGTAAACTCCGGGCATGGTGCCAGCAACCTGAGAAAAGGATTAGAAACGACAGCAGATATTTATTCATTTATTTTTTATAACATGAAGCTGACGCCAAAATTTGAAGGCGTAAAATTCCAGGAAGCAAAAAACCTTTCTAGTATATTTGATACATATTTTCTCACAAGTTACCGCCTTCAACGGCGGTAATTTATTTTTGCAAATACATGGGCAAAAAAATTATCATAGCAATTGATGGATGGAGCAGTTGTGGTAAAAGCACTTTGGCAAAAGAACTTGCAAAGGAGTTGGGATATTTATATGTTGATAGTGGCGCTATGTATCGTGCCATTACACTTTATTTTTGCGCAATCATGTTGACTGGACAGATAAGAATGAAGTAAAAATGCATTAAATGAAATTTCTCTTGAATTTATATATAATGAAAAAAGCCAGCAAAGCGAAATGCATTTAAATGGTGAGAATGTAGAATATGTTATTCGTGACCTGGTTGTTGCTGAAAAAGTGAGTGATGTGGCTGCTATTAAAGAAGTAAGAAAATTTGCAGTTGAGCAACAGCAATTAATGGGTAAAAAGAAAGGTGTAATAATGGATGGACGTGATATTGGCACCGTTGTTTTCCCAAAGCCGAGATTGAAGATATTTCTTAACTGCAGATAATGCAGTAAGGGTAGAACGAAGATTTAAAGAGCTTTTTGAAAAAACCCCAACATTACGATCGAGGAGATCAAAGCAAACCTTGAAATGCGGGATTATATTGACAGCAACCGGGAAGAAAGTCCGCTTCGTAAAGCCGATGATGCCATTTTAGTGGATAATACGAATCTGACAGCTAAGGAAACCATCCAGAAAGTGGCAAAACTGGCAAAACAGATCATAACCTCATGATCTTAAACGAAGCCAGTTTCAATTTTTAAAGCTCGTGCCCTGGGTTTTTAATGGCAAGAGCATGAATATTTTTAAAAGAAAATTGGCAAGAGTATTTGTATTTCTAAAAACTCTGTTTATTTTAGCGTTTCGATTGAGTAGAATCAATCTCCCCGAAATTTCACTCTCCTATTAAAAAGCCGTTGGTTTAAAAATCCATTTCGTTTGAGCTCTACTGTGTAGCTGCAATGAATATTGCTTTGCAATAGCCATTAAAGCACAAAGGCTTTTCCAATACTTCTGAATTATCAGCCACCAATTTTCCATTGAGCTACAAGCCAGTCTGCCAAGCTAAGTCCCTTCCTATTCTGAATGCCAAGGTTTCCAAATTCCTGATGGATCACCACATTAACAAGTGGATGAAATAACTCATCATATACACTACCCTGAAAAATAAAGCCGAAGGGTAGTATTCGTTAACTGTAAAAACTATTTATTTAAAAACGGGTCCGTAAAAAGGCCCACAAAACCTTGAAGCATGAAAAAGATTTTACTTTTATTCTTACTGTTTGCAGTCTCCACACTGACCGCAGTAAGAACGTATGGACAAGCAGCGTGTACTGGAGGCACAGGTAGTTGTAATCTGATACCTCAGGATGTACGAATTGATATCGTGACTAAAGATTGCAGCAACTATTCCAGGAAAAGCAATCGTAACATTCAACATTAATTTTAAGTTGGAGCAAATGATGGAAATAAAACAAATTTATTTTCACTCATGGTTAGTTGGCAGACTATCCTGCTGGAAATTGGCAGCAGCCTACTTTCCATGTGGTGGATCTGGTGCTGAGAATGCCTCTACAGCCCAGGTGCACAGGCAATTTGGGCACAATGCCAGAATGGGGCTGCCCGGCACTTCAATTCTTGACATTGGACTGCTCTGCTCCGCGAGTTTGCCTGAACAGGTCATAACCCAACCAATAAGGGGGCATTCGTGCTTCTGAACGGCCCAGTGGTGGGTATACCCACCATGACGCAACAGTTCTGTCATTGAGCCAGTAATACCGGTCCGAGTGCTACTGCACCACTTTGATGGCTGTGACATAAAAACATTGCTTCTTGATTCTGCTGTGGAGTTGGCCGGGACCTTGAGACAGTACTTCAATGGACAAATGTAGTAGTAGTTACAGTTCCTGTGCCGATTGTGGTCACTCCGATTAGCCGTTAAAACGCTCGTTTGGTGCCAGCAAACCAACGATCGGAGACTAATGCTCAATGCTGGGCTGCGTTTCACGTTGGTCAATCCCGTTGATGACCCCGACTCTCTTGCTCTTGTTCCGCTGTTGTGGTAAACCCATCACGTCATTGCTGAGTTTCATCACTACCATCGGCAACAATACAACTGCCAACGCAATTCGATTTACAAGGTTTATTTGGCATGATCCAGTAAACGTGAGCTCCTGATTTGTTCTGGTTCTTTCATGGCAGCGTGCTACTCGTAGTGCAGGAGACGGTCCATTTCTAGGTGCATTTGGTTCTGGAGATTTAACCATACCAGCTCCCGTACGGTATTTTTGGGGTCCATGGGCGAATTGGGAGTGAGATTGGATGTAACCAGTCCCGTCGTTTTCAGCAACACTTGTTACAACAGGTAAATGTAACTAATCCGGTTGTGCTACACACTACCAATTAAATTAAGATCATTCGATGCGAACTCGCAACAGATCGAATGTTGATCTGAAATGGGTAACCGAGATCGAAGACAATAACAAAAGGCTTTTATGTAGAGCGTAAGCTTTCAAATGGTGGATGGCAGACAAGTTACTTTTGTTGCTTCAAAAGCACACAAATGGAAATAGCAATTCACCGCTTACTTATGTTCTTACAGACTTTAACAACTCAAAAGGAATTTCACAATATCGTTTGAGACAAGTGGATATTGATGGTAAGCAAGCATACAGCATGATACGTTCAGTTCGTGGTGAAGGTCAAAAGAGCAATACGATCATTTATCCTAATCCAAGTGGTGATGGTAAAGTAAATATATGTATTTGAGGGTGCGAATAGTATACGTGATGTGTCTTTGATGGATGTAAGCGGCAAAACTTTAAAACAATGGAAAGGCGTTACATAATAATAACATCCATATTGATAACCTCAATGCAGGATTCTACACTGTACGAATTGTGAATGTGGAAACAGGTGAGCAGGTGGTAGGAAATTCATTGTAAACAAGCGTTAAAGCTCAAGGTTTTAACCAACGGCGGGGGTGGTCTTCATGCCACCCCTTTTTTATAAAATAATTTTCTAACTCCAATAGGTTGCCAACATTAATGGCAACGGTAATTCAACAGTACAAGTCTATAGCGTTGATTCGCCGCACAGGGCGACGGTCAAAAAATGAAAACGAATATTTCCCTATCAGGACATGATGGCAAATGTAAATGTCATGTTTGAGAATAAGGATGCGGCTTGAAACGCATCATTAAGGGAATATGACAGTGCCAGGATATAAGAAAATATAATGAATAATATTTTACAAATAGAAAATCCTGTTCCTGATTTTTACACCTTGTGTATTGTTAATTTTGAAACAGGAAAGCAGGAGGTTGAAAAGATTGTATTTAAAGATCGTTAAAGCTTCAAGGTTTTAACCAACGGCGGGGGTGGTTTCGTGCCACCCCTTTTTATTTTAATGGATCGAAGTATATTGTAAAGAACAATATTCATTGGAAAAACTCTTCTATAGACTTTTGATGTGTTTAAAATATTCCCCACTTTTTAAAAGTCTATTATCATTTTTCCACAGTTTAATTAATTGGAATATGTAAAAACGATTCAATCAAAACATGAAACCTGTTGGCGCAGATAATGGATAGGTTTTTGCACATGCGATCGTAACAATTCATTCCTATGCTTTAATCCGGGCAGTCTCTTTGCTCGTAGTAATATTTTATTCAATAATTAAACCTAGTACCATGAAACAGTTTTTACTTTCTATTTTTCTATTTAGCGGAGCTTTGATCTCATTTAAAAGATATTGATGCGCAATGTGATCTTAGATTTCCAAATCTTGCCAGGGCTTTTTCTACAGATATTGTGAGCTTAGGGCCGAATAAATGCCAGTATACTGTTAGTGTTCAATTTGAGATCGTGACTAACTCTGGTTTCAAAAATCTTTTCTTTCATTCGTGGTTAAGCCAGGATTATCCTAATCCTCCCATTTTTGATTGTTCGGGAAATACACCTGCCACAGATCCAGGCACAAGTGCTCAATTAGGAACAGCTATTGATGAACCCGGCAAATCATTCAACGATATGGGATTCGTAGGGCTTAATGAACTCACTTTGCTCCCGGAGTGCCTGTAGATGTTACAGCAAATTTTGCGACAGTGTATCCTCATGATAACAGTGTTGTTTTGAATTCTCCACTAAATTCCCCAGGTGTAACAGCAACAGTAACAAGAATGGGTAATTCAGATACGCTGCATTTTGAGATCACTAACTTTTAAAGTGATCGTAAACGCTCCGTGTGGTAGTCCTTTAAGTATTAAAACTGATATTTGGGGTTCTAAACTCAAATGCGCCTGATCCTAAAGCGCAATGCTATATTTGTGGGAATAGTCAATCATTCGGAGAAGTGACCGTCTCACTTCAAAAATCTTGCTACAACATTTCCCGTTCCAATATTCTTTGGGGCTTAATTCTTCATCTTCAACCGATTTTCATGTAGTATTTAGACTTTATGCTGATGACCTGGATGGTGTGAGGGAACCAAATGGAGACGATTCACTTTTATTTGTTTCAGATACAATTGTGCTTACTACCTTCTCTCTTTAGTACGGGATTGACGAATCTGCCGGGCCTCTTTTGTTGTACTGAACCCTTTTCATTGTGGGGACTATATGTGGATGTTACAGCCAGAGAGTTCACCAATGTCATAAGTTCTCGCTATTATTGAACAAGCATGTGCCACGAGCTCTATTGCCAGTGTCATTAAGATCGTTCACAGCAGCACGGAATAATTCAACCGTTCTTTTGAAATGGGAAACTGCAACAGAAGAAAAACAGCAGGGGATTTTATATTGAACGAAACCTTGGTAATAATGCCTGGCAAACATTAGGATTTGTTTCCTACTAAAGCAATGAATGGCAATAGTAGCTCTCTTCTCGATTATGAATATTCAGATATTAATAATGAATGAAAGGAATAACTCAATATCGTTTGAGACAAGTTGATATTGATGGTAAACATGCTTATAGTCCAATACGTGCCGTAAGGGCAGGAAGTCAAAAAGGAAAAACGATCGTTTATCCAAACCCAAGTAATGATGGTAGAGTAAATGTGGTGTTTGCAGATGTAAATACTATTCGTGATGTATCATTGATGGATATGAATGGTCGTGTGATGAAACAATGGAAAGGAGTTGCTAATAATAATATTCAAATAGATAATCTAATGGCAGGGTTCTATACTATCCGGATAATTGATACAGATACAGGAGAACAAACAGTGGAAAAAATAGTAGTGAAAAAACGTTGAAGACTTCAAGGTTTTAACCAACGGCGGGGGCGGTCTCGAGTCGCCCCTTTTTTTATTTAGAGTGAAGAAAGTTAATTGACTATCCGGTTAAGGGCAACCTTTTTTCACCACATAGAAACACTTGGGAACATAGTTTTTCATCCCGCAATTCTGCGGGATGTGAACACTTCCTGTTGTCTTGCTATGTGTCTATGTGGTTCAATTCTTGCATTTGAATTCTAACTGGTGCGCAAGTTATGCGTCGTCATATTTACTAATTAAAGAAAATTCAGGGATCGATCTTTGCCCAAACTCATTTCTGAAAACTATAACAGTAATTTGCTTTCATAAAAAGTAAATTTTTGATACGTCAATGGACATACAGGCTTCTTCCAGCCAATTATCGTGTTGCTTTTGATCATCCTCTTTGGCATCATGGGTTATATCATTATCAGAGAGGGGTATTCCTTTTTGGAGGCCCTTTACATGACAACTATTTCAATTACTACCGCCGGTTCTAACGAAATGAAGGCCTTTGGTGATGAAGGAAGATTGTTTACCATCTTTTGCTTCTTACCAGTTGGGCCACATTTGCCTGGGTTATCACCCGCATTACACGGTTTGTAGTTACCGGCGAGATCAACTCAATATTTTAACACACGAAGAAGAATATGAAAGCAGTAACTGAATTGAACTACCCATGTTATTCTTGTGTGGTTTTGGCAAGAAACTGGTCCAACAGGCGGCAAGGACATTGAAAAATCATAACATGGAATTTGTGGTAACTGAGAGAAAGAAGAATCTTTGGAAAAGCTTTACCTTTTTTTTTCCTGAACTTATTTACCTGATAGGAGACGGGACTGATGACGATCTGTTGAAAAAGCCGGTATCGAAAAAGCGACGGCGTTGATCACCGCTTGCCAGCAGATGCTAGATAATGTTTTTATTGTTCTTTCGGCAAGAGGACTCAATCAAAAATTGCAGAGTCATTAGCCGGGCGTCAGAAGAAAGTTCTTATCCAAAATTAAGAAAGGCGGGCGCTGATAATGTTATTATGCCTGATAAGATCGGCGTGGTTCTCACATGGCAACACTTGTATCAAAACCTGATGTGATCGAGTTCATGGATTTTCTTTCAAGTGAAGATGGTGAATCGGTGAATATGGAATCTGTTCCTTATGAATTGTTACCTCCCTCAATAAAAGATAAGCCCCTTAAGGTAGTAAGTGGAATGGAATAAAACAGGAGTGAATTGTTTAGGAATAAAGAACAGGGAGAGGGAAATTTATTATTAATCCACCTGATGAAACACTCGTAACAGAAGGCTGCAAAGTAATTGTGTTCGGTACCCGATCACAGATCGCTGACATGAAAATAATCTTGACTGATCATTGATTTACAATTTCCAGCAGATCTATTTCAAATACCAATGCAGATCCACCGGGTATTGCTTGATATTGTCCCGGGCCATATCCCAACGTATAAGGGAACATATAATTTCCATTTTGAACCGACAGGCATCATCTGCAAGGCTTCTGTCCAGCCTTTTATTACACCAGTTACAGCAAAAGAAATAGGTCCTCCCATTTTATATGAATTATTAAATTCGGTGCCATCAATATAAGCACCCGTATAGTTACAGGATACTTTGTCTTTTTTTGTTGGTTTTTCCTGTTCCTACTGTAATGATCTCGTATTGCAAACCACTTGGTGTGACTTTTACTCCCGGTCTTTTTTATTTTCAGCAAGAAATTTTTACCAGCATCAATAGTGCTTTTATTTTCTACTTCCTGGAGTTTGTATTGATAACGCATAGCAACCATATTTGCAAGACTGTCATTTAGCAATGGCTTTTTTGACTTTGCAGATCATTGATAGCCCTTGTTATGAATGTCAGGATTGAAATTGGTGATATCAAACTCACGAAAAAAGCTTATAAGATAAATACCGGCTGCATAGCTTGCTGAATCTCTTGTATCATTTAGTGCAACGCCTGTTGCAGGATGGCTGTAATGGTCGTGTTTGGATTTGTCATCAATTTATTTTGATACGCTAATCACCGCATTATCGGCATCACTATTACTGATGAGTTGAGGTTTGCCTGTTTGCAGATCATTTACACGCTTTCCTACAACTGCGCTGTTAAAATTGTAAATATTTTGAGAACGATATTTATTTACTATATGAATATCCTGCTGTGTAGCTGGCAGAGTCACGCAGGTCTTTAAGTATTTTGGGTGCTACTGGCTTTGGGGCAGGTGGTTTTTGAGAAGCTAGCTGTAACCTTTTTTGTGTTTTGTAGAGAATGATGGTAATTGAAATGAATAATGAAAACATGTCAGAACAAACTATTCTTAGCATAGAAAAATTTTGGGAAGCAAATATAGTTTATAAGTTCAAGTATTTTGTTTCTGTTTTTTATTGTTTCTCCCGGTAAAGATCGATGATGGCAGTAGGAAATTTTTCTTTATGGCCGGTGAGCAGGTTGCGAATATAATTATTACCACGGTAAGATATTAAATACCCTTTTATATCATCAATGTTTGACAATTTATATTCTGATGGTAAATAGCCCATTCCGAAAAATTTTCCATTATCAACAAGTATACAGGATAGCTCGGTTTCCTCAAGACCTTTGTCAACAATGGCATAAGATGATTCATCACTCATTTCAGCTAATTGCTTTTTTACTCGTTTATTATAAGAAGAACGGCTTTCTTGTTTTATACATGCTACCTTACATGTTTTATTTTCTACGCCTGTGCAGTCACCATTCCCTTTTCTAAAAAACATAATTTAGGACAAAGATTATATTCTTCAATAACTGTCCTCAACCAACTATAGCCTTCTGATAAATTGTGAAAGCTCTGAACTGGTTTGAGATTTTTTTATTTTTTTCAATGATAAGACGAAGAAATCCATTTCTGATCTTCGTAAGTATAAATGCCAAAAACATCTTCCCAATGTTTTTGTGAGTAATTGAACTTCGGCCAGTATTTTTTTATTTCAACTGATTCAAGAATGCTCGCCATTAATTCAGTAGCGCAGCTTTTAAAACTGATAGAATGAATATGAGTAATAAAATTTTGTTTTTGTCTTGTTTCGAGTTATTGCTGAAATGACTGTTAACGCGGCTGCGGATATTGATCGCTTTTCCTACATAAATTATTTTTCCTTTCGCATCATGAAAGTAATATACACTCGGTGTAGTGGGCAACAATTCAAAATGTTGTTTTGGTACATTGGGTGGTAATGATTGTTCTTTTGAATTTCGCAATAAGGCTTTTTGAAATAAAATCTTCTTTATCATTTTCCAAAAGCTTGCTAAAAACTTTTACAGTTGCTTCGGCATCTCCGCCAGCCCGGTGACGGTTAGTTGATCTCAATTTCAAGTGAGCGGCAAAGATTTCCCAGGCTATAGGATGGGAAACCCGGGAATATTCTTCTGCTTAATCTAACTGTACAAAGTTTTTGATCTCAGATCATGCCCGGCTCTTAATAAATGACTTTTAAAAAGCTGTAATCAAAATTTACATTATGAGCAATAAAAATATTTTCATTTAAAATATTGAAAATATCTTCTGCCACTTCATCAAATTGCGGTGCATTTGCAACCATTTCATCAGTAATGCCTGTAAAAGATTGTATATATCTTGGGATCGGTTGCAGGGGATTGATCAGCGATTCAAATTTTTTTACAACCTTGCTGCCATCAAAAACATAGAATAGCAACTTCGGTAATTCCGTTAGCCGATGCGTAACTTCCTGTGGTCTCTATGTCAACAATAGCGTACATGATTATTTGCTATATGATCAGGTTACAAAAAGCAGACTAAGTTCGCAAAATATTTGCTATGACAGGAAGATAAATTTTTAATGTTCAGAAACAGGCTGGAAAAGAGTTTACCGGCATCTTGGCAAGCAGGCAAAACGGATGGGAATTACCTGTTACCGGCTTTATGATCATGATCTGCCTGAGTTCCCTTTTTGCATTGAGATATATGAACAAAACATTTATGTTGCTGAATACAAACGCCGGCATGGAATGGATGAGGATGAACACGATGAATGGATGAAACAGAGCATAGTTGTTATTTGTGAAATTTTAAAAGTAAGTGATGAAAATATCTTTCTTAAGCTTCGGCAGAAAAACCCGGTCGTCTCGGGCAATATCAGAAAACGGCAGGAAAGCAATCAGAATTTATTGTGGAAGAAAATAAACTGAAGTTTATCGTCAATCTCAGCGATTATCTTGATACTGGTTTGTTCTTAGATCATCGGGTAACAAGAGAAAAAGTCAGAGGAGAAGCTAAGGATAAAAAAGTTTTGAACTTATTTTCTTATACAGGTTCCTTTTCCGTTTAGCCAGCAGCTGGCAAAGCAAATGAGATAGTAACAGTTGATCTTTCTAAAACCTATCTTGACTGGGCAAATAGAAATATGAAGCTTAAGCAATACGTAACC
>ERZ1370068.6741-contig-5705_pt1 | contig 27472 bp, 53 predicted proteins | sample MGYA00561227_ERZ1370068 | MGnify/ENA primary metagenome ERZ1370068 (study PRJEB38410, sample SAMEA6850437) | metagenome | study: Metagenomic assessment of the ecological functions of the soil: analysis of the soil microbiota associated with the...
GCTAGAGGTTGAGCGGAATCGGCCGCCAGCAGGACCAAGCCGCCTGAGCAGCGTCAGGTCGGTTCCACCAGACCCGAATTCCCTGCCCTGCCAGCGCGAGACCCAGGGAGGGAGAAGGACGGCACGGCGCTCGGGAGGCATACGCCCACCGTAATGCCGGGCCTGTTGTGAGGGGTACTTCAGGCAACGCGAAGGGACCCAAGAAAACGTGAGACTCCGCTTCGGTCGGCTATCTCTCCGCTTTTCTCACCAGAGCCATTCCCACGTCTCCCACCACCTGAAGCGACTGGGCGCTGACCTTGTCCAAGTTGTCCGCCGGCGTGTGCCAGTACAGCCGTTCCACACTGTCCGGATAGGCGAAATCCACCACGTCGATGGCCCGGATTCCCACCTTCTGCAGCTCCACGTGATCGTCGATCAAAGTGGGGCCGAGTCCGGGAGAGTGACAACGAGACGCTGCCGTGCCCGATTTCCTGGCGGTATTCCAGACCAGCTCGACCACTTCCGGGGCCGCGAGTAGCGACTGTCCTTCGGGCAGCAGCTTGAGTCTTCTGTCCGCGACAAGGTCGAAGAGCACGGCGTAGAGCGGCAGCTGGCCGGGCGGGAGGTGCCCGGCATAGTAGCGCGATCCGATGCGAGGACATCGTCTTTCTCTTTCTCGAAGTCGCCGTAGTCCTCGCCATCGACAAACAGCAGGTCCACCCCCGACCTTGGGCGGAGATTTCTTCAGGGCATCGGCCATCCTCAACAGGACCGCGGTGCCGGAGGCCCCGTCATTGGCTCCCGGTACCGGCGTGTGAGGACCGGTGTACTTGGATTGTCCGAGCGTGAGCCGGGTGTCCCAGTGGGCCAGAAAGAGGAGACGGTCGCGGGATCCGGGATTGAACCTGGCGATGAGGTTGGTGAGCGGCAACGTATCGCCCTTCTGGGTGACATGCTTCCAGCTCTGACCACGACGGTATCGGCGCGCTGAAGGAGCAACGAATCCATCCAGGCAGCCTGCGCCGCGTGGCCCGGTGTCCCCGGAATCCGGTATCCGAATCCTACCTGGCGTTCGAGGTAGCTGAACGCGGCCGGTCCGTCGAACTCGTGGGGAGGAAGCGCCTCGGATGAGCACGCGAAGAAGCCGAGGGCGAGGAGCTGGAGGTGGCGGATGGTCATGGGGTAGTGGTCGATGGTCCGTGTCAATGGTCGATGGTCAATAGTCGATAGTCAATGGACGTCAGTCGTGAGTCTCGAGTCTCAAGGAGCCAAGAATCAGGGCCAGGCCCACGACAATTGACCATCGACCATTGACCATCGACTATCGCCTCTCGACCGCTTACCGATAATCTCCCGCGAACAACGACAACTGCACCGAGGCGGTGATGATCATCTGGGAGAACTTGCGATTGATGTGGCGCGCTTCGCTGAGCGAATAGGCGAACTGCAGACCGGCCGACAGGGTCTGCATCACGTCGGTATCGAGACCGGCCCAGCTCGCGCCGCCGGGTATCCGGAGACCCCGCAGTCCGACACACTCGGCCGATCGAGGCAGGTGACGGTCTTGGACCACAGCGCAGTGAGCGACGAGCGCGCAACCTTCTTCTGCCGGTTGATCCGGAAAGGAGGGGAATGAGTAGTTCAGGCTGCCGTTGATGTCATCCTGGTTTAGGCGGTTCAGGTTTCCGTTATTCTCCGACTCCCTGGTCCAGCATGTTGTAGGCCACCGTGAGCGCGACTCCGTTAGTGAAGCCGAGCTGCAAGTCAGAGTGACGGAGGATGACTTGTAGTCGAGCTCACTGTCGGCGCGTTGCCGGCGACGCCGGGCAGCGTAGTGACGCCGTCCCTCACCCGAAACGCGGTGCCCAGCCCGACCAGTGCGAACGGTCCATTCCGCAGCGTGCGAGTCCACCTCACGCTCCCGCTGGGCCATTCCCTGCTGCAGGCTCGGTGTTGAGATAGCTGCCAACGATCTGCTGGAAGCGGTTGGACCGGATCCGCGAGTAGGTGACCTGTGCGCTGATTCCGGCAGGTCCGCACCCCGCTGAACGCGGTGGTGCGAGTCTCGGTGGCGCCGATGGCCTTTTCGCCCTCCTGGTTGAGAAAGTCCTCCAACCCTCCAGGGCCAGCATGTACGACAGGCCCGGATCAAAGGCCACGAGGTCATAGGTCGAAGTATGGGCCAGTCGATCGCTCAGGTCGAAGGGCCGGGCACGGCGCGCCAGCCGACCCAGCGAGGAGCTGTCCCCGAAGATCCCGGCGAGGATGCCCCCAGGTCTATTCCGACTCCGATTTCGTTCTGACGACCGTTGTTGAGCGTCTGGGGAAGAATGAAGGCGCTGGCCGTGTCATCGATTTCCCGCACTGGATCGCGACTGGTGAGGCTGCGGGAAAGCACGAAGCTGCTGCCGCTGAGCAGGCGGGGCCGAAGCCATGAGGTGATCTTCGGGGTCAGGCCGAACGTCGTCGTAGTGTCCGGTCGCGCTCGACACCCACATCCATGCCAAGGAATTGCTCCCTCGGAATCGTTGACGAGGCGTCCCAGCGTGGTGGAGTCGGGATAATCCCGAGGTCTCGGGTACTGGCGAGGTCGCCGGAGATGCGGAACATCCCCAGGGGTTGCCAGGTCAGCCCGCAGCGTTGCGCCAAAGCTCGCTAAGCGACTTCAGCACCGGGAGCAGCGAGTCGGATGCCCGCTCCACCGGCACGCCGAAGGAGGTAAGCTGCGACTCGTTCTTGAGCAGTCCGCTGGACAGACGAACCGAGGTAGGGGCCAGATTGACGAAGGGGCGACGCAGCGCATCACCACCCTGCGTCTTGCGCAGAAAGCCCGGCAGGTGGTCAACCAGACCGCCGAGGTTGAGACCGAATCCGCCTCGTCCTGGAATCAGCCCATAGGTTGCGTTGAAGGCCCGAGCGTTGGAGCTGGCGGAAGAAAGCTCGGACTGGCTCCGCCCATCAGTAAGGGCGGCGTTGAGGGACAGTGGGTCCAGGAGGCGCGGACCAGCCAGAACGACCTCTGGTTGACCTCCGCAGCGACACGGTCCAGGCCAGGGTCCAACTCTGCGGCTTTCAGATTCGAGAGATCGGAGCCGCGGATGTCGGTGCCGGTCAGCAGCTCGGGGTCGGTGTTGCTCCGGACATAGGCACACACCAAATGGCATGGTGATGCCGAGCGACGTGGGAAGAAAACGGTCGAGGCGCAGGGAGCTTCCGGCGGTCAGTACGCCGGTCGGTACGGTAGCTCGATCCTGACCCAGCTGCTGAAAGAAGCCGTCCTGCCACACGTAGCCGAGGTTGAAGTCTCCCACGTCGGAGGCGGTGCAGGTGGGCGTCGAGCGCCATCGCAGTGCCGAGGTTCGCCACCGGATCAACCAGACGGATGTCATCGATCCAGACCTCCGCGCTATCGGTAGGAGCATTGGACCCTACCCCTGATGATGCCGGCTGCGAGCTCCTGTACCGCGGCGAGTTGGGCGGGCACTGACATCCGGGTCCCCTGGCGTGAAACCAGGTAGCCGTTGTTGCACAGCGCAGTGAGGCGGTGAGACCGCAGTGTCGCCGCCGCAGGCGACGCGGACACGGCGCTGTCAGCCGGAAGGAAGGCCTTGGAGGCGGCGCGAGTTCGATCTGTGCCCCGCATGTTTCGAAGTTAAAGTCTCGAGATCGACTTCGCAATCTCCGGCAGCCGGGTTGTGGTAGAAGAAGGAGTCCGGAACTTCATAGAAGTTCCGGCTGTCGCCTGCTTTACCGGAGAGCGGATGTAGGCGCCGGTAGCTAGCCGCCTCTGATCCAGCCATCGCCTGAGCCGCGGGCCCACACGCGGAGCTCGCCGGCAAGCCCAGCACATTCTGCGGTCCGCTGGGGAACCGGAAGTATCGCCTCGGCGCGCTGCGCCTGGGTGAAACGGCTGGCAGCCACGATCCGCAGGCCCGCCTTCGTTGATCTGCCAGACCAAATTCATCGACTGAGCCGCCCTTGCTGGAGGTGGATCCCGACACTCCTGGGGGAGGGACAGCAGCCCAGCTCGCTGTTCTCGGTGGAGATAGCGGAGTGCCACGACCTTCTCCGACCGGCGCACCGGTCGCGCCCTGAATACTCGCGATCGGCGACTCGGCCCGGCAGGACCCACGGAGCACCAGGAAGCGCATCCGCCCGGCCAGCGTAGCTCCGGCGACGATGTCTGATCCGCCCTGGTCCGGGTCGGCCACCATCGTGAGGCGCAGGTGCTGGATGAGCCGGATGTTGGGAGTGCCGAGCGAAGTCCGGCCGGCGGAGCGGAATGCGGGTAGCGTTCCAGCCCGGCGACGTCGAATCGGTCATCGAACACGCCGTCGCGCCGCGAAGTACTTGGGAGAGGTGAGGTCCTACCGCGGCGGAAGGTGTTCTCGGCAGTGCCCGTCGCGTCGAGGAAGCTGTCGTTGTTGGGTTGATATCTTCCGTGTCGAGCAATCCGTTGCCGCTGGTGCAGCGGGCGCTCCGATAGATCGCCCCAGCGGTAGACCGGCACGGTGCTGCTGAGTACCCGTTCACAGAGCGATTGGAGGGTTGATCACCGGACCCGAGGGTGAGAAGACCGTCGTCCGGCACGATCCGAGAGGATTCCGATCGTCATCCACCTCGGCGTTAAAGATCCCGGTCTGCGGCTCCCGCTCGGTATCCAGCAGGTTCACTCCGTCGTAAGCGCCTCCCCGAAAAGGTGGAGTCGACGCTGACACTGTCCGGCGCCAATGCGTGAGCGCGTCTTCATTCGCCATACCGCGCGAGATCGAGCACGGTCTGAGACGTGGGCTGAGTCCGCTACGGTGCGGGGATTGCCCGAAAGACCCCGGAACTCGAGGAACTCGTGCCTTGGACAGGTCGACTCCGGTACTGCTCCAGCGCGGACGCACCATCGAACGCCAGCGGGGCTTATTGGGCGCGCGCGGGCAGGGAACCAGCGAGAGTGGTTGTTCTGCCTGGACGATGCCGCCGGCCGTGTCGGCGTGGAGCGTGGTGGCCAGAGCGGTGCTCCAGCTGGTCCGCGGGGCCGGCCACTTGCTGGATGCTGGGATCGATTGTCCTTGGCCCGCAAGCTCCGCCTGCGCCACCGGAGGCGCCGGGAATGAGGTTCTGCTCAAGGTCATCTGGACGGCGTCGGCGGAGGGTCGAACGCGGCACCGACCACCTGAGTCACGCCATCGGCGAACTGGGGCTTACTGGAAAACTCCCACAGGTTTTCCCTCAGGGAGACCGGCACCCCGTTGTCTCCCTCGAACTCCTCGAGGTAGGCCTGCCCCGATCGATTGGGATCCGGGCGGGTGACCGCGAACTCCGCACTGACATCAAGACGGGAGGGCGCGACGGCGGGACTGGAAGTGAAGGCTTGTTGAAGAAGCGGAGTAACCGCCGCCGACGAAGCTTTTGAGACGCAGATCGGTGCCGATCGCCGCCCACCATGTTTGCGCTGGCCTCAAACCCCAGCTGCCGGGCGATTGAACGCCGATTGCTCCACCTGATAGATGCCGACCGGCGCTGATGCCGCCGGTCTGGCGCGGAGCATAGCGGGTGGCAAGGCGTCGTCAGATGGAAGTCGGAGCCACCGCGAAGATGCCGCTGCTCCTCGAATCGGGCAGTCACCTGAGTGCTCCCCGCGGTTCCAAACAGCCCGTCCGGATCGAGGGAGAAGGTGACCTGCCCTTAACGTCCATTGCAGATGTTGTAGTCGACTCCGCGCTCGAGCACCCGGCCGTTCACGATGAGCTGCTCGCTGCCATCCCTGATCTGAAGGGCGTTGAGGTCGAGGGATCCTCGGTCTCCGGTACTGCTGGCGTTGTACTGCAAGCGCAGAACGAGGAACTTGGCCGGAGGGCCTTATGGAACAGCAGGTAGATCGGTGTCTTGTAGAGGGAGTCGGATTCCTCTGGCAGGTCCAGCTTGGTACTGTCGGCGAAGTGGAATCAGCGTGGGGAAGATGATGGCAATGCTTCCTTCACCGTCTGATCGGCCGCGCATCCCGGACCCGGGGGGGAAGAGCCGGTCCTGCAGGTTGAAGAAGGGGGTCGGATCGCTGGAGGTCGAGAGTCCCAGCCGAGAGAGGTAGGTAGGCTGCGCTCTCGGGCTTCAGGCGGCCGTTCCGACTGATTGAGGGTTATGGTCAGCTTGAGCGAGGTCTGGTCCAGGTCGGGCCGGCTACCCGATACGCCACCTGACGCATCTCATGCCGGAACGTCGGCTTGGTGATGTCGACTTTCCGGCCCGACGATGAGAATCGCGGGCGTATCCCGCGGCGCAACCGCCGGGCGGGAGGCGGGGTTGTCCGGGCCGGAAAGGTGCCTCACCTGTGCTGCCGGTGTCGATGCCAGCTGACGGCTAGATAGTCATTGCGGTCCACAGGCGGGTGCCGAGCGCAAGCCAGAGGCCCGAGCCGTCCGGGTAATAATCGACACCTGAGTGAGCAACTCCCAGATCGCGCTTACCCGCTGGGTCGGGTCGGCACCGATAGCAATGGCGTTGATGCCGCCGAGGTTGGGATTGTGTGCACGTGGCCGGAGTCGCCGAGGGACGGCCCAGCGATAGATCGGACTCCGAACCACGGCTGGCCTGGGCAAGCTGGCGCCTGGGCCGGGTTCACCGGAGGAGGATATCGAGCGCGGGGTAGCCAGGCAGCAACTGCCGGGGATCCACCGCACCAGAAGAACCTCCTACCCCTCGAAGTCGAGGGTCGCGCAGCAACGCCGATGCGGGGCTGTACCGTCGCGGGCGCCGACTGTGTGTGAATTCCGTTCGGCGACCTGGCTGCCCTTCTGGGTTGCCGGCAATGGTCTGGAGTTGCAGGGCTCCGACTTTCGAAGGTCGCGTTGACTCCGAAGTTGCTGGCGGGAATCGAAGGGGCGGTGGGCGTAAAGCGTGGAAGCGGGCGGGCGGAAGATCACGGTTCCTACCTCGACCCGCCGCACAATCTCGTCCACGGGAAGCCCCTCGGTAGTAGATCTGGAAGTTGTTCTCGGCGTTGAAGTCGCGTGACGTGTCGTAGTCGATGTCGACGTGTGAGCCGGCAGCTGGGCCAGGAGGCCGCCGGAGACGTCATGCTTGAGCTCGGTGTCGAAGCGTGGGGTCTTTGAAACCGCCCTGGCATCCCGCGTTAGGGATCCGAAACGCAGCTCGAACGGGGTGCAGCGCTCCCGTTCTTGAGTCGTTCGGTCCGGATCTCCAACCGAGCCTGGCCGTCAATGCAGGTCCAGGCGCTCACATAACGCCGGGAAAGCCGAGCAGCCCTTTTTCACTGCGGAGTGAATCGGCCTCGAACTTATCCATGGCCTTGCGACCATAGACCTGCAGCAGGCGTCGAGCAGTAAGCTCGGCCAGGCGGCTCGAATCCACCGAGGCACGGACTCCCGTTTCCCCAGGCATCCCGGCCTGACTGGGCGCTACCCGGCGTCCCCCATACCAGGGTTCCGCAGCGTAGCGGGCTCCTGGAGGGTGAGGGCGACCTCCTGAAACCGCAGCCATTGCGGGATGGGGGGCAAAGTATCAGCCTGCGCCGTAACCTTCCCGGCAGGGCCAGGAAGAGAGTCAGGGCAATGAGATTGCGCGCCACTCGAAGAAATTGATCGGGGGCGAAATGGCGAAGTCAGACTTGAAGGCGAGGGACACCGGCAATATAATGACCGTTGGAACTCCTTACAACTCGGAGACTTAGCTCACGTGCGCCTGCTGGATCGGTACCTGCTTCGGCAGCTCCTCCCCCGCTCCTCTCTCGCCTTTACCGCGATGACGAGCATCATGCTGCTCAACCAGGTGGCCCGACGCTTCGGCCAGCTGGTGGAAAGGGTTGCCTTGGACCGTGATCGGCGAGGTGTTTCTCCTCTGCCTGCCCTTCATCATCGCGATGACCCTGCCCATGGCGGTGCCTGGTCGCGATGCTCTACACCTACAGCCACCTGGCGGCGGACAGCGAGATCACCGCGATGCGGGCCAGCGGGGTCAGCGTGCTGCAAATGCTGCGACCGGCCCTGCTGGCCGGGGCATGCTGCCCGCGGTGAACTTCTGGTTCACCGATCAGATCCTGCCGGACAGCAACGCCAAACTGCGCAACCTGCTGATCAACATTCAGCGCAAGAAGCCGACACTCGAGATGCGGGAGCAGGTGATCAATGAGATCCCGCCCTCGGGGCTCTTCCTGCGGGCCCAGTCGCATCGATCCCAACACCGGCCGTCTGCGCAATGTGACGATCTACGACATGGCAGCCACCGACGGGCGCCGCATCATTTACGCGGACAGCGGAGTGATGGGGTTTTCGTCCGATGCCACGGATCTCACCCTGCGGCTGCGTTTGACGGCTCCATTCACGCCTTCAAGGCCACCGAACGAAATCTCTACGTGCAGGTGACCGATTTCGCGGTCAACAACATCCTCGTCAAGGACGTTTCCAACCGGCTCGACCTCGAATCCAGCGACGGGGTCCGTGGCGACCGGGAAATGAGCACCTGCGAGATGATGGACATCGTCTGGGAAGCGGACTACGCAGACCCAATTGACCGATCAGCGCCGCGCCATGGCGCTGCAAAAGGACCTTGCGCGCTGTTGGGACTGGAACCGCCTCCACCGCTCGCGCTCTCCGCCCGCGCCCCGGCCAAGAGGCTATTGTCGCGTGTTCCGGCGAGTGGGGGAGGCTGGCTCAAGTCTGAGAACGGTTGGGGAGGATTCGTCTGCACAGGCTGCGGCACCGGTCGACAACATGGTGCTCAAGCCAGGAGCGACCGGCTTCCGGTCACTCTCGCGCGCAGCAGCTTTCCTGCAGCCTCCAGCACCAGGTTGCCGCTCTCCGTCGTCCCGTGCCGCTCACGCAGTGGGAAATCTCCGCAGCCCTGGACGAAGGCCGGACCTCGCAGCTCCGGGAGACCAGTATGAAGTCGAGGTGCACAAGAAGTGGGCGATCAGCGCCGCGCTGTCTGGTATTCGCCATCGTCGGCATTCCGATGGCGCTGCGATTCCCCGCGGCGGCATGGGTCTGGTGATCGGCGGCGGTTGTTGTCTTCTCGATCTACTATATCGGGCTCATCGCCGGTGAAGGCCTCGGCAACACAGGGGATCGTGTCGCCCGCCATGGCAATGTGGGCGCCGAACATCATCTCTCGCCGTTTCGGGATCTTCGGCCTCTACCGGGTGAGTCGCGAGTCGGGATCTACCCCGCGGCGATCTCGCCGATCTGTGGGACCTGCTGACCGGACGCTTCCGCCGGAAACGAGCCGCCTGATGGGACTCCGTCTGCTCGATCGCTACGTCCTCCGGTCGTGGTTTTCTATCTTCGTGCTGACTGCCCTGGGGTTTCCCACTTCGTTTCGATCATCATCAACATGACCGACAGCCTGGAGAAGTTCCTCGACCGCGGGCTCACCTTGAAGGAAATCGTGGTGAGCTATTTCTATGCGGTGCCGGAAAACGTTTTCTGGTGATGCCAGCCGCCGTCCTCTTCGCCACCGTCTTCACCGTGGGAGCTCTGGGGAGGAACTCGGAGCTGACTGCAGCCAAGGCCGGCGGACAGAGCTTCCACCGCATCAGCGCTGCCGCTCTACCTCTCGGCGTTGTTCGCGGCCTGCCTCGCCGTCGTGGTCGGAGGCTGTCACCGGGAGCCACCGCGCGTCAGCTCGAATTACAGAAATCCCGCCTCTCAAGCCCGAGACGGCACGGTGCAATTTCGTTTATCGCGCCGACCAGGGATGGGTCTACACCATCCGTTCCTCGACGTAGCGAATCGCTCGTTGCGCCAGGTGGTGCTGGAGCGGCAGGGCACCGGTCCCGAATATCCCGGCCTCGCGGTACTGCCGACAGTGCCACGTACGAAGACTCGCTCGGAAAATGGCGGGTCTGGTCGGGTACCAGCCGAATATTTGCGGGCGAAGGAGTGGAGCAGGAGTACCGCTTCAAGTCGATGCAACTCCGGGCACTGCGGCAGAATCCCGCCGACCTGCTGGTCGAGCCCAAGTCTCCGGAGGAGATGCGCTACGCGAGAACTCACCCGGTACATCGATGCGCTGAAGCGATCGGGAAACGATGCCAGCAAGCTCGAGGTGGACCGGGCCCCTCAAAATCGCACTTCCGGCAGCCTGCCTGGTGATCGCGCTCTTCGGTGCGCCGCTGGCAGTCACTTCGCCCCGCCAAGGTACCGCGATCGGCATCGCCATCAGCCTCGGCACCACGTTGATCTATCTCTCCACCATCCAGCTCTCCAAGGCGGTAGGGACCAGCGGGTATCGTGAACCCGGTCGCCGCGGCCTGGTTCCCTAACGCTCTCTTCATGGCGGCCGCCGTATGGCTGCTGGCGAAGGTGAGGGGACGTAGTGGGCATTGCAGATTGAAGATTTCAGATTGAAGATTGAAAGACGGATGCAGTCAAATCTGCAATCTGAAATCTTCAATCAGCAATTGCCCGAATTCTGTATATTCCCCCATGTCCACCCGACCCATCATCATCGGTACCGGCATCGCGGGACTGTGAACTGCCTGGCGGCTGGCGTTGAAGGGCGGGCTTCGGTCCCTGCTCACCAGGGGTGCGCTCACCGACAGACGCGAGTGCCTGGGCCCGGGGCGGTATCGCCGTAGCACTCGGCCCGGGAGACAGCCCAGGGTCAGCATGCAGCCGATACGCTCGCCGCAGGCGACGGGCTTTCCGGATCCGGAAGCTGGTCCGAGTGCTCACCGACGAGGGACCCGATCGCATTCCGGGAACCCTCGCGATGGGCGCCGTGTTCGATCGGGGTCCCGACGGCTCACTCAGGATGGGGCTCGAGGCGGCACACACCCGGCCGCGGATCATCCATGCCGGCGGCGACCGCACCGGTGCCGCGCTGATGGCATGGCTGACCGAGATTGTCCGCGCCGATCCCCTGATCGAGATTCTGGAACACGCCGAGGTCGCCGCGTTGCGTCACGACGGCCAGACGGTGACAGGCGTTGTCGCTCTCGCCGGCTCGGAAATCAGGAAATTCCGGCGCCCGATGTCGTGCTCGCGACCGGCGGTGTGGGCCAGCTCTACTCCGTCACCACCAATCCGCTGGTGGCGACCGGCGACGGCTGGGCGCTCGCGTGGCAGGTGGGCGCCGAGCTGCGCGATCTCGAGTTTCTCCAGTTCCATCCCACTGCCCTCAAGCTTCCCGGCGTCAACCCGGCCCCTCTCGTTACCGAAGCGGTGCGCGGAGCCGGCGGGCTTCTGCTGGACCGTAATGGTGATCGTTTTGCCTTCGACGCCGACCCGCGCGGCGAGTCGGCTCCGCGGGATGTCGTGGCGCGCGCGGTGGCGGCGGCGGATGCCACGGGGGAGCCTGGCTCGATGCCCGGGAGATTCCGGATTTCGCCGGACGGTTCCCCGGTGTCACCAGCATCCTGGAAGACTTACGGGATCGATCCGTTGAAGGAGCTGATTCCGGTTGCGCCGGCACTGCACTACGCCATGGGGGATTCGCACCGATCTCGATGGCCGAACCACGCGCGAGCGACTCTGGGCGGTTGGCGAGGTTGCCTGCACCGGGGTCCACGGCGCCAACCGGCTCGCCTCGAACTCTCTGCTGGAAGGATTGGTGTTCGCCGATCGCGTCGCGCGCGCCCTGACCGAAGGGCCGGAAGCGGCGTGGAATGCGGACTCAATTGGTCAGGGCGGTGCCGAGTACAGCGGTCGCACCCGATTTGAAAGCTCCCAATGCCGATCGCGATTGCGAGCCCTGCGGGAGCAGATGCGCCAGATCACGACCGCCGATGTCGGCCTGACCAGGACGGAAGGGCGGCTCACTCACGCCAAGCGGGCGCTGGGCCGGGTCGCGCGCCAGATACCGCCGGGTGCCTGGCGGACAGCGAACCAGGTGCTCGTGGCCCGACTCATTACCCAGGCGGCTCGCCGCAGACGGGAAAGCCGAGAGGGGGCACCGGCGCCTCGATTACCCGCCGCGGGCCCGGGTAGGGGAAGCACGGCATGACCGTCATCTCTCCTTCGGGCGCGATGCTTCCCGTCATTGATCCCGAGCCCCAGGCGCCCGGCGACATTCCGGGCGCTTCAGCAGGAGATTCGGGAGCTGGCGAAGCGGCGCAATGCCGTGATCATCGCCCACAACTACCAGCGACCTGAAGTGCAGGATGTCGCGGATTTTGTGGGCGACTCGCTCGGTCTCTCCGCAAGGCGGCGGCCGTGGAACAGGATGTGATCGTGTTCTGTGGCGTGCACTTCATGGCCGAGACAGCGGCCATCCTGGCTCCGACCAAGCGGGTACTTTTGCCGGATCTTCGGGCCGGTTGCTCCCTCGCGGCGACAATCACGGGGAGGACGTCCGCCGCTGGAAGGCGAAGTTCCCGGGGTACATCGCCGTGGGGTATGTCAACACGACCGCGGAAGTGAAAGCCGAGCTCGATTACTGCTGCACCAGCGGCAATGTGCTCGATGTGATCGACGCGATCCCGGAGGACAAGGGAATTCTCTTCTGTCCCGACTTCTTCCTCGGCGCGCACGTGAAGCGGATGCGTCCCAACCGCCGCATCGAGGTCTGGCTCGGTGAGTGCCACGTGCAGTCGTGAAATCAATCCGCAGACCGCTGGACCGGGTCCGGCGTGAGCATCCCGATGCCGAGGTCCTGGTTCATCCGGAGTGCGGTTGCGCCGGCCAGTTGATCTATGCGATGGGTATGGGGGACATCAAGCCGGAAGGAGTGCACGTCGCCTCGACCGAACAGGATGGTGAATCTCACCGGGAACGCCCGGCGAAGGAGTTCATCATCGCCACCGAAACCGGCATCATGCACCGCATGCAGCAAGCTGAACCCGGATAAGCGCTTCTATGCCGCCGATCCGGAGGCGGTCTGCGCCTTCATGAAAGTGATCTCCTGCCCAATGTACGTGATGCCCTGCGCACTAGATCGCTACCACGTAAGCGTGCCGCCCGACATCGCAAAGCGGGCCCGGGGCGCCCTGGACCGGATGGTGGCCCTTGGTCGGTGAAGCGGTGAACGGTGAACGGGTCGGGTCGAGCTGCAGCGACGCATCGATGCGGACGCCGCACGGGTAGCCAGGGAAGCGCTTGCCGAAGATGGCCCGCACGACGTCACCTCCGAGCTGACGGTTCCCCCAAATCTCACCGGTTCTGCCGTCATCGAATTCCGCTCGGCGGGAATCGTCGCCGGACTGCCTATGCCGATGCGGTCGCGGAGCAGTGCGACTTGGGAGAATCCGTTGGGCCAGCGGCGAAGGGGATCGGCTCTTTGCCAAGGCGGTAATCGGCACGATGTGGAGGGAATCTCAGGGCAATACTCCGTGCCGAACGGCCTCTGCTGAATCTCCTGCAGCGGGCATCTGGGATCGCGACGTTGACCCGGATGTACGTGGACGCGATAGATGGCACCGTCGCCGGGATCCTGCACACCCGGAAGACCGCCCCAGGACTCCGTCTCTTCGATGTACACGCTGTCCTGGCGAGGCGGTGGATCGGCCCACCGGCTGGATCTCCGCGCACGAGGTGATGGTGAAGGACAACCACTGGCGAGCCCTGGAGGAGACCGGAGCCTCCCTCGCTGAAGTGCTACGCGAAGCTCATGCGCGCGGCGTATCGCGCTACCACGTGGAAGTGGAAAGTGCGGCGCAGCTCAAGATCGCTTGCGAGGCGGGGGCTACGAGATTGTTGATCGACAACCAGGTACCGGAGATCGTGCGGGCCTGGACCCGCGTCGCGCGGTCGCTCGTTCCGGCTATCGAGATCGAGGCGTCAGGCGGAATCGACCTGACCAACGTCCGCGCGCTTATGCCGAGGCAGGAGTGGATTTCATCTCGATCGGAGCGCTCACCCACAGCCCGAAGGCGGCGGATGTAGGGCTGGAGGTGGGGGTGCGATTGGGTGAATGGTGGTGGGTAGTGGGTGGTAGGGAGTAGGTGTAGGGTAGCGGATGAGTCTGGTTTAGGCTGCTCACGATAACCATTGCAGGGGGCCGCACGCCCTACTCCCTGCCACCTACTACCTACTACTCATCTTCTTCCACGCGTAATACACAGGGACACCGGTCAGAATAATCCCGACGTCCAGGGTGAATTGCCCGGTCTGCGACACCAGATAGTTCCCCAGCAGGAACAGCGAGCCTCCCAGAAAAAGCAGCGGTACCACCGGGTAGCCCCACGTCAGATAGGGGCTCTTCAGGTCGGTGCGCCGGCGCAGGACGAAGACCGCGGCCACAGCCAGAGGCATAGAACGGCCAGATCCCGATGATGAACTGATCGGCCAGTTCGGAAAAGGTCCGGATCAAGATGAAGATGACGCCGAGGGCGGCGGCGAGGAGAATCGCGGCGGTGGGAGCGCCGCTCTTTCGGATCCACCCGGGCAATGACCCGGGGAAAGGCCATCCTCGGCCATGGCGAAGAAGGATGCGCGGAGCAGTCATCATGGATCCGTTGAGGGTGCCGAACGTCGAGACTGAGACCGCGCTCGCTACGAGGACGGTACCTATCGCCCCGAAGATGAGCGTCGCAACGTCCGCCGCGACCAGCTCCGCTCCCTTCATCTGCTCGATCGGAATAGAGGTGCATGCATAGACCAGGTTGGCACTCAGGTGAGAGCACGACAACCAACCCGGTCCCGATGAAGAGCGCCATGGGAAGATTGCGCTGGGGATCCCGCACTTCACCACCGACGAATGCCAGATCGGCCCAGCCATCATAGGCCCAGAGAATCGAAACCATCGCCAGCAGGAACGGCGAGGTTGAAACGCCTGGCATGCTGGTTCAGCATTTCGCCGGGACCCATGCCGGAGCCAACCACGAAGCCAAGCAGGATGAGGACCGCGAGGGCCACGACCTTGAACAGGGTGCTCAGGTTCTGCAGCACCGCACCACGCCGGATCCCGTGGTAGTTCACGGCGGCCACCAGAATGATCAGCACCGCACCCAGCAGCTGATCCGCCCCTGATCGGAACTCCAGCTATCGGGATTCCAGCTGGATCGTCGCCCGACTGCTCCAGGGCGTAGCCTGCCGAGGTGATTCCGATCGCGCCGTATGCTCCCGGACGGATGATGAGGAGCTCGGCCCAACCGAACAGGAAGGCGGGCAACGGCCCAAAGGCTTCTCGGAGGAAGACGTAGATGCCTCCGCTCCTGGGGAATTTGGCGGCGAGCTCCGGCATGGGTGAGGCGCCACAGATCGCGACAGCTCCGCCAATGACCGAGGCCGGAGAAAGAGCGGGACATCATCGATCTTCTCGCGCCACCAGCGCCGGGGTGCGGAAGATTCCGCTGCCAACGGTCGATCCGATCACCACAGCGACCGCGCTCCAAGAGTCCCAATCGGCGCGGCAGCCGCTCTCCCGGGGTCCGGCCTGGTTGGCTCTGTCATAGCGATCCTCTTTGGCGACATGGAGATAACGCGACGGATGCCGTAAAGTTCCCACCGTCGGGCCCGCTTGACAAGGCAGCGTGGGAAGCCGTTCTTACCCCACCTGCCCCACCCGATTTCCGCCCTGGGTCCGTCTTGATGCCTGTAGAGTCTTCCCCAGTCCGACACTGTATCGCCGGCTGGCGATTACGGCACTCCGTCCTCGTGATCGGTCTGATCACCTTGGGCGGTGTGGTGCGGATCACGGGCTCCGGGCTAGGTTGTGGCGATCGTTGGCCGTTGTGCGACGGACAATGGTTCCGCCGCTCGATCTGCCCACGTTCATAGAGATCAGTCATCGCTGGGTCGCCGCCCTGGTGACGGTAGCGGTCTTTGCGCTTTTCGCGGTAGCCTGGCGGAGACACCGGGAACAGCGTGAGTTGTTTGTTCCCGCGCTCGCGGCCGCGATTCTCCTTGTTGTTCAGGTCTTGCTGCGGGCCGGTCATCGTGAAGCTCGATCTGCCACCGGCGGTGGCGATTGTGCACCTCCTGAATGCCATGGTGCTGCTCGCCGTCACTGGTCGTTGGCAGGGCTAAGGGCTGGGGCGACTCGGCGGCGAGGGGAGCGGCTACACGCGGCTCCCGGCGGCTCGGCGGCTCGACCAGCCCTGATGCATCTGACTGCGAGTCTGGGGTTCGTGACCATCGGGCTCGGGCCCTCACCGCGAACTCTCGATGCCGGTCTGTATTGCCTGCGGATTCCCGTTGTGCAGCGGTAGTGCGGCGCCACCACGCCACGACTCTCGGGCTGGTCCAGTGGATCCACCGGCTGCTGGCCTTCAACTTCCTGGGCTTTACTATCGACTGGTGGTGCGGAGCTCACGGTACAGTACCGGCGTCAGCGGGTGATCGCGGCGGTACTCGTGCTTACGCGCTCGCCCAGCTCGGCATAGCTGCGGCCATGGTGCTTACCCTGCTGCCGACCTCGCTCCGTGCACTGCACCTCCTGACAGGAACCCTGATCTGGGTGAGCATGGTTGTTCTGGTCTATCGTGCGGGACATGAGCCGGTTCCAGCAGCCGAGCCGCCGAGCCGCCGAGCCGCCGAGCCGCCACTCCTGATCGCCGATCTCGTCACCCTCACCAAGCCTCGGATCATCTCGCTTCTCCTGGTCACGACCGTCGCGCCGATGTTCATCACCGGCCACGGCCTGCCCAGCGCTGCCCTTGATCGTTCTGGGTGCTGCGTGGGAGGCTACCTGATGGCGGGCGGCGCCAACGCGATCAACATGTGGTTTGATCGCGATATAGACGACCGGATGACACGCGCCGTCTCCGACCGATCCCCGCGGGCCGGATCTCGCCCGTGGCGGGCCTGCTCTTCGGCGTCACGCTCGGGGCACTCGCTTTCTGGACCTTCTGGCGGATGGTGAATCCGCTCAGTGCGTGGCTCGCGCTCGGCGGTCTGCTTTTCTACGTGTTCGTCTACACCATGCTGCTGAAGCGCTGGAGCCCGCAAAATATCGTGATCGGCGGAGCGGCCGGCGCCTTTCCTCCCTGGTGGGCTGGGCGGCGGTAGCGGGAACGCTCGACCTGGCAGCGCTCTATCTCTTTGCCATCATCTTCTTCTGGACCCCGCCGCACTTCTGGGCTCTGGCCCTTCTCAAACAGGGTGACTACGCCAAGGCCGGCGTCCCCATGATGCCCAATGTGCGAGGTGAGCACTGGACCAAGGTCCAGATGTTGGCCTATACCCTGATGCTGCTGCCACTCACGATCATGCCGTCGGTATTCGGAGCGCTGGGCTTGTTCTATGCCCTGGCGGCGCGCGCGTGCTCGGGGAGCGCCTCCTCTGGTACTGCGTCAAGCTTCTGCGTGAGGCCAGCGTAACGCCGACCGCCTGGAAGATGTACAAGTACTCCCTGCTCTACCTTGCCCTCCTGTTCGTGGCCATGGGAATCGACCGCGCGCTGCCGTTCGGACACCGGTTCGAACGGTCGCCCATCCTCATCCTCGACCACCCGGAGGTCGAGGCCATCGAGCGCCGGATGGAGGTCGGTGAACGGCCGTGAGGCTTCCATCGCCCGAGCCACTGTCCCGGCTCTGGCCCCGGGTTCGCCCCCACCGGGCCCACTCACCCTGGCGGCGGCGTGCCTGCTGGCCAGCGCCGCGATCTCACTCGCCTTCCCCTGATTGTCGGCAAGCTGCTCGATGCGGCGTTCGTCACCCGCGGGCGGCAGTTGCTGGACCGGATTGCCATCCTGCTCCTGGGACTGTTCGCCATCCAGGCGGTGCTCAACTACGGCCAGGCCTACCTGCTGAGCGCGACGGGAGAGCGGGCGGTTGCGGGTCTGCGTCAGGAGCTGTTCGCCAAGCTCCTCTCGATGCCTCCGGGTTTCTTCGCCGATCGGCGGACCGGAGAGCTCACCAGCCGTCTCACCACCGACGTGGGCCTCCTGCAGGGAATCCTGAGCCATCAAATCGCCAGAATTCTCCCGTCAGATTCTGGCCCTGATCGGTGGCATCGTGATGCTGACGGTGAGCCAGCCCAAGCTGACGCTGACTGCACTCGCTGGTGGTTCCGATTGCGGTGGGGACGGCCTTCTTCTTCGGCCGTCGGCTCAGAACGATGAGCACCGGGGTTCAGGACAAGATTGCCGATGCGACAGCCGTGGCCGAAGAAGCGTTCAGCCAGATCAGGACGGTGCAGAGCTTCGTCCAGGAGCCCGTATGAGCGCGCCCGCTATCGGGACCGGATCCGCGAAGCGGTCCAGGCCGCGGTTCGAGCGGGCCCAGATTCGGGGAATCTTCTTCGGGGCCATCACCCTTTCGGGCTTCGGGCGATGGTCGTGGTGCTCTGGCAGGGTGGGCTCCTGGTCCTGGAAGGCAAGCTGACCGCAGGCTCGCTCTTCTCGTTCCTGTTGTACACCTTCACGATCGCCGGAGCGGTTGGGGCGCTTGCCTCCTCTTCAGCAGCTATCAGGAGTCGGTGGGCGCGCGCGGAAAGAGTCTTTCAGCTTCTCGAGGCGCCGGTCCCTATCTCCGACCCGGACGCACCCGAGCCGCTTCCCAAGACGGTGCGTGGCAGGCCTTACCTTCCAGAGCAGGTCTCGCTTCCAGTATCAGAATTCGCCGGACGCGCCCTTGGGCCCTCTGGAAGATTGACCTGCGGCTCGAGCCCGGCGAAGTGGTCGCGATCGTCGGCCCATCCGGGGCCGGAAAGACGACACTGGTCTCGCTCTTGCCGCGCTTCTGGGACGTAACCGAAGGGCGGATTCTGATCGATGGCGCCGATGTCCGGCGGCTATCTCTGGCTGACCTGAGAGGCATGATCGGCGTCGTCCCTCCAGGAACCTGCCTTGTTCGGCGGAACCGTCCGGGAAAACATCGCGCGTACGCGCGCCGACAAGGCCCCCGAGGCGCGATCAGTGACGGCGGCCCAGGCCGCACACGCTGCGAGTTCGTGGAGCGTCTGCCGGCCCGCTGCGAGCAGCGATCGTCGGTGAACGGGGAGTCAAGCTCTCGGGCGGGCAGCGGCAGCGCCATCGCCCGCGGCGCGATTCTCAAGGATCCGGCCATCCTCATCCTTGATGAAGCCACCGAGCAGTCTCGATACAACGAGAGCGAGCGATTGGTCGAGGACGTGCGCTGGAGCGCCTTCTGGTGGGGCGCACCACCCTGATCATCGCCCACCGTCTGCAGTACGGTGCGCCGGGCTGACCGGCTGGTGGTGCTGGATCACGGACGGATCGTCGAGGAGGGGACTCGCGCGGAGCCTTCTGGCGCAGAGCGGGCCTCTATGCACGGCTGTATCAAAAGCAGTTCCGGGAGGAGATCCGGTTTCCGCAGTCTGACCTTCCTGATGATCCACGCTCGTCCCAACAAAGGCCCCCGCTCGCGGGGGCGCTCGTCAGTCATGATTTCGTTACACTCACGGAGCAGTAATATCCAGCCGGACCCACTTGGGTTCCGGGTTCGAGAATAAGAACGGCCCGAAGTCGGCGAGCGTTACGTAGTAGGTGCCTGCAGCCGCACGAAGGTAAATCGGTGCAGGATTCAGGTCCTCCACCTCCATTGCCGCCGCTGTCCGCAGGCGTCGATGATCGACGTCCCGGTGGGATCGAGGACATGGGCCCCTTCATCAGTCGTGCCTTCCCACGTTTCGGTGAAGGTCAGGTCTCCAGGCAGCAGCAACATTAATCTTGTACACGCGGCAGGGGGCTCGCTCGAGTCGTCACACTCGGTTACGGTGTTCCGCGTCCCTACGTCAACGTGAGGTGATCGTCTGACCCGAAGCGGGAAGTGCGAGGGAGGGCGCCGTCCGGGGAGCCAGTACCGGCGAACCCAGTTGCCACCGGTGTGATGCTCGCGTCAGACGGAAAACCGGCGAATGGCGCGCCAGGGAGGAAACCAAGCACGATGTCATTCGCGTACAAGAGACCGGGCGCAGCTCGGGCGCCGCGATGAAGCTGATGGTGGAGCTGTCTGCCGACCTGGAAAGCGTGATGGCGGTGTGCGCCGTTGCGCTCCCATGAGTAGCGTAGCGGTAGGAGAACTTGAACGGTGCGCTAGCCGTAAGCGTAACAGTGTCCTGCAGTGCCGGCGCGGCATTGGAAGCACTGCGGTAAAGATTGGCCGGCAGAACCGCGCCGTCCGTCTGCGACCCAGGATCGTGTAAAGGCCCAGAGCCGGAAGCACCTCCACAACCAGGTTATCGATCTCAGTCAACCCGGCCGAGCTGGTGGGCGCAGGGATGAAGGTAAGTTGCGAACTATCCGGGGATAGCGGTCACCCTATCAGAGATTATCGTGCGTTGCCGTGTCGATGACGAGTACAGCGCTCGCAAGGCGAACACGAATCCGGTGGGTGCGGTCGCCGTGACAGGAGCACCCAACGTCGGGCGGTGTTGGAGACCGTCACCGGTCAATGGGCGGCGGGTGCAGGTCCGCGCTCGACGCCAGCTTGAGGTGTCCAGGGCTGGCGCGAATGGATCGCCGGAGGGGCCGAAGGTGAGGACTGCGGGCTGGAACGAGACCGTGGTGTCGATCCGGGGCCCGGTATGAACCGCAAAAGTGCTATCGGCGGATACATCGACGGTGATGACCCTGCCTGGCGCGGCCGCAATTTGCAATGGCGGTCGGGCTGAACTTCCCAGGGCGCCGGGATGGTGACCGTGACCGTATCACCGAGGGCGGTCGTGGTCGATGACAAGCTTCCACCTAGAATGCTCCCCTGAACGCTCGGCGGCGAAGACGAGAGTCGTCTAGAGTCAGCCCGCTCGGGGTGGCGGTCAAGGTGCCCGCAATGAGGCCGACACCCTTGACAGAAGAACCGAGCCCGGTTGGCACTGGTCGGGGGACTAGTTGGTTATTCGCGTCATAGACCGGGAGGAACGAGTTATCGAGATCCACCGGCAGCTGCGCCGGGTCGAGCTCGTCCATGCCGCTGAAGGTGGCGTCAGAGCCGGTTCCTGCTCTCATCCCGTAGCTCGGTAACGATGGCCACACTGTCGCCCTGGGGACGAACACCACTGCCGGGGAGCGCGAAGCTCCGCCGGGCCCGTTCCGCAGGGAGTCAGTCGGGTCCCCCTTGCATGCAACGATGCCGACCGCCGCCGTAACGCTGACCCAGAAGTTTGGGGTGCATCATGACGGTGTACCTCACTCTTAGACGTCAGTTAGAGGATCACTGATCCATGCGGAAGAAATCGATATTCAATACCGGCTGATGTCCGTCAGGCGCGTCGTTGCCCACCACGTCCCGCCAGCCCGGCTGGCTGGTTTCCCTTGAGATCGTTGGGAGTGCAGCAGCTTGTAACCGCCTACTCCACTCAGGTCGGCGAAGACTGTAGAACTCCCGCTTCCCGCGCATACCGCCAGACCTGGTACAGGGGCGCCTTTCCTGCCGCCACTCGATCCAGCTTCTCTTTCGGCTTCGCCATGATGCCTCAGGTAGACCCGGCCGCGGTCGGTATTCCATCCGGCGCCGGTGCGGCGGCCGCCTCGCGATATTGCTTGTTGGCGTAATTAATCAGCTGATAGAACGCTTCACGCGCTTCATTGCGCGGAGTTCCTGTGCGGATCTCGGCTCTGCCAGAACTGCGCCATGAACTCGCGCTTCGCTGCGGAGGCTCAGGCCGTTCTTGTAGACCGTCAGCTGGTCCGTGGCGCCTGACCATATCGGCGGAGCGTAGGCGCTGTCCAGCTGCGCCTCGTTCATCTGGCCGAAGTATCCCTGATCGGTCACCCGGTCGGCGGCGAGTCGCACGGCCTCGCGACTCATCGTCTCCTGGAGTCCGCCATCACCAGCTCGTCCGACCGTTCCTCGGTCTTGCCACCCGCGGTGAGGCTCAGGGTGAGGCGGTAAGTCCCGGCGGGCAATCCGTCAGGTCCAGCTGCCCCTTCAGAACCGATCCTCCCGCGGCGACCTGCACCGGCGTGGCCGGGTCTTGATCAGAGCCTTGCCGCCGGTGTCGGTCACCGCGACGGACATCGTCGAGGCTCGTCGCTCTCGGCATAGGCTTCGAGCAGGTAGAAAGCTCGGGCCCTGAGCGGTGTCAAGCCGAAGCCGGGTCGCGGTGGTGACAGAGGTGTTGCCCCAGCGCCGTTCTCCCGGCGGGCAGCGTGTCGCTCCGGTGACCGGCCGCATCGCCGGAGACAGCATGAGGTCGGAGCGCCCGGCGGGCCGCTGTAGCCGACCACATCCACGCTGGATGCCATCTGCTGGCCGGAAACCGAGTCCTCCACGTGACATCCAGTCGGAGTGACCCGGGCCAGGCTGAACTCGACGACCTCCATCCACCGAACTGGCACCAGCGGCGGCTTCAAATCCGACCGGGCGTGGTTGGTCGAGCTGTTCTCGTACAACGCCAAGCCGGTGGAATCCGAAACCTTGACCCGGACCTTGTAGCTGAGCTGTCCCCCGGATCACTCGATGTCGGAGTCATCCCACTCAGCGGGATCTCGGCGAAGGCGTAACCCTCGTCTGGTTCCCCTCCGCCCGATAGTAGCGGAAGGCGCGCAGCGACAACTCGGAGCCGACCTGTTTAGCGATCGCCGAGGCCCGCGCCCACCACGGCTGCGGTCAAGGCAACCATCAACGACAACCGATTCATTGCGTCCCTTCCAGTGCCGGGAGTCCGACGGACTCCCGGGCATAGTCAATTCAGATTACCACCCCAAGCCAAAGCTGATGAGGTGCGTTGGCCCGAGGATGCCGAGATAGCGATAGGCGTAATCGACGCCAAGGTTGAAATTGCCCATCGCGTAGAAGAGTCCACCGCCAGCAGCCAGACCCTGGAGGTTCTCCTCGTCATTCATCGCCGTCGTGAGGCTCGAGGGGATTCAGGTTGTTGGACGGGAAATAGGTATAGCTGCCCCGGAGAGCGGCGCCGAAGGCGGACCCACCGAGGTTCTTGGACATCCATTCCGCGCCGCCGGAGAAGCCGGCCAGCTGTTATTGGGCTGATTGAAGTCGGCGGAAGGTCAGCCGGTTCCGACGTTTCCGGTCACGATATCATAGGCCAGCCCGACACGGGAACGTCGTGGGAGCGGGAAGCCCTTGGTCCTCAGCTCCGAAGGCTGGGGCACCGACGGCACGGGATCCTCGCCGGGCAGCGGGTCACGCTCCGTCCGGCTGTTCAGCGCATTGCCTGAATAGGAGAGGTCCGTGCCAGGTTGGCCAGAACGAACGAGAACTTGACCCGGGTGATTGTTCAGCGAAGCGTGGAAGTTGGTACCGAAATCCACCGCGAACGCAGTCCGCTGGCATCGCCCAGATTGTCCGACACGTACTTCGCGGTAATACCCGCCGAGAAGCGGTCGAAGTTCTGAGCGAAGGTCAAGCCGACGAAGGTTTCAGTTGACTGAGTACACCGACCCGGTGCCGTCCGGCTGGTCGGTGGTGTAGACCAGCGCTGGTCGCCGAAGCCGGAACGTACCGATCTGCAGGCCCACGGCGCGGGCGCCGCCACTGAAGGGGATAGCGAAGCCGCCCCAGCTGTAGCGGGTATCCGCGACGTAGTCGTAGGTCCCGACCCGGCCACACCGGGACGCGTCATGAGCGCGGTGCCGGCCGGGTTGTAGTACAGTGCGCTGACGTCGTTCCGCGATGCTCGCGAACGCGCTGCTCGGTGCCGCGCGCGCCCGGCGCCGAGCAACAGGAACTCGGCGGAGGTGGTGCCGTACGGCGTGTTGTCCTGGTCGGTCCCGGCCTGAGCCGCAGCGCCGACCGGAGACCACCCAGCAGGGCCGCCAGCAGCACCAGGCGCTTGGGAAGATTCTCAATCATAGCTTGCAATCTCCTGGGTGCTTGGGAGCCAGGCGGAGACCGCCTGGCCCACGGTATCACTACTGGGCGAAGTTGACACACGGTAAACCGGCCGACCCTGCGGGCGCTGCCGGATTCGATGTGATAGAAGTAGACGCCACTCGCGACAACCTGATTGTTCCGGTTCCGCACATTCCAGCTGCACTCGCCGCCGGTCGGATTGTCCGCGGCGCCGGGGAGCTGGAGTTATCGAAGTTCTGGCAGGTCGTGCCCGGGTTCTCCAGCACGTTTACCAGGACTCCGCTTGAAGAACAGATCCGGATGATCGCCTTGGCCGCAGCAGGTTCACGGCTTGGTGAACTTGGTGTCCGTGGTCTGCTCGAACTCGCTGGTGACGTAGTACGGATCCGGTACCGTATGGACCTTCTTCAGATCCGTATTCACCGCCGAGGCGACATGGTTGACCGCCTGGTAGCTGATTAACCAGCTGAGCCCCCAGCGCCGAGAAGGTCCTCGTGTCCGGCACGAAGGTGCTGGGGCCCGACGTTTCCACCGGCGCCGATTACCTCCGAAGATGGTGCCGATGTAACTCCGCAGCGTCCACACCGCGGGGCTGGCCGGCATGGCGGCAGTGAGATCAAACGGGAACATGTGACCGGCGATATACATCCCGAAGCCATTCGGAACTGCTGGCGCCGTCACCAGGTTCGCGGCAGCACCGCCGGCGAAACGCCACGTTGCCCGGGATGATGTGATCGTCCATCACGTACGGCGCGGCAGCCGCGCGCGGGATGTCTCCGCCAAATCCAGCGGAGGCCGATCCACTCAGCGCCGGCTCCGATGCAGCCGAAGTCGGCCATTGTAACCACGGTGGTGCGGGTATCGAATGATCCGGCTCCGGTGCTGTCCGGCTTCATTCAGGATACCCCAGCCGCCGCCCAGGTTGGTCGCCTGGAAGGGGACCGGCACGTTGTGGGTGACGTCGATGACGGAATCCACCGTCCCCGCAATCGTGCCCCAATAGAATCTTCATGTCGGCCGCTCGGATGGCTGCGCCGAGGGTCGCCTCGACCGTTCGATAGCCGTTGTCGGTATTCTGGAAGGAGTGCCAGGTCTGGATCGTGTTGACCCCAGTCAGCTTCCCGGCGTTACTCGCCGTGGAAGTACCCCGTCGTTCCCTCCGGTCGGGTCGGGCGTCGATTCGTTGGCCCCGTCGAGACCAGCGGGGCCGTTGTAGATGCACTCGGCTGGGTCGCCGTTTGGGAGCGCGATCGAAGCGTCGTTGCAGCCACGGCCCCAGGCGTTGGTGATCTGAGTAACTCGTAAGCCTGGTGGCCACTACACCGGAGAGCTTAGATTGCCGAGCCGGGATACCGTAGTTCGCCGACAGCTTGGGATCAGCCGTGGCGACCGGCACTGGCGCCGAGCCTGCGGAAACCGGTGCTGCCATCGAGCTGCTGCTGGATGGGCAGCGTCACGTTAGATGACGTCACCGTTGGAGCCGGTCACCTTGAAGGTATAGGTAGCCAGCACTCCGTTACGGGCATCGCCCAAAGATTCAAGTCCACCAGCTCGGCGGTGATCGTTCCAGGCGCTGCGAACAGCGGGGGTTACGAACTGTCCGACGAACGCCAGTGAGCCATGCCGTCGGCCGGCGGGAATGGCCCGCTGAACTCGGCCGGTAGTCGGGTCAATGGTCGGTACCGCCGTGATCAGCGAATCCACCCGGACGCCCCGGCCCGCAGACTCCCGAGGAGATCGGGCCGCTGGAGGCGTAGTTGGACGCCGGACTCACCGGGTCGTCGCCTTGGTGGACCGATGGCGACTCCAGGCTCGAGTTACCCGACTGGAAGGAGTTTACGTCGAACGCGGTAACCGAGTAGAAGTACCGGAAGTTGTTCCGCGGCGTCCCGTCGACGTAAACGAAGGTACGCCGGTGTCACTCCAGCGGTCGGCAAACGCTCTTGGGCCCGCACGGACCGGCGAGGCCCGCCAGTCACCGCGGTGTCGGCGGTAATGAGCCTGCGCCGTCCCGTTGGCCAGGAGCACCCGGAGCCGGGCCTGGACGAGCCTGGATGACTGGGCTGACCAGGGGCATCAACCGGCGTAACGCTCGCCCCGATGTCGGTGCCATCCTTGTTATTACACAACCAGGCCGGCGCATGAGGTAGTGAGCCCGAACTCAGGGAAGCACAATTCAGGTCGGTGTTGATCGTGCCGGTATAGTCGGGAAGTGAGGTGCCGGCGGCGAGTCGAGCACTGGGCCAGCGAGGGTCATCTCGGCGGGATTGTCCACCCGGAGCGCGGTAAACCCGGTAGCCCTCCACGTCGTTCTGCTTGTATCGGATCATAGAACGGGTTCGGGGTCCCGTTACGCAGCGGACTGCTCCCGCCACCTGGAAGAAGGGGTCGCCGGCCCCGGTCTCGGTGCTGGACGGCTGCCACAGCGCCGTCACCTGATTGTTGCCGGGAATCAGGAAGAAATCGGGCGACGCCGGTGCCGCCGGCAGCAGGAACTTCGCGTCGAAGAGCACCTGGGCGAAGATCGACTTCTGGAGGAGCGAGCCGTTCACCACCGTGAACTCGGACTGTTCGACCACGTTGTCGCCATTCACGTCGTTCCAGTCCCGGAATCCCGAGATGGTATCCACCGTGCTGGCGCCCGTTCCATTCCCCCATCCGGACCGGATCAGCTGAGGAGGGTCGGGTTGCCCGGCACGATGCAGTTGTTCGGATTGCCGCACACCGGCTTGGGGGCCCGCCGGTGCCGCGAACACGTAGGCCACCACGATGGAGCCGAATTGGCCCGGCCCCAGGGTGAAGGCGGAGTCGACGACTGGAAGAACCGCATGTCGTCCGGGCCGCTGGTGTTCACGAAGCAGATGTGATCCGCAGTCGGGCTGTAGGTACAGGAGGCATCGCCCGCCGCGTTGTTGATGTTCCCCCGACAGATACCGGTACAGCTGAATCGTGTTCCGGGCGTCGTCGAAGGCGCCCTGGTTATATCGTGTTGCTGAACAGGTTGATGACGCCGGTTCAGTCCGGGCTGGCGAGGTACTTCACGCCGACGAATCCTGCGCCCGCGAAGAACGGCGAGCGGAAGATCGAGGATCGAACGCCCATCCGGCACGCACCCTCGAAGTCGTGGGCGTAGACGCAGCCCAGCGCGAATGGCAGGTTCACCGAGGAGTAGTTCGCGCCCGCTTCTGCCACGTCCATGTCGGCCGAGAACGCCGCGAACAGATTATCGATCGTGTGGCCGCGCCGGGGAATGCTGACCCCGAAGCGCTGCAGGCTGATGTCGTGGAACTTCTGGGCCCGCTCCATCAACACCGGCTGTATGGACGGCCGAACCGCCACATAGTCGGCCGCGTTGAGGGAGGTGATGTTGTAAAGGTATGGATGTTGAAGTACAGGATGTCCTCGTTGCCGACCGGGAAATTCCAGGTCATGCCCCGCGTCTCCACCATGATGCCGAGCGGGTGCTTGCGGCCGGCGTTCAGGAGCCCCGTTGCCTTCCACGACAGGAACCACACGTCCTGCTGCGCGAGGCAAACTTGCGGCAATTGGGGTTGGCCACGTTACCCGGATCGGTTTGCAGCGCCGGGTCAAAGAAGTTGGCGGTGACATCGCCGTTCAGGACGCAGGCGGCGTCCGGCCACTCGGCCAGGTCGTCGGCGCGACGGGTTGTTACAGGCCTGGATGGCGGGGTGACGGTGCTGACGTTCACCGGTTCGCCATGCTCGGTAGTGCCCTTGGGATCGAAGAAGAAGGCGCCGACCGTGTCCACCCGCCCAGGCGCCGCCGTCCGCGCCGATGATGCCGGCGAGCTGCAGGCCCGAGTTGAACACATACTGGTCAGGGTACCCTTGGGGCCGGAACCCGCCACCGATGGTGGACGAGTTG
>ERZ1370068.11101-contig-9746_pt1 | contig 27468 bp, 49 predicted proteins | sample MGYA00561227_ERZ1370068 | MGnify/ENA primary metagenome ERZ1370068 (study PRJEB38410, sample SAMEA6850437) | metagenome | study: Metagenomic assessment of the ecological functions of the soil: analysis of the soil microbiota associated with the...
CGTAGCTCCGCCGCCGCATTCGGCGCGCTGGGCGCCAAGCTCGCGCCTCGCCGACCGCTGAAGGGCACCGAGGCTGTCGTCCCGGAATGCGCATCAGCGCATATCCGAGACGCGGCGCCAAGCGCAGTCTTGCAGTTCACGCGGCTCCGGCTAGGCGGAGGCGCTCGAGATCCGGCGGCGTCGCCTCATCGGCCAGCATGGCGATTGCCCGTTGCAGCGGCATCACCTCCTGCTGCTGCACACCCATGCGCCGCACCGAGACGCGTGCCTCTCCTCCGCCTCGCGCTTGCCGACCACCAGCAGCACCGGCACCTTGGCCAATGAGTGCTCGCGCACCTTGTAGTTGATCTTCTCGTTGCGCAGGTCGATCTCGGCGCGCAGGCCGGCCGTCTTCAAGCGCCGCCAGCGCCTGCTCGGCATAGGCGTCCGCATCCGAGACGATGGTGCACACCTTCGACCTGCACCGGCGCCAGCCACAGCGGCAGATGCCCGGCGGTGCTCTCCAGCAGGATGCCGGCGAAGCGCTCCATGGAGCCGAACATGGCGCGGTGGATCATCACCGGCGTCTTCTTCTCGCCGTCGGCGTCGATGTAGAACGCGCCGAGCCGCTCCGGCATGTTGAAGTCGACCTGACCGGTGCCGCACTGCCAGTCGCGACCGATGGCATCGCGCAGCACGTACTCGAACTTGGGGCCGTAGAAGGCGCCCTCGCCCGGATTGATGCCGGTCTTGACCTTGCCGCCCGACTTGCTCGGCGATCTGCTTCAGGACGTCCGACATGGCTGCCTCGGCGCGGTCCCACAGCCGCCTCCGAGCCGACGCGCTTCTCGGGCCGGGTCGAGAGCTTGACGATCACCTCCTCGAAGCCGAAGTCGCGATAGATCGACAGGATCAGATCGTTCATCTTCAGGCACTCGTCGGCCAGCTGCGCCTCGGTGCAGAACACGTGCGCGTCGTCCTGGGTGAAGCCGCGCACGCGCATCAGCCCATGCAGCGCGCCCGACGGCTCGTAGCGGTGCACGATGCCGAACTCGGCCACGCGATAAGGCAGCTCGCGATAGGAGCGCAGGCCGTGCTTGAAGATCTGGACGTGGCCCGGGCAGTTCATCGGCTTGATGGCGAACTCGCGCTCGTCCTCGGTGACGGTGGTGAACATGTTCTCGCGGAAAGTCGCCCAGTGGCCCGAGGTCTCCCACAGCGACTTGTCGAGGATCTGCGGTCCGTTCACCTCGCGATAGCCGGCCGCGTTCTGCCGCCGGCGGATGTAGTTGATGAGGCGCCTGGAACAGCTCCCAGCCCTTCGGGTGCCAGAACACCACGCCCGGCCCCTCCTCCTGGAAGTGGAACAGGTCCATCTCGCGGCCGAGCTTGCGGTGGTCGCGCTTCTCGGCCTCCTCCGATCTGCTTGAGGTAGGCTGCAAGCTCCTGCTCGCTCGCCCAGGCCGTGCCGTAGATGCGCTGCAGCTGCGGCTTGCGATGGTCGCCGCGCCAGTAGGAGCCCGCGAACTTGGTGAGCTTGAACGCCTTGCCGATCTGCCCGGTGGAGGTCATGTGCGGGCCGCGGCAGAGATCGAGCCACTCGCCCTGCTTGTAGATCTTCAGGTCCTCGCCCGGCGGGAATGGCGTCCACCAGCTCGACCTTGAACAGCTCGCCCTTCTGTCGCGGAAAGTACTTCTTCGCCTTGTCGCGGCTCCAGAACTCCTTGGTGAAGGGCGCGTCGCGCTTGATGATCTCGTGCATCTTCGCTTCGATCTTGCGCGAGATCGTCGGGGTGGAACGGCTCCTGCTTGGCGAAGTCGTAGAAGAAGCCGTTCTCGATCACCGGGCCGATGGTCACCTGAGTGCCGGGCCACAAGCGCCTGCACGGCCTCCGCCATGACGTGCGCAGCGTCGTGCCGGATCAGCTCGAGCGCCTCGGGGTCGGTCCGGACAATGATCTTGACGTTGGCATCGGCCTCGATCGGGTCGGCCAGGTCCGCCAGCTTGCCGTCAAGCGCGATCAGCTACCGCCTTCTTGGCCAGCGACTTGGAGATGCCGGCCGCCAGCTCGAGCCGGTCAGGCCCTTCTTGAAGGACCGCTTGCTGCCATCAGGAAAAGTCAGCGAAATATCGCTCACGGTCATCTCCTCTCACTCGCTGCATACCAAGCAGGTAAGGTGGGTGCATCGGGGCCGATTGCGGCTCCGGCGGCGCCTTTGTGCACGGGCGGGGTTGGGCGTAGCCAAGCCACGGGCCAAATACGGCGGAGCGGCGCATCATTCCAGGTGCGCCATCTAGCGTTTCGCCGCATATTGGTTCTAGCAGGGTAAGTCCGAGGCCAAGAAACTCGGATACAGGTTGCTGGCTGTGTGATAGTTTTGTAGGCGTGCGGAGCGTGTTGGTGCCCTGGGGGCTGGTGCCGCATACCCGACTGCCGCCATTGCGGGTGGTTGCGAGGAAGGAACGTGCAGTCGACCCCAAACATTGCCGCAACATTGCCGGCGGCAGTCGCATCGTGCGCTATTGATGCCGCCCAGTCGATGCCGTGCAGGATTGGCGAGCCACAGCAATCCCATCAGCAGATCTCAGCGGTGAAACGGCCTTCGGCGCCGTTCACTCCGGCAACCTGCCATTTTGCCTTTGCCATGTCGCTGTGCGCGACGATGGCAACTGACCTGTGCGTGCGGGCGGACAGGACCGCACCCGACAACCCAGCCGAGCAGGATCATCTTTATCTGCATTTCAAATGAATGGAGCCGGGCACAGCAAAAGTAGTGAGGCCGCGCAGCCCGGCTTATGTGGGGAGGTTGAGTACAACGTCATGCGGGAGACAAAGGCCAACTGGTTTCACGCCAGTCGCCATCTTGTGCGTGCCCGTGCGCCGGATGGCGCTCGGGGTCGCCGTCGTCGGGTCGCTTCTCTTACCGGCGCTGAGCCGGCTCGCCGAAGCCCAGCAGGCCAGCCTGAACGTGGCGGCGCGATTGACGGCCGAGCCCGGCGTGCGCTCGCCGCTTGCCATCCGTGTCGGTCCGCCGGGCACCCTGCCCCGCAACAGTTACCTCCGCATCCGCGGTCTGCCGGCCATGGCCTCGCTGTCCGACGGCGTATGTGATAGCGCCCGGCTCCTGGGCCGTTCCGATCGCTGGCGTCGATAATCTGAGCGTGCTGCTCGAGGCCAATGCGCCTGCGCGATCGGAGATCATCGTCACCCTCGTGTCCGTCGACGGCGCGGTGCTGGCCGAGGTCACGAGTACCGCTCCATGGCTCACCGCCGCCACCAACGGGTCGGACGGGACGCACCACGCAAAAGGAGCCGGAGGCCAAGGCACCCGCCAATGTCACCATCCTGCGTGCCGGCACCGAGCCGCCGAACGAACCGCGCGCGACCATCAGCGGTCCCGGGCTGCGCGCCGGCCAGGCGATCACGCCTGAAGACCGTGAACGCGCCCAGCGACTTGTCCAGAAGGGCGAAGGGCGCATGGCCGAAGGCAACGTAGCAGCGGCGCGCCTGATGTTCGAAAGGGCAGCCGACATTGGCCTGGCGGACGCCGCCATGGCGCTTGCCGCCACCTTCGACGCCGAGGAGCTGACGCGTCTCAGCGTGCGCGGCGGCATCCAACCTGACGCCAGGGAGGCGCGCCGCTGGTATGAGCGCGCACTCCAGCTCGGCGCTCGTGACGCCGAGCCGCGGTTGCGGCGGCTGGGTGCCAACTAAAATTTGCGCAGGCTTTGCCACGTGCGCCCGAAGAAATCCTCAATCGGGTCCTAAAAAGTGTTCACTTGAGGATATGCGGTAATATCCTTGTGAATTGGGACGGTGCGTGTGGGGCGCGCAATCCGGTTCGAGGGACCAGCCATTTCCAAGCCCGTCAGCGCGTGCTGAGCAGCAACCGGTTGTGACCGGCAGAGCTCTGCAGGAGCTGCAGTCATTCCTTTGATGAGCCGCCGCAAGGTGTGCTCACGGGGAGGGGTTTTGCCGGACGCTCCGGCAGGGGCTGACCGGCGGCCTTGGCGTCAGTGGCGGACGAAGGGGAGGACCAGCAATGCGCAACTGGGTAGTCAGAGGGCGCCCCTGGCGGCCGCGATCTGCATGGCTGCAGCGGCGGCAACGGCCCAGGAGGTGACCCCGAACGACAAGTGGCCCATCCAGCTTGCCCAAGCCCAAGTCCAAGTCAAAACGACTCCGCTCCAAGTCAAAACGACTCCGCGCGCGCCGACCGCCGCATCGAGCGGCGAAAGCAACCCTGGTCGCCAAGGTCAACAACTGGACGGTCGGCCTTGCCGGGCGGATTGCCGGAAGGGACGTTCCTGCGCTTTGCCGCCGAGATTTCGCGCAACCTGCAATGACAGCGACGACCTGCGCGTGCTGGCCGCCGTGACCTCGGCGCCACGGAGAACGTCAAGGACCTGCTCTATCTGAAGGGCATGGACATCGCCATCACCCACGCCGACGTGCGTTCGAACACTTCCGCAACGTCGACAAGATCCCCAACATCGAGAAGCGGGTGCACTTCATCTCCGAGATGTACATCTCCGAGCTGCACGTGCTGGTTCGCCCCGAGATCAATTCGTTCAAGGACCTGGAAGGCAAGAAGGTCAGCTTCCACACCCCGGGCGCCGGCCCATCGGTCACCGGACCGATCCTTTTCCAGCGGCTGGGCGTCAAGGTCGAGCCGGTCTACATCAACAATGCCATCGCCTACGAGAAGATGAAGATCGGGCGAGATCGCCGCCCTGATCCACACGGTCGGCAAACCCGAACGACCTGTTCACCAAGAACAAGAACGATAGCGGCTTCAAGTTCCTGGCTGTCCCCTTCGACAAGTTCGAGGACTTCTACGTCCCTCCGTCTTCACGGCCGAGGATTATCCGGGCTACGTCAAGCCGGGCGAGAAAGTGGAGACTCCTCGGCGTGCAGGCGGTGCTGGCTGTCTACAACTGGCCGCGCGACAGCGACCGGTTCCGCCGCGTCTCGCGCTTCATCGATTTCTACTTCGACCGTTTCAAGAACTTCCACGAGCCGCCCTACCACCCGGAAGTGGAAGAGCATCAACGCCTGGCGGCCAAGGTGCCTGGCTGGACTCGGTTTTGAGTTGCCGAGGAGAAGCTCGAGCAGATGGCGGCCGCGCAGGCGCGACGTCGTCGTCGATAACCAGCTGGTGCGCCAGCAGGCGCACGCGCTGCGCCCAACAGTGCCGCCGAGCAGGAGCGGCTGTTCCAACAGTTCCTGGAGTGGAGCAAGTCGGCGGGCAAACAGTGACGTCGCAGCCCTGCTGTGGGGACGATGACTATGTCTGAGGAATGGCAGCTAGCAGCACCGACCTCGCTGGAAAGCTGCTGCCATCATAAAGGGAAAGGCCCTTGCACTGGCCGCGCTGGCGGTCATGACAGCCACGCTTGCCTTCGCTGCTGAGGTGCTCGCCCAACGGCCCGAGGTGCGTATCAGCGTGGCCCCCACCATCGTCGCCGAGGCCGCCTCGCAGACGGCCGTACCCTGATCAAGGCCACCCCGCCTGAGGCAATCCCGGCTAACAGCTTCATACGCTTGCGCGGCCTGCCAGCCAGCGTGTCGCCTCTCGGAGGGCTATTCCATCGGTCCCGGCTCCTGGGCCATACCGCTGCATAGCCTGCCAAGCTTACGCGCGATGATCCCTGCCGGCGTCTCCGGTCGATCGGACTTGACCATCTCACTGGTCGGTGTCGACGGCACCCTGCTCGCCGAAACGCGCATCGCGTTCTGTGGTCGGTCCCCTCGGCGATCATGGCGCCCGGGGACGGCGAGACCAAAACCGACGCTGCTCCCCCGAGACCTTTGCCGGCCGGCAGACCCCAGCTGGTCCCGCGGACACCGGAACTGCCACCCGATGAGAAGGAGCGCGCGCGAGAGGCTGGTCGCGCAGGGCGAGCGCTTCCTGACGCAAGGCAACGTCGCCATCGCCCGCCAATTCTTCCAGCGCGCGGCGGATGCGGGCTTCGCCGCGGCCGCCGTCCGCCTGGCCGGCGACCTACGATCCGGGCGGAGCTTGCTCCGCTTGCAGGTGCAGGGCGTGGTCCCCGACCGCGCCGAGGCCAAGAAATGGTACGAGCGTGCGCGTGAGCTTGGCGCGGCTGAGGCCGAGGAACGCCTCGCCAAGCTGGGCGGCAGCTGAGCGACACCTCACCTCGCGTCAGCGCTTAGGACAATCCAGACGCATCGGCTGAATTGCGCATGCGCCAGCGCCCGTAGCGCCACGGTGCCAGCGGATGATGCGCGGCGCTGATATCCGGCACTGGATCGTACCCGTGTGTGCCCCACGGGTTGCAGCGGCAGACGCGCGACAGCGCCAGCCAGCCGCCGCGCCACGCCCCATTGCGATCCGATGGCTTCTAACGCATACTCCGAGCATGTCGGCAGGTGCCGGCACCCCAGCCGACCAGCGGCTTCAGCGTCCAACGATAGGCATGCACCGGCGCCTTGGCGATCTCCCGGGTTAGCCGCTCGAGCCTGTGCGCCATGACCGCCCCGCTCAAGCGCGGGCCGGCTCGGCTGGGGCCGGCTGCTGCTTAGCTTCCGCCTGGGCCAGGGCCGCTTCGACCGCATCGAATACCAGCAGCGTCGAGGGCATGCCGGCCCTTGACGTCCTTACGACCGGCTCCAACACGGCCAGATCGATCCATTTCCCGGAGGTGCGGGCTGCCACCCTCGCCAGAGCATGCGGCGCATCTGGGCCGCCAACCTCGCGCCGCAACTCGCGGGCGCTGCTGCCGATAATGTTGTGGCCCATGACCGACGCCGCCGCCTGGCCCAGCAGGCAGGCCTTCACGGTCTGCCCATAGGCCGACACCTGGTTCCCTGCCATCTTCAGGTCGACCGTGACGGTCGATCCGCACAGCTTTGGAATGGGCGGTCGCCGTCCCGTCCGGCATCGGCCAGCCACGCTCGACCATGCCGAGGGCTGGCCGACTAACTCCAGGATGCGCGTGCTGTAAATGTCGTCTAGCTGTGTCATTAGGGTCAGGGTGATCCTCTGCCTTATCGCTGTGTTCCTTGCTCCGGGCAGTCGGCCATACTATATGCGCATTGTATCGCGGCGCCGCCGAAAGCCAAAACCGAGCATGGCATATCGCGTGCGCAGTGGGGGATTTCAACGCCGCCACACCGGCAGGACAGGGTTGCGAAAGCGCTGGCCGCCGTGTGCCCTTTGAGCAGTCGAGCCTTGTGACGCCCAGGACCTCGCTAGGACCATGAACGACATCGCTGCGAGGAAGCCAGCTGCCACCCCGCCAGGCATCACTCCTCTGAAGCGCCCGACCCGGGCGGAAGCGAGGCTGCGGTGCGCACCTGATCGCCTGGGCCGGTGGCGACCCGCACCCGCGAGGGTCTGCGCGATACGCCGCGGCGCGTCACCGACGCCTTCACCGAGTACTTTTTCGGGCTGCAGCCAGGATCCGGCCGGCGATGCTCGCCCGGCAGTTTGAGGGAAGCGGGCGGCTATGATGATCTTGTGATGCTGCGCGACATCCGCGTGGAGAGCCACCGACGAGCACCATCATGGCGCCGTTCCTGGGCGTGGCGCACGTCGCCTACCTGCCCAGTGGCCGCATCGTCGGCATCTCCAAGATCGCTCGCGTCGTGGAGATCTTCGCCAAGCGCCTGCAGACGCAGGGAGACCATGACGGCCCAGATCGCCGATGCCCATCGAGGTGCGCTGCGGCCGCGCGGCGTGGCCGTGCCGATCGAGGCCGAGCATCAGTGCATGTCGACGCGCGGCGTCAGCGCCAGCCGGGCGTCAAGACCATCACCACGCGGTTCACCGGCGCGAGTTGAGGCGAACGCGAGCTATCGCGACCGCTTCCTGCAGATGCGATGCGCGGTCGCGCGCATTCACGAATCGCTGCTCCCTGGCCTATCGCCAGCAGATGCTGCCCGGTGCCATCCTCGGGCTTGCTGCCCTGGGGCTTGTTCCAAGGGTACGGCTCGCTGGCGAGCGCGGGCGCAAGCGGATGCGGATTGAACGGCCGGGACAGGCCCGGCCATCACAACCTGGGTAACAACAGCCATGGCTGCCAACCCTCTGCATTGTTTGCCCGGCGCGGCGCCGGGCGAGATCGAGGCAGGCGCCACGTGTTTCCAGCCCAAGTTCGACGCCGACGGGCTCATCCCGGCCATCGTCACGGATGCGGCCACCGGCGAGGTGCTGATGTTCGCGCGGATGAACGCCGAAGCGCTGGCGCCTGACGTTGCCAGACGCAGCTCGGCCACTTCTGGAGCCGGTCGCGCAACAAGCTCTGGAAGAAGGGCGGAGGAGAGCGGCGCAACCTGCTGCGTGTCGCCGAAGTGCGCGCACCGATTGCGATCAGGACGTCGCTGTGGCTCAGAGGTGACCGTGGAAGGAGATGGCGGGGCCTGCCACCAGGGCGCGCCTGCTTCACTGCACGCCGCTCGGCGAGCCGGTTTCTCCGATATGCGCATGCAGCGATGGTCACGGCAGCCACCTCGCGCGTTGAAACTCGTGCCCTGCGATCCTCTGGCATCACGGACGTTGCCGCAGGGCTGCGGCTGCATCCCGCGCACCTGCGCCTGGCACGCATCACAGCCTGCCGTTAACGCCTGCGTAGCGGTCATAATTCCTCGGCGGTGGGGTTTGCGCCAAGAGGCTCGGATCAGCGGTCCGCTTCTTGATGCTCGCCAGCTGTCATTCGGGCGCACCGACGAGGTCGGCAGTGAGCAGCACAGATCGGCTGGCGCTCGGGGCGGGATGCGCCTCGCGGCTGGGCTCCATATTGTGTGTGCTGCGCGCGCTGAACAGGCCGGCATCCATCCCGACGTGGTGAGTCGGCACCTCCATCGGCGCGGTGGTCGGCGGTATGCCACGTCGCCGGCGAACTGAAGCGCGGTCGAGCGACGTTCGCGCGCGAGCTGACTCGCCGCAAGGTGCTGGGCTTCCTCGACTTCAATTTCGCCTGGCTCGGACTGATCACCGGCCAGCGTCTGCGCGACGTGCTCGACAGAGCGGATGAAGGAGCGCCAGCATCGAGGACCTGCCCAAGCGGTTTGTTGCTGTCGCCACGGAGATCGGCACTGGCCACGAAGTCTGGCTGTCGCGCGGCCAGCATTGTCGATGCGATGCGCGCCTCTACGCGCTGCCCGGCATCTTCCGCCCCGTCGCTATCGATGGCGCGCTGGCTGTTCGACGGCGCGCTTGTCAATCCGATCCCGGTGCTCGGTATGCCGGGCGCTCGGCGCGCGCTACGTGATCGCGGTCAGCGTCAACTCCGACACTGTGCGGCCGCGGCACCGTGATCGTCGCCCACCATTGGAGGCCCTGCCGCCGTCGCGGCCCGTCCGAGCCGGAGCCCGGAGCCCAGCGCCGGTGTCATCGCCCGCAACGCGGCGGCGCCGTGAAGAAGCTGCTGCAGCGCCAGTTCTTCGGCCGCACCGACAATGGCCCGGCATCTCCCGCGTGATGATCGGAAGCCTTCAACATCGTAGCAGGACCGCATCTCGCGCTCGCGGCTGGCCGGCGATCCGCCCGATATCATCATCCAGCCCCGCGCCTCCCGGCGTTCGGGCTGTTCGACTTCCACCGCGCCGGAGGCACTGATCGAGGTCGGCGTCAGCAGCCACCAGCGCGAGATCGACGACATCAAGCGCGAGATCGCGCGCTCGCCGCGCGCGCCGGCGCTACTGGCGTGTCGGCGTAGGTACGCACGGGTCAGCCCCTTGCCCGCTCGCGATGGTCAGTCTCGCGGTTCCGGCGAAGCCGCCTGACCCCTCAGTGCCTTCAGCCTCGGCTGTGCGCGATGTAGTCCCGCATTGCCGTGGCCTCCATCTCCACCTCGGCCACGTGGTGCTTGACCACGTCGCCGATGGAAATGATGCCGACCAGGGCGCCGTCCGTGCACCACGGGCAGATGCCGGAACCGCCGCGCCGTCATCATCGCCATCAGCTCGTCGAGCGTATCGGCCTTCCTGGCAGGTCTGACCACCTGCCGGGTCATGCGGTCTCGCGCCAGGCCGGCTTCTTCAGGCAGTCCGGTCCCGCTCCGCACAGCGCCCGGACGATGTCGCGCTCCGAGATGATCCCGGACACCTCGCCGCGCGCACCGACGACCACGATCGCACCGATGCGCTTGGCGGCAAGCTTGCTGGCCACGTCCAGCAAGCGTCGATGCTCAGGCTCGCCGTGGTTACCGCCCTACTCCTTTTGCCTCAGTATTGCAGCAGCATTCATGTGATCTCGCTCCCATCCGCGCTGATCCGGAGAGGGTTGCGACCGCACCGGGCGTTAGCGCCCGTTGTCCCTCGTGTGCGCGTATCCGCCGGCCGGTTCGCCGCTGTTTGGCTCACGCTCGTCTGCGGCAAATAGTGTTCGACTTTCGTCGAAGGCGCAAGGGCGCTATTCCGCGTCTGCAGCATTATCGTCCGTGGGATGCTCCGCGAACCGATCGAAATAGCCATACGTCAGCAGTCCCACCGCGAAACCCGCCCAGATGTGCCTCCCAGTACGATGCCCGCAGCCTCGGTCAAGCCCGGCAGCGGCGCCCATGCCACAGCACGCACGTTGAGCACGGCCCAGCCCGCTCACCGCCATCATGATGCGCCGATCACGCAAAGCGTATCTGCAAGGCTCATCAGCGGCGCGCGCTCGCCCTGCGCCGAGTCGCGGCCCGCCGTCGCTCAGCCGCTGCCGCGAAAGATGAAACGGAACGACGCTCCCATCAGCCCGGAGATGGCGCCCGATGCCCCCACCAGCATGGTCACGCTTAAAGCCGTTGACGGCGGTGATAGAGCAGCGCGCCGGCGGTCCCGCCAGCAGAAAGAACGGCAGAAAGCGCAGCGTATCGGTGCGCCGCGCGACGCGGTGTGCCGAAGGCCAGCAGCCAGGCCGAATTGACCAGCAGGTGCATGAGGTCGCCGTGCACGAACAGGTGCGTGACGAACGACGAGAAAATGGCGATGTGCCCGCCCGGCAATTCGTCGGCGAGCGCCCGTCTCAGACGGGCCGGGATGAACGCCAGCGGGGCGGTCAGCCACGTGCTGTCGGCAGAAAGCTACGCCAAGTCAGCCACGGGCTGCCGACCATGACGTCCATTATGCCATTGAGCCGGTCTGATATTCAGGCGGGACGTAGCGCACGACGTGCACCGACGACGAATGCCGCCAGTAGCCAGATCACGACGCGCGGAACGTTGAAGATCGGTTCGCGATGGCTCAAATGGGCTGGCGGCGTTCGGTCACGCTATAGGCTTCCCCTATCGTCTCGGTTACACGCCGGGCTCACCTGCTGACAACCCCATATCGCGCGAAGCTGACCCGTGGCGATGTTGCTAGCGCCGCCAGGCCCGCCCATGGCACGGTTGCTGCTCCAGGTCCCAGTGCGAGCCGGGAGATCCGCTTCGGTCAGCGTGCCGTTTTGGGACAGCCGCGTGGCATGATCCTGGGACAAGTCTCAAACATCGAGCCTGCGAGCGCATGAAGCAGACCACGCTTCAGACCCTGTACGCCTACTGGGACGAGGTTGCGTGCCGGGCGCGTCGCGCCGCGACGGCTGGAGATCGAGCCGGCACGTATCGCCGGCGATCCTGCGCCGAGACGTTCATGCTCGAGTGCGCGCGACAGTGACGTATCGCTATCGTCTGGCTGGCAGCCGCGGCTGTGCGAAGCTGTTCGGCTACGAGCTGCGCGGCACATAGCTTCCTCACCGGCTTGGTCGCAAGCCGACCTCGCTCTCATTGAGCGACAGATGTCGATGATCTGCAGTGAGGCGCGCCGCTCTCCATCTGGCTATCGAGGCCGGCGTCGATGCGCGCCATCGCATCGAACTGGAAGTGATCCTGCTGCCGCTCCTGCATGCCGGCGACAGCATCGGGCGGGTGATCGGCGCCATGAGCGCCACCTCAGTCTCGCACTGGCTCGGACAAGCGAGCGCCTGGCCGCCCGCCGTCTGTTGCGGCACGAACTGATCCACCCTGAGCGGCTGACAGACAACGGCACGCGACCGCTGAATGGCCATGGGCGAGCGCCCCGCCCTGCCGGCTGGGCCTGACGCGCGCGTTGTGGTCGGCGAGCCGCCGGCGGGTTCCGCGTGCTCGACGGGGCCTCACCGCCAAGCAAGCATCAGCGATCCTGAAGCCCGGGCGACCGGCCTTGCATCGGAAACGCGGCCGACCTGGGCCGGGCGACCCGCCGGGCTGGTACGGCGTGACCGCCGATGCCCCAGTCCAAACGGCGCAGGCGTTATCGAGTTCTTTAAGGCCAAGCTTTGCCAGATAGTTGCGCTGACCGCCCGTTAACCCCGGCGCGTGTTGACTGCCCCAGGCGGATTTCGTGCGCTCGTCGGTTCCTCCGCAAGTTCAAATGTCCGGCAACCAGCTCTCACTTGCCCGTCGCGCCCAGAGCGTGCTGTCGCGCATCGTTCCCGATCGGCCGACTGCCATAAGCGCATGTCGGTGACGATGCTCGGTCGCTTCATGCGAGAGAACAAGCAAGAGCATCCTTGCAAGCCTTCGTCGATATGTCCGTCGGCGGTGCCGCGGTGATGGCCCCCGTCACCGTAGAGATCGGCGAGCGCGTGGTCGCCTACTTCGACCGCATCGGCGGCATCGAAGGTACCGTAGTGCGCGAGTTCGACGGCGGATTTGCTTTCAAGATCCGAGCCACGCACGCACAGGCGCGAGAAGCTTGCGCGCGCAGCTGACGTGGCTCGCCAATCGCCCGAACTGGGTGACATCCGACGAGCGTCGCACACGAGCGCATCGCTCCCGGGCGGCAGTCAATCCCGCGCTGCAGCTTGTCGGACGGCAAAACGCCTCAACTGCCGCGTGCTGGACGTGTCCATCTCCGGTGCCTCGGTCGCCACGACGGCGCAGCCGGAGATCGGCTCCGGAGGTTGATGCTCGGCAAGCTGCGCGCTCGCGTCGTGCAGTCATCACGCGGAAGGTATCGGCTTACGCTTCGTCGACATCCAGAATCCCACCGCCCTGCGTCGCCACTTTGGGCGGCACGAAAGCGTCTCCGACAGGGCCTAGGTGGGCGGACCTCGACCAGCCGGAACTTCGGTCGCTTCGACGTGGTTACGTAACGGTGTGCGGCCCGACCGCAATTCGAGGCAATGCCGTGCAAAAATTGCCGAGAAATGAGCGGCCGGCCGCTCAGCAAAGTTGCAGAACGTTGTGCGCTAGCATTGAGCAGTGGTTGAGTTGAGGGCCGAGACATGACAGTCGCGTACGCGTTATCACTCTGGACATGCGATGCTGGCCGCGCCTGGTCACCCGGTTGTCGGCTTCCGCCGACCCGGCGGGCCTGCGACAACCGCCAGACCGCGATCGCTCGCCCCTACATGCGCGTGTTCGGCGTCAGCCAGCCGCCCTACGGCTTCGTGCAGTTCTGCGAGCGCGTGCCTGAGGAGTGCAGGCAGGGTCCGCAGGAGGAGCAGCGCTTCTCGGCGACGCCGGAGCGGCTCAGCCGAGCTCCGACGCCGTCAACCGCACCGTGAATCACGAGATCGCGCCGGCCACCGACATCGAAGTCTACGGCCAGACCGAATACTGGACCATCCCGACGACCAGGGGCGACTGCGAGGACTACGCGCTCTCTGAAGCGCAAGCGCCTGATGGCGCCGCGGCTGGCCTGCAAGCGCCCTGCTGATGACCGTCGTGCGCGACGAGAGGGGCGAAGGGCCACGCCGTGCTCACCGCCCGCACCGTGCAGGGGCGACTTCATCCTCGACAACAAGATCGACGAGGTGAAGTCTGGTACCGGACGCGCGTACGGCTACGTCCGATGCGGCAGTCGCTATCTCAACACGCGCATCTGGATGTCGCTCGACCCCAGGGGCGAATTCCAGCCTGCCGCTGGCCGGCGTGCGCAGCACCGCGCTGAACCTGGCGCCCCTACGTCCTGCGTCCTCGGCGGCGGCATAGGAGCGGCCATCGCTTGACGTAGGACTGAGCGCCTCGCCTATGCCGCTCCTTGTCCTGCTCCGTCGACCGGCCGCACGACCTTGCCGGCGCGAGCCCAGCACGACGCGAGCCGGGCGGGATCTCCTTGCCCTCGGGGATCAGGGCGTTCGCTGCCGATCAGGCAGTTCGGCGCCGATCCTGGCTGCCGTTGGAGCTACGATGGCACCGATGCCGATCAGCGCCCCGGCGCCGATGGTGCAGCCATGCAGCATGACCATGTGGCCGATGGTGGCCTCCGCCCCGATGGACGAGCGGAAAGCCCGGGGTCGGTGTGCAGCACGCAGCCGTCCTGCACGTTGGTGCTGGCGCCGATCACGATCGCCTCGTTGTCGCCGCGCGCCACGGTGTGCTGAACCAGACGCTGGCGTCCTCCTCGATCGTGACCTGGCCGACCAGGACGGCGTTGTCCGCCACCCAACAGCGGCCGCTGGCGCGGTCACCGCGACGCGGTGGCCATCGAGTTCGTAGAGCGCCATGACGCTAGTGTCGACCGAAGCACTGGCAGGAGTCTACTCGATCATCACACTGGTCTCCGGGAGATCAGCCTGCTCGAGGTCCATCTCGAGGATGGCCATCTGGAACTGGTAGCACAGCTCTGCCGTCCTCGTCGTCGCGGGTCAGCGTGCCGATGAACGTCGTCGCCGACGTAGACCTCGGCCGAGTCCCTGATCTTCGGCCGCGCCCGCACCGACAGCGTCTTGGCGCCGAACACCTTGCGCATGATAGGCCTGCACCGCGCACCATCTCCTGCGGGTTCCACGTCGGTCTCTCTCAGCCAGCCGCAGCCGCAGTCGTCGGGCAGCAGTCGCTGGTCCATGGTGCGCGCGGGCTCGGGGCAGCCGGCCGGTCCCGATCACCTTGGCCGGCACGCCCGCCACGGTCGTCTCCGGCGGCACGTCCTTCAGCACGACGCTGCCCGACGCCGATGCGCGCAGCAGTTGCCGACCTTGATGTTGCCCAGCACCTTGGCGCCGGCGCTGATCATGACGTTGGCGCCGATCTTGGGATGGCGGTCGCCGGTCTCCTTGCCGGTGCCGCCGAGCGTCACGCCCTGCAGCAGCGAGCAGTTGTCGCCGAGCGTCGCCGTCTCGCCGATGACGATGCCGGTGCCGTGGTCGAGCATGATGCCGATGCCGATCTGCGGCCGCCGGATTGATGTCGACGGCAAAGATGCGCGAGCTCTGGCTCTGCAGGTAGAGCGCGAAGTCGCGCCGGCCCTGCTTCAACAGCTCGTGGGCGAAGCGATGCGTGACGAGGGCGTGGAAGCCCTTGAAGTAGAGCAGCGGCTCGATGTAGCGGCTGCAGGCGGGATCGCGGTCGTAGACGGCCGCGAGATCGGCGCGGAAGGCCCGGCCGAGCTCGGGGCGATCGGCGAGCACCTGCGTCGAAGGTCTGGCCGATGAGCCCGGCATCGACGTCGGAGTGATTGAGCCGCTGCGCCAGGCGGTGGCACACGGCATCCTCGAGCCGGTCCTGGCTCAGGATGGTCGCGTAGATGAAGCCGCCGAGCGCCGGCTCGTTGCGCGACGACCTCCTCGGCCTCCTGGCGCAGCTCCGCCCAGATCGGGTCGACGGATGGCGACGCTGGCCCGCTGGGCTCATCTGCGACGTACTAGCCATGCTGTCTCCTCGGGCCGCGGGGCGCGCAGCTAGGGTGCTCTGCTTGCCAGCAGGTAATGAGGCGCGAAACGGCCAAGTCAATCCAAAGCGCACGCGTGGGCTGCGCTCGCCGCAAGGCTCGTAGCTACGGCGCGTTTACCATTGCCGGCCCCGCAGGCAAGGCAGCAGCTTCGCTACGGTTTAGCCGCCCTTGCGCTCGGTCTCGATCTGGTCGACGCGCCTTGGCCAGGAAATCGGCCATCGCCTTGCGCAGCTCAGGCATCCGGGACGCCGCACGCCCTTTTCGTCGAAGTCCTTGCGGATCTTGCGGAAAACGTCCTCGTCGCCCTTCTCGTGCCAGGTCGGCCTTGCGCACCGCTTGATGTAGTCCTCGACCGCCGGTCCCGATCAGGCCGAGCTTCGCGGCCGCCCACTGCGCCGAGCAGCTTGTTGCGCCGCGCCTCCGGCCTTGAACTTGAGCTCCTCGATCCATAGCGAACTTCTTCTCGAAGGACTTCTCGCGTTCGTCGAAGCGTGGTCATCGTCAATCTCCGTCGGGCCGCCATGCGTTCCCGCGATGTTCCAGCTGGCATGACTTGCATGGCGCCTCCCTGCAGCGGTTACCTGATGAGCGCATAGCCGCGATGCACAGCCAAGAGTCAACCGACGAGCCGTAGCACTCGTTGCGACGTGCTGCAGCAGGCGCTATCGATTGTTTCCAGCCGGGCGTTCGGCTAGTGTCGGCCGATGGCTCCGCGCGCAGAAGCCGGCCGGCCCTCGTCATGCGCTGCAGCATAGAAAAAGACGCGCTGCAATTTCAACGGGGAAGCTCTGTTCCGGATCGCCAACCAGTCCGACAGCAGCTCGATCGCGAGGACGACGAAGAAATGAACAAGCGGCGTCGCGTCTACGAGGGCAAGGCCAAGGTGCTTTACGAAGGCCCGAGCCCGGCACGCTCATCCAGCATTTCAAGGATGACGCCACCGCCTTCAACAACAAGAAGCACGCGCTCATCGAGGGCAAGGGCGTGCTCAACAACCGCATCTCCGAGCACATCTTCACGCAGCTCGAACGAGATCGGGCGTGCCGACCGCACTTCATCCGCCGCCTCAACATGCGCGAGCAGCTGATCCGCGAGGTCGAGATCATCCCGCTCGAGGTGGTGGTGCGCAACGTCGCCGCCGGCTCGCTGTCGCAGCGCCTCGGGCATGGAGGAAGGCAAGCGCCCTGCCGCGCTCGATCATCGAGTTCTACTACAAGAACGACGCGCTCGACGACCCGATGGTCTCGGAGGAGCACATCACCGCGTTCGGCTGGGCGAGCCCGCCGGAGATCGACGACATCATGGCGCTCGCGCATGCGCGATCAACGACTTCCTCGTCCGGCCTGTTCCTGCGGCGTCGGCATCCGCCTCGTCGACTTCAAGGTGGAGTTCGGCCGGCTGTGGGAGAACGAGCAGATGCGCATCGTGCGTGGCCGACGAGATCAGCCCGGACTGCTGCCGGCTGTGGGACGTCGCAGACCTCCGACAAGCTCGACAAGGACCGCTTCCGCCGCGACCTCGGCGGCGTGCTCGAGGCCTACCAGGAGGTGCGCGCGCCGGCTGGGCGTGCTGACCGGAGAACCCGCGCCCGAAGGGCAGCGGCCCGGTGCTGGTGAGCTCCAAGCCGCGATTGAAGAACGAGGCGAATGGTGAGTAGCGAGTAGTTAGGGCGAAGATGCGAACCGCGCAAGCCACTACTCCCCATTCGCTACTCGCTACTGCCTATTCGCCATATTCGCTGGAGAACGGCCATGAAGGCGCGCATCAAGATCACGCTGAAGCACGGCGTGCCTCGACCCGCAGGGCAAGGCGATCCAGCACGCGCTGGCAAGCCTCGGCTTCACCGGCGTCAACGACGTCCGGCAGGGCAAGTATATCGAGGTCGACCTGGCCGGAGACCAACGAGTCGACGGGCGCGCGAGCAGGTAGAGCGGATCTGCAAAGAGCTGCTCGCCAATACCGTGATCGAGAACTACGCCTACGAGCTGGTGCAGTGATGCGCAGTCGTGCGAGTGTCGCGTGAGTTGCCGACGGCGCACGCTTCGGCCAGGCGTCGCCGGGCTCGGCTGCCCTGGCGCTGCTGCTCGCCGCCTCGCGCTCGCGCGCGCAGCCGCCGGCCGAAGACACGAAGACCTTCGAGAACTGCCGAGTACCGCTACAGCGTGGCGCTGCCGCCGGCAGGCTGCCGGCCACGACGAAGGGCCCGGCACGCTCGACGCCGTCTGCTCGGCCGATCTCGATCCCGAGAAGAGCGCGGTGGCGCAGCGCCGCCCGTGCCGCTGGTGCTCGAGGTCGGCGCCGAGGCGGTCCCCGACGATGCCGGCAAGACCGCCAGCCGAGCTGGCGCAGACGCTACGGCGAGGCGCCAGTTCAAGGCAGGAGCTGCCGGAGTCCATCTGCGGCGAGTCCGACAGGGCCACGCGTCAAGATCGACAACGCCAAGCAGGTTCTCGAAGACGCGCGAGTCGTGTACACGGCCGACGTCGCCTGCGCCGAGATCAAGTTTCTGGGGCTCGGCGAGCGTCGCGCCACGGTGCAGTTCCTGATCACGCCCGGCCTGCGCTACCGGCTGATGGCGCGCGCGCAGACGCGAGGACTTCCGAGCAGCAGCAAGGCAGCCGTCGACGCGTTCTTCTGCGCAGCTTTCCGCATGCCTGCCACTAGGGAGGCGCTAGAGACTCCATGAAGGCCTGCGTCGTCGTCTTTCCCGGCTCCAACTGCGACCGCGACGTCAAGGTCGCGCTGGAGGCGCGTCGCCGGCGAGCCGGTGCAGCATGGTCTGGCACGCGGACGCGACGCGTGCCGGCCCTGCGACCTGATCGTGCTGCCCGGCGGCTTCTGCCTACGGCGACTACCTGCGCTGCGGCGCCATGGCCGCCCATTCGCCCGTCATGCGCGACGTGGTGGCCAGGGCCAAGGCCGGCACCGCCCGTGCTCGGCATCTGCAACGGCTTCCAGGTGCTGACCGAGACCGGGCTGCTGCCGGGCGTGCTGATGCGCAACGCGTCGCTCAAGTTCGTGTGCCGGGACGTGCATCTCAAGGTCGAGCAGCCCGACACGCTCTTCACCAACCACTACCGCCAGGGCGAGGTCATCCGCATCCCCATCGCCCACGGCGACGGCAACTACTTCGCCGATGACGGCCACGCTTGATGCGCTCGAGGCCGAGGGCCGCGTGGTGTTCCGCTACGTCGACAAGACCGGCACGTGCCACGCGCCGCCGCCAACCCCAACGGCGCGCAGCGCAACATCGCCGGCATCTGCGATCGCACGCCGCCGCGTGCTCGGCATGATGCCGCACCCCGAGCGCCTGTTCGAGCCGATGCTGGGCAGCGCCGACGGACGTCGGCTGCTCGAGAGCGTTGTCGGAGATCCTGGCGCATAAGCTGCGGCAACGTCGTCAGGCGGCATCACTGCTGACTTGCCCTCGAGATCTCCTGCCGCGATGGCTCACGGGTCGATCCGCCCTCGCCTGCGCGCCACGCATATTAGCGCCGGTCATACCCCACATTTGCGCCCATGCAGAAAGCTGCCCCGCCGACCGGAGCGGCGCAAAACCGCGCTGGCCTTCATCTTCAGCATCGTGCGTGCTCGATGTCATCGCCCTCGGCATCGTCATTCCCGGTGCTGCCCAAGCTCGTGGAGAGCATGCTCGGCGGCGACACCGCCGCGAGCGGCCGAGATCTACGGCCTGTTCGGCACCGCGTGGGCCGTGATGCAGTTCGTCTCCTCGCCCCTGCTGGGCGCCATGTCCGGACCGCTTCGGCCGCCGTCCGGTGCTGCTCATTTCGATGCTGGGCCTGGGCCTCGACTACGTCTTGATGGCGCTGGCACCGATCCCTGTCCTGGCTGTTCGTCGGCCGCGTCATATCCGGCATCACGTCGGCGAGCTTCTCGACCGCCTATGCCTACATCGCCGACATTACGCCTCCCGGAGAAGCGAGCCGGCGCGTTCGGGCTGGTGGGAGCGGCGTTCGGCGTCGGCTTCGGTGCTCGGACCGGCGCTGGGCGGGACATGCAGGGGTGCAGTCGACCCTCGCCTCGCCGTTCTGGGTCGCAGCTGCCTTCTGTCTTGCCAACTCCGTCTGCGGGTATGTTCCTGCTGCCCGAGTCGCTGTGCCGGGTCGGAGCGGCGCATGCCCTTCAGCTGGGCACGCGCCAATCCGGTGGGATCGCTCGCGTCTGCTCGGCACGCACCGCCAGCTGCTGGGACTGGCGGGCGTGGCCTTCTCTGTCCAACCTAGCCCATGCCGGTGCTGCCGTCGGTTGCCGTCCTCTACGCCAGCTATCGCTACGGCTGGAGCGACCAGATGATGGGGCTGACGCTGGCAGCCGTCGGCGTGGCGTCCGGGCATCGTGCAAGGCTGTCCTGATCCAGCCGATCATTGCGCCGGTTTCGGCGAGCGCACGACGCTCGATCGGTTGGCTGCTGTTCGGCACCGCGGGGTTTGCCGTCTATGGTCTGGCCGACGACCAGCGCCTGGTTTCTGGTCCGGCATTCCTCGTGATGGCGCTCTGGGGCGTGGCCGGCGCTGCGTGCGCTTGGGCATCATGAGCCGCCTGGTCAGCGGCTCCCTGAGCAAGGCAGCTGCAGGGCGCGAACGCCAGCCTGATGGCGCTGGCCAATCTGGTAGGTCCCACCTTGTTCGGCTTCACCTTCGCCTGGTCCATCGCCCCCGGTTCAGCCTTGCACCTGCCTGGTGCGCCATTCCTGCTGTCCGGCTGCCTTGCTGGCAGCCGCTGCGATTGGCCTGGCAGGTCACGCGTCCCGCGCTTCGCACCTGCACAGCGTGTGCAAGCTTGAATCAGCAGCCTGCGCCATCCAAGCACTGCGCGCACTCGATCTGCACCGTTACATGATCGACGCCGTAGCGCTCGCGCAATCGCAGGCGAGATAGCGCGCGTGATGTGTTCGCTGTCGCCGAGATCGGCTATGCGCGCGTGCAGGGTCAGCATCGGCTTCTCCTGCGTCAGCGACCAAGCATGCACATGGTGCGTTATCTACGCCTGGAATGGCCGCCACCAGATCGCGCTGATCTGGTCGATGTCGAGATGATCCGGCGCGCCCTCCAGCAGGATGCGCCTCGGACTTCCCGCGCACCAGGGACCACGCGCTGCTGCGGGATAATGCAAGAGCCACCAGCACACCGACAGCAGCGGGTCGACTCGGCGTCCGGCCGCTCCATGGGATCACCAGCGCCGCCGCAGATCGCCGCGGCCAGGAGCCAACAGGTCGCCCACGCGACGTGGGGCAGGATGGCGCCGCGCAACGCCTCCAGTGTTCTCGCGCTCGGCGCCATGCAGCAGCACCATGAAGGCCGCGCACATTCACGGCCCCGATCCCCAGGATGCGCCACCGCCAGCATCGGCCCGCCCGACAGACCTCCTTTGGTTGGTGCGCGCAGGCGGCACAGGGCCTCCTGTCACGGCAATGGCGATGAAGAACATCGTCAACCCATTGCTGTAGGCGGCAAGAACCTCGGAGGCGGTGCGCGACCCGTAGGTGCGGTGCGTGCTGGTCGGCCGGCTTGCCTGCGCGCAACGCGTATGGCCAGCTCATGCCAGGCCCAGCGATGCGGCGTCGGCCAGCATGTGGCCCGCATCGGCGACCAGGGCGAGCGAGCCGGGATGGCTAGCGATCGCCTCAGCCACCATGAACCCGCCGGTCAGCAGGCGGCCGCCCATCCTAGGCCGCGCGCATTGAACTGGCCGGCGTCCCGGCGTCGGCCCATGGCTGTGGCCATGACCTGATGATGGCTGTGATCGTGGCTCATACGGCGTTGCTAGCCTGCCCAATCCTTGTGCTCAATCAAACATATAGGGTCGTGCACGCGGAATACACATCGCCCCGCAACTGAGCCGTGGGTTGCGGCGTGGCGAGCCGGGACTCGTCGGCGTAGGCGGCTATAAGCAGCCCTGAAAACTGCATCCAACAGCCGAGTTTGCCCTAACTGAGCATGGACAGCCAAGCCAAATCCCGCCATCACGCCGGAGATCGTCGCCGAGCACGGGCTCAGGCCCGACGAGTACCAGCGCCTGCTCAGCATCCTCGGCCGCGAGCCCTCGCTCACCGAGCTCGGCATCTTCTCGGTGATGTGGAGCGAGCACTGCTCCTACAAATCGTCGCCGCGTGTGGCTCGAGACGCTCCCCACCAAAGGCCCGCAGGTGATCCAGGGGCCCGGCGAGAACGCCGGCGTGGTCGACATCGGCGACGGCGATGCCGTCGTCTTCAAGATGGAGAGCCACAACCACCCTTCCTTCATCGAGCCCTACCAGGGCGCGGCCACCGGCGTCGGCGGCATCATGCGCGACGTGTTCACCATGGGCGCGCGCCCGGTCGCCAACCTGAACGCGCTGCGCTTCGGCGATCCGAGCCATGCCAAGACGCGCCATCTCGTCGGCCGGCGTGGTGGCGGGCATCGGCGGCTACGGCAACTGCACGGGCGTGCCGACCGTCGGCGGCGAGACCAACTTCGATCCCGGCTACAACGGCAACATCCTGGTCAACGCCATGTGCGTGGGCCTCGCGCAGGACCGACAAGATCTTCTACTCGGCCGCCAAGGGCGTCGGCCTGCCGGTCGTCTATGTCGGCTCCAAGACCGGCCGCGACGGCATCCACGGCGCCACCATGGCCTCGGCCGAGTTCGACGACAAATCTGACGAGAAGCGCCCGACCGTGCAGGTCGGCGATCCCTTCACCGAGAAGCTGCTGATCGAGGCCTGCCTGGAGCTGATGGCGACCGACGCGATCGTCGCCATCCAGGACATGGGCGCCGCCGGCCTCACCTCCTCCACCTCGGAGATGGCCGACAAGGGCGGCGTCGGCATCGAGCTCGACCTCGACCAGCGTGCCCCAGCGCGAGCCCGGCATGACCGCCTACGAGATGATGCTCTCCGAGTCCCAGGAGCGCATGCTGATGATCCTCAAGCCCGGCCGCGAGGCCGAGGCCGAGGCGATCTTCAGGAAGTGGGGCCTCGACTTCGCGGTGATCGGCAAGACCACCGACACCGGCCGCATGATCGTCACCCACAAGGGGCAGGTGGAAGCCGACCTGCCGGTCGACAAGCTCGCCAACTCCGGCGCCGCTGCTACGAGCGCCCCTGGATGCCGACCGTGCCGCCCAAAGCTCATCCTGCCCGAGTGGGTGGCCGGCGCCCAACGCCATCCTCGGCACGCTCGAAGACCATGATGGGCACGCCAGCACCTGTGCGTCGCGCCGCTGGATCTGGGAGCAGTACGACCACATGGTGATGGGCGACACCGTGCAGCGGCCCGGCGGCGACGCTGGCGTCGTGCGCGTGCACGGCACGACCAAGGGCCTTGCCGTGACCTGCGACGTCACCCCGCGCTACGTCGCTGGCCGATCCGGTCATGGGCACCAAGCAGGCCGTGGTCGAGACCTGGCGCAACCTGATCGCCGTCGGCGCCGATCCGCTGGCCATCACCGACAACATGAACTTCGGCAACCCCGAGCGGCCCGAGGTGATGGGCCAGTTCGTCGGCGCCGTGCAGGGCATGAAGGAGGCCTGCGAGGTCCTGAAGTACCCAGTCGTGTCCGGCAACGTCTCGCTCTACAACGAGACCAACGGCGCAGCGATCCCGCCGACGCCGGCGATCGGCGGCGTCGGCCTGATCCCGGACGTTGCGCACATGGCCAACCTCGCCCTGCAGGTCGGAGGGCGACCTTCTTGGTCGTGCGTCGGGCGCGAAGCCGGCCATCTCGGCCAGTCGCTCTATCAGCAGATCATCACGGGCAAGCTCGAGGGCGCGCCGCCGCAGGTCGACCTGGCCGACGAGATCAAGGCCGGCAACCTGGTGCGCCGCTGATCCGCGAAGGCAAGCGTTGCGCCGTGCACGACGTCAGCGACGGCGGCCTGCTGGTGGCCATCGCCGAGATGGCGCTGGCCGGTGCGCATCGGCGTGCAGCTGTTTCCCGTACGAGGGCAAGCTGCCGGCGCATGCGCGCCTGGTTCGGCGAGGACCAGGGCCGCTACGTGCTGGAGGCCTCGCCGGAGCTGGCCGAGGAGATCATCGAGCGGGCGCGCCTGCTGGCCCTGCCCGCCCGCGTGGTCGGGCGCATTGGCGGCGATGCCCTGACGCTGAAAGGCGAAAATGCCCTAAAGCTCGATGATCTGTCGCGGCCGAGAACGAGCGCGTGGCTGCCCGGCTATATGACTGCCGCTTCGTGAGAGTTGCTGGCAGATGTCCGATGGAGGCGCGATCGATAGACCGCGCCTCCAGCCCCGCAACATGACGCGCATGCTTAACGCGCATAACAGTCATGCTAGCAATCCTGTATAGAACCGGCGAGCAAAATATTGCGCCTTCACCGCCCCTAGGCACACGCCCTTCCCACATTCTCTAAAAGAATAGAATGCAATGAACTCTGATGCTTGCGTTGGGTACGTCCTGTGGGCGTTTGGATGCGTCCTAGCGTGACCAAAAGGAACTTTGCGTCACCGGAAATAAAGCTCAAACTTCGTCTTGGCAGGCCTCGGCACCCGCACCGGGCCCGCTCAAAGAGCAGAGGACCGGCCCCCATACACACGCCTTTGGCCGGTTCTCTTGCTCGAGCAGAAGCGGTGCCGAAATCCGCCTCACGCCTTGCTTGCATTGAGGGTCAGGGCTGCCTGCCACGCAACTCCGTCACGGATCAAGCGGAGCGCTGCCGCCGAGGCGCTTCCTGTGGCGCAAAATCAAACTTGGCGTAATGGCGGTCGATGCCGGCATCGGACTATTATCAGAATTGCGATGCAGCCGGCGGAGGCACATTTCCGATGCCCATGGACTCAAAGGAGATCGCGCGCCTGATCAAGGCTCGCTTTCCCGATGCGGAGGTCACCATCAGGGATCTCGCCGGCGACGGCGATCATTTCGCCGCGCATGTGGTCGCCAAGGAATTCACCGGCAAGACCCGCGTGCAGCAGCACAAGATGGTCTACGACGCCCTGGAAGGCCGCATGGGTGGCGTGCTGCATGCCTTGGCCCTGACCACCGCAGCCCCGAAAAGTTGACTTTGCAATGGGCTTACCCACATCCTCAGCGTGAACCACGGACAGCCGGCAAGCCGCTGTCGACGTATCGCTCTTGGAAAGGAAGCCAGCATGAGCGAGCAAGCCGTACACGACTGGATTCGCAAGGCGATTGCCAGCAATGACGTCGTCGTTGTTCGTGAAAGGCACGAAGACCTTCCCGCAGTGCGGCTTCTCCAGCCAGGTAGCACAAATCCTGGGCCACATGGGCGTCGACTACAAGGACGTCAACGTGCTGGAAGACATGAGTATCCGGGAAGGCATCAAGAGCTTTTCGGACTGGCCGACCATTCCTCAGCTGTACGTCAAGGGCGAAGTTCGTCGGTGGCTGCGACATCATCCGCGAGATGTTCCAGCAGGGCGAGTTGCAACAGCTGTTCGACGACAAGGCCGTAACCTACGACCGTACTGAGGCTCAAAATGACGGCCTGAGCGCCGGCCAGCCGGCCATCGACATATTGCCGCCGCCTCTCCTCGACATAGCATGGCGGCGGCGTTCTAGTTCCGGGAAAGCCCTCCGCGCATGACGCTCGGAGGCCGTCGATTTTTGTTGAGCACTGGCTATCGTCGCCGCCAGCGTTTGCCTGGCGCTCGGCGTGAGCCTCCCCATCATCAAGCTCACCAAGTTCGTGCTTCTTCACCTACGAGCATCTCGCTGATTTCGACCGTCAATGCTCTGATCCGCTCTGGGCAGACCTTTTCTCGGCGCGTGACAGTGCTGATCTTCTCGATCATCCCTGCCGATCCTCGAACTGCTCCGCCTGCTGCTGCTTTCGACGCTGCACGCAGAAGGAGCTGCGCCGCTCTCTCCCGCCATCTGCGCGCATTGGAGTGGCTCGGCAAGTGGTCGATGCACGATGTGCTGGTGCTGTCGCTGTCGATCTTCTTCATCAAGTCGCAGGGTGTATACGACGCCAAGAGCCTCAATGGCGTGTACTTCTTCACCGCCGCGGTGATGTTCATGATCCTCGCCTACGCTTCTGGCTGCGGCAGTGACGTCACCGCGGCGGAAAAGCTCAACCGCCGCACCTGCCAAGCCTGCGCCGCCGTACCTCGACGCTGCGCAACTTCGCCTTCAGCTTCCTTATCATCCTGCGCAACAGTCTTTCTTGCGCTTGGCGTCATGCTGCCGGCCATGCGCTTCACGCACCGTATTCGTCTGGACCAACCAGCATTCGATCGCCACCATCATCTGGGCGCTCTACAAGAACGAGTGAGTTCTTCCTCTGCTTCGTCATCTTCATGTTCTCGATCTTCTTCCCCTTCCTGAAGTTGTTCTACCTGCTGCACACTGGTCACCTCGCCGGACATGCCGGCCGAGTTCCGCGACAAGTCGATCTCGGCCATGGAATGGCTCGGGCGCTATTCGATGACCGATGTGATGGTGCTGGCGCTGATGATCTTCTACATAAACGCCTCAGGCCACACGGAGGCCTCAGTGCTGCCCGGCGTCTACTTCTTCGCCGCTTCGACCCTGATGACAATGTTCGCCTACGGTTGGGCGAACTCGATCAATCCCGGCACCGCCCTGGGCACACAGCCTGCGGGCCCGGCGCCGGCCTCACCTCCGACTGGCAGTCGCACCTCGTGAGCGTGCTTGTTGAAGCCACTCCTATGACCAAACCACCGCTTTTCCCACAACCTCAGGCAGCCTTGCCAAAATTCGTGCTGGTTCATGGCTTTAGTTCGGCGCATGATGCGCCGCGCTTGACTGCCGTCTGTGTAGCGAAAGTAACGCCATCGATAGGCCCGCGCCGCTACGTTATCTTCCCCAGCGCTGCGACGGCTGTCTGTCGGCACAGTTGGCTGCGTGCGCGCTTTCCGGCGGTGGTGACAAGCACCGGGGTTGAGGTGATCCCAGCGAGCATGCGCCCATTCGACGGCTGGCTGGTGGACAACACCCAGCTGCCGAACGCTGCTGGTCCCGCCAAGACCGCGCCCGCCCTGAGCCAGCGAAACCCGCGTCCACGCGGAACCCGCGAAGACAGCCAGGCAAAACCGAAGTGGCTACGGCCACCAGACCGATGTGGCTCCGTGTGCTTCCACGGCGGCGGCTGCGTGATCAGCTCAAGCGCATGAGTCGACGGTACCAATCGCACCTGGATCAGCTCGTCCCGGCCACCGCAGCAGTTGCGGACGGCACTCGCCTGTTCGCCTATCGCGCGCTGCGATCCCAGCCTGAGCTGCCGCAGAATTGAGCACTCGCGCTGGCCGGGATCAGCGCACCTCCAGCAAAGCGCGCTTCTCGGTGCCGGCTTCGGCCGTCAGCGGCGGCGATCGTTGCGCCCAGCGCGTTGCTGCACTCGCTTCGGATCGTTGCAGGTGGTGGGCTCCGCAGCGAGCACGCCAGCCGTTGCGCGGCGGCCGGCGCCACTCGCACTGCGGCCGCCACGGCGCGCGCAGCCGCTGCGGTCTCAGTAAAACGATGTCACTGGTGTGGCGGCCGCAGAACTCCGACCACCAGATTCGGGTTACCATGTGCGCTGGGAACGGCAGCGTCGGCGGTGAGCGCCAGAACGCGCGTCAACAGCCTGACGTCGCTCTTGTTGTGGTCGGCCTCGGCGGCGGTCCGGCACATCGCGCTCCGCGCGCTCGCCGGCAGCCTCCGGAACCGGCACCGGCTGCTTGGCCTTGCCTTGCACCCTCGGCTTCTACGTCGGTCGGCGCAGCAGCAACGGTAGCTCACGCAACGTTCACCCTGCGGCCAGTTCACCGTCAGTGCCCAGCGACTCACCAGCTGGCGCGCCCCGCGAACACGGTCGGCACGAGGCAGCACGATACGACCGCATCGAGCCGGCGCTCCAGCAGGCCGATCAGAGATGCTCCAGGTCGAGCCCTTGAGGCGCACCGCCTCTATAAATGCAATA
>ERZ1370068.7450-contig-6364_pt1 | contig 27452 bp, 46 predicted proteins | sample MGYA00561227_ERZ1370068 | MGnify/ENA primary metagenome ERZ1370068 (study PRJEB38410, sample SAMEA6850437) | metagenome | study: Metagenomic assessment of the ecological functions of the soil: analysis of the soil microbiota associated with the...
GCAATCTTTTCGTCTCTTTCTTCGCCTCTTTCGCTCTTCTTCTCTTTCTTCCTTCTTCCTTCCCTTCTTCTCGCGCTCGCCTTCTTCTCACAAGGCGGCCATAGCCGCCGCGCGGTGTCCGGGGCAAGGTGCGCTGCAGGCGCTCGGAAAATCCGCGGTAATAGCGCCGCACCACCTCGTCGCGGATGCCGTTGCCGAGTTCGCCGATCCGTGCTTCCAGCGCGCGCGCGGCGTTCGGGCGTCGCGAAACTGCCGCCCTCGATCTCGCGCGACCACAGCACGTCGGCAAGTCCGACGCGCGGCGGCGATCGACCTCCTCGATCGCGCCGCGGCCGCCGGAGCGCGCGAGGTCGTCGGGGTCCTGCCCCTCCGGCAGCAGCGCAAAGCGCAGGCTCTTTCCGGGTTTCAGCAAGCGGCAGCGCCAGGTCGGCGGCGCGCCAGGCCGCCTTCTGGCCCGGCCCTGTCGCCGTCGAAGCAGAGGATCGGCTCGTCGGCCATCTTCCAGAGCAGCGCGAGCTGGTTTTCGGTCAGCGCCGTGCCGAGCGGCGCCACCGCGCCGGCAAAGCCCGGCGGTGACCATCGGCGATGACGTCGACATAGCCTTCGACCACGATCAGGCTCGGCGCCGTCATGCGCGGCCTGGCGGGCGGTCGCGAGGTTGTAGAGATTGTCGCCCTTGTGAAACAACGGCGTCTCCGGCGAATTCAGGTATTTTGCCGGCGACATCCTTCTCCAGCGCGCGGCCGCCAAAGGCGATGACGCGGCCGCGCACATCGGTGATCGGAAACATCACGCGGTCGCGGAAGCGATCGTAGGGCACTGGAATATCGTCGCCGCCAACCAGCAGGCCGGCTTCCACCATGTCGTCGGTGGAAATGCCCTGGGCGCCGAGATGCTCCTTCAGCGCAAAGCGCTCTCCCGGCGCATAGCCGAGTGCGGAACTGGAGCTGCGTCGGCCGGCGAGATCGCGCGGTCGGCGAGATAGCCGCGCGCCTTCGCGCACCATGGCGCGAGGCCAGGTGTGTCGACTGAAGAATTTTGCCGCACAGCTCCATCACGTCATGGAGCGTCTTGCGGCGCTGCTCGTGCCGCGCGGCATCGGGCGTCGCCGCCGGCACCGGCATGCCGGCCATCGACGCCAATCGCTCGACGGCCTCCGGGAACGAGACGCCCTCGGTCTCCATCACGAAGTCAAAGATGTTGCCGTGCTTGCCGGTGGAGAAGTCGTGATAGAACTGCTTCTGGTCGTTGACCGTGAACGACGGCGTCTTCTCCTGCTGGAACGGCGACAGCCCCTTCCACTCGCGGCCCGGCCTTCCGCAACTTGACGCGCTTGCCCACGACTTCCGAAACCGGAAGCCGGGCGCGCAGCTCGTCGAGGAATTGCGGGGTGAAGCGCATTGGGTGATTCTAGCCTGAAAGAGTGAGTCGCGGCCAACCGGCTAGGCATTATAGGGGCGCGGCCGCGAAAAGCGCCGAAGATTGATCTGTCTTCGCCCGGCTATTCACAGGGTTCTACAGACCGTCATTCCGGCGATGCGCAGCCCGGAATCCGAGATCCCGCGTTCACGCTGCGCGTGCCCCGGAATGACGGCGGGAAATGCTTGAACCCTCCCCGGTTCCGCGCTTGACTGGTCCCATGTTCACGACCTTCAGAGGCGGACAGAGCGGCGGCTGGCGGATCGCTTCGATTGCGCCGGTCAAGGGCGAGGCGCTGGCGCTTGTGCCGGCGCTGTGTCGGTGATCCAAGAGCGAGGCGATCGCGCTGCCGATGCTGCCGTCGGCGACCTCCTGGCGGCTCGCCGGCGTCACCAGCCATTTGCGCTATACCGAGCGCGCCGAGAAGGAGCAACTGGCGGCCGTGCAGGCCGGGCCTCGGCCGCCCCGAGGCGCAATTGCGCGGCGCTGATCCCGATCCGGAAGAACGCCGCCTGGTGGGAATTGACCCAGCAAGAGCGGCGCAGGATTTTTGAGGACAAGTCGCATCATATTGCGAATAGCCTGAAATACCTTCCCGCGGTGGCGCGGCAGCTCTATCACTGCCGCGATCTCGGCGAACCGTTCGATTTCCTGACCTGGTTCGAATATGCCCCGGAGCATGCCGCGCAGTTCGAGGAACTGGTGGCGATGCTGCGCGCGACCGAAGAGTGGAACTATGTCGAGCGCGAGGTCGACACAGCGTCGGAGCGCGGGAGGCGACCGGATGAGCCTACTGCTCCAGGAATTTTCCGGAGGCGATGCGCGGCAACCGCGCGACGTCCCAGTTGTAGATGTAGGTCCAGGCCTCGCTCGCGGTGCCGTCACACAAGCGTGACCGGCAGCATTTTGCGGATATATTCGGTCGGCGGCGCAAAGCCCTCGCCGCAGGCTTCATACATGTCGAACTCGCGCAGCAATTCGTCGCGGGCGCGCAGGCGAAACAGCTCGCCATGAACAATGTCGGCGGGATCGTCCGACAGCGCCAGCCCGGGATAGTGCCTGACGAGATAGAGCCGGCCCTGGCAGCGCGCCTGCCCGAGAAAATCCGCGGCGCGCGACAACAGCTGCGCCATCGGATGGTCGAAGCCGCGCATCAGGGTGCCGTAGACGAAGAGACGGTCGGAGATCATGCGGCTCTATAGCCGTCATTGCGAGCCAAGCGAAGCAATCCATCACTTGCTTTCGTCCTGTGGGCTGTGAGATTGCCCGTGAGCTTGTCATCGGGCGCGCATTCGCGCGACCCGTTGGCTCGCATGCCGAGAATTACGCCGCCACCACCTCGTCGCTGACCACGGAGAAATTTCGTCAGCGTCATGCGGCCAAAGCTCGTGGTGAGCGCGACGTCGGCGGCGTCGCGCCCGGTGCCCATCAGGATGCGGCCGATGCGGGGATGGTTGTGGCGGGCATCGAACGTGTACCACTGGCCGGACAGATAGACCTGGAACCAGCCGGAAAAGTCCATCGGCGCCGGGTCCGGCGGAATGCCGATATCGCCCATGTAGCCGGTGCAGTAGCGCGCCGGGATGCCCATGCAGCGGCAGAAGGTCAGCGCCAGATGCGCGAAATCGCGGCACACGCCGGCGCGCCTGCTCGTAGACGTCGTGCGCCGATTTCATGTGATGCGCATGCTCATAGCCGAAGGTGACGTGACGGTGGACGAAATCGACGATGGCCTGCACCCGCGCCCACCCCAGCGGCGTGTTGCCGAACAACGACCAGGCGATGTCGGTGAGCTTGTCGGTCTCGCAATAGCGGCTCGGCATCAGATAGAGCAAAAGCTCGTCCGGCAATTGCTCGATCGGGATCTGCTGCGCGTCCGGCTTGACGATGTCGGGCAATCCGGAATCGCGCACCAGCGCGCTGCCATGCAGGGTGACGCCGCCGGCGGGCGCCACCAGGCGTCCGCAGACATTGCCAAAACTGTCGCGATAGAAGCCGATCGGCACGTTCGGTTCGGCGACGATGGTTTCGGTGCCGACGATGTCGGAGAAGCGCGAGGGATGGATCGAGAGCATGATCACCATCGGCGTCGGCTGCGCGGCCGCATAGCTGATCTCGAAGCCGACCTTGATCTCCATGCCCGTTCCAGATCTCGCTGGTCCGCCTGCCGCGCGACAAAATTCCCTCCAGCGGACCAGGATGAAGGGCACGTCAGACTTAAACATCTCGCGGCCGGATTGGTTCAGATCCCGTCTTCAAACCGTCGCGCCTTCGCTTTCCTCCGTCTTGTGTTGGATCGTCAATAACGGCATCGTCACCCAATCATCATGATTTCGGACGTAATCTATAGGGATCGCTGCTTATTTCCACGGCGGCATGCCGCTTCAACGGGCAGAATGGAGGATCAGGCTTTTGGACAGCACCATCGGCGCAGCACCCTTCTCACCGGCGACGACGTGCCGCCGGTGCACGAACTTAATGCGGCCGGCCGCTCGCCGTTCCTGCTCACCTGCGACCATTACGGCCGGCTGATTCCGGCCGTCCTCGGCGATCTCGGCCTGCCCGAGCCGGAGCTGGCGCGGCACATCGCGTGGGATATCGGCAGTTGCCGGCGTCGCCGAGCAGCTGTCGCAGCAGCTCGACGCCCATCTGGTCGCGCAACGCTATTCGCGGCTGGTGATCGACTGCAACCGGCCGCCGAATGTCGCAAGCTCGATCCCGCTGATCAGCGAAGCCACCACCATTCCCGGCAATGAGGGACTGGCGCGCGAGACCATGGAGGTGCGGCGCCGCGGCGATCTTCGATCCCTATCACCGCAGGATCGACGAGATCATCGACCAGCGCCTGCACGAAGGCCGGCCAACGGTGCTGTTGTCGCTGCACAGTTTCACGCCTGTTTATGCCGGCATCGCGCGGCCCTGGCACATCGGCACGCTCTACCACCGCGACAGGACGCTGCCGCCGCTACTCCTGAAGGCGTTGCGCGGCGAAGCCGATCTCGTCGTCGGCGACAACGAACCCTATGCCGTCAGCGACGAGACCGACTACACCGTTCCCGTGCACGGCGAGATGCGCGGCTTGCTGAACACTGGGATCGAGATCCGCCAGGATCTGATCTCCGACCAGGCCGGCGAGAAGGACTGGGCCGACCGGCTGGCGCGGATCCTTGGCGAGATCGAGATAGTGTTGCACGCGGAGAGGGTTGATCTAACGCGCCCGCGTCAGCGCGAGCCAGACGCCGCCGCCGATCATGAAGCCGCCGGAAATGCGCGACACCAGCCGCGTCCGACCGCTTCGAGAAGAATTTCCGCGCTCGTCCCGCGAGCAGCGCATAGATCGCGTCGCTGATCACGGCGGTGACCATGAAGGTGGCGCCGAGCAGCGCCACCTGCGCGGAAGTGCGGCTTGCTCCATGTCCATGAACTGCGGAATGAAGGCGCCAAAGAACACCAGCACCTTCGGGTTCGACAGCAGCACCAGAAAGCCCTGCAGGAAAAGCCGCCGCGCGGCGGCGGCGGGCGGCGCGTCGGCATCGACGCCCTCGACGGGCGAACGGATCAGCTTGATGCCGAGCCAGACCAGATAGGCTGCGCCGGCAAAGCGTACCCAGTCGAACCAGTAGCCCATCGTCGCCATCAGCGAGGTCAGGCCGACAGCGACGATGCCGATCACGATCGCAAGACCAGCCTGCGCGCCCAGCATATTGGTCAGCGCCGCACGCGTGCCGTGGCGCAGCCCGTTGGCGATGACCAGCGTGACGATCGGACCCGGCAGCAGCGCCAGCGCGATGCAGGCGGCGACGAAGGCGAGATAGGCTTGCAGGGACATGGGGGAACTCACGGCCGGAGAGCGACGGCTCCATTTATGCGCTATCGGGCGCCGAGACGGAAGGCGCGCCCGCTAAGCTCTGGGGTGGTGGCGCCGCTAGATCAGCGAATGCAATGCCTTGACCGCGGCCTCGCGGCTCTCGACAGGAACAAATAGATTTACCGAATGCGGTGACAAAACATACTTGTCGGCGACAATCCCGTGATGTTGCAGAATCTGGATCGCCTTGAATGGCAAGTCTGAAGAAACGCCGCCGAAGCAAGTGAGGCTCACCGAACTCAAGGTCTCGCGCTGTTTGCGCAAGTCTTTGCTCCTTCCAGCGTGCGCAGCAAAGTGTCGAGCGACTCTGAATCGCACGTCATCATGATGCGCGTTTTTCCGGCGGTGAAAGCCGAGGCGAGGAGTTGCGGCCAGGGCAAGCCGTTTTGTTTGAGATGCTGCGCGAATTTCTCAAAACCTTGATTGAGATCCGCCGAATCGATCTCCACATGCTCAATGCGAGCCATCGAGTTGACGGCCAGGACTTTTCCGCTTTCCATGCCCGTAACCTCTTTCATCACTTGCGTGCTGTGTTCAGCGCCGCCCCATTTTTTTCAGGACCAAAGGCACATTTTGGCTTTGTGCCAGCTCCACGCTGCGAAAATGCAAGACCTTGGCGCCCCAAAAACACATTTCGGACAGCGATGCAAAATCCAGCTGACGCAAGGGTTTTGAATTCGCCACGATGCGCGGATCGGCCGAGCAAACTCCGTCGACCTCCTTGATAATTTCACAGCACTCGGCTTTTAGCGCCGCAGCCATGGCGACCGCAGTGGTGTCGCTGCCACCTCGGCCCAGCGTGGTGATTTCCTTGGTCACCGGATTGACGCCCTGAAAGCCCGCCAAAACCACGATGCGTCCGCGATCGAGTTCTTCGCGCACGCGAATGGGCCGCACATCCAGAATGCGCGCGGAGGAATGGGATGCTGTCGGTCATCACTCCGGCCTGGCTGCCGGTAAAACTGATCGCCGGCACGCCGAGATCGGACAGCGCCATGCTCATCAAGGACATGCTGATGCGCTCACCGGTGGTCAACAACATATCGAGTTCACGGCGATTGGGATGCGGGCTCACTTGATAGGCCATCCTGACGAGTTCGTCGGTGGTCTTGCCCATCGCTGAAACGATCGCCACGACACCGATGACCACGGCTGTGCAAATCGGCGAGACTGCTCGCGACCGCGCGGATTTTTGCCGGTGTTTCAAGACAGGCGCCGCCGTATTTTTGCACGATGATGGGATTGCTGCGCACTCGACTTACGGAACTACCCCGCGGTCTGCTGGAATGCGTGCCTGAGCCGGATCAGATCGTTCTCATCTTCGACGATCTTGCGCTTGTTGAGCGTTTGGCCACCCTGCTGCTATCGTTTCGCCCAGCCAGCCGGTTGCGCTTCTTCACCTGCGATTCCGCGTGTTGAGCTTTCGTCCCGCGGTGGTGAGCGGCATATTCCTTGCCGTCGATCGGTGCCACATGCGGCGGATCTCTATCGAGATACGGTCGCCCGATTCCCAAACTCCTTGCCGTGTGCATCAATCCATTTCCAGAGGCTTTCAGTGGAAACCCATCGCTGCGCCCGTGTCGCGCCTTTGACGCTCACGACATCGGCCGCAAGCCCGCGGCCATAGCCGCCGCGGAAGCTCCCGCCATGGTATGATCTGATCAGTCGCCGCCTTCAGGCCGCTTGCGATCGATTGACGGTAGTCATCGCGGAACGCGCTGGTTATGCCAGGCGACAGCCCGGCCTGCTCCGCGGCGTGAAGCGCATGAAAGAGCTTCAGCCTGAAGCTCCGATCCATGCCTCCGATCACGTAGTCCATCATCGGCATGCCGGCTTTTTCCGCCGCCTTCGGATCCTTCCACGTGAAGTCCTGATCGACGAGCTTGGTAAAGGTTCTGGTGACAGTCACGGTTTTGCGCTTTCTCTTGACTGTCACTTTCCTCCGCTCATGCACCTTGATGGTGTCCTCCTTGGGCGTCCGTTGGTAGAGCGCCCACAGGTATTGGTCGATGCAGATGTCCGCTACCAGGCACTCGTCGAAGATTTCGATCGTGCTCACAGCCGCCCTGGTTTCGTTTGGCACCGGGTCGGGCGTGCTCGCAATCGCCTCCTGAATGGGGTGTCTCAGGCGGTTGGATTTGCGACGGGTCAGACAAGGCGGCCGTGACGATCGGCTTGGTATCGTTCGGCACCGGATCTGGCGTGCTCGCTATCGCCACCTGTACGGGCGGTGTTTCGGGCGGTCGGGTCTGCGACGGATCAGGCAAGACGGCCTCGGCGATCGGCTCCGGTCGATCTGGGACTGGCGTCGTGCCGGCAGCGATCTGCGCCACGGCGGCCGTCGCCACTTCAGCGTTAGCGACAACGACGTTGGCGACAGTGGCGTTGGCGACTGTGGCATGCTTCTGCGGCGCGTCCGCATGAGCGCGGCGTCCACGGTGAGAGATGGTGCGCCGCGCTCCTGCGATTGGCACCGCGCGCGGACGCTCGATGCCGGCTCGAAGCGATGTCAGCCGAACCGAAGCCGACCGAACCGAAGCCGGCAGGCCGGGCGACGACCGAAGCCTGCGAGAACGACCGTTCCGGCACAACGCCGTCGCCACTGTCACAAGTCGCCGCGGGTTCATCATCGCGTCGTTTCCAAAGTGCTCCACCGGAGCCATACTGCACAGCCAAGCGGAATTGATTGCTTCGGACCAAATATGGGCGCGCAATGGCGCAAACTGCGGGTGATATGCGCTTTTCCAGGACGTGCTGCCCGAATGCCACGTGCCGCGGGGCTTGTGCATTCTTCGACACAGGCGGAACTCTGAGCCCTGCCATCACGCCGAACGCGGTCGGCCTCTCGCGGGATGCCATGTCGGTGTCCACAACTTGATCAGATCCCTGATGCCGAGGTTTCGACAATGGAGGAGAGGGAGACAGCTCTTCACCGTCGCTCCATCGCATGCCATCATCCAGCGCGCTGTCTGCGTGCGCTGAGAAATTTCATCGCCGCGCGCTTCACCTCGGCTGCGTCGCCCTTCCCTGCGCCACCGCCACCAAGAGATCGCATCCCCGCGACACCGCGATGCCGATGGCGGCGTGCGGGCGAGCCGTCTTGCATCTTGAGATCATAGGCGCGGATGCGTCCCTGCATATCCGCGACGCGGACCACGTCGCCCGGCCTCGCAGCGGCACGAAACGCTCGGCTGATCAGATCGAGATCGGCGACGCGATCGACCTCGTCGTCATCGGCAACGCCGCGGTCGCAATTGCAGAAGCCGAGCTTTGGCCGCACATAGACCTCGATCGCTCGCCGCAGGCGCCGATGCGCTGCAGCGGAAGGCGCGGCCGGCGGGCCAGCCGTCGCGCGGAAACGGCCAGGCGATTTCCTGCCAGTCGTCGCGCGGCGGCGTCGCGCTCATAGGCCGCAACGCCGGACAGGGCGCCGAGCGCCAGACACCGCAACCTGCGATGGCCGGCCAGCTTGCGCATCATTCACACCGTCATGGCAGGCCGGCGACGACGCGCGCAGGCCCGGTCAGTTCCAGAATATGCAGGCCGGTATTGGCGCGGTCGACGATATAGATATAGCCGCGCTCGTCGGTCTCGACATTGTTGGTCTGGATCGCGACCTTGCAGCGGTCCTTGCCGTCGATGGTGACGCAGCGCTTGTCGGTCGCCGCGCGTGATCGACGGAATGAAATAGCCGACTTCCTTCGGGTGATAGGGATCGCGGATGTCGAGCGCGCGGCACGCCGGCATTGAAGAAGGCGATGAACGCCATCTTCTTGTAGTAGACCGGCGCCATGCTCTCGTTGGAGGAATGCGAGCCGAACCGCCCGCCCCGCTCGCAGAACGCGCCGCTCGCTTCCGGCACCGTGTAGCTCGAGATCATCATCGGCCGGTTCTCGACCGTGACGTCGGCGAACCACACCATCTGCCGCGGCTCGGTGCATTCGTTCAGGATCGCCTCGTCGACGATCATCACGATGTCGCGGGTCTTGCCGTCCTTGTCCTTGGCGAATTCGGCGATCGGCATGTCCTGCATCGGGAACACGGTGTGGGCGCCGTTGAACGCCGACATCGGCAGCCGCGAGATTTCCGGATAGCGCGAAGATTGTCGGGCGTCGGCTCCTTCGGTCCGTTGAGCAGCTTCTCGCGGTCGACGATCTGCAGGAAGCCGCCCTTGTTGGTGCCGTAGCCGAAATAGACGCGATTGCCCGCGGGGCCCGGTCGAGATCGGCCCGTGCAGTTCGGTCGGCACCGCGCCGGTCGAGCCCGGCTCCTGGCCGGGCAGGCCGAAATCGCGGATCTTCATGCGGATGCGCGGGATCGCTGAGATCGTAGACCTGCGTCATGCGGCGCGTGCGCCAGTCCGGCGCGCCCGACACCAGAAAGGCGATGCCGGTGTCGCATTCCCACCAGTTCTTGTGCGTGTCCTTCAGGCCGCCGATGCCGCGTGATCAGGACCGGATTGGCGGGATCGGCGACGTTCCAGATCTCGTGCGCCTCGCCGCCGAAGGTGCGCAGCATGTAGACCGCGCTGCGGATCGCCCTTCGGCAGACGCCTTGCCGTCGCAGATCCGCACCATCTGCGCGCCGCCGCGCTTCGTATTTGCCTTCCTGGCCCGGAATGTGACGCAGATATTTCGGGCTGCGCGGGATCGGTGACGTCGACGATCGAGGTGCCGTTCGGCTCGGCCTTGCCGGTCAGCGGATTGACCGGCGCCGGAATGCCGTCGGTGCCGCCGTGATGGCCGATATAGGCGATCCAGCGGTCGCCCTGATGATGGATGGTCGGCTGATAGGCGCTGCGCGCCTGCAGATCGCTGGTTCCAACCAGCCTCATGTTGGAGGCTTCCGGCGGCGCGCCGATCACCTGCTGCTGCGCGTAAGCGACGCCTGAAGCACGCGAGAAGAGAAAGTCGACAAGCAAACTGCGCCAGTTTGACGCGACCTCTCATGCTTTCCACCCCACTGTTCAAAGCCAATCTTCGTTGGCTGACAGGACGATAGCACGGCGCGATGCCGCGCCAAAAACACGCCCTTGACATGCAACCATTTGGTTGCCTATTATCCAGACCATGGATGAGGTCTTCAAAGCGCTGGCCGATGCTTCACGACGGTCGCTGCTGGACCGGCTTCACGCCAAGAACGGACAGACGCTGAACGAATTCTGCGACGGCCTCGCCATGACGCGGCAGGCCGTGACGAAGCACCTTCGGGATTCTCGAAGAGGCCAACCTCGTCACCACGTTCAGGCACGGCCGCGAGAAGCTGCACTATCTCAACCCGGTACCGATCCATCAGATCGGCGAGCGGTGGATCAAGAAATTCGAGCGCGGCAAGCTCACCGCGCTCAGCGAGTTGAAACGGCAACTGGAGAAACGCGATGAGTAAGCCGGAATTCGTCTACACCACCTATATCGAGACCACGCCGGAGAAACTGTGGGAGGCGCTGACGTCGACAGCGAATTCTCCGAGCGCTACTGGTTCGGCACCGAACTGCGGTCCGACTGGAAGGTCGGCTCTCCGTTCGCGCTGGTCAGGTGGACGAGCACCACCGATACCGGCGAAATCCTCGAAGCCGATCCGCCGCGGCGGCTTTCCTACACTTTCAAACACGTCACGCCAATGAGGCAATGCGCAAGGAACCGGCGACGAAGGTCGCCTTCACGCTCGAGGCCGCTCGGCAAGCTGGTGAAACTCACGCTGACGCATGAAGGCTTTGTCGAGGGCAGCAAGCTGCTCGACGGCATCTCAAGGGATGGCCGGCCATCCTTTCCGGGCTCAAGAGCTTGCTCGGAGATCCGGCAAGGCGCTCACGATTCCGCCGGTCCGCGCTGGGCATCGAGGGATTCGAATGAGCATTGACAATCTATCGGAGACGCAACGGATACGAACATCGAAAATTACTGCAATCTACCGACTCACCGTCCACGCCGGAGAAGGTGTGGCAGGCGCTGACATCACGCGGAGTTCAGCCGAAAGTATTTTTCCGGCAATGCGGTCGAGGTCGATCTGAAGGTCGGCGGCGCGTTCATCGTCCGCACGCCTGATGGCGCGGTCCACATCGGCGGCGAGGTGATCGAATGCGAGCCCTCGCGAGAAGCTGACCGTCACCTTCAACGTCAACTGGCCGGCGCTGGTCGAAAAGCTCGGCGCCGACGCTCGGTGACCTACGAGATCGAGCCTGCGGGCGATGTGACAGAAACTGACGCTGATGCAGTCGCACGATCGCCCGATCGGCGACGACATCCTCGTCCGGCGGCCGTGCAGGCTGGCCCGCGATCCTCTCCAGCCTCAAGAGCCTGCTGGAGACCGGGAAGCGATGGTCATCCAGATGCAGCCGCCGGCAACGGATGCTGGCGGCGCTGAAGGAACTGGGGATCGCGATGCCGTAGGCTCACACACCATCGTCGTCCCGGCGTCCGTGCGCAATTGCGCACCAGGTTGAAGCTCCTGATGCGCGTCGGCTCTGAAAGCGAGCTGATCGTTGCCCAGCCCGCCACCGGCGCGACGATGCGGCGGTAGAGATGCCAGGTGGCGTGGCCGAGCACCGGCAGCGTCACCAACAGGCCGAGGAAATAGGGCAGCGCGGAGACCGCCGAGCAGGACGACGATGACCGCGGCCCAGCCGATCATCGGCACCGGGCTCGTCACCACCGCGCGGACGCTGGTGATCATCGCGGTGACGAAATCGACCTCGCGGTCGAGCAGCAGCGGAAACGACACCACGGTGAGCGAAAACAGGATCAGCGACAGCGCCGCGCCGACCGCATTGCCGATGGCGAGGAATACCAGCCCCTCATTGGTGGTGAGCACCACCGTGATGAACTCGCTGCAGGCTGGAGAACGAGGCGTTCAGCCCGAGCAGGAGCGCGATCAACAGGCGCACCTGGTACATCCAGATCACGAATACGAACAGCGTGACAAAGGCCATCCAGCCGATCTCGCTGCGCGAGCGCTACCGTGGTCCAGATGGCGCCAAGCGAGATCGGCTGATGCCCGGCCTCGCGCCGGCGGCTCACCTCGTAGAGGCCGATCGCCACGAACGGGGCCGATCAGCGCAAAGCCGGCGGCGAGCGGATAGGCCAGATAGACCATGCCGAACGCCGTCAGGCAGAGCAGGATCACGATTCCCACCCGCGGCATAGAGCGCGCCGAAGGCGAGCCCATAGAGCGGCACCGCCTGAAAATCCCGCAAACCCTGCCCAGAGCGCCTCGGCGACGTCGGCCACGGTGATGCGCCGCACCACCGGATCGACCTTGCCGGAGATCGACATGATCGATTCCTCCCAATTGTTTTGCCGCTAGTGCAGGCTGGCAGATGACAACCGGCGTGTTGATCTCGGTCAAAGCCGGTGGCGGCACGCCCACGGCTTTCCGCGAATTCCGGCCGCCATACGCGGGCTTGATCCCGCCTGGGTCCCACGGCGGTCGCCGGGACGACGGCTGTGTTACCCCAGCGCCGCAACTCCCTTCGCAGCACCTTCCCCGTCGCCGTCATCGGCAAGCGTCTCCGCGAACTGCACGAAGCGCGGATATTCGTGCGCGGCGAGCTGCACTTTCACAGAATCCTGGATCTCGCGCGCCAGCGCGTCGCTCGGCGCAAAGCCCGGCCGCAGCACGATCCAGGCCTTGATCGATTCGGTGCGGATCGGATCGGGAATGCCGACCACCGCCGACATCGCCACCGCCGGATGCTTCATCAGCGTGTGCTCGATCTCCGGAGGGCCCGACGCGATAGCCGGCGGTGGTGATGACGTCGTCCTCGCGGCTGACGTACCAGAAATAGCCGTCCTCATCCTGCACGCCGAGATCGCCGGTCAGCAGAAATTCGCCGGCGTATTTCTTCGCGGTCGCTTCCGGATTGCGCCAGTATTCGATCATGGTGCACGGGCACGGCTGGCGCACGCCGATGATGCCGCGCGTCGCCCGCGGCAGTTCCTCGCCCGTGTCGTTGACGATGCGGACGTCGAAGCCGGGCGTCGCCTTGCCCATCGAGCCCGGCCGGATCGGAAACAGGTTTGAGTTGCTGCCGATCACGAGATTGCATTCGGTCTGGCCGAACACTTCGTGGGCGTCGATGCCGAAGGTGTCGCGCACCCAGCCCAGCAGTTCGCCGCCGAGCGATTCGCCGCCGGTGAAAATGCTGCGCAGCTTCACGCCGGCATGCTTGACATCGGCCTGCCGCATCAGCTTCAGCGCGGTCGGCGGCAGGAACACGTTGCGGATGCCGAGATCGGCCATCATCTGCATCGCCGCCTGCGGCTCGAATTTTCGCGCGCGATGGCCGACCAGCGGAACGCCGTGATACCAGAACGCGAACAGCGCGTTGATCAGCCCGCCGATCCAGGCCCAGTCGGCCGGCGTCCACATCAGGTCGCCGGGCTTGGGCAGAAAATCGTGGCACATCTCGACATTGGGCAGATGGCCGAGCACCACGCGATGCGCGTGCAGCGCGCCCTTCGGATTTCCTGTGGTGCCCGAGGTGTAGATGATCAAGGCCGGGATCGTCGGCCGAGGTATCGACGGTGGTGAAATTCGGCGGATGCCGCCTTCAGCGACGACCAGAACGGATTTGGCGCCCGCGTGGCGCGCTTGTCGCCGATGACGTAGACGTTCTTGCAGATCGGGCAGCCGGTCGCGGATTTTCGCGAGCTTCTGCCAGCCGGCCTCGTCGGTGATGATGGCCTTGGCGTCCGGAATTCGACAGGCGGAATTCCAGCGCGTCCTCGCCGAACAGCGCGAACAGCGGGATCGAGATCATGCCGGAGCGGAACGCCGCCAGATGCGCGATCGGCAGTTCCAGCGATTGCGACAGGAACACCGCGACGCGGTCGCCGCGCGTCAAGTCCGTCGGCCTTCAGCACATTGGCGAAGCGGCGCGACATGCTCCGCGATCTCGTCGAACGAGGTGCGCGTCGTGCCGCCGTCCTCGTCGACATAGATCAGCGCCAGACGGCCCGTGCCGTCGGCATGGCGGTCGCAGCAGGCGGTCGCCATGTTGAAGCGCATCAGGGATGTCCCAGCGGAAATCGCGGTAGAGTTCGTCGTAGGTCTTGGCTTCCGGTGAGCATAAGGCCCTGGTTCCGTCCCTGACTTCTTGCTTACGGCCAATCTTAGGACGTAGCCGCCGGGACAAGCCCAGGCACGGCGAGAGAGACATTTTTCCGCTTAGGCCGCGCGCTCCATGGCGACTTCCGCCTGCAGGCTGTGCAAGATCGCGATAGATCGAGGCCACCGCGAGCACGCGGCCCGCCGCTCTTGTACCGCAGCAGACAATCCTTCGCCGGCGATATTGCCGTCGATCGCGATCTCGTCCCACTTCTCGGCGTGGCCGACATAATTGATCGGCACGTCGTAGTGCTGGCTCCAGAAGAACGGCACCGCGTCGAAGGCCTCGCGCTGCGCCCAGCATGTTGCGCGCGGCGGTCTGGCCCTGGCGCTCGGCCACCACCCAGTGCTCGACGCGGATGTTTTCGCCGGAATGCGGATCGGGCCAGCGCGCGATGTCGCCGGCGCGCGTAGATGCCGGGAACGCTGGTTTCGAGATAGGCGTTCACCGTGACGCCGCGATCGATCGCAAAGCCCGGCCTGTTCGGCCAAGGCGAGCCGCGGCCGCACGCCGACGCCGACCACGACGAGATCGGCCTCCAGCACGCCGCCGCTCTTCAGGCGTCGCGCGCTTGCCGTCGATCGCGGTGACGGTATCGCCGAGATGGAAGACGACGCCGTGCTCCTCATGCAGCGCGCGGACGAAATCGCCCATCTCGGGCCCGAGCACGCGCTCCATCGGCCGCTGCTCCAGTCCGACGACGTGAACCTCGATATCGCTCGCGCGCAACGACGCCGCCGCCTCGAGCCCGATAAAGCTGGCGCCGATCACGACCGCGCGGCGCGCGCCATTCGCGGAAGCAATGATCGCGCGGCAATCGTCGAGCGAGCGCAGCATATGGACATGCGGCTGGTCCGCGCCCGGGATCGGCAGCCGCACCGGCTCGGCGCCGGTCGCCAGCAGCAGGCGGTCGTAGGGAACGGTCTCGCCGCCGGCGAGGACGACGTTGCGCGCGCTTGGTGTCGATCGAGGCGACTTCGGTCTTGAGCCGCAGATCGATTCCCGCCTCGGCGTAAAAGCTGTCCGGCCGCAGCGGCAGCCAGTCCTCCGGCGCGCTGCCGGCAAGATAATCCTTTGACAGGTTCGGCCGGTCGACCGGCGGCGCGCTTCGTCGCTCAGCATCACGATGCTGCCGCGAAACTCCTGCCGCCGCAGCATCTCGGCCGCGGCAAAGCCCGCCGCACCGCCGCCGACGATCACGATCCTGCCGGGCGCCTCGGCGGCGCCCTTCACCGCGCGGTCTTCGGCTGCTCGCGCTTTTCGCCGGACGAAGATGCGATCGCCTTCCTGCTCGAGCCTCCAGACCGCGAGCGGATCGAGCGCCGGCGCGCGAACGGCTTCGCCGGTGCGCAAATCGAAACAGGCGTGATGCCAGGGACAGCGGATGCTCTCGCCGGTCACGAGGCCCTCGGCGAGCGGCCCGTGATAATGGCTGCAATGTGCGTCGATCGCGAAAATCTCCGGTCCAGAACGCACCAGCAGGACTTCATCGTCACCGACGTGGCCGAGCAGCGTCTCGCCGGTGAACTCGGACAGGGTTATGCCCTTTGACAGATCGGGACCGGCGGGCGGCGCTTGCTGATCGGCCATCTCGTCCTCCGCTGCGTTACGCTATGTCGCCATTCCGAGGAATTCCTGACGGGTCAACGCGTTGTCGCGAAAGCAGCCCAGCATGCGGCTGGTCACGAGGTCGGTATCCGGCTTGTGCACGCCGCGCGTCGTCATGCAGTGGTGTGACGCCTTGATAATGACGCCGACGCCCTGCGGTTCCAGGACACTATTGATGGTGTTGGCAATCTGCGCCGTCATCTTTCCTGGATCTGCAGAGCGCCGGGCAAAGGCGTCGACGACGCGCGCCAGCTTGCTGATGCCGACCACGCGGCCATTTGGAATGTAAGGCCACCAGGCCTGGCCGATGATCGGTGCCATATGGTGCTCGCTAATGGCTCTCAAAACGGATGCCCTGCAGCACGATCATCTCGTCATAGCCTTCGATCTCTTCGAAGGTCTTCTTCAGGATATCGGCCGGGTCCTGACCATGGCCCGCAAGACACTCCTCAAACGAGCGCGTTACGCGCCGGGGTCTCGCGCAGCCGTCCCGTTCGGGATCTTCGCCAGTCCACCGGATGATGGTGGTGCCGCCGCCTCGACCCTCGGCTACGGAGGCCTCTGGATCTCGGGCGGCAACGCCCTTGCGCGATCCAGTGCATCTGATACAGGGTCATTGAGATTCCTTCCTCGACGCTTCATGACGGAGCTTGAACCCGTTGGATGTTGCGTCGGCGGAAAGGATTCCCGATGGCGGACGGTCGTGCCACTTCTGCAGTGGCAATGTGTACGGCGAGGTCAGCTCAGTCACGGTATCAAGACCTCGCCGGAGGACCGCCTGAACGCATTGCGCGTCATTCACTGGACGCCGTGTTTCGCCAAACGGCTTGATCGGTCGAATCCACTCGTTGCGCTCAAGCGGTCGACGCTAGTCGTGGACCGACGGGAGACCGCAACCCCGCATGAAGACCTTGCTGCTGCTGGTGCTTTCCATGGCCGCCGCCGCGCGGGATGCGACCGCGCAGGAGGACGCGACAATGCGTCCGCGAGCGCGCCGCCATGGTCGAAACCTATCGGGACTACGCCCGGTCCCACGCCGGTGTTTTGGGACAGCAGGGTTTGTCGGCGCGCGTCGCTTGAGGCCAGTGGGGGCAAACGAAACGCCACCTGTTCATTCCCGAGCGATCTTGCTCGATCGCATACGCGGACATGCCGGTTCCGATCGGCCTCGGCCAGACCATATCGCAGCCGTTCATCGTGGCCTTGATGACCCAGTTGGCCGAGGTCGCGCCCGATCATATTGTGCTCAGAAGTCGGTACGGGTTCGGGCTATCAGGCCGCGATCCTTGCGCACATGGCGCGAAAGGGTGTGCACCATCGAGATTATCCCGCAATTGGCCGAGGCCGCCGCGAAAGCACTCAGAGACCTCGCGTATGAAAATGTGAGCGTCAGGCTTGGCGACGGCTATGGCGGCTGGCCTGAATGCGGTCCTTTGACGCCATCGTGGTGACCGCCGCGCTCGGGCAGGTACCGCCGCCGCTGATTGAACAGCTCAAAGTGGGTGGTCGGCTCGTCATGCCGGTGGGAGCCGATTACGGCACTCAGCATCTCACGGTCGTCGAAAAAATCGCCCCTGACAAGACGACAACTCGCGCCGTCGCGCCCGTGCGCTTCGTGCCACTTCACGCGTTCACAGAGCCGGTAACGCGCTACGGTTCCTGAGCAGCGCCATAGTCCGGACGCGGCGAGATCACGACGACAGCGCCGCCTTCACCATACCCGCTGGCCTTGCCGAAGTCCATCTGCCCGGCATATTTGGCCTTGAGCGCGCCGATCACCTTGCCCATGTCCTTGATGCCGGCGGCGTCGGTCTCGGCGATCGCGGCCGAGATCGCTCGCCTTCACCTCGTCGTCCGACATCTGCTTCGGCAGGTACGGCCGAGATGATCGCGATCTCCTCGCGCTCCTGCGCTGCCAGTTCGGCGCGGCCGCCCTTGTCGTAGAGTTCGACCGATTCCTGGCGCTGCTTGATCATCTTCTGCAACACGCCGAGCAGATCGGCGTCGGACAGCGGCGGCTTGCCCTGCCCGCGCGCGTCGATGTCGGCGTTCTTGATGGTCGAATTGACCATGCGCAGCGTGGAGAGCTTGCGCTCGTCCTTGGCCTTCATGGCCTCCTTGACCGCGTTGTTGATGTCGTCGCGCAGCATGGTACCGTCCTTTTCGCTCTCAATGCACTGATCTAGGCCGTTAGATGGTTCAGAACAACTCTAGTTCCGCAGCCACTCGACCAGTGCATCCGCGGTCGCCTCGGGCTGTTCCGGCTGCGGCAGATGACCACAATCGGCCAGGATCACGAGTTTCGCGCCGGGAATGCCGTCCGCCATCTCCACCGACAGCGCGTTCGGGATGGTGTGGTCCTCGTCGCCGGTCAGGACCAGCGTCGGACATTTGATCCAGGCGAGCGTCGGCCGCAGAGTCCGGCCGGCTCATGACCGCGGCCTGCTGGCGGACGAACCCGTCTACCCGACATCGTCGCCCATGTCGTAGACGAGCTGGCGCAGGCTCGAATCGTCGCGCCGCGACGGATGCACGAAGCCCGCAAACAGCTCATCCAGCACGCCGCGATAATCACCGCCTTTGCGCGCGCGCGATCATGCCGCGGCGGCGGGCGGTCGCCTCCGGCGTGTCAGGCCGCGCCTGGGTGTTGATCAGCGCCAGTTTCGCCACCCGCTCCGGCGACTGGCGCATGATCTCGAAGGCAATGTAGCCGCCCATCGAATGCCCGGCGAGCGCAAAGCGCGGCGGCGCCTCGGCCAGGATCCGGCGCGCGATCGCGCCCATGTTGTCGTCGCGGATGTGATTTGCCACCGTGACCGGCCCGAACCGCCACAATGCCGGCACGACCGGCGGAAAAGATGCGCGGTGAGCTGACGAGGCCGGAACGAGCAGAATCGGCATTGAATTGTCCATGCCGGCTCCGATCGGCGGGTTTTGGCGGGAACCCCAGCTTAAAACCCCGGCACCGCCTGTCAAACAGGTCAGCGAAAGCCGTGTGAATCCGCCTCCTTCGGCTTTGACGCGCAAAGCATGCGGCGACTATGTAAGGCGCTTATGACCCCATCCGAAAACGCCTCAGCCTGGCCGGACCACAAACCGACCGCGCTCCTCGTGCTTGCCGACGGAACCGTGCTGGAGGGCTTTGGCCTCGGCGCGGAAGGCCACGCCGTCGGCGAGGTCTGCTTCAACACCGCGATGACCGGCTATGAGGAGATCCTCACCGATCCCTCCTATGCCGGGCAGCTCATCACCTTCACCTTCCCGCATATCGGCAATGTCGGCACCAACGACGAAGATATCGAGACGGTGAACATGGCGGCGACGCCGGGCGCGCGCGGGTGATCCTGCGCGCCGCCATCACCGATCCCTCGAACTATCGCGCCACCACGCCATCTCGACCAGTGGCTGCGCGCCCGCGGCATCATCGGGCTGTCCGGCATCGACACCCGCGCGCTGACCGCGCTGATCCGAAGCAAGGGCATGCCGAACGCCGTGATCGTGCATTCGCGAAGACGGCGAGTTTGACCTGCACGGCCTGAAGGAAGAAGCGCGCGAATGGCCGGGCCTCGAGGGCATGGACCTGGTGCCGATGGTGACCTCGGCCCAGCGCTTTACCTGGGACGAGAACGCCCTGGGCCTGGGGCAACGGTTTTGGCCGGCAGGACCGCGCCGGAATTCAACGTCGTCGCGATCGACTACGGCATCAAGCGCAACATCCTGCGGCTGCTTGGCCGGCGAAGGCTGCAAGGTCACGGTGGTGCCGGCGACGACTTCGGCCGAAGACATTCTGGCGATGAAGCCGGACGGCGTGTTTCTGAGCAACGGCCCCGGCGATCCCGCCGCGACCGGCAAATATGCCGTGCCTGTCATCCAGAAGGTGATCGAGTCGGGCACGCCCACTTTTGGAATTTGCCTCGGCCACCAGATGCTGGGGCTCGCCGTCGGCGCCAAAACCATGAAGATGCATCAGGGCCACCACGGCGCCAACCACCCGGTCAAGGACGAGACCACCGGCAAGGTCGAGATCACCTCGATGAACCACGGCTTTGCCGTTGACCGAGACGACGCTGCCGGCGGGCGCGACCCAGACCCATGTCTCGCTGTTCGACGGCTCAATTGCGGCATCCAGCTCGAGGGCAAGCCGGTATTTTCCGTGCAGTATCACCCGGAGGCCTCGCCGGGCCCGCGCGACTCGCATTATCTGTTCAAGCGCTTTGCGGATCTGATGCGGGCGAAGAAGACCGCGTGAGGCTGTTCGCATGGGCATGCCCTGCCTGTTTTCGAGCTGGCAAGGGAACGTGAGGTACCAATAGCGGGTTGACACGCCATGTCCGTTGCCAGCGCCGACGCAAAGCCCCTCACCTTCGTTTTCGCCGACGACGGCCTCGTGCCGAACAATCCGCTGCCGTTCCTGGTCTACAAGGCGGCGGTCGACGTCAAAAACGATCGTCCCGGGGACACCATCGAGAAACTGTTCGGCGGCAATGGCTGGGGCGCGATGTGGCGCAACGGCATCTTTGACTATCTGCACTATCATTCGACCGTGCACGAGGCGCTCGGCGTTAGCAGCGGCAGTGCGCGCGGTGCAGTTCGGCGGCGACCGGGGTAAGGCGCTTCAGATTTCGGCCGGCGACGTCGCGATCCTGCCCGCCGGCACCGGGCATCAATTGATATCGGCCAGCGAGGATTTCTGCGTGGTGGGCGCCTATCCGCCGGGTCCGCCGATGCAGATCACGCGGCCGACGCCGGAAAACCACGCGAAAGCGATGAAGACGATTCCTGAAGTGAAGGTGCCGGAAACGGATCCGGTGACGGGCGAGAACGGTGCGTTGGTGAAATTGTGGAAGCGGCCGTGATCAGGCGCGAGGCCTCTCGGTCTTGTCGTCGAGGCCGACCCAAGCTGCCAACGGCAGAGATAAATCAAGGCACGCGAGCGTATCGCGCAGACCATTGCCCTGATCGATCGTGGCGGCACCGAAAAGGAGCCGTTCCAGAACAGGCCAGCTACATTACTTTATGACCCCGTTTGATCTGTGTTTTGCGCAGAGAGTTCGCACGGCCCAATTGCGAGCCGCCTGAGCACGACGCACAATGGAGGGTGTTCCGATGTTCACAATTCCACAGCTCGTGGCGCAGGCGTTAGGCGATTTTCTGACGTCGGAAACCAAGGACCGGTTTGGTTCTTCAGAGGCGCGGCTGGCTGAACTTCTCCCGTTTGCGGCCAAGCTCACCCTGGAGTGCATCGGCAACAGCGATGCACTGTACCACAACATTGAACACTCCTTGCTCGTCAGCCTTGCCGGGCACGACATTCTGATGGGGCGATCGATGCTGCGGCCGACCACCGCAGCCGATTATGCCAATTTCATGCTGGCGTGCCTGATCCATGACATCGGGTACGTTCGCGGAATTGTGCAAGGAGACGACAACGATTCCTATGTCGCGGATCTCAGCGGTCGCAAGGTGCGTCTGCCGCGGGGATCGTCCGACGCCGCGCTCGCACCATACCATGTCGACCGCTCAAAATTATTCGTCTTCGAGCGCCTCGACGGCGCTGAAGAAGTCGATGCCGAGCGAATTGCCCGAGCCATCGAATATACCCGCTTTCCCTATACGACGTCGTCGAACGACGATCTGATCGAGGAGGAAGGCTTGCTGCTGCGCGCGGCCGACCTGATCGGCCAGCTCGGCGATCCGAACTATCTGCGCAAGGCAAATGCCCTGTTTTACGAATTTGAAGAAATCGGTCTCAACAAGTCGCTGGGCTACGATACGCCGGCCGACATCGTCTACAAATATCCCCAATTCTACTGGAACAACGTCGCCCCGCAGGTTCAGATCGCGATCCGCTATCTCAATGTCACGTCCGGCGGGCGTCAACTGGATAGCCAATCTCTACGGTAATGTGTTCCGCGCCGAGCGCGAGATGAACCTGTCGGGTCCGCAACTGTGACGTCGGACCAACGATCTCACCGGGCCGAAGCGCTCGACGGCAGGAATGCGCGATCACCCTCGCCACCGGACGCGGTCGGCTGCCGTTACCGTGCGGATAACGGCGGCCCAGCTAATCCGCTCAGCCTGCCCCACTCCCGCGAGGGCCACGGAAGTCAAGCCGCGTTGCTGCCTTCCTGGCGGCTGGCTTCGAACAGGAACCAGGTGCGGCGCTCGGCCTGGTCGATGAAATTCTCCAGAATGCTGGTGGTCGCGGGATCGTTGTACTCATCCGGCGATCTCGTGCGCCTTGCGCATGTTGACCACGGTCTTCTTGTTGTCTTCCATCAATTCCGCGCAGCATCTCGCGCGGCGGGACATGAGGTCCTCGTCGTTTGTCCTCGATGGTCTGCGAGTTTGGCGACACTGGCCGATCGAGCGCATGGTGGTGCCGCCGATCTTGCGGATGCGCTCGGCAAGCTCGTCGATGGTGGCAAAAATCGCCTCGCCCTGCTCGTCGAGCATCAGATGATAGTCGCGAAATGCCGCCCGCTGACGTGCCAGTGAAAGTTCTTGGTCTTCAGGTACAGCGCAAAGGCGTCTGCGATCAATGGGTTGACCGCAGCCGAAACCTTTCACCGCGCTCAGGCGACAGATCGGTGGGGTATCGAGATCGGCGGAGGAGAATTTCTCGGATTTTTCCGGCCTTGGCTTTGCTCACGATAGAACCTTCCTGTTAGGTAACGGAACACTGGCGGCTCGAACACGGGTCGCCGGAGCCCTCAACGCATCACATAGGGTGCCGGGTTCCTGTCCCGGAACCCCCTCATTTTGCCGGACACCGCCGCGATGGATGAATGGATCGATTATTACGATTCCACGCACACGATCTATGCGGAGCAAGCTGCATCGCGACCTGCATTTTGAGATCATCGCGCGCGATATCATCGGCTGCCATCTCCTCTCCCGACCTGGTGGTGCTGGACTACGCCTGCGGTGAGGCGCGCTGTTCGCCGGGCGAGGTGGCCGAACGCCTGCGCAAAACTCTATCTGGCGGAGCCTGCGCCCGGCGTGCGCGGGCGGCTGATCGCGCGCTTTGCGCCGGGAATACCAAAATCCGGGTGCGCTCGCTGGATGATGTCAGGAACATGGCGGAAAGCTCGGTCGATCGTCGTCATGAATTCGGTCAGCGCAATATATGACGCCGAGGAACTGGATGCCGCATTTGCCGTGATCAGCCGACTACGCAGAAACCTCCGGTCGCCTGGTGATCGGCGACATCCTGCGTCCGGAAGTCGGCATGTTCAGGGATGTCGTCGCACTGTTACGTTTCGCGGCAAGCCACGGCTTCCTGCGCGACGCCCTGCGCGGGCTGCTCAGCACGCTGTTGTCGGACTACCGGCAATTGCGCACCCGGATCGGGCTGCAGCGCTACAGCGTGGACGAGATGATCAAAAAACTCGCCGCCGCCAGCTTCACGGCGACGCGGGCGCCGGCCAATATCGGGCACAATCCGTGGCGGATGACCTTTGTGGCGCGGCCGGCGTTCGACCGCGCCGGCGGCGGTTAGGGTTAATAAAGGCAAACATGGCCGGCCCCGGAAATATTCGGCATTGATCAGAAACGGCCCGGTGGCGGAAAGCGTCGACGCGAGAACGGTGCAGCGTTCTTTATCCTGGTTCAAATCAGGCCGGGCCTCCAGTCTTCCGCTGCGCCAGGAGCAAGCTTCCATCCGCGGCTTCGGCCCGGCCGGCCGCTCCCTGCGGGTTCGGCTCAGGCCGGGCAGCCCAACGGTACCCCGCTCCGAAGGACCTTGCCGCGCCGTAGCTCAAGGCTCGGAAATCCGGTTGATGGGGGCGTTTTCGGGGTTTCCGCGGCTGCCTAAACTGGTCTAAAGACCACCCCGCGCGCGAGGGAGACCCTCACGCAAGCGCATGATCCGCCAAAGTGCAGGCGGTTTGGCGTAAAGATCATGCGCTCGAGAGCTGATCGGACGCAAAACCGGCGGCCACTTTTTGTTGATCGCGCTCTTGGCTCAGGGACGCGCGGCAAGCGCGCCCTTTTTGTGCCTGATTCCGACTTCGCGAGAGCTGATGCCCAAACGAACCGACATCTCCACCATCCTGATCATCGGCGCCGGTCCCATCGTGATCAGGCAGGCCTGCGAATTCGACTATTCCGGCACGCAGGCGGTCAAGACGCTGAAGGAGGAGGGCTACCGGATCGTCCTGGTCAATTCCAATCCGGCGACGATCATGACCGACCCGGAGCTCGCGGACGCGACCTATATCGAGCCGATCACGCCGGAAATCGTCGCCAAGAATCATCGAGAAGGAACGCCAAATCGTCCCCGGCGGTTTTGCGCTGCTGCCGACCATGGGCGGGCAGACCGCGCTGAACTGCGCGCTGTCGCTGCGCAAGCGGGGCACGCTGGAGAAATTCGACGTCGAGATGATCGGCGCTACCGCTGACGCGATCGACAAGGCGGAAGACCGCCAGCTGTTCCGCAATGCCATGCAAAGATCGGCCTGCAGACGCCGAAGTCGCGGCTCGCAAACGCCTCCGCGCTCAAGAAATCCTACCGCGACAAGTACCTTGCCGATCGCGAAAGCTGTCGGGCGAGGCGCTGGAAGAATTCGAGCGGCAGTGGACGCTCGGCGAAAACGACCGGCGCAACGCTACCAGGAGCATGCGCTCGGCGAAGCGCTGATGGCGCTCTCAGAGATCGGGCTTCCCGCGATCATCCGTCCGTCGTTCACGATGGGCGGCACCGGCGGCGGTATCGCCTACAACAAGGAAGAGTTCCTCGACATCATCGAGCGCGGCCTCGACGCCTCGCCCACCAACGAGGTGCTGATCGAAGAATCCGTACTCGGCTGGAAAGAGTTCGAGATGGAGGTGGTGCGCGACAAGAAGGACAATTGCATCATCGTCTGCTCGATCGAGAACCTCGATCCGATGGGCGTGCACACCGGCGATTCCATCACGGTAGCGCCGGCGCTGACGCTGACCGACAAGGAATACCAGATCATGCGCGACGCCTCGCTGGCGGTGCTGCGCGAGATCGGGGTGGAGACCGGCGGCTCCAACGTGCAGTTCGGCGTCAATCCGGAAGACGGCCGGATGGTCGTGATCGAGATGAACCCGCGCGTGTCGCGCTCCTCGGCGCTGGCCTCGAAGGCGACCGGCTTTCCGATCGCAAAGGTCGCCGCCAAGCTCGCGGTCGGCTACACGCTGGACGAGATCGCCAACGACATCACCGGTGGCGCGACGCCGGCCTCGTTCGAGCCGACGATCGACTACGTCGTCACCAAGGTTCCCCGCTTTGCGTTCGAGAAGTTTCCGGGCGCCTCCACCACGCTGACGACCTCGATGAAGTCGGTCGGCGAAGTGATGGCGATCGGCCGCACCTTCCAGGAAAGCCTGCAGAAGGCGCTGCGCGGGCTGGAGACCGGCCTCACCGGCCTCGACGAGATCGAGATCGAGGGGCTTGGCCGGGGCGACGACAAGAACGCGATCCGGCGCCGCGCTCGGCACGCCGACGCCGGACCGCATCCTGCAGGTCGCGCAGGCGATGCGACTCGGCTGGTCCAACGTGGAGATCTTCAAGTCCTGCAAGATCGATCCCTGGTTCCTCGCCGAGATGCGCGGCATCGTCGAGATGGAAGACAAGATCAGGAAGAACGGCCTGCCGGCGAACGCCTTCGGCATGCGAACGCTGAAGGCCATGGGCTTTTCCGACGCGCGGCCTGGCCGTGCTGTCTGAGATCGACCGAGGCCGAAGTGACCGCGAAGCGCCACGCGCTCGGCGTGCGGCCGGTGTTCAAGCGCATCGATACCTGCGCGGCGGAGTTCGCCTCGCCGACGGCCTACATGTATTCGACCTATGAAGCGCCGTTCGCGGGCCAGCCGGCGGACGAGAGCGCGCCATCCGACAAGAAGAAGGTCATCATCCTCGGCGGCGGGCCGAACCGGATCGGCCAGGGCATCGAGTTCGACTATTGCTGCTGTCATGCCTGCTTCGCGCTGCATGACGCCGGCTATGAATCCATCATGATCAACTGCAATCCGGAGACGGTGTCGACCGACTACGACACCGCCGACCGGCTCTATTTCGAGCCGCTCACCGCCGAGGACGTGCTCGAGATCATCGCCACCGAACGCAAGAACGGCACGCTGCACGGCGTGATCGTGCAGTTCGGCGGCCAGACCCCGCTGAAGCTTGCGCGCGCGCTGGAAGCCGCCGAGGTGCCGATCCTCGGCACCTCGCCCGACGCCATCGACCTCGCCGAAGACCGCGACCGTTTCAAGCGCGTGCTCGACAAGCTGCGACTGAAGCAGCCGAAGAACGGCATCGCCTATTCGGTCGAGCAGGCGCGGCTGGTGTCGGCCGATCTCGGCCTGCCGCTGGTGGTGCGTCCGTCCTATGTGCTCGGCGGCCGCGCGATGCAGATCATCCGCGAGGAGAACCCAGCTCAACGATTATCTGCTCGGCACCCTGCCCGAGCTGGTGCCGGCCGACGTCAAGGCGCGCTATCCGAACGACAAGACCGGGCAGATCAACACCGTGCTCGGCAAGAACCCGCTGCTGTTCGACCGCTATCTGTCCGACGCGACCGAGATCGACGTCGACTGCCTGTGCGACGGCAAGGACACCTTCATCGTCGGCATCATGGAGCATATCGAGGAGGCCGGCATCCATTCCGGCGATTCCGCCTGCTCGCTGCCGCCGCATTCGCTCAATGGCGACGATGATCGAAGAGCTGGAGCGGCAGACCCGCGAGCTCGCGCTCGGCCTCGACGTCGTCGGCCTGATGAACGTGCAATACGCCATCAAGGACGGCGAGATCTACGTGCTCGAGGTCAATCCGCGGGCGTCGCGCACCGTGCCGTTCGTCGCCAAGGTGGTCGGCACGCCGGTGGCGAAGATCGCGGCAAGGATCATGGCCGGCGAGAAGCTTGCCGACTTCAATCTGAAGAAGAAGCAAGCTCGGCCATGTCGGCGTGAAGGAATCGGTCTTCCCGTTCGCGCGCTTCCCCGGCGTCGATACCGTGCTGGGGCCGGAGATGCGCTCGACCGGCGAGGTCATGGGCATCGACCGCTCTTTCGAGGTGGCCTTCGCCAAGAGCCAGCTCGGCGGCGGCACCCGCGTGCCGCGCAAGGGCACGGTGTTCGTCTCGGTGCGCGAGAGCGACAAGAACCGCATCGCCGATGCGGTGCGGCTGTTGCACTCGCTCGGCTTCAAGGTGATGGCGACCTCCGGCACCCAGCGCTTCCTCACCGACAAGGGCGTGCCGACCGAGAAGGTCAACAAGGTGCTGGAGGGGCGGCCGCATATCGTCGACGCCATCACCAATGGCGACATCCAGCTCGTCTTCAACACCACCGAAGGGCCGCAGGCGCTGGCCGACAGCCGTTCGCTGCGGCGCGCTGCCCTCTTGCATAAAGTGCCATATTACACCACTCTTTCAGGTGCTGTGGCCGCCGCCCAGGGCATCCGCGCCTATCTGGGCGGGGAC
>ERZ1370068.3512-contig-2621_pt1 | contig 27444 bp, 41 predicted proteins | sample MGYA00561227_ERZ1370068 | MGnify/ENA primary metagenome ERZ1370068 (study PRJEB38410, sample SAMEA6850437) | metagenome | study: Metagenomic assessment of the ecological functions of the soil: analysis of the soil microbiota associated with the...
CGCTACGTATTGCTAGGCGATGTTCCGGGAGATGAAACTGCATCGAGAGCGAGCAGCACGAGTTCAACCCGATCCTCATGATGGCCGACTCCGGCGCGCGGCAGCAAGCAGCAGATCCGCCAGCTGGCCGGGCATGCGCGGCCTGATGGCCAAGCCCTCGGGCGAGATCATCGAGACGCCCGATCACGGCCAACTTCCGCGAAGGCCTGACCGTGCTGCAGTACTTCATCTCGACGCACGGCGCCCGCAAGGGCCTGGCCGACACGGCGCTCAAGACCGCCGACTCCGGCTACCTGACGCGCCGGCTGGTCGACGTGGCGCAGGACGTGATCATCACCGAGCACGACTGCGGCACGCTGCGACGGCATCGAGGTCAGGCCGATCGTCGAAGGCGGGCGAGATCATCGAGCCGCTGCGCGACCGCATCGTCGGCCGCGTCGCGCTCGAAGACGTCAGCGACCCGTTCGACGGCGAGGTGATCGTCGACGCGCAACGCAGGAGATCGACCGAGGAGCTCGCCAGCCGACGATCCAGGACGCCGGCATCGAGCAGGTGCAAGATCCGCTCGGTGCTGACCTGCGAGTCGCGGCGCGGCGTCTGCATCCGCTGCTACGGCCGCAACCTGGCCACCGGCACAGCTGGTCGAGCTCGGCGAGGCGGTCGGCGTCATCGCCGCCCAGTCGATCGGCGAGCCGGGCACGCAGCTCACGATGCGCACGTTCCACATCGGCGGCACGGCGTCGCGCATCGAGCGAGCAGATCGACGCTCGAGGCCAAGAGCGCCGGCGCCGTGCAAGTTACCACGAACATCAAGCACGGTCGAGAACCAGCGACGGCGACCTGCGTCGTCATGAACCGCACCGGCGCGCATCGTGCATCCAGGACCGACGAAGGGCCGCGAGCGCGAGCGCTACACCGTCGTCTACGGCGCCGCGCTGAAGGTCAAGGACGGCGAGCGCGGTCGAGCACGGGCCAGATCGCTGGTCGAGTGGGATCCGTACACGTTCGCGATCCTCACCGAAGTGCAGCGGCACAGGTCCGCTTCAAGGACATCGATCGACGGCGTGACGATGCAGCGAGCAGGTGGACGAGGTCACCGGTCTGTCGCGCGCTGGTCATCATCGAGTCGCCAGGACGAGAAGAAGCAGCCGCAGCATCGATGCATCGAGGACGACAAGGGCGAAGCACGCAGCGCAAGTACCTCGCATGCCGGTCAGCGCCCACCTGATGGTGCAGGACGGCGACGACGGTGCACGCCGGCGACATGCTGGCCAAGATCCCGCGCGAGACCGACGAAGACCAAGGACATCACGGGCGGTCTGCCGCGCGTCGTCGAGCTGTTCGAGGCGCGGCAGCCCAAGGAGCCCGCCGTCATCAGCCGAGATCGACGGCGTCGTGCAGCTACGGCGACGATCGCCAAGCGGCACGCGCAAGATCATCGTGACCGGACGACGACGGCGAGCAGCGCGAGTACAGCATCCGCGCGGCGCTGCACGTCAACGTGCAGGAAGGCGAGCGGGTGCGCGCCGGCGAGCCGCTCATGGACGGCCCGATCGATCCCGCACGACATCCTGCGCGTCCGCGGCGAGAAGGAGCTGCAGCAGCTACCTGGTCGACGAGATCCAGGAGGTCTACCGCCTGCAGGGCGTGAACATCAACGACAAGCACATCGAGGTCATCGTCCGCCAGATGATGCGCTGGGTCAAGGTCGAGGACGTCGGCGACACCGAGTTCCTCGTCGACGAGGCAGGTCGACAAGTTCCGCTTCATGCGACGAGAACGAGCGCGTCATGCAGCGCGGCGGCAAGCGCCGGCCACGGGCCGGCCGCTGCTGCTCGGCATCACCAAGGCGTCGCTCTCGACCGACTCGTTCATCTCGGCGCGCCAGCTTCCAGGAGACGACCCGCGTCCTGACCGAGGCGTCGATCTCGGGCGCGTGGACTACCTGCGCGGGCCTCAAGGAAAACGTGATCATGGGCCGCCTGATCCCCGCCGGAACGGGCATCGCTGACCATACGTGGACGATCCAGATCGCGTCCCGACGCGGCCGCCTCCGCCGAGTCGAGGAGACCGAGCCCGAGGTCGGGGTCGAGGCCGAGGTCGATCTGGACACGGACCGCTTGCGCCGAGATGCTGCGCGGCAGCCGCGGCGGCAGCTGCCGGGACCGAGCAGCCGGGAAAACGGCCGTGATCAGCCCGGAAGCTACGCCGACCCTGCTATCGGACGCGTCCTTGCGTCAGACTCCGTGTGGTCTTTCGTCAGAGCAATTCGCCCGCAGGTCGAGGAAGACCGAGCAGTGCCGACGATCAGCCAGCTCATCCGGCGACGGCCGGGAGGCGCTCGAGCAGCGGACGAAGAGTCCGGCGCTCAGGTCGTGTCCCGCAGAAGCGCGGCGTGTGCGTCCGCGTCTACACCTCCACGCCGAAGAAGCCGAACTCGGCGCTCCGCAAGGTGGCGCGCGTGCGCCTGACCAACGGGATCGAGGTCACGACCTACATCCCGGGCGTCGGGCACAACCTGCAGGAGCACTCGATCGTGCATGATCCGCGGCGGCCGCGTGAAGGACCTGCCGGGCGTGCGCTATCACGTCATCCGCGGCACGCTCGACGCCGTCGGGCGTCGACGAGCGCAAGCAGAGCCGCTCGAAGTACGGCGCCAAGCGGCCCGAAGGCGAAGGGAGAAGCGAGCATGCCGCAGACGGCAAGTCGTCCAAGCGCGACGATGCCTGCCGGATCCGCGTACGACAGCCAGCCGCTGGTCGCCAAGTTCATCAACTGCCTGATGTACGACGGGCAAGAAGTCCGTCGGCCGAGCGCATCTTCTACGGCGCGATGGACCTGATCGAGCGAGCGCGCCGGACGAGCCGAGCGTGAAGGTCTTCCAGCAGGCGCGTCGACAACGTGCAAGCCGGTCGCTCGAGGTCAAGTCGCGGCGCGTGGGCGGTGCCGACCTACCAGGTGCCGGTCGAGGTTCGCCCCGAGCGGCGGCACGGCGCTGGCGCATGCGCGTGGCTCGATCACAGTACGCGCCGAGCCGCGCGCGAGAAGTCGATGCGGAGCAGGCTGGCCGAGCGAGATCCTCGACGCTGCGAACGCCGCGGCGGCGAGGCGATCAAGAAGAAGGAAGACACGCACGAGATGGCGGAAGCCAACAACGCGCCTTCGCGCACTACCGCTGGTAATCAGGCGTACCGCACGGCCTCGACTTGCCGACAATCCGGAGCTGCTCGACCGATCCAGGACGGTCCCCGTCGGCGACTCGCTCGCGCGGGGCGCGTCGCCAGCGTTCTGTTGACGGCGCGGCAAGTACACCACTCGAGAGCATCCGCAACATCGGCATCATGGCCCACATCGATGCCGGGAAGACGACTACGACCGAGCGCATCCTCTACTACACCGGCAAGACCCACAAGATCGGCGAGGTGCACGAAGGCGCCGCCACGATGGACTGGATGGAGCAGGAGCAGGAGCGCGGCATCACGATCACGTCCGCCGCGACGACCTGCCTTCTGGACGCGCAACGGCATCGAGTACCGCATCAACATCATCGACACGCCCGGGCCACGTCGACTTCACCGTCGAGGTCGAGCGCTCGCTGCGCGTGCTCGACGGCGCCGTCGACGCTGCTCGACTCGGTCGCCGGCGTCGAGCCGCAGACCGAGACGGTGTGGCGCCAGGCCGACCGCTACGGCGTGCCGCGCATCATCTTCGTCGAACAAGATGGACCGCGTCGGCGCCGACTTCGACCGCTGCCTGACGATGATCCGCGACCGGCTGACGCAAGAGCGCGTTTCCGCTCCAGCTGCCGGTCGGCTCGGGCGAGCTGTTCACCGGCCACATCGACGTCATCGAGCGCAAGCAGTACATCTTCGACGACGAGACGCTCGGCAAGACGTTCGACGTGGTCGACGTGCCGGCGGAGCTATCAAGGACGCGGTCGAGCAGGCGCGCCACGACGCTGATCGAGGCGCGCGGTCGAGCACGACGACGACGCTGATGGAGAAGTACCTCGGCGGCGACGAGCTGACGTCGAGCGAGATCCGCCGCGCCATCCGCAAGGCGACCGTCGCGCGGCAGATCGTGCCGGTGCTCTGCGGCGCGTCGTTCAAGAACAAGGGCGTGCAGGCGCTGCTCGACGCGGTGATCGACTACCTGCCGGCGCCGGTGGACGTGCCGCCGATCAAGGGGCACCTGCCGCACCACGACGAGCACGTTCGACGAGCGCCGCGCCGTCGGACGACGCGCCGTTCGCGGCGCTGGCGTTCAAGATCGCGACCGATCCGTTCGTCGGGAAGCTGACGTTCTTCCGCGTGTACTCGGGCGTGCTCAAGCGCGGGCTCGTACGTCTACAACTCGACCAAGGACAAGCGCGAGCGCGTCGGCCGCCTGCTGCAGATGCACGCGAACAAGCGCGAGGAGATCGAGGAAGTGCGCGCCGGCGACATCGCCGCGGCGATCGGCCTCAGGGACACGCGCACCGGCGACACGCTGTGCGACGATGACCATCCGATCATCCTCGAGGCGATGAAGTTCCCGAACCCGGTCATCGACGTCGCGATCGAGCCGAAGACCAAGGCCGACCAGGACAAGCTCGGCATCGCGCTGGCAGAAGCTGTCGGAAGAAGATCCGACGTTCCGCGTGCACACGGACGCCGAGACCGTCGCAGACGATCATCTCCGGCATGGGCGAGCTGCACCTCGAGATCATCGTCGACCGCATGATGCGCGAGTTCAAGGTCGACGCGAACGTCGGCCGGCCGCAGGTGGCCTACCGCGAGACGATCCGCAAGCGCGTCGAGAAGGTCGAGGGCAAGTTCATCCGCCAGTCGGGCGGCAAGGGCCAGTACGGCCACGTCGTGATCAACATGGAGCCGGCCGAAGCCGGCGCCGGGCTTCGTGTTCGAGGACAAGATCGTCGGCGGCGTCGATCCCGCGGGAGTACATCGCGCCGGTCGAGCAGGGCATCAAGGAAGCGCTGGAGAACGGCGTGCTCGCCGGCTATCCGATGGTCGACGTGAAGGTCGAGCTGATCGTACGGCTCGTACCACGACGTGGACTCCAGCGAAATGGCGTTCAAGATCGCCGGCTCGATGGCGTTCAAGGAAGCGGCGAAGCGGGCGCATCCGGTGATCCTCGAGCCGATGATGAACGTCGAGGTCGTGACGCCCGACGCGCTACATGGGCGACGTGCTCGGCGACCTGTCGGCGCGGCGCGGCAAGATCGGCGGGATGACGCAGCGCGGCGAAGCGCAGGTGATCGCCTCGACGGTGCCGCTGTCCGAGATGTTCGGGTACTCGACGAAGCTGCGCTCGATGTCGCAGGGGCGCGCGGTGTACTCGATGGAGTTCGCGCACTACGAGGAAGTGCCGAAGTCGAAGGCGGAAGAGATCATCGCAAAGTGAAGTCGTAGGTCGTAGTCGCGTGCAGCAACGGTCGCAGACCAGACCAGCTCAGACGGAATCACGACTAGAGCACAATGGCCAAGGCAAAGTTCGAGCGGAACAAGCCGCACGTGAACGTCGGCACCATCGGCCACGTCGACCACGGCAAGACGACGCTGACCGCGGCGCTGACGAAGGTGTCGGCCGACAAGGGCTACGGCACGAAGTACATCGCGTACGACGAGGTCGCGAAGGCGTCGGAGTCGCAGGGCCGTCGCGACGCGACGAAGATCCTGACGATCGCGACGAGCGCACGTCGAGTACGAGACGACGAAGCGCCACTACGCGCACGTCGACTGCCCGGGCCACGCCGACTACGTGAAGAACATGATCACGGGCGCCGCGCAGATGGACGGCGCGATCCTCGTGGTGAGCGCGGTCGACGGCCCGATGCCGCAGACGCGCGAGCACATCCTGCTCGCCCGCCAGGTGAACGTGCCGCAGATCGTCGTGTTCCTCAACAAGTGCGACCTCGTCGACGACGCCGAGCTGCTCGACCTGGTCGAGCTCGAGGTGCGCGAGCTGCTGAGCAAGTACGAGTTCCCGGGCGACGACGCGCCGGTCATCCGCGGCTCGGCGATCAAGCGCGATCGAGGGCGACGCGCAGTGGGTCGCGAAGATCGAGGAGCTGCTACGACGCGCTCGACACGCTACATCCCGAGCCGGTGCGCGAGATCGACAAGCCGTTCCTGATGCCGGTCGAGGACGTGTTCTCGATCACGGGCCGCGGCACGGTGGCCACGGGCCGTATCGAGCGCGGCAAGATCAAGGTCGGCGAGGAAGTCGCAGCTGGTCGGCTTCGGCGCCGACAAGAAGACGGTCGTCACCGGCGTCGAGATGTTCCGCAAGCTGCTCGACGAGGGCCAGGCGGGCGACAACGTCGGCCTGCTGCTCCGCGGCGTCGACAAGAAGGAGATCGAGCGCGGCATGGTGCTGGCGAAGCCGGGCTCGATCACGCCGCACACGAAGTTCGAGGCCGAGGTCTACGTCCTGACCAAGGAAGAGGGCGGCCGTCACACGCCGTTCTTCAAGGGCTACCGCCCGCAGTTCTACTTCCGCACGACGGACGTGACGGGCTCGGTCGAGCTGCCGGCGGGCACGGAGATGGTGATGCCGGGCGACAACATCCAGATGACGATCGAGCTGATCATCGCCGATCGCGATGGAGGAGCAGGCTGCGCTTCGCCATCCGCGAGGGTGGACGCACGGTGGGCGCGGGCGTCGTCACGAAGATCCTGGCGTAACGATCGGACTGATGCGATGGCCGGACTGGCGACGCGTCAGCTGCCCGAGTCCCAGCGGTCACAGCTCCAAACGAGATCACAATGGCTGGAAGAATCCGCATCCGTCTCAAGGCCTTCGATCACGCGGTGATCGACCAGGCGGCGGCGGACATCGTGCGCACGGCGGAGAAGACGGGCGCGCAGGTGTCGGGTCCGATTCCGCTGCCGACCAAGACGCAGCGGTGGACGGTGCTCCGCTCGCCGCACGTCGACAAGAAGTCGCGCGAGCAGTTCGAGCTGAAGACGCACAAGCGCGTGATCGACATCCTCGACTCGCGCGCGCAGACGGTCGACGCGTTGACCAAGCTGGATCTTCCGGCCGGCGTCGACGTGGAGATCAAGGTCGAGTAGCGGGAAGCGGGAACGGCAGAGCGGGAAGCGGTCGAGCAGCCTTCGATCTCTCGGCCGAACTCGGACAGCCCGCCCTACATAGTCCAACTGCGCTCTCGAGCGCTGCGACTGGAAGGAGTGCCTGACAGCAAGCCCGCTTCGCCAGCGTCCAGCTGCGACTACCCGAGGAATTCACATGATCGGCATCATTGGCAAGAAGCTGGGCATGACCCAGATCTTCAACGAACAGGGACAGCAGATCCCGGTGACGGTGATCGAGGCCGAGCCGAACCCGGTGCTCGGCCGTGACGGACAAGGCGAAGGCCGGCCACGCGTCGGTGCAGCTCGGCTACGGCGCGCAGCGCCTGCGTCGCGAGTCGAAGAAGGGCGAGGCGACGCCGAAGCGGCATCGCGCGCGACGCGCGGCCGTCGGGCACGCGAAGAAGGCCGGCCTCGACGCGCCGCCGCGCATTCTGCGCAGCGTTCCGCCTCGACGAGCCGGGCAATGCGAAGACCGAGATCCCGACGTACAACGTCGGCGACGTCGTCAAGGTCGACGTCTTCGCCGTCGGCGATACAGGTGAAGGTCACCGGCACGTCGAAGGGCCGCGGCTTCCAGGGCGTCGTGAAGCGCTACGGCATCGGCGGCGGTCCGAACACGCACGGCAACACGAAGCACCGCCGTCCGGGCTCCATCGGACCGGGCACCGATCCGTCGCGCGTCATCAAGGGCAAGAAGATGCCGGGCCACTACGGCGACGGCGCGTCACACGCAGACGCACCTCCGCGTCGAGAAGATCGACGCCGAGCGCAACCTGATCTACATCCGCGGCTCGGTTGCCGGTCCGACCAGCGGCATCGTCGTCGTGCGCAAGCAGGGCTAACTCATGGCTGAGCACGACGACATTCGAGGCCGCCGCGTACACGGCGCAGGGACGGCGCGCGAGCGCGTGCGCGCTTCCCGAGCGAGCTGTTCGACGGCACGGTGAACATGCCGGTGATGCACCAGGCGGTGAAGGCGTACCTCGCCAACCAGCGCCAGGGCAACGCGGCGACGAAGACCCGCAGGTACGTCGTCGGCGGCAACCAGAAGCCGTGGAAGCAGAAGGGCACAGGTCGCGCCCGCGCCGGCTCGACGCGCGCGCCGCACTGGCGTGGCGGCGGCACGGTCTTCGGACCGATCCCGCGCAGCTACGCGCAGTACGTGCCGCGACAGGTTCGCGCGCTCGCGCGCAAGAGCGCGCTCAACGCGCGCGCGCGCGAGAACGCGATCTTCGTCATCGATCGCTTCGACTACGACGCGCCGAAGACATCGCGCCTCAAGGCGCTCGATCGATCGCCTCGGCGTCGAGCGAGCAGAAGGTGCTCGATTCTCACCGACGGCGCGAAGCCGAACGTGTTCCTGAGCGGCCGCAACCTGCCGACCGTGCACGTGATGCCGTACAGCGACGTCTCGACGTACCACATCCTCTGGTCGGACGTCGTGCTGATCGAGGCGAGCGCGATCGGGCACGACGCTGGCGCCGATCGCCGAGAGCGCGGACCGAGCGCCGCAGTCGCGCGGCAAGACGCACGCCGCGAAGCCGCGACGGCCGCGGCAAGAAAGCCGCGGCGAAGAAGGCCGCGGCGAAGGCTGCCGCGAAGAAAGGCCGCGCGAAGAAGCAGCCAAGCGCGCCGCGAAGACAGGCGGCCGCAAGAAGGCGGCCGCGAAGAAGCCGGCGGCCAAGAAGGCCGCTGCCAAGAAGAAGGGAAGTAAGCCATGCCGACACTGCATCGCACCATCGTGCGCCCGATCATCACCGAGAAGACGCTCGGCGGCGTATCAGGACGCGCGGCGAGTACACGTTCGAGGTGCATCCCGACGCGACGAAGCCGCAGATCCGCTCAGGCGATCGAGCAGCTGTTCGGCGTGAAGGTCACCGGCGTCTGGACGTCGAACGTGCGCGGCAAGGCGAAGCGCATGGGCAAGACGGTCGGCCGTCGTCCGAACTGGAAGAAGGCGATCGTGACGCTCCGCGACGGGCGACACGATCGAGATCTTCGAGGGCTAAGAGCGCATGGGCATTCGTCAATTCAAGCCGGTGACCAAGGGCACGCGTTTCCGCTCGGTCTCGGATTTCGCCGAGATCACGCGCACGACGCCGGAGAAGTCGCTGCTCGAGCCGCTCAAGAAGTAGCGGCGGGCGCGACAACCACGGCCACATCTCGATGCGCCGCCGCGGCGGCGGTCACAAGCGGCAGTACCGCGTCATCGACTTCAAGCGCAACAAGCTCGGCATGCCGGCCACGGTCGACGACGATCGAGTACGATCCGAACCGCTCGGCGCGCATCGCGCTCGTCGACGTACGCGGACGGCGAGAAGCGCTACATCCTGCACCCGAAGGGACTGCGCGTCGGCGACACGATCGTGTCGGGTCCGGGCTCGGACGTCCGCATCGGCAACGCGCTGCCGCTGGCGGAGATGCCGCTCGGCACCGACGGTGCACAACGTCGAGCTCAAGATCGGCAAGGGCGGCCAGATGGCGCGCTCGGCCGGCATGTCGGCGCAGGTCGTCGCGAAGGAAGGCGAGTACGTGACGCTGCGCATGCCGTCGACCGAGATGCGGCTGGTGCACGGCAGCTGCCTGCGCGACGATCGGCGACGGTCGGCAACGCGGAGCACGAGCTGCATGTCGTGGGGCAAGGCCGGCAAGACGCCGCTGGAAGGGACGTCGCCCGAAGGTCCGCGGCGAAGTCATGAACCCGGTGGATCACCCGCACGGCGGCCGCACGCGCGGCGGACGCAACGTCGTCAGCCCGTGGGGCAAGAAGGAAGGCGTGAAGACGCGCAACAAGAAGAAGCCGTCGCAGCGGCTGATCGTCCGCGGCCGGCAAGCGCGGCAAGGCGACGCAGTAAGCCAGCGAGACCTGAGAATCGCGATATGGCGACGAAGCGTAAAGAAGGGCCCGTTCGTTCAGGAGAGCGCTGACGAAGAAGGTGCGAGGCGATGAACGCGCGGAACGAGAAGCGCGTCATCAAGACCTGGTCGCGCGCGAGCACGGTGCTGCCCGAGTTCGTCGGGCACACGTTCGCCGTGCACAACGGGAACAAGTTCATCCCGGTGTACGTGACCGAGAACATGGTCGGCCACAAGCTCGGCGAGTTCGCGCCGACGCGGCTGTTCCGCGGTCACACGGGGCAGAAGGCCGTGGACAAGAAGGCGTCGGCTGCCGCCGCCGGCGCCGGCAGCGGCGCCGCGCAGGCCGCGCACGGAGCGGAAGGTAAGCCATGGCGCGACCAGCCGATGCGCGCGCGATCCAGCGCACCACGCGCCAGTCGCCGTACAAGATGCGCCTCGTCATCGACCAGATCCGCGGCAAGGACGTGAACGACGCGCTCGCGCTGCTCACGTTCTCCAAGAAGCACGCGGCGAAGCAGATCGCGAAGACGCTGCAGCTCGGCCGTCGCGAACGCCGAGCACGCGGCGCGCGAGCGAACGACGTCGCTCGACGTCGACACGCTGTACGTCACGCACGCGATCGTCAACGAAGGGCCGAAGCTCAAGCGGTTCATGCCGGCGGCGATGGGACGCGCGACGCCGATTCAGAAGCGCACCAGCCACGTCGAGATCATCGTCGGCGCGAGAAGGACAGGAGCGCTAATGGGACAGAAGACACATCCGATCGGCTTCCGCCTCGGCATCTCGAAGGACTGGCGGTCGCGCTGGTACGCCGGTCGCGAGACTTCCGGCGCTGCTCCGGGAAGACGAGCTGCTGCGCAAGTATCTCAAGGCGCGCCTCGGTCACGCGGCGATCGCCGACATCACGATCGAGCGCAAGCCGGGCAAGGTCGTGGTCACGATCCACACCGGCCGTCCGGGCGTCGTGATCGGCAAGAAGGGCGCCGAAGTCGACAAGCTGCGCGACGAGCTCGCGCAGCTCACCGGCAAGGAAGTCGGCATCAACGTCGAGGAGATCAAGCGTCCGGAGCTCGACGCGCAGCTCGTCGCCGACAACATCGCGAGCCAGCTGGCGCAGCGCATCTCGTTCCGCCGCGCCATGAAGCGCGCGGTGCAGAGCGCGATGCGCATGGGCGCGCAGGGCATCAAGGTGAAGTGCGGCGGCCGGCTGGGCGGCGCCGAGATCGCGCGCGTCGAGGGCTACCACGAGGGTCGGGTGCCGCTTCACACGCTGCGCGCCGACATCGACTACGCGACGTCGACCGCGAAGACCACGTTCGGCACCATCGGCGTGAAGGTCTGGATCTTCAAGGGCGAGATCGTCGAAGATCGCCGCGGCACGACCTACTCGACCGGCGTCTAAGGAGACACTGAACAATGCTCGAGTCCGAAGCGCGTCAAATTCCGCAAGATGTTCAAGGGCCGCACGAAGGGCCTCGCCCACGCGTGGCAGCGAGGTGTCGTTCGGGCACGTACGGGCTGCAGGCGCTGGAGCCGGGCTGGATCACGAACCGGCAGATCGAGGCCGCGCGTGTCGCGCTCACGCGCCACATCAAGCGCGGCGGCAAGGTCTGGATCCGCATCTTCCCGGACAAGCCGATCACGAAGAAGCCGGCCGAGACCCGCATGGGCAAGGGCAAGGGCTCGCCGGAGGTGTGGGTGGCGGTGGTGAAGCCGGGCCGCGTGATGTTCGAGCTCGAGGGCGTGACGCCGCGAGATCGCCGCAGAAGGCGATGGCGCTCGCCGCGGCCAAGATGCCGGTGAAGACGAAGTTCGTGGCGCGCGAGGAGGCGCACACCGATGCGAGCTGAAGAGATTCGCGAGATGTCCGATGCGACGACATCGCGGCGCGCATCGCGCGAGCTCGAGGAGGAGCGTTTCCGCCTGCAGTTCCGCAGCGCGACCGAGCCGCTGGAGGATCCGCTGCGGCTGCGCGTGATCCGCCGGGACATCGCGCGCCTCAAGACGGTGCTGCGCGAGCAGCAGACGACAGCGGCTGAGCGATGACGAATATCGAATGGCTGACGACGACGAGTGCACGACGCGCCGGACGCGCGCCACGCGGAAGACGCGCATCGGGCCTCGTGGTGAGCGACAAGATGCAGAAGACGGTGGTCGTGGCGATCGAGCGCCGCGTGCCGCACCCGGTCTACGGCAAGATGGTGACGCGCACGAAGCGCGTGAAAGCGCACGACGAGGAGAACACGGCGAAGACCGGGCGACACCGTGCGCATCGTGGAGACGCGCCCGCTGTCGAAGGACAAGCGGTGGCGCGTGGTCGAGATCGTCGAGCGCGCGCGCTAGGAGGGAGACGTCCATGATCCAGCAGGAATCGATGGTCAAGGTCGCGGACAACTCGGGCGCGAAGACGGCGCTGGTGATCCGCGTGCTGGGCGGCACGCGCCGGCGCTACGCCGGCCTGGGCGACGTCGTGATCGTGGCGGTGAAGAACGCGCTGCCGAACGGCACCGTGAAGAAGTCCGAAGTCGCGCGCGCGGTGGTGGTGCGCACGGCGAAGGAGACGCGCCGCAAGGACGGCAGCTACATCCGGTTCGACGAGAACGCCGTGGTGATCATCAACGACAGGGCGAGCCGCGGGCGACGCGCATCTTCGGCCCGGTGGCGCGCGAGCTGCGCGAGAAGCGGTACATGAAGATCGTGTCGCTGGCGCCGGAGGTCATCTGACATGCGCATTCTCAAATATCGCAAGACAGACCGACCGCGCGACGCGGTCAACGCGCAAGCGTCACGCCGACAACGCCGAGCGCGTGAAGATGCACGTCACGCAAGGGCGACACCGTGCGCGTGATGCGCGGCGACGACAAGGGCAAGGAAGGCAAGATCATCCGCGTGCTATCCGAAGACGGGCCGCGTGACGATCGAGGGCGTCAACATCGTGAAGAAGCATCGCAAGGCGCGCACGGCCGAGGAGCAGAGCGGCATCATCGAGATGCCGGCGCCGATCCACGCGTCGAACGTCATGCTGCTCGATCCGAAGAGCGGCGAGCCGACGCGCGACGCGCCGCGCAGATCGACGAGGACGGCACGAAGGAACGCATCAGCGTGAAGAGCGGCGAAGCGATCCCGCGTACGCGCTAGCAGCGCGGAATGCAGATCATGGCGACGAACGAGAACGAAAGGACGACATGAAGGACGGCGGAGCGCGAAGGCCGAGGCGCAGAAGAGCGGCGAAGAAGGCGCGGCAAGGCGCAAGAAGGGCGAGGCGAAGGCGCGCGGTCCGCACGCGGGCGCCGGAGCTGCCGGTGCCGCCGCCGCGCCTGCAAGGCTTCTATCACGAGACGGTGCGCGCGAAGCTGACGCAGCAGTTCGGCCTCACGAACCCGCACCAGATTCCGACGCTCGAGAAGATCGTGATCGAACGTCGGCGTCGGCGAAGCGATCAAGCAGCCGAAGGCTGCTGGACGTCGGTCGTCGAGGAGCTGGCGATCGATCACCGGGCCAGCAGCCGGTGCGGAAGAAGGCGAAGAAGTCGATCGCCAACTTCGGTCTGCGCGCAGGGCCAGGAGATCGGCGCGGCGGTGACGCTGCGCGGCGCGCGGATGTGGGAGTTCCTCGACCGGTTCATCGACGGTCGCGATCCCGCGCATCCGCGACTTCCGCGGACTCGGCACGCGGTCGTTCGACGGGCGCGGCAACTACTCGCTCGGCGTCAAGGAGCAGATGATCTTCCCGGAGATCAACTACGACGATGATCGAGTCGATCCACGGCATGGACATCACGTTCGTCACGACGCACGAACCGCGACGACCAGGCGTACGCGCTGCTGCAGGAGCTGGGCATGCCGTTCCGCGGCGACGAGAAGGGCGGCAAGCGAGCAGCGGCACGGCGTCGGACGACAGGCGATGGCCGATGAGCCAGTGGCGATACCAACAACTCAGAGAGAGATCTGCAATGGCTCGTAAGGCCATGATCGAGAAGAGCAAGCGGAAGCCGAAGTTCGAGGTGCGGCAAGCACAATCGCTGCGGCCGGTGCGGCCGCTCGCGCGCGTTCCTGCGCCGCTTCGGCCTCTGCCGCATCTGCTTCCGCGAGCTGTCGCTGTACGGGATGATCCCGGCGTGCGCAAGGCGAGCTGGTAAGCGACTCGTACTGGTACTGGCGACTCAGCAGTCGACGTCGCCACGCCAGTCGACCATGCCAGCATCCAACGCGTCACCTCCACGTCCGACGGATACGAGAGGACCGAGGACACAACACATGAGCATGACCGACCCGATCGCCGACATGTTGACGCGGATCCGCAATGCCTGCGGATCGAAGCACCGCCGCGTCGACATGCCGGTGTCGAAGATGAAGACCGAGATCGCGCGGATCCTGAAGGAGAACAACTTCATTCAGGATTACCAGACGCTCGAGACCGACGAAGGCACGGCAAGTGCTGCGCGTGCGTCTCAAGTACGCCGGGCGGCCAGCCGGTCATCCGCGAGCTGCAGCGCGTGTCGACGCCCGGCCTGCGCAAGTACGTCGGCGTCGCGCGAGATCCCGCGCGTCCGCAACGGACTCGGCATGGCGATCCTCAGCACCGACAAGGGCTTGATGTCCGACCGCGAGGCGCGGCAGTCGCGCACCGGCGGCGAGCTCGTCGCCCTCGTCTGGTAAGGAGACGACGACCATGTCACGAATCGGAAAGCTGCCGGTCCCGGTCCCAGCGGCGTCACGGTGACGGTCGACGGCAATGCGGTGAAGGTGAAGGGCCCGAAGGGCGAGCTGTCGCGCACGTTGCCCGACGGCATCAGCGTCGCGGTCGAGGACGACAACGCTGCACGGTGAACGCGCGCCGTCGGACGAGACGAATCACAAGGCGCTGCACGGCCTGCACGCGCTCGCTGATCGCGAACATGGTCGAGGGCGTGACGAAGGGCTACCAGAAGCAGCTCGAGATCACGGGCGTCGGCTACAAGGCCGAAGTGCAGCCGTACGGGCTGCAGCTCGCGCTTGGGCTTCTCGCACTCGATCGAGTACAAGGCGCCGGCGGGCATCAAGCTCACCGCGCCGCAGCCGACCGCAGATCGTGATCGACGGCGTCGGACAAGGCAGCTGGTCGGTCAGGTCGCGGCGGAGATCCGCAGTCTGCGTCCGCCCGAGCCGTACAAGGGCAAGGGCATCAGTTACGCCGGCGAGAGTCATTCGCCGCAAGGCCGGTAAGGCGGGAGGCAAGTAATCATGCCAGTCGCATTCCAAAGACGCGTGAGCAGCAGCGCTATCGCCGTCACCTCCGCGTGCGCAAGAAGGTGTCGGGCACGCCGGAGCGTCCGCGCCTCGTGGTGTTTCGTTCGCTCAAGCACATCTACGGCGCAGCTCGTCGACGACGCGGCGAGCCGCACGCTGATGACGGTCTCGAGCAACGATCTGACGAGCGGCAAGAAGACCGAGAAGTCGCTCGAGGTGGGCAAGCGGATCGCCGCCCGAGGCCAAGGACGCCGGGATCACGAAGGTCGTGTTCGACCGCGCCGGTTACCAATATCACGGCCGCGTGAAAGCGGTGGCCGACGGCGCCCGCGAAGGCGGGTTGGAGTTCTAACATGGAAGACATCGAGAATCCGGCAGCGACCGGCGGCGGCGCTCCAGCGGCGGTGGCGGCGGCGCGTCGCGCGGTGGCGGCGGCGGCGCGGTGGCGGTCGGCGGCGGCGGTGGCGGTGGCGGCGGTGGTCGGCGGCGGTCGTGGTGGCGGCCGGGCGGCGGCGGTGGTCGTGGCGGCGGTGGTCGCGGGCGGCCCGGTGGTGGCGGCGCTGGTCGCGGCCGTGGCGGTCCAGGTGGCGGCCGGCGGCGGTGGTGGTGGCGGTCGGCGGCGGCGATCGTGGCGGACGTGGCGGTCGCGACGGTCGCGGCGGTGACGATCGCGGTCGTGGCGGCGAAGGCAGCGAGCTCGTCGAGAACGTCGATCGCGATCAACCGCGTCGCGAAGGTCGTGAAGGGCGGCCGGCGCTTCTCGTTCAACGCGCTCGTCGCCGTCGGCGACGGTCAGGGCAAGGTCGGCTTCGCGTACGGGCAAGGCGAACGAAGTGTCGGAAGCGGTCCGCAAGGCCGTCGATGCGCGCGCGTCGCAACATGGTGAACATTCCGCTCACGGGCGGCACGATTCCGCACGAGATCGTCGGCCAGCACGGCGCGGGCAAGGTGCTGATGAAGCCCGCGGCGCCGGGCGCCGGCGTGATCGCCGGCGGCGCGGTGCGCGCGATCATGGAATGCGCCGGCATCTCCGACATTCTCACGAAGAGCCTCGGCTCGACGAATCCGCACAACATGGTGCGCGCGGCGATGGACGGACTGCAGCAGCTCACGACGGTCGAGCAGATCGCGCGCGAGCGCGGCATCGAGTGTCGAGCCTGCAGTACCGGTCGCGCGCAAGAGCCGCGAGCATGCGGCGCCCGCGGCACGCGGAAGGAGACGGTCTAATGCCACGTACATTCGTTTGGCACCCGGCACGCGGGCCGAAGACAGACACCGAAGCAGAAGCTTCCGACGACGGGCAACGTACGCATCAAGCAGGTCCGGAGCGGCATCGGGCACTCGTGGCGCATGCGCCGCGACGCTCGAGGCGATCGGTCTCGCGTCACCACCAGGACGTCGTGGTGCAAGCAGGATCACGCCGGGCCTGCGCGGTCAGACTCAAGCAGGTGCGCCACCTCGTCGAGGTGACGCCGGTCGAGGAGGTAAATGACGGCGAAAGCCGAAAGCGGCGAAGCGGAGACGCACCGAAGATCGGGCTGCACAACCTGACGCCGGCGCCGGGCTCGCACCGGAATCGCAAGCGGCTCGGTCGCGGTCCCGGCTCCGGCACGGGCAAGACGTCGGGCAAGGGACACAAGGGTATCAAGGCGCGCGCGGGTCACCACGGTCCGGGCGGCGGCAAGCCGCATTTCGAGGGCGGCCAGATGCCGATCACGCGTCGCTTGCCGAAGCGCGGCTTCACGAATCCGTTCCGTGAGGAGTCGCAGGTCGTTCGTCTCGACGACCTCGCAGCTGCTCGGCGGCGTCGGAGGTCACGCGCGAGTCGCTGGTCGAAGCCGGTCTGATCAAGTCGACGGAAGGGTCACGGTCAAGGTGCTGGCGAACGGCGAGATCGCACAGCGCCGTCACCGTGCGCGGCGTCAAGGTCAGCGCCGGCGCGCGCGAGAAGATCGTCGCGGCCGGAGGCCGCGTCGAGGAGTAAGGGACTTCCATGGCCCAATCAACCGCGGCAGCGCCGGTTCAGAACATCTTCAGAACGCCGGAGCTGAAGGACAAGATCCTCTTCACGCTGCTGTGCCTGCTGATCTATCGGATCGGCGCGCACGTCGACGGCGCCGGGCGTCAACCCGCAGCGCGATCGCCGACTTCTTCAATCAACAGGCGAACGGCGGCGGACTGCTCGGCCTCTACAACCTGTTCACCGGCGGCCAGCTTGTCGCGCGCGACGGTGTTCGCGCTCGGCATCATGCCGTACATCTCGGCGAGCATCTTCGTGCAGATCGCGCGGCGCGGTGATGCCGCAGGTCGACAAGATGCCAGAAGGACGAGGAGGGCCGGAAAGATCAACCAGTGGACGCGCTACGCGACGGTCGGTGCTGGCCGCGGTGCAGGCGTGGGGCTTCGCGATCTTCGCCGAGTCGCTGCCGGGCGCCGTCGCGAATCCGGGCTTCGCGTTCCAGCGTGCAGATGGCGTTCTTCCTGACCGACGGGCGCGATCTTCGTGATGTGGCTGGGCGAGCAGATCACCGAGCGCGGCATCGGCAACGGCGCGAGCCTGATGATCTTCTTCTCGATCGTCGAGCGCATCTGGCCGGGCATCTTCGCGACGTTCAGCTTCGTCAGCACGGGCGCGATCGGCGCGTTCTCGCTGCTCGTGCTCGATCGTCATGATGGTCGGCGTCGTCGGCGGCGGTCGTCGCGATGACGATGGCCGCGCGGCGCGTGCTGATTCAGATCCCGCAGCGCACGATGGCGCGCGGACGGCATGCGCGAGGCGTCGCGCAGCTTCATCCCGCTGCGCATCAACTCGTCGGGCGTCATGCCGATCGTGTTCGCGCAGTCGGTGATCGTCGTGCCGGGCGCGGTCGCGCAGTTCATGCGGCAACCCGACGGCGCAGCGACTTCGCCGACATGCTTCGCGCCGGGCACGACTGGTCTACTACATCCTGTCACGGCGATCCTGATCCTGTTCTTCACGTACTTCTACACGTCGATCATCTTCAATCCGATCGACCTGGCGGAGAACCTGAAGAAGCAGGGCGGGTTCATTCCGGGCGTGAAGCCGGGCGCGAAGACGGCCGAGTACATCGACGACGTGGTCTCGAAGATCACGCTGCCGGGCGCGCTGTTCCTGACGCGCGATCGCGCTGCTGCCGATCTGGATCATCGAGAGCGATCGAACGTGCCGTTCCAGCTTCGGCGGAACGTCGCTGCTGATCGTCGTCGGTGTCGCGCTCGACACGATGGCGCAGATGCAGCAGCACCTGCTGCTGCGGAAGTACGACGGCTTCATGAAGAAGGGCCGCGTGCGGTTCCGCGGACGTCAGGAGCGCCAGGCGGATTCTGACGGTTGCTGGTTGACTAGTGACTGGTTGCTGGTCGTTATGCTTGATGTAGGCTCAGCTGCGCCGCGGCCCTGTGGTTGAGCGGTAACCAGCAGCGACGAGTAACGAGCAACCAGCAACTGAGCAACCAGCAACCAGCAACCAGAAATGATCATCGTTCTCTTCGGAAAACCGGGCGCCGGCAAAGGCACGCAGGCGCCGCTGCATCGCGACGGCGCTTGACGTCGCCGACGCTCGCGACCGGCGACGTGCTGCGCAGCGCGCGGTGCGAGCCGGCACGCCGCTCGGTCTCGAGGCGAAGGCGTTCATGGACCGCGGCGACCTCGTGCCCGACTCGCGTCATCCTCGGCATCGTCGGCGAAGAGCTGGGTCAGCCGCAGTACGCGCGCGGCGCGCATCCTCGACGGCGTGGTGCGCACGGTGCCGCAGGCCGAAGGGCTCAGCGCGCATGCTCGCGCCGATGGGGCGGAAGGTCGATGCCGTGCTGGCGTTCGACGTCGACAACGACGAGATCGTGCAGCGGTTGAGCGCGACGAACGGTCTGCGAGAACTGCCAGAGCGCCGTACACGGGCCGCGAAGTGGGCAGCGTGTGCGACGAAGTGCGGCGGCACGCTCATTCGTCGCAAGGACGACGATCCGGAGGCCGTGCGCACGCGCCTCGCGTCTACGACGAACAGACCGCGCCGGTGCTCGATTGGTACAGCAGCGACGGCGACACGCGTCGCCATCGTCGAACGCCGTCGGCTCGGTGTGACGACGTGACACGCGCGCGCGCATGACTGCTCTCGGGAAGTGACGGTGATTCAGCTCAAGTCGGCGCGCGAGATCGACCTCATGGCGCAGGGCGGGAAGATCCTTGCCGCGCACCGTGGAGATGCTGCGCGCGCGGTCGCGTCCGGGCATGTCGACGTGGCGAGCTCGATCAAATCGCCGAGGATTTCATTCGCAGCCTCGACGGCGCGACGCCGGCGTTCAAGGGACTGTACGGATTCCCGGCAGCATCTGCGCGTCGATCAACCAGCGAGATCGTGCACGGCATCCGTCGACGAAGCGCGTGCTGCAAGCGAGGGCGACATCATCTCGCTCGACGTCGGCGTCGGCTACAAGGGCTACTTCACCGACAGCGCGACCACGGTGCCGGTCGGCGCAGTGCGAGCCGATGCGCAGCGGCTGCTCGACGTGACGCAGCGCAGTCGCTCGACGCTGGGATCGCCGCGGCGGCGCTCGGGAATCACATCGGCGACATCGGCGCGGCGGTGCAGGCGCGTCGTCGAGAGCTGCCGGGTTCAGCGTCGTGCGCGATCTCGTCGGCCACGGCATCGGCGTCGAGTTCCACGAAGAGCCGCAGGTGCCGAACTACGGCAAGCCGAAGCGGCGGAGAAGCTCGTGCCGGGGCTGACGATCGCGATCGAGCCGATGGTGAACGTCGGCGGTCCGGCGACGCAGACGCTCGCCGGATCGCGTGGACGATCGTCACGCGTCGGACGGGTCGTTGTCGGCGCACTTCGAGCAACACGGTCGCGATTACTGAGTCTGGGCCGAAGCGTGCTCACGCTGGGCTGCCTAGGTCACCGCGTAGTCGAGTTGGATTGTAAATCGAGCGCGGACTTGGCGGATTTTGGCTGAAGACGTCGCGGACGAAACGCGACGCGATGGCCGCGCTTGCTTGGTGATCTCTCGCTCCATCGCCGCCGAATAACAGTGATGCCCAAGAACCCGAAGCCGAGCACGCGATAGACGGTATAGAACGCGAGCGACGATCGCCGTGAGCGTTTCCTCGATTAGCGGACCTTGGGCGCGAGTTCATCCGCAAGTTTGCTTCCAGTCCGCCCAGTCCGCGTTCACCAAATCAATCCAACTGTAACCGGCGCATTTCAGCTGGGGGTCCCGAACACTCGCGGAGTTGGGATTGAAATCTGAACGCGGACTGGAGCGGATTTGGCGGAAGACAGCGTGGACGAACGGGCCATCGCGATTGGGCTTGTGGTTGTTAGAGAGGACCAGCGATTGACCCTTCTGGCGCGTAGTTCCAGAGGCTAAGCTATCCGGGCGTCTAGCCGCGTCTTTGCCCGTGTCGCGCCGCCGCCTCGACCATGTCCGGCCGGCGCCGCCACAGCTCTTCCCACCTTGTTCGGAGGGTTTGGATGTCAACGCGGAAACTCCGCTTCTGGCATGCCGCCAGTGTCGCGCTGCTGCCCACTCGTTGTTCGTGGCGGCCACGGCGAGTGCTCAGGGTCAAGGTCACGTCGCCGAAAGAGTTCTTCGGTCACAACATCGGGTGACGACTACTTCCTCGCCAACTACGACCAGTTCATCGCGTACTGGCAGAAGATCGACGGCGAGTCCGAATCGGATGCAGGTCGGTCGAGATCGGCAAGACCGTCCGAGGGTCGGCCGCAGCTGATGGCGATCATCACGTCGCCGGAGAACTCTCGAAGCTCGCGCCGCTACAAGGACATCTCGATGCAGCTCGCCAAGGGCGAGGGACTGACCGACGCCGCAGGCGCACGCGCTGGCGAAGGAAGGCAAGGCGGTCGTCTGGTTCGACGGCGGCCTGCACGCGACCGAAGTCCTCGGCGCGAATCAGCTGATCGAGACGATCTATCAGCTCGTCAGCCGCACCGACGAAGAGACGATGCGCATCCTGCAACGACGTCATCATCCTCGCCGTGCACGCGAATCCCGACGGCATGCGAGCTCGTCGCCGACTGGTACATGAAGGACACGGACACGCTGCAGCGGCGATGAACATGCCGCGTGCTCTACAACAAGTACGCGGGCCACGACGACAACCGCGACTTCGTACATGTCGAACCTGCCGGAGACGCACGAACATCAACCAGCATCATGTATCTGCGAGTGGCATCCCGCAGATCATGTACAACCATCACCAGACCGGCCCGGCCGGCACGGTGATGTTCGCGCCGCCGTTCCGCGATCCGTTCAACTACAACTTCGATCCGATGATCGTCGATCGGGCTCGACCATGGTCGGCGCGGCGATGCACCAGCGCTTCCTCGAGGAAGGCAAGCCGGGCGTCACGATGCCGCTCGGGCTCGAGCTACTCGACGTGGTGGAACGGCGGTCTGCGCACGATCGGCTACTTCCAGAGCATCATCGGCATTCTGACGGAGACGATCGGCAACCCGACGCCGAGCGCGATCCCGTTCATCCCGCGCAGCAGCTGCCGCGCGGCGACCTGCCGTGCCCGATCGAGCCGCAGGTGTGGCACTTCCGCCAGTCGATCGACTACTCGGTGACGGCGAACTACGCGATCTTCGACCTCGCGTCGCGGTACCGCGAGACGTTGCTGTACAACAACTACTCATGGCGAAGAACGCCGATCGGAAGGGCAGCAAGGACAGCTGGACGATCAGCGGCGACGACGTCGCAGCGACGCGGCGTCGCGCGGATCGAGCAGGCGGCGCGCGGCGGCTGGCGGTCGGCGGTGGTCGCGGTGGTCGCGGCGGCGGCGGTGGTGCGGCGGCGCCGGCGGCGGCGCCGATGCCGGGCGGCGGCGGCGGCGTCGGTGGCCGGCGGCGCGCGCGACGTCGAGCTGCAGATGCACGCGTACAACGACGTGCTGCACGCAAGGACAGCGCGATCCGCGCGGCTACATCATTCCGCGCCGATCAGCCGGACTTCCCGACGGCGACGAAGTTCGTGAACACGCTCCGTCACGATCGGCGTCTACGTCGATCAGCGCGACGGCGGCGTTCACGGTCGCCGGCAAGCAGTATCCGGCCGGGCTCGTTCGTCGTCAAGACGGCGCAGGCGGTCGCGCGCGCACGTGCTCGACATGATGGAGCCGCAGGATCACCCGAACGACTTCGCGTATCCGGGCGGTCCGCCGACGCCGTCCGTACGACAACGCCGGCTGGACGCTCGCCTACGAGATGGGCGTGCAAGTTCGATCGCATCCTCGACGGCGTTCGACGTGCCGACTCGAAGCAGCATCGACGGCTTGGCCGAAGCCGGCTGCCGGCACGGTCGCGAACGGCGGCGCAGGCGCGGCGGGCTATCACTGATGTCGCCACGACGCGAACGACGCGTTCACCGTCATCAACCGCGTGTTCATGAGGCGACGGCGAAGTGTACTGGCTCGAGTCGCCGCGTCACGGCGAGCGGCAAGACGTAGCCGGCCGGCACGTTCTTCGTCACGCGCGAGCGCGCTGCCGGCGCTTCAGAAGTCGGCCGACGATCTCGGCGTCAGCTTCGTCGGCGTCGCCGCGCGGCCGGCGGCGACGCGATCGAAGCGTCGCGCGAAGCGCATCGCGCTGTACGACCAGTACGGCGGCTCGATGCCGTCCGGCTGGACGCGCTCGGATGCTCGAGAATTTCGAGATTCCGTTACGAGGTCGTGTATCCGCAGGCGATCTCGACGCCGGCAACCTCGAAGAGCCAAGTTCGACGTGCTCATCTTGCCGTCGGGCGCGCAGATCTCGCGGCGCGGGCGGCGCGGCGGCGGGCGGTGGCGGCGGCGGTGGTGGCGGCGGTGGCGGCGGCGGCGCCGATCCCGGCCGAGTTCCAGAAGATGGCTGGGCAGCATGACGGCCGAGACGACGCTGCCGCAGCTCAAGGCAGTTCCTCAACGACGGCGGCACGATCGTCACGGTCGGCTCGGCGACGTCAGCTCGGCTACGCGCTCGATCTGCCGATCGACGAACCACCTCGTCGGTGCGCGCGCCGGGCCAGCCGGATCGCGCGCTGCCGGGCGAGGAGTACTACGTGCCGGGCTCGATCCTGCGCGTCGCGGTGGACAACACGGCGCCGGTCGCGGCGGGCATCGACGAAGCAGCTCGACGTGTTCTTCGACAACAGCCCGGTGTTCCGTCTCGAGCCCGACGCCGCGTCGAAGGGCATGAAGGCCGGTCGCGTGGTTCGACATCGCCGACGCCGCTGCGCAGCGGTTGGGCGTGGGGCCAGAACTATCTCGAGGGTGGCGCGGCCGGTCGTCGAGGCGAGCTACGGGAAGGGCAAGGTCTACCTGTTCGGACCGGAGATCACGTTCCGCGGGCAGCCGCACGGGACGTTCAAGTTCCTGTTCAACGGCATCTACGCCCAACGAGTTCTCGCGTCAGCCATCGTTCCGTAGAGGGGGATGAGGGACGGGGATGTGGAGGGGAACGGCACACCGATTACGTTCGGTGTGCCGTTCTCGCATCTGAGATCTCGCAATCATCGTCATTCCCATCCCCTCTCACTTCCATCGCCAGTGCCCCATCCCCCCGTCCCCCACCCCCGTCCCCCCTACGCGGATCCGATACTCGCGCGCGTACTCCATGAGGTCGAGCAGCAGGTTCGAGGCCGACGCCGCGCACGATCTCGGCACCTGTTTCGCGTAGCCGACTGGACGGTTGCGGTTATCTGGTGACGTCGAGCCGAGGATGTCGATCGCGGCGGCGTTGGCTGCACGACGTCGTCGAACGTTCCGAAGAATCACGCGGACCGCGGCGTCGCGAGCGAGCGGTCGGCCGACGTCGCGCGCGAGGTGCTGCGCGTGCCGGTTTCGGGTTCTGACGCCGCGACGACCGAGCATCGCTGCCGAGGCGATCACCGATCACAGCTGTCGCGCGGCGCTGTCCCGCGTAGCAGCGGACTCGGTCGCGACGGTTGCAGGGATTGCGTGGATCGGCCCGAGGCGCTGGGCGTCATCGGCACGTTTCGCCGTATTGTGATTCGGCGTTCGGTTCGGCGCGCAGTTCTTCGATGCTGCCGATCTGTGGGCGGTCAATCGACCGCTCGACGACAAGCGCTTCGGTCGATCACTTCTTCACGAAGCTACTCGCTACCCGAGACGTTTCAGACTGTCGAAGGGCGCGCGAGGCGGAGCGGAGTCAAGATCATGCACGCGCGCCCGTGCGCGCTCGGGGAAGTTGGCCTTAGCGGGTAGCGAGGCAGGGAGGCGGGAGAACGGCCTTGCGCGTCATATCCTGAGGAAGCCAGAAGCTGATTGGCGACCGAAGGATCGCTTTCCCTCGCGGCAGTTTCACCAGCCTTTGGCGCGAAAGCGATCCTTCGTCGCCCGCTCCTCAGGATGACGCGCCCGGTGCCCCGCTAGTACTTCACACACTCGACCTCACGTCGTCGCTCCAACGAAGAAATCCGCCGGTGAGATTCAAAGCGCGAAATCCGGCCGAGCGGAGCACGCACCGCGTCCGCGCTGCGGACGCCGGACCGGCAATACACGACGAGACCTCCGCGCGTGCTGTCCATGGACGCCATCGCCGTGGTGCAGACTCCCGAGCGGAACCAGGTGCCCGGGGAATTCGTCCGATCTCCCACTCGTACGGCTCGCGCACGTCGATGAGCGCAAAGCCTGATCGGTCAATCGCGCCGCTCATTCATAGTGAGGTCCATGACGTCCTGGCTGTCGAGTGAGTGTTCGTTGAAGTTCCACAATACTCATCGTAGTCGATCAGCGAGTGGATCTCGCGGCTCCCAGCACGGGACAGCTGGGGTCCGTCGAGCGCGTCGCGGTGCGACAGCGCAGCGCCGAGGCGTCGAACACCAGGCAGCCGGCCGACGCGGTGCGCTCGCCGATCCCGCAGGATGAGCTTGAGCGCCTCGGTCGCCTGAATGCGTGCCGATGACGCCCGGCAGCACGCCGAGCACGCCGCCTTCGCGCGCAGCTCGGCACGAGCCCGGGCGGCGGCGGCTCCGGATAGAGGCAGCGGTAGCACGGGCCCGTCGCGGCGTCGCGAACACCGATGGCCTGGCCCTCGAAGCGGAAGATCGCAGCCGTACACGTTCGGCTTGCCGAGCAGCACGCACGCGTCGTTCGACGAGGTAGCGCGTCGGGAAGTTGTCGGTGCCGTCGACGATGACGTCGTAGTGCCGCGAAGACGTCGAGCGCGTTGTCCGACGTCGAGCCGCGTCTCGTGCGTCACCACCTTCACGTCGCGGGTTGAGTCGCGTGATGCGCTCGCGCGCGGACTTCGAGCTTCGGCCGGCCGACGTCGCGACGTGCCGTGGATGCACCTGGCGCTGGAGGTTCGACTGCGTCGACGACGTCGAAGTCGACGAGCCCGAGCGTGCCGACGCCCGCCGCGGCCAGGTACAGCGCGAGCCGGCGAGCCGAGTCCGCCCGCGCCGACGAGCAAGGCGCTCTGCGCCGCCTTGAGCCGGCGCTGCCCGTCGAGCGCCGACGTCGGGCAGGATCAGGATGCCGGCCATAGCGCAGCAGCTCATCGCGCGACAGCCGCGGCAACCCATCGTCAGCCGCCGCTCGTCAGGGACTGCCTGGTCACGGAGTCCGATGTCAAAAACGCCGTTGGTGATCGTCGCGGTGCCCGGACTCGAGTCCGGGCGCCCGGGCCGAGCACTCCACTGAACGTGCCCCTGATGCGCCGACGTCAGTCCGCATGACGATCACGGAGCCGCTACTTCCCCGATGGAATTAAAGTGTTATTGAGCACGCTGCTGACGAAGGAGAACTCGCATCTGGTGGGTGACGGTCGATGTGTTGCCGAGCGCATACGTCCCCGGGCCGGTCACGCCGTGCCAGAGTGATGCCGAACCCTCGAGTGCTATTCGTCGACGCGATGACGAGGAAGCCCGGCGATCCGAGATCGTGTTGAGACTCGCCTGCGCGAACGCGCGCCGTTGAATGCCGAGCCGCTGGTTGCCGCAGGTCAGCATGCTCGGGCGTTGCCGGGAACCGCGCCGATGGCGACGAGCTGTTTCACTGAAGCCGGAAATCACCCTCGGTGACGGTTCGCGTCGCGGGAGTCGCGCTGGCGCTCGAGGCAAGACGCGACGAAATTGAAAGTTCCGGCGATCTCGGCTGGATGAGAGCGATGTGATGGTGATCGGTCGGGCCATCCGCACCCGTCATCGGGCCTGCCCAGCCAGCCGTTGAGATGGCCAAGATCACCGAACCACCAGGCACCTGAGGGCCGACGCCGAGCGGATATGTTCCGGGCCCGCGAATATCTTCGCCAGCGACAATGTGATAATCGTGGCCGCCGTTGCGCTCGACTGGAGCCTGAGATTGCATTACCCGCCGGCAACGACTTGCAGCGACAGATGTGAGCGACGGGGTGCTGGCAACGAACGCCGCGCCGTCGACCTTCGCCGTCATGTGAAAATCGCCCGACGACCCAGCGTTCGGTGAGGTAGTGCCGTCGCTTCCGGCCGCCACACGCCGCGATCGAGACGAGTGGACGTGGTCAGGAACGCGTGACGCGCGAAGGACGACATCGGCACCTGCATCTGCGCCTCTCTCAACGGTGGAGGAACGTGTCTTGGGCTCCTGCCGAAAGCTACGGGGGACTTCACGCCATTGCAACGGCAACGCGGCGTCATGCTCTCGTGCGGCCTCTCGCGGTCACATTCTCCTCGATCCGCTGAAACATGCTCCGTGTTCTCTCGTCGTGCGACAATTGCGCGCCATCTCTCGCGACGGCGGCACCGCGCAGGCGCCGCAGCAGCGCGGATCGCCGACTCGACGGTCGCGCTGCTCCGCGACCTGATTCGCGCGAACACGAGCAACCCGCCTCGGCAACGAGCGTCGGATCGCCGACGTCCTGGCGCTCCGCTTCAAAGCGCTCTCGGCTTCGACGTTCAGATCATACCGAACGCCGGATCTCGGGGAAGGCGCACTTCATCGCGCGACTCAGGGGCGATGGGTCGAAGCGGCCGACTTCTCCTCGCCGCGCATGCGGACGTCGTCGGCGTCGAGCGCGAGAAGTGCGGGAGCCTCGATCCGTTCAGCCGGCGAGGCCGGTCAAGGACGGCCACGTGTCTCGGCCGCGGCGCGGTCGACTTCAAGGGAGGCATGGCGGTGTTCGCGCGCGCCGTGCTGATGCTCGCCGAGCGAAAAGATTCCGTTGGCGCGCGGCGTCATCTTCCTCGCCGAGGCGGATGAAGAGGGTGATCGTACAGCAATACGTAACTGAACGAAGTACATC
>ERZ1370068.9158-contig-7956_pt1 | contig 27426 bp, 37 predicted proteins | sample MGYA00561227_ERZ1370068 | MGnify/ENA primary metagenome ERZ1370068 (study PRJEB38410, sample SAMEA6850437) | metagenome | study: Metagenomic assessment of the ecological functions of the soil: analysis of the soil microbiota associated with the...
GGTTGATGGTTGCTATTCGTGCGCGGCCGCGCCGAACGCGCCTCGGCATGCTCGAGAGCGCGCTTCCGCCGACTCGCGCGTTCCTGGTCGGGCGCGCCGCCCGACCATCGCGGATATCGTCGCGGTGCTGCCGCACGTCCTGGTCGTCCATGAGGGCGAGTTCGATCTGGCGCCCTACGGCCCAACGTCCGCGCTCTGGTCCGACCCGGCACGCTGGCGCTGCGCCCGGCGCCGCCCACCCCTACGAGATCGATGCCGAAGGAAGAATCGCGCGATTGGAACCGCCGGAGAGAGCCGATGATCGAGCTCTACACGGACACCACGCCCAACGGCTACAAGATCAGCATCATGCTCGAGGAAGTCGGGCTGCCCTACAAGTCGCACCATGTCGACATCGGCAAGGGCGACCAGTTCGCCGGAGTTCCTGAAGCTCAGCCCCAACAACAAGATCCCGGCCATCGCCGACGCGACGGCCCGGCGGCAAGCCCTACGGCATGATGGAGTCGGGCGCGATCCTGATGTACCTCGCGGAGAAGACCGGCAAGTTGCTGTCCCCAGGAGACGCGCGGCCTGCTACGACGTCGCCCAGTGGCTGTTCTTCCAGATGGGCCGCATCGGCCCCATGCTCGGCCAGGCCCACCACTTCCGCACGTATGCGCGCCCGAGCAGATCCCCTACGCCGTCGACCGCTACACCAAGGAGGCCAAGCGCCTTCCTACGGCGTGCTCGACAAGCGGCTGAAGGACCACGCCCTACCTCGCCGGCGACTACTCGATCGCCGACATCGCCACTCCGGCCGTGGCTGCGCCGGCCGGAGCGGCAGAGGCGTCGAGCGCGCCGACTATCCGAACGTGCAGCGCTGGTTCGACGCCATCGCCGCGCGCCCGGCGGTCGAGCGCGGCCCCGCGTCGTCTGCCGACAAGCGTCGCGCAACGCGCCCGCTGGACGCCAAGGCGAGGAAGGAGATCCCTGTTCGGCGCCGCCCAGTACCAGCCAGCACTCGACGGACTGTGACCCCCTGCCCCGCGCCGATCTCAAAGGGACATCGCCACCCGGGTGGCGCAAGCGCTCGGCGCCGTCGATCAAGGCCACCTGGGCGCAGCTGGTGCCGCCCGTGCATACCTCCACGACCTACCTGCGCGACCGCGACTACAAGCTGCCGGGCCCCTGAGCTTACGGCCGCCCGGACAACCCGACCGTGGAAGCCGCCGAAGCCGTCCTGGCCTCGATCGAAGGCGGCGCCGGCGCCCTGCTGTTCGCCTCCGGCACGCGCCGCCTTCACGAGCGTGTTCCAGGCCCCAGCTCGGCGACCATGGTGGCGCCCAAGGAGATGTACTGGGCGCTGCGCACGTGGCTGATCGAGCTGCTGGCAGCCCTGGGGCGTCGCGGTCGAGCTCTTTGGACATGACCGACCTGCGCGCGGTCGCCGCGGCCATGCGGCCCGGGCAGACGAAGGTGGTGTGGATCGAGACGCCGGCCAACCCGAGCTGGAAGGTCACCGACATCGCCGCGGTCGGCCGATATCGCCCATCGGGCCGGTGCCGTGCTGGGCGTCGACAGCACTTCGGCGACGCCGGTGCTGACCCGACCGATCGAGCACGGCGCCGACATCGTCATGCATTCCGCGACCAAGTATCTCAACGGCCACAGCGACATGCTCGCCGGCGCCCTCATCGCCGCGCGCGACGACGCCTTCTGGCAGCGCGGTCGTCCGCCTGCGCTGGGCCAACGGCGCCATTCTCGGCGGCTTCGAGGGCCTGGCTCCTGCTGCGCGGCCTGCGCACCCTCGTGCTGCGCGTCCGTCCAGGCCAGCCGCAGCGCCCAGGCCGTTGCCGAGCATTGCCTCGGCCATCCCAGCGGTGGCGCAGGTGCTCTATCCCGGCCTCGGCAACGATCCCGGCCACGCCGTGGCCAAGCGCCAGATGTCCGGCGGCTTCGGCGGCATGCTCTCGATCCGCGTGCAGGGCGGTCGCGAGGCGGCGCTGGCGGCGGTGGGTCGGCTGGAGCTCGTTCGCGCGCGCCACGTCGCTGGGCGGCGTCGAGAGCCTGGTGGAGCATCGCGCCACCATCGAGGGACCCGAACAGTCCGGTGCCGCTCGACTTGCTGCGCTTGTCCGTGGGAATCGAAGAGGTCGGCGACCTGATCGCGGATCTCGATCAGGCCCTCGCCCGGCGTTAGGGCGTCATCGGATGGGTCGTCTGGTCAACAGCGGCCGGCCGTGCGGGCGGCCAGACCCACTGTATCGAGCCTCGGCGGCGGTGAATGCCGATCAGAGGCTGGGAGCGGCGGCGGCCCCGAAACCGGCGGCCGGCGCTGGTGCAATCACCCGCTTCGCGGCCATCATGGCAACGAGCTCGCGACGGGCATTCTCAAGACAGGCTTTCTCGCGCGCATCTTCGCGATCGAACACATCAAGGCAAGACAACTTGATCTCGACGAGATCGACCAGAGTCTCGATCGAGCGCTTCGACAATGACGACATTTGGACCTCCCACAACTCCATCCTGGCGTCGAATATTCGCGGCCCCCATTCATTAAAAACGGGTCAACATGGTTTGCACCGCCGTTACCAAATCGAGGACATGGTGAACGCATAAATTGACAAGCGCCGGAGCGGCCCGTAGAAGGGCGATACGCATACGCCGTGGCAGCAAGCCGCTCATGCGGAGGGTGGCCGAGTGGCTGAAGGCGGCGGTTTGCTAAACCGTTATAGGGCCCTGAAAGCCCTATCAGGGGGTTCGAAGATCCCCTCCCTCCGCCAGTACCTTCCCAGCACATTTGGGGCTGGAGCTAAATAGCACGACGGGTCGACCCTCTCTCCTCAGACAGGAGATGAGAGTCGACCCGAATTGTTAGGGTTAATGCGATCTTGCGCGTGAGCTCTGCGGCTCGCTGAGCGCATCGTCATTCTCGATCGCAGCTTTCAGCGCGCTCACGCTCGCTCCGGATGCACACGCGCCGCCGTGATGTCGACAGTTCGATGCGCGGCACTAGGCTCGCCGCGAGCGTGTCGCGTCTTAAGAGATGGTAAACGAAGCGAATCTGCTGCGTCAACTTGTCGCGGCGAGCGCTCTAAAGCCCATCGCGCCGCCGTCCATGCGCGGCTCTGAGCCGCCGGTGAGCACGCCGCTCTGCCAGTCGATCCAGATCGCGTGGCCGCCGCCGAACGGCTCCGGCGACAGCTCGACGCGATGGCCGCGCGCGGTCAATCCAAGTGCGGCCTCCTGCGGCACGCCGCGCGTCGACCTGCACGGCGCCGCCCGCGTAGAACACGCGCGCGGAGGTCGAGCGCCTCCTGAAGATCGCACCCGAAGTCCAGGACATTGGTGAGCAAGTGCGTGTGGCCGAACGGCTGGTAGTCGCCACCCATGACGCCGATAGGGCATGACGGCGCGGCCGCCCTTCATCGCCATGCCCGGCATGATCGTGTGCAGCGGCCGCTTGCCCGGGCGCGATGCAGTTGGGATGGTCCGGGATCGACGCGGGAAGCTGGTGCCGCGGTTCTGCAGCACGATGCCGGTATTGGGCGTCACGATGCCGCTGCCGAAGCCGTGATAGACCGAGTTGATGAAGCTCACGGCATTGCGGTCGCGATCGACGACGCAGAAATAGACCGTCTCGCTCTTGCTCAACGACGAGGGCGGCAGATCGGTCATGGCGCGCTCGGGGATCGATGTGCTTGCGCTGTTCTGCCGCGTAGGCCGCCGACAGCAGGGCGTCGACGGGAACCTCCGCCTTCGCCATGTCGGCGATGAACGCGTTGCGATCGCGAAAGGCGAGGCGCCCGGCCTCGATCTCCAGATGCAGGCGTTCGGCCGACAGCGGGTCGAGCTTGCCGAGATCGAAGCCCGACAGGATGTTCAGCATGATGAGCGCGGTGATGCCCTGGTTGTTGGGCGGGATCTGACAGATGTCGAGGCCGCGATAGGCAGGTCCTGATCGGCGTCACATAGTCAGGCTTGTTGTTGGCTAGATCATCCAGGCTATGCAGCGCGCCGAGCTGCCGCAGATAGGAGACGATGTCTTCGGCCACCGCGCCGCGATAGAAGCCGTCGCGGCCTTCCTTGGCCACTTTGCGCAGCGTCGCTCCGAGCTGGGGGTTGCGGACCACTTCGCCCGGCTTCGGCGCTCGCCCCTCGGGCAGAAAGATGCGGGCCGCGTTGGGATCGCGCCGGAGCCGTTCGGCATCCAGGTGCCACTCCGAGCTGATGCGGCTGTGGACCGGAAAGCCCTGCTCGGCATAGCGGATCGCCGGCTGCAGGAGCTCATCGAACCCTTGGTGCCGTGATCGGCGAGCAGCCGCGCCCAGGCATCGATCGCGCCCGGAACGGTGACCGCATGCGGGTTGTAGGGCGGGATCGCGGTCATGCCGTGTTCCCGGTACCACTCGGCCGTCGCCGCCTGCGGCGCCCGGCCCGAGCCGTTGAGGCCGATGAGCGGGCCCTGGCCCTTCGGGCGCATAGAGCACGAAGCAGTCGCCGCCGATGCCGGTCTGGTTGGGCTCGACCACCGCCAGCACCGCCGCCGCGGCCACCGCGGCGTCGATGGCGGCATTGCCGCCGCGCCGCAGCAGCGTCGACGGCTCGTCGACGTCGCCAGCGGATTGGGCGTCGCCGCCATCCCTTCCGTGGCATGGACGGGCGAACGGCCGGGCAGCTGGAAATCGCGCATTGAGACTGACCTTGAATGGAGCTTGGGGCATGGAGGGGTGAATGCTGGACCGACAATCAGGTAACTCTACGGCGGGCGTCAAGTCGTCCCGATCATTGCGGTTCCCGGCACGATCGGCTTCTATCGCCCCGCAATGTCATCGCTGACCGACATCTTGAGCGAGTTCGTGCGCGACGCGTTCAGGCCGAAGGCCTGCCCGACGGAGCACGCCGGCGTCTACGCCGTCCAATCGGCCGGACCTCGGGCAGTTCCAATCGAATGGCGCGCTCGCGGTGGCGAAGTCGCTCAAGCGCAATCCGCGGGAGATCGCCGAACAGCATTCGCGGGACGTCTGTTGGCGCAACACGGCGACGAGCTGCGGGACGTGTCGCTGGCCGGACCCGGGTTCGTGAACCTCTCGCTGACCGATGACTTTCTCGCTGCGCACCTCAATCGCCTGACGGAAGACGAGCGGCTCGGCGTTGAGCGCAAGCCGGCACGAGACCGTGATCCTCGACTATGGCGGTCCCAACGTCGCCAAGCCGATGCATGTCGGCCATCTCCGCGCGGCGATCATCGGCGACGCGCTGCGGCGGCTGTTCCTGTTCGTGGGCGACCGCGCGCTCGGCGACGTGCATCTCGGCGACTGGGGCCTGCCCATGGGGCAGGTCATCGCCGAGGTCGCGCGCCGGCAGCCGAATCTCTCCTATTTCGATCCGGCGCGGAGCGAGCCGTATCCGAGCGAGAGTCCGGTGACGCTCGAGGACCTGGAGGAGATCTATCCGGTTGCGTCGGCCGCCTGCAAAGCCGATCCGGCGCGGCTGCAGGAGGCGCGCGCGATCACGGCGGAGCTTGCAGGCCGGCCGGCCCGGCTACCGGGCCCTGTGGCGCCACTTCGTCGACATCTCGATCGACGCCATGCGGCGGGACTTCGGCGCGCTCGGCGTGCAGTTCGACCTGTGGAAGGGCGAGGCCGATGTGCACGACCTGATCCAGCCGATGATCGACGGCATGAAGGCGCGCGGCATCGCCGAGGAGAGCGAGGGCGCGCTCGTCGTGCGGGTCGCGCGAGCCGGACGACAAGCAGGAGGTGCCGCCGCTCATCCTCGATCAAGTCGGACGGCGCGGTGATGTACGGCACGACCGACCTCGGCCACGATCGTCGACCGCGTGCGCTCGCACGATCCCGATCTCGTCCTCTATGTCGTCGATCAGCGCCAGCACCTGCACTTCGAGCAGGTGTTCCGCGCCGCGCGCCGGGCCGGCCTCAACGGCCGGATGCAGATGGAGCATCTCGGCTTCGGCACCATGAACGGGCCGGACGGCAAGCCGTTCAAGACCCGCGCCGGCGGCGTGATGAAGCTGCAGGACCTGATCGCGATGGCGACCGAGGAGGCGACGAAGCGGCTGCACGAAGCCGGCCTCGCGCGCCGACTATCCGGCCGCCGAGCGCCGGCAGATCGCGGCACAGGTCGGCATCGCCGCCCTCAAATTCGCCGACCTCTCCAATCACCGCACGTCCGAACTACATCTTCGACCTCGAGCGCTTCACGCGCTTCGAGGGCAAGACCGGGCCGTACGTGCAGTATGCGGCGGTGCGCATCAAATCGCTGCTGCGCAAGGCGGCGGAGCAGGGCGATGCGCCCGGCCGCCTGTTGCCGCCGACCGACATCGAGCGGCCGCTGGCCCTGCTGCTCGGGCGATTGCCCGATGCCGTGACGGCGGCGCACAGCCGGCGTGCGCCCAACGAAGCTCTGCGAGTTCGCCTTCGCGCTGGCCCAGGAATTCTCGCGCTTCTACAGCGCCTGCCACATTCTGAGCGAGACGGATGCTCGGCTTGCGCGCGTCGCGCCTGCGGCTCGCGCAGCTCACCCTGCGCGAGCTGGAGCTGGTCTTGGGTCTCCTGGGCATCGAGGTGCCCGAGCGCATGTAGGACGCCTTCAGTTGGCCTTTGCCATCGTCGTCTCCAGGCTCGACGCCAACAGCTCCCGCGTATAGGCGTGGTCCGCCTCGCCGCGGCGCAGGCGGTCGACGACGGCAGGGTCTCCACAATCTCGCCGCGTTTCATCACGGCGATGCGCGAGCACATATGGGCGATAACGGGAAGGTCGTGGCTGACCATCAGCATGGTGAGGCCGCGATTGCGCCCGCACCCGCCTCAGCAGGTTCAGGATCTCGGCCTGCACCGAGACGTCGAGGGCCGAGGTCGGTTCGTCCAGCAGCAGGATCTTCGGCTCCATGATCAGCGCGCGGGCGATGGCGATGCGCTGGCGCTGGCCGCCGGAGAGCTGGTGCGGATAGCGGAAGCGATGCTGCGAGCCCATGCCGACCTCGCCGAGCGCCTGTTCGATGCGCCGGTCTACATTGTCGAGCCCCTGGATGGCGAGCGGCTCGGAAAGGATGCGGTCGACCGTGTGGGTCGGGTTGAGCGAGCCATAGGGATCCTGAAACACCATCTGGACGAGGCGGCGGTCGGCGCGCGTCCGCGGCGCGCCCGATACTCTGTCCCGCCAGCGCGATGCTGCCGCTTGCCGTGTCGCTGCAACCCCGCGATCGCCCGCAGCAGGGTCGATTTGCCGCAGCCGGATTCGCCGACCAGTCCGAACGCCTCGCCCGCGCGACCTTGAACGAGACCGCGCGGACGGCGTCGATGCGGTGGCGCCGCTGCCGAAGGAGATGGTGACGTCGGCGATCTCGATCACGGCGATCAGGCCGCTACCGGCCCGTCGAGCCAGGAGGGATCGCGCGCGAGCTGCGGCAGCTCGGCTGCGCGCGGTCTACTCAGCGGCCGGCAGGCCGAGCAGGCCGCGTCGTGTAGGGGTGCTGCGCGCGGTCGAGCTCCGCGGCCCGGCAGGTCTCCATGACGCGGCCGGCATACATCACGACGCACGCGGTCGCAGAACGAGGCGACGAGGTTGAGGTTGTGGCTGATGAGGATCGAGGCCCATGCCGCGGCGCTGCGATCAGCTCGTTGATGAGGACGAGCACCTGCGTCTGCACGGTGACGTCGAGGGCCGAGGTCGGCTCGTCGGCGATCAGCAGCTCCGGCTCGGGGATCAGCATCATCGCGATCATCACGCGCTGTCCCATGCCGCCGGAGACCTCGTGCGGGTAGAGGTCGTAGACGCGTTCCGGGTCGTCGATCCGCACGGCTTCGAGCATCTCGAGCGTCTTGCGCCGCGCCTCGGTCGCCGAAGCGCTCGCGATGCACGCGATAGCTCTCGGCGATCTGGCGGCCGACGGTCATGACCGGGTTGAGCGAGAATTTCGGATCCTGCAGCACCATGGAGATGCGCCGGCCCGCGGATGTCGCGCGAGCGCGCGCTTCGCTGGCATGCAGCAGGTCGACGTCGTGCAGCCGAAGCTGCCGGGCCGTCGACCGTGGCGTTGTTCGGCAGCAGTCCCAGGATGGCGCGGCCGATGGTCGACTTGCCGGAGCCGGATTCGCCGACGATGCCCAGCCGCTCGCGGCCGAGCGTGAAGCTGATGCCGCGCACCGCCGGCACGGGTCCGACGCGCCCCTGGTAGCTGACCTGCAGATCCTCCACTTGCAGCAGCGGCGTCTCGGTCATCCCGCTCACGCCTTGTGCCCGTCGCCTTCGGGTCGAACACGTCGCGCAGCCCGTCGCCCAGCAGGTTGAAGCCGAGGCTGACGACGAAGATGGCGGCGCCGGGATGTGTCGCGACCCAGCATTGATCGAGGATGTAGTCGCGGCCGGTCGAGACCATGGCGCCCCATTCCGGCGACGGCGGCTGGGCGCCGATGCCGAGAAAGCCCAGGCCGGCGGCGATCAGGACGATGCCGGCCATGTCGAGAGTGAGGCGCACGATGATCGAGGGCAGGCACAGCGGGACGATATGGTTCCAGATGATGCGCGCGTGAGATGCGCCCTGCATCTTTGCCGCCATGACGTAGTCGCTCTTGCGCGTGGTCAGCGTCTCCGCGCGCGCAGGCGGGCATAGGGCGGCCAGGAGGTGATGCGCGATCGCGATGATGACGTTCTGGATGCTCGGGCCCAGGGCCGAGGCGATCGCCAGCGCCAGGACCAGCCGCGGGAAGCGCCAGGAACATGTCGGTGACGCGCATGAGCAGGACGTCGAGCAGGCCGCCGAAATAGCCGGCGACGGTGCCGACGAGCAGGCCGACCGGCAGCACGATGATCGACACCACGCGCGATCAGCATGAGCGTGATGCGGCTGCCATAGACGACGCGGACGAAGATGTCGCGGCCGAGACTGGTCGGTGCCAAACCAATGCTCGGCCGGAAGGCGGCTCGCAGCCGGTCGGTCAGGATCTGGGCAGTAGGGCGAACCGCTGAGGAGCGTGAGGTCCGAACGCCGCAGACCAGCAGAAGGCCGACGACGATCGCGAGGCCCGCCATCGCGCAGCGGGTTGCGCCGCAAGCGCCAGCCAGTTGGAATAGAAGCGGCCGAGGCGGGCCTGCGTCGCGCCCCAGGGGCGCATCCGTCAGCAGCCACTGGCGCAGCGATTGCCTGTTCTCGGCCGCAAGCCGTCATCGCGACCTCGGATCGATGATGTAGTAGAGGAGATCGGACAGCAGGTTCAGCGTCACATACATGGCGCCGATCAGGGATCGTCGTGCCGAGGACCGCGTTCATGTCGTTGTGCCGCAGCGAGTCCTGCAGATAGCGGCCGATGCCGGTCCAGGAGAACACGGTCTCCGTGAGCACAGCGCCCTCGAGCGAGATAGCCGTAGCTCAGCGCGATCACCGTGATGAGCGGCACCATGATGTTGCCGAGCGCGTGGCGCCAGATGACGCGCGCCGGCGACAGGCCCTTCACCTGCGCGGTCAGGATGTATTCCTGCGAGCAGCTGGCCGAGCATGAAGCTGCGCGTCATGCGCGCGATATAGGCGAGCGACAGAGTAGCCGAGGATCGATGCCGGCAGGATGATGTGGGAGACGGCGTTCCAGAAGATGTCCTTCTCGCCAGCGATCAGGCTGTCGACCAGCAGGAGGCCGGTGACGGGTTCGACGATGTCCTCGTAGTAGGACTCGATGCGGCCGGGTCCGGCCACCCAGCCGAGCTTGCTGTAGAAGATGAACAAGCCCACGAAGCCGAGCCAGAACACCGGCATCGAATAGCCGATCAGCCCGACGACGCGCATGACATGGTCGGGCCAGCGGCCCTGCTTGACCGCGGCCAGCACGCCCATGGGCACGCCGAAGAGGACGCCGATCAGGATGGCGATGGTCGCCAGTTCGATGGTGGCGGGAAAGCGGTGGGCCAGATCGTCGATGACCGGCTGGTTCGTGAAGTTGGAGACGCCGAAGTCGCCGTGCGACAGCTTGGTGACATAGTGCCAGTACTGCTCGTAGAGCGGCCGATCGAGGCCCATCTCCTTGTACACGCGATTGTAGACGTCCATCGGCGCGCGGTCGCCGACGACGGCCAGCACCGGATCGATCGGCAGCACGCGGGCGAGACAGAACGTGATGACGGTGAGGCCGAAGAAGGTGAGGGCCAGCGAACCGATCAGTCGCAATACATGCCGCGCAACCGTCGCTAGGCGCGTGTGGCCGACGCTGGGAGCCGGTGAGGCAGTGATCGCGGTCACGGGCGATTCAGTCCACGATGACCTGCCGGGGCGGATGCCCGCCCCGGCAGGTCGTCTGCGTTGGACTGTAAGCGCCTTAGTCCTTCGACGTCAGGCGATAGTAGACGACGTCGAACGTCGGGCCCCTGCACCCAGCCTTTGACGTTGCTGCGCTATGGCGGTCTGCCGCAACGGCTGGAACAGGAACACGAACGGGCCGTCCTCCTGAACCTTCTTCTGGATGTCGAGATACATCTGCTTGCGCTTGTCGGTATCCCGTTCCTTCACGGCCGCATCGGTCTCGGCCATGATGTCGGGGATCACCCAGGCATTGCGCCAGGCCAGCGGCTTGATCTTCGGCGTGTCGGAGTTGTCGGGATTGCGCGCGAAGCTGTCGGCGTTCGAGTGCGGGTCCATGTAGTCCGGCGACCAGTAGATCAGCACCATCTGATGCTGGCGCGCCCGGTAGAGCGGGAACAGCTGGCCGCTGTCCTGCTGCTTGATCTTCAGGTTGATGCCGGCCTGGGCGAAGGTCTGCTGGATGTTCTGCGCGATGTCCGTGAAGGGCGGCTCCGTGCTGGTGTCGAGCGTGATGTCGAAGCCGTTGGGATAGCCGGCCGTCAGCCAGCAGCTGCTTCGCCTTCGCGACGTCGAGCTTGAAGGGGTTCTCGTCATAGGAGGCGAAGAAGCCCGACGGCCAGAACGACTGGTGGACGATGTACTGGCCCTTGAGGAAGGTATTGACCATGCCCTGATAGTCGATCAGCCAGCGGATGGCCTGCCGCACCTGCGGCTTCTGCAAGGTGCTCGTCCTTCTGGTTGAGCGCCATGTAATAGGTGTCGGCCGACGGATAGGTGTTGACGACGACGTCGGAATTGCCGGCCAGGCCCTTGATCTGGTCGGCGGTCAGGTTGCGCGCCATGTCGACGTCGCCCTTCTCGAGCAACAGCCGCTGCGAGGCGCGGCTCGGCGACATGCCGGATGACCACGCGCTTCAGCTTCGGCGCGCCCAGGCGATAGTCCGGGTTGGCCTCCATGATGACCGTCTCGTTCGGCTTCCAGGTCTTCATGCTGAAGGGCCCGAAGCCGGCCTCGTTCATCTTCAGCCAGGCGTAGCCGAAATCGCCCTTGTCCTCGTGCGCCATCGCCGACCTTCTTGTCGACGACCGAGGCGACGACGGACGTCAGCAGGTTCAGCACCAGGCTCGGCGCGAATTCCTGGGTGATCGTCATCTGGAAGGTCTGGGGATCGACGGCCTTCACCAGGCCATCGACATTGTCCGGCGTCCAGCCGAACTGTCCGATGAGGAAGCGCCGGCGTCTGGTTCAGCTTGATGACGCGCTGGAGCGAGAAGGCGATGTCGTCGGCCGTCAGCGGATCGCCGGAATGGAACTTCTGGCCCGGCCTCACCTTGAAGGTGAAGGTCTTGCCGTCGTCGGAGAGCTGATAGTCGGTCTCCACCACGCCGCCGACGAGCTTGGTGATGATCCTCGGCCTCGAAGCGCATGATGCGGTCGTAGACGTTGGTGCCGACTTCGCCGCCGGTGAATTCGTAGATCTCGGCCGGATCGGCCGTGATCATGTCGGCGATGTCCTTGGCCATGACGAGAGTGATCCTTGGGCGTTTCTGGCCATGGCCGGCGTCAGCCCGGCGAGGCCGACCAGGCCCACGAGGGCAACGCTTGAAAGCAGTTTGCGCACGACTTCTCTCCCTGTGCTTGCTTCGTGTCGTTGCAGGCGCCCCGTTTTCCGGAGCGCCGCTGGCGAAACTATGCCCGCAAAGCCGCGGCCATGGCAATGCGCACGTGGCCGGCGCCTGGCGAGAGCGGCGGCCGAGGTCCTTCAGCACGCGGCGGGCGGCGTTGTGGCCGGGGGCGCCGCTGACCCGCCGCCCGGGGTGGCTGCCGGAACCGCAGAGATAGAGGCCGGCGACCGGCGTGCGATAGCGCGCCGCTTTCGGATGCGGGCCGCAGGCTGAACAGCTGGTCGAGATCGTGGCGGCCGTGGAAGATGTCGCCCTCCGTGAGCCCGAACACCCGCTCGAGGTCGAGCGGCGTCAGCACCTGCCGCGCCACCGTGATCCGCGGCAGGTTGGGGATGTGGCGGGCGACGCTGGCCAGGATGCGGTCGGCGACAGGCTCCGGAGGGCATCCCAGTGCTGCCCGTCGGCCAGGTGGTAGGGGTAGTACTTGCAGAGCAGGCTCATGACGTGATGACCTGGCGGCGCCAGGCTGTCGTCGAGCGCCGACGGGATGACGATCGCGACATAGGGATCGTCGGGAATCCGGCCCTCGCGCGCCAGCCGATAGTTCCGCTCGACGGTCGCGCGGTCCGGCAGCAGGGTGATCGACGAGCCGCGCGCCAGTTCGGCCTCGGCGCCGGAAAGCGCCGCGAACTCCGGCGCCGCGTTCAGCGCCAGGTTCAACCGCAACGAGGCGTGGCCCATGCGCAGATGCGCGATGCCGTCGGCGAAGGCGGGATCGAGGTGCTCGCGGCCGACGAACGTCAGAAACGTGCGTTTCGGGTCGGTGTTGGCGAGCACCGCGCGGGCGCGGAGTTCCTCTCCGGATTCCAGGCGCACGCCCTCGGCGCGGCCATCGCGGAGCAGAATGCGCGCGACCGGCGCCGCCGTCCTGATCTCCACGCCGTGCTCGCGCGCCGGCGGCCGCCATCGCCTGAGTCACCGCGCCCATGCCGCCCTTGGCGAGGCCCCAGCGACCCTGCTTGCCCTCGAACTCGCCGAGCACGTTGATGAAGAACGGGATCGCCGAGCCCGGCGCGTCCAGGCTCGCGAAGTTGCTGGAGACGCAATGCACGGCGTAGACCTGCCGCATCGCCTCGCTCTCGAACCAGCGCTCCATCAGGTCGTTGGCGCTCAGCGTGAACATCTGGACGAGGAAGTGCCGGTCCTCCGGCGTTAGCCGGCGAACGCCGCCGCCGAGGCGCAGCAGCGACAGGATCGAGTCGATCCCACCGCCGAGGTCCGGCGGCTCCCGCAGCAACTGGTCGCGCACCACCGCGCCCACCCGCTGCAGCCGCTCGCGCAGCGCGCCCATGGCCTCGTAGTCGCGGTTGGAGAAGCGGGCGACCTCGGCGCGGTCGTGCATCTCCTCGCCGGTGAACAGCAGCGCGCGGCCGTCGCCGAGGATGTCGAGCGAGCCGCGGAACGGGATCAGGCTGAGGCCGTGCCGTTTCAACTCGAGGTCGCGGATGACCTCCGGCCGCAGCAGGCTCAGCACATAGGAGGCGATCGGAGTTGCGGTAGCCGGGATGGAACTCCTCGGTCACGGCCGCGCCGCCGACCACCGGCCGGCGCTCCAGCACCAGCGTGCGCAGGCCGCCCTTGCCGAGATAGGCGGCCGCCGTCAGCCCGTTGTGGCCGCCGCCGATGACGATGGCGTCGTACTGGACGTGCTGGCGGCAATTCGAAACCCTTTCGCGAGATCCCGTTGGTTCGCTATTGACTTCAACCTGCCGCCGCCAGAATGACAACAGAAACCGCGGACCGCCCATGGCCCAGTACGACGCCCTCTTGAAGCCGCTGACCATCAAGGGACTGACGCTCCGGAACCGCGTCATCAGCACCTCCCATGCGCCGGCCTATGCCGAGGACGCCATGCCGAAGGAGCGCTACCAGCGCTACCACGAGGAGAAGGCCCGGGGCGGCCTCGCCATGACCATGTTCGGCGGTTCGTCGGTGGTGTCGCCGGAATGCCCGGCCACCTTCGGCCAGCTCGACGTCAGCGACGATCGCATCCTGCCCTATTTCAAGGAGTTCTCCGAGCGCGTCCACCGCCAGGGTGCGGCGCTGATGTGCCAGCTCTCCCATATGGGCCGCCGCACGCGCTGGGACGCCGGCGACTGGCTGGTGCCGGTGGCGCCCTCGCGGGTGCGCGAGCCGGAGCACCGGTCGTTCCCGAAGGAGATGGAGGACTGGGACTTCCGTCGCATCATCCATGATTTCGGCCAGGCGGCGCGGCGCTGCAAGGAAGGCGGGCTCGACGGCGTCGAGTTGTCCTTCGCCTCGGCTGCACCTGGTGCCGGCCTTCTGGTCGCCGGGCACCAACAGGCGCACGGACCAGTACGGCGGCAGCCTCGACAACCGCCTGCGCTTCAGCGACGAGATCCTGGAGGAGGTGCGCGGGCCAGGTCGGCGCCGACTACGTCGTGAGCGTGCGCATGATCGCCGACGAGCTGATCGAGGACGGGCTCTCCGGACAAGGAATGCCTGGAGATCGCGGTGCGGCTCGCGAAGTCCGGCAAGGATCGATCTGCTGAACGTCTGGGCCGGCGTGCCCGTCGACTGGCGCAGCCTCGCCATCCACATGGCCAACATGGCTTTCCCGGTGGCGCCCTTCCTGCATCTCGCCAGCGCCATCAAGTCCCACGTCGACATCCCCATCATCCATGCCCAGCGCGTCACCGACATCGCCACCGCCGCGCGGGCGGTGGAGGAGGGGCATGTCGATCTCATCGGCATGACCCGCGCCCACCTGGCCGATCCCCACATCGTGCGCAAGCTGATGGAAGGACGCCCGGACGACATCCGGCAGTGCGTCGGCGCCAACTACTGCATCGACCGCATCTATGTCGGTGGCGAGGCGCTCGTGCATCCAGAATCCGGCCACCGGCCGCGAGCGCACCATGCCGCATATCATCGCGAAGGCCGGCAAGAAGAAGCGCGTCGTCGTGGTCGGCGCCGGCCCGGCCGGGTTGGAGGCGGCGCGCGTCTCGGCCGAGCGCGGCCACGACGTCGTGCTGTTCGAGCGCAGCGGGCGCACGGGCGGGCAGGTGAACATCGCCGCGCGCGCGACTTGGCGCGAGTCGCTGTCGGGCATCGTGCGCTGGCTCGATCTGCAGGCGAAGAAGCTGAAGGTGGATCTGCGTCTCAATACCGAGGCCACGGCCGATGCGGTGCTCGGGCGAGAATCCGCGACCTCGTCATCGTCGCGACCGGCGGCGAGCCGAACAAAGGCGCCTTCGACGGGCGCGGACTACGCCGTCACCACCCGGGACATCCTGCTGGGAAAGGTGGCGCCCGGGCGAAAGCGTCCTGGTCTATGACGACAATGGCAGCCACCAGGCCGTCTCGACGGCCGAGTTCATGGCCAAGCGCGGCGCCAAGGTCGAGCTGGCCTCGCCCGAGCGCACCGTCGGCATCGAGATCGGCGCGACGAACTATCCGATCCATCAGCGCGAGATGTACGGCAGCGACGTGATCTTCTCGCCCGACCTGCGCCTGCGCCGCATCTATGGCGAGGACAATCGGCTGGTCGCCGTGCTGCGCAACGAATACTCGCTGCGCGAGGAGGAGCGCGTCGTCGACCAGATCGTCGCCGAGCACGGCACCCTGCCGAACGAGGCGCTCTACTTCGCGCTGAAGCCTCACTCCACGAACCTGGGCGAGCTCGACCACCGCGCCATCCGCGCCAACCAGCCGCAGGCGATCGTCAGCAATCCCGCCGGAAAGTTCCAGCTCTTCCGCGTCGGCGACGCCATCGCCAGCCGCAACATCCACGCCGCGATCTACGACTCCCTGCGGTTGTGCAAAGACCTGTAGCCGCGGCTACTCTGCGGCCCGCCGCGCTTTGCTCTGGCCGGCGTCGGGCAGCTTGAACTCGCCGGCCAGGGCCTTGGCGATGTCGCGCTCCAGTTCCTCGAGGAAGATCTCGCCCTTCTCCGCCGTCGCCAGCTTGGCCGAGCAGAGAGCCCCGTCGCTCGGCACCCAGGCGGGATTGACGGGATAGACATCGTAGAGCGGGAAGCTCGCCGGCGGATGGGTCGGCACCTTGCTCATGTCCACCAGCTCCGGATGGAGGCGCAGCATGAGCGCGGTCTCCATCACGCCGGCATGCTCGGTGGCCCAGCCCGGGAAGCCCTCGGTCCACACCTTCGCGACGGTCTCCGCCGAGATGAAGTCCCAGTATTCGAGCCGCACGACCTTCATGTCCTTGATGCCGTCGGCCCTGAGGTCGCGCAGCGCGAGGTCGATGCCCTCGATCGTGAACATGGTGTTCTCGTAGTGCCCGACCGTGCAGGTCACCTTGCGCACGCCGTGGCGGGCGAACTCCTTGATCACGTCGCGCACGGTGGAGATGAGCGTCATGGCGTCCAGGCTGGTGGTGCCCGGAAAGTGATTGCCGCCGCCCCGATTTCGGCTGCGACTTGTAGCCATAGGCGATGGCCGGGGCCACCAGCGCATCGATCCGCTTCGCCACGCGCTCGGCCACCCCTGACGGGATGACGACGTCGCAGTTCATCGGCAGATGCGGCCCATGCTGCTCCAGCGCGCCGATCGGCAGCATGACCATCCGGCGGCCATCGCGCACGCGCGCGTCATAGTCGGTCCAGGGCATCTCGCCAATTCGTACGGTCTCGCCCATGTTCGTTTCCCTCCTCGACAGCACGTATCGTGTTCAAGTGGCGTCCTTCCAGCTGCGCCGCCGCCGGCATCGGCACCGGCGCCGGCGTCGGCGCCGGCAACCGGACGGCCGGCTCGGCGCGGGTCCGCGCAGCGGCGTCTTGTGCCCACTGTCCCACAATCCCGTGAAGAATGCGCGGGCGTTGCTGCCGAGCGTGCGCGTGCGGTAGCCGCCTTCCTGCACCACCAGCGTCGGATAGCCGAGCGCGCCGACCGCCTCGCCGATCTTGCGGAAATCGGCCGGCCGGTGGCGCCAGGAGCCGGTCGGATCGCCGGCGGCGGTGTCGTAGCCCAGCGACAGCACCACGAAGGCCGGCTGGAAGCGCTCGATGCGGTTGACCGCGGCGGCGAGCACGGCGCGATAGGTCTCAGGATCGACGCTCTCCGGCAGCGGCAGGTTGAGGTTGAAGCCCTTTGCCGGCACCCTCGCCGACCTCGTCGGCGAAGCCGGAGAAGTAGGGATAGGCGAAGCTCGGATGGCCGTGGATGGAGATCGTCAGGACATCGCTGCGCGTCCAGAAGATGTCCTGCGTGCCGTTGCCGTGGTGGTAGTCGACGTCGAGCACGGCCACCCGGCCGTACGCGGCTGAAGTAGTGGGCGGCGATGGCGGCGTTGTTGAGGTAGCAGAAGCCGCCGAAGGCGCGCCGCTCGGCATGGTGACCGGGCGGCCGCACCAGCGAGTAGGCGAAGCGGGCCCCGGACAGCGACGCGCTCGGCCGCCGTCAGCGTGCAGTCGACGGCGCGCCGCGCCGCCAGCCAGGCATTGGCGTTCAAGGGCGTGAAGGTATCGATGCAGAAGTAGCCGGCGCGCAGCGGCAGCTCCTTGGGCGGCCGCTTGGTGTTGCGGATCGGGAACACGTAGGGATAGATCGACTTGCCGGCCGGCACGAGGCGCGCAGGCGCGCCGCAGATAGTCGACGAAGGCGCCGGCATGGACGGCGCGGATGTGATCTTCCGAGAAGGTGCGCGGCGGCAGCGCGCTCGAACGGCACCGCCTGCTCCAGTTCGCGCAATATCGCGGAGATGCGCACGGGCGCTTCGACATAGCCGCGGTCCTTCACATGGTGGATCTCGTGCTTGTCGTTGACCACCAGCGGAATGCTGATCGGCGACCGGCCGCGGCGCCGCCTTCGCCGGTTCGGGCTCGCGCCGCAGATAGCGCAGCGGCCGCAGCCGGATCGGATCGTCCTGGATCGATTTCACGACCATGTCGGTGTATTCGGGCGGGCACAGCTCGCCATATTTGCGCTCGAGGATCGCCCGCACCATCGCCTGCGCCCGCTTGCGGTCCGGCAGCGTGTCGCGGCCGAGGGCGTCGAAGACCAGGTAGGGCGGGTTCTCCAGGTTCGGCTCGATGGTCATGTCGTACTTCGTGCCGATGATCGGGCGGCGCGCCGAACTGCTCATAGAATCGCAGGCGGTCGGCGTTCGCCTTCAGCGTTCCGACGGGATCGGTGCAGAGCGCGGGATTGTCGGGCAGGCATTCGATGAAGATGCCCACGCAAGCGAGCGCGGCGCTCTTCCTCGCGGACGCGCTCGTAGAGCGCGGCGCCGATGCCGTGGCCGCCGCGGCCGAGCTGGGTCGCGAGGTAATCGAGATAGATGAAGTTCAAGTCGGTCGCGTACATGACGAGCGCGAAGCCTTTGACCTGGTCCTCGCCGTCCTCGGCGACGAACAGCAGGGTGCGCAGGCGCTTCTTGAACGGATTGCGCAACAGCTCGGGGATGCCGGCGGATTCTGATGGGCCGGGCGGCGGGAAACTGCTCGCGCAGGATGGCCTGGACCTGGCGCGACGGCGGCCGCATTGGCCGAGGCGAGATCGTCGGGCACGCGTCGGATCTGAATCATCCGTAAGAGTTACCGGCCGCCGACCGCGCGCGCAATCGCCAGCAGACTCGAAGCGCCGCTCAGCCTCCGCGCTGCACCGTCCATTTGACGGTCACTTGGCCGCCCGGCGCGTCCAGCGTTTCCGAGCCGCCCTTGAGGAATCCGGGCTTCGGCCCGAACCGCTCCGGCCAGGCCACGCCGTCGGGCAGGAAGGTGACGCCGGTCTCGCCCTTGCCCTTGACCGTGCTGGTCGAGGAGAACTGCCCGTTGTGCGGCGGCCGGAAGGAGAAGATCGACTGCTCCGACTTGAAGTCACCGAGCGCCGTCATCGTCCAGCGATCGAGGCCCCAGTCGTATTTCTCGCTGCCCTTGATCGTGACCGTCTCCTGGTACGCGTCGACGCCGCCCTCGCCGCCGGGATCGTCGGTCACATGGCGGTCATTCACCTTCATCGTGCCGTCGCACCGCTGCGGGGTGAAGGTCTGCAGGTTCGTGTCCGCCATCTGGTTCGCCAGCGCGTTGACGGCGGGCGCGTTCTCTTGGGCGATCTGGCCGCCGGCCTTCACCCGCGGGTCGTTCATGGCTTCCTGCATGACCGCCATGGCGCAGGCCTGGTCAGTCGCCGCAGGCCGCCATCTTCGCCTCCATCTCCTTGCTGAACTGCTCGAGCCCGGCGTCGTCCATCTGCCCCTGCATCTTCGTCGTCGTGCTCTCCATGGCGGACACATCCCCGGCCATCGCCTGGCCGGTGGCGAGATCGCCGCGCAGCTTGCCGGCCGCCGTCAGCACGCAGCTGCCGGTGAAGGAATGATCGATCGTGCTCGACCTGATGTCGCTCTTGCCCTTGAACGTCGCGGTCACCGTGACCCTGACGGTGATCTTGCCCCGTCCGGCACGGGCTCAGCCCCCAAGGCCGGCGTCGACAACGCAGCCGCAACGGCCAGCCAGGAGCTGCCGGCCAGCAGAACGATCCTTCTCAGCGATAACCCCCAGGCAACGAATCCCCGCCGAACCTTCGGCGACGCCCTCCCGCCGGCGTCAGATGGACTGGAGACCGCGGAGATTAGGGCGCGCCATCATCTGTGTTCATCCCTGTTCATCTGTGGTTTCATCCGCCGCGGCCACCATCGAGTCTGGAGTGCGAAATCCTGCCATGACGACACTGGCTCGCGACATCGCCGCACGGTCCCAGCAGGACAAGCTCGCCATCCTGCGCGTCCTCGAACAGAAGGTGCTGTGGCTGTCGTCCTGGATGATCCACAACGCCAATCACCTGCGCGACGAACCGCGACGGCCTCAAGGTCGGCGGACACCAGGCTTCGAGCGCCTCGGTCGCCACCATCGATGACGGCGCTCTATTTCGACGTGCTGCGGCCGCAGGACCGCGTCGCGGTCAAGCCGCACGCCAGCCCGGTGTTCCACGCGCATCCAGTATCTGTTCGGCAAGCAGACGCGCGAGCGGCTGGAGCGCTTCCGCGCGTTCGGCGGCGCGCAGTCCTATCCGTCGCGCACCAAGGACGCCGACGACGTCGACTTCTCGACCGGCTCGGTCGGACTCGGCGTCGCCATGACCGCCTTCGCCAGCCTGGTGCAGGACTACGTTCAGCTGCAAGGGCTGATGCGCGAAGGCGCCGAGGCCGGCCGCATGATCGCCATCGTCGGCGACGCCGAGCTCGACGAGGGCAACATCCACGAGGCCCTGATCGAGATCCTGGAAGCACGACATCCGCAACACCTGGTGGATCATCGACTACAACCGCCAGAGCCTCGACGCCGTCATCAGCCGATCGCCTGTTCGCGGGCATCGAGAGCCAGTTCGAGGCGGTCGGCTGGCGCGTCGTCACGCTGAAGTACGGCAAGCGGCTGGAGGCTGCCTTCCGGCGCCCGACGGCGCCGCGCTGCGCGCAGTGGATCGACGATTGCCCCAACTCGCTCTATTCCGCGCTCGTCTTCAAGGGCGGTCGCGGCTGGCGCGAGCATCTGCTGCGCGATCTCGGCCAGCTCCCCGGCATCCGCAAGCTGCTCGACGAGCATGACGATGACGCGCTCGCGCGCGCTCATGACCAACCTGGCCGGCCACGACATGGAGTCGCTGCTCGAAGCCTTCCACGCCGTCACCGACGACCAGCGCATCTGCTTCGTCGTCTACACGATCAAGGGCTTCGGCCTGCCCTTCGCCGGCCACAAGGACAATCACGCCGGCCTGATGAACCCGGACCAGATGGCGGAGTTCAAGCGCCGCAACCGCATCGCCGACGGCGCCGAGTGGGAGCGCTTCGCCGGACTCGACCTGCCGGCCGCGGAGCTGGAGCAATTCCTCGGGCAGGTGCCATTCGCATCGCGCCGCATCCCGGCGCTTCGTCGCGCCGCGCGTGCCGGTGCCGCCGAAGCTGCCGCTCTCGACCACGGCGAAGATGTCGACCCAGGAGGGCTTCGGCCGCATCCTCGCCGATCTCGCCCGCGAGGCGGCGCGCTCGCCGACCGCATCGTCACGACCTCGCCCGACGTCGCCGTCTCCACCAACCTCGGCGGCTGGGTGCAACCGCCGCGGCGTCTTCAACCGCCACCGGCGCGAGGACGTGTTCAGCGAGCAGAAGGTCGTCTCGGCCCAGCGCTGGATGATGTCGCCGCAGGGCCAGCACATCGAGCTCGGCATCGCCGAGAACAACCTGTTCATCCTGCTGGCCGCGCTCGGGCTGTCGCATTCGCTGTTCGGCGTCGCGCCTGCTGCCGATCGGCACGCTCTACGACCCGTTCATCATGCGCGGCCTCGATGCGCTCAACTACGCCTGCTATCAGGACGCGCGCTTCCTGCTGGTGGCGACCCCGTCGGGCATCACGCTGGCGCCGGAGGGCGGCGCCCATCAGTCCGTCGGCACGCCGCTCATCGGCCTGGCGCAGGACGGCCTCGCCGCCTTCGAGCCCGCGTTCGTCGACGGACTCGCGACCATCATGGACTGGTCGTTCGACTACCTGCAGCGCGACGGCAGCGCCCGGTCGACGACAGCCAATGGTTCCACGACGTGAAGGGCGGCTCGGTCTATCTGCGCCTGTCCACGCGCAGCGCTCGACGCAGCCGGAGCCGCAGCATCGACGACGCGACGCGCGACGCCATCATCGCCGGCGGCTACTGGCTGCAGCCGCCCGCGCCCGGCGCGCCGCCTCGCCGTGCGTCTACACCGGCGCGATCGCCCCCGAGGCGATCGAGGCGCACCGCCAGATCCTCGACGAAGATCCCGGCGCCGGCCTGCTCGCCGTGACCTCGGCCGACCGCCTGAACGCCGGCTGGCACGCGGCCGAGCGCGCCCGCCAGACCGGCCATCGCGACTCGGTCGCCCATGTGGAGAAGCTCGCTGGCGCCGCTGGCGCCCGATGCCGGCTCGTGCACGCTCATCGACGGCCACCCGGCCACGCCTGTCCTGGCTCGGCGGCGTGCGCGGCCACCGCGTGCGCGCTCGGCGTCGAGCATTTCGGCCAGTCCGGCGACCTGCCGGACCTCTACCGCCACTACCGTCTCGACGTCGACGCCATCCTCGACGCCTGCGCGGCGGCGTGCATCCGAGCGCACACGGGTCGGCCGAATAGGTCGCAAGGCTCGCGATCTCTCCGCATCGTCAGCCGTTCGAGCCAGTGCGCGGGAATTCCGGACTCGCCGTAGTGGGCGCCAGCGATCTGGCCGCAGACCGCGGCGGTCGTGTCGGCATCGTCGCCGAGGTTGGCCGCCCGCAGGATGGCTGCCGCGAAGGATCGGTGGTCAGGAGCACCAGAGCGCCGCTTCCAGGCAGTGCACGACATAGCCGCTGCCGGAAACGTCGTCGACCGCCTTGCCGCGATAGTCGCCTGCGCGCGATCGCCTGCAGCGCGGTCGACTCGATGCTCGTCTCGTCGTGTGAAAACAGGATGTCCGCCTTCGCCGCGCCGTCGATGCGCGCGCCAGTATCTCCCCGAACAGGCGGCAGGCATCGATGCATTCCTGCGCGCCGTGCGTCGTGCGCGAGCTCTCGCCGCTAGTAGTGCCGGATGCGCGCGCGATCGCGGATGATAGAACATCGGCACCGGCGCCAGCCATAGAGCGAGCCGTTGCCGGCCGTGCGCGGATCGGTCGAACCGCTGAAGGGATCGCCGTGTCGCTCGGTAGCGGCTCAGGGCCGCGCTCACGGTGTTTCCGATATCGAAGCAGGTGCCGTTGCTGCTGAGATAGCCGGAACTCAGACCAGTTGCAATAGCGGTTCATCTGATCGACGGGATCGATAGCCGCGCCGCTCGATCAGGCTGGTCGCCAGGCGAGAGGGCCATGGAGGTGTCGTCGGTCCACTGGCCCGGCTCTAGCCTCGAACGGTCCGCCGCCGGTCACATCCGTGAGCGGCAGGAAGCTGCCGCGCGGCCCGAGACTCGACGGTGGTTCCGACGGCGTCTGCCAACGGCGAGCCCGAGCAGGCAGCCGCGGTAGCGATCGCCTTCGTGCACGCCGGCACCTCGCTCGACGTGCGGGATGCCCCCAAGCCACCACCGCGGCTCACGGCGCGACACCGCTGGCAACGGCCGGGAATCTGTCGGATGATCCGCCGCATCGACAGGCGTACAAGGGCAGGAGCCTGAAGGTGGGGACTACGGCGCAAAATCGACGTCATGCCGAGCGGCGCGTCGATCGGCGCCCGATGGCGCGAGATCACCGCGACTGCTGCAGCGCTACCCCGACCCTGGAAGATCGCCCTGCATTTCAGCAATCCGCTGGAGCTGCTGATCGCGGTCATCCTGTCGGCGCAGTGCACGGATGCCCGCGTCAACGCGGTGACGAAGACGCTGTTCAAGAAGTATCGGCGGGCGGCCGACTATGCCAACGCCGATCCCGCGACCTTCGAGCAGGAAATCCGCTCGACCGGCTTCTATCGCAACAAGGCGAAGACGGTCATGCGCCTGCGGCCGCAAGCTCGTGGAGGATTCGGCGGCGAGGTGCCGCGCACGGTCGACGAGCTGGTCGACGCTGCCGGGCGTCGGGCGCAAGACGGCCAACATGGTCCGCGGCAACGCCTTTCGGCCAGCAGGCCATCCCCGTCGATACTCACGTGCTGCGCGTCGCCAACCGCCTGGCGCTGGCGCAAACGGACGATCCGGACGAGGTCGAGGCGGCGCTGGCCGCTGCGGTGCCGCCGACAAGCACACGGCCTTCGCGAACGCCATGATCCTGCACGGGCGCGAGACCTGCACGGCGCGGAGCCCGCGCTGTCCCGATTGCGCGCTGCTGAAGCTGTGCCCTGGCCGGACAAGACGGCGGCTTGACGGCATCGGGCTGGGAAAGGGCGAGGGGAGATCGATGGACATCGGCAAGCTGCGGCCGGCAATACGAGGGCATCCGCCGATCTCGCCGCCGGCGACAAGGAGGCGGCAATTGCACTCTTGAGCGAGCATGGGCATCGCCGCACGGCGGTCGGGCAGGCCATCGAGCAGATGGCATCAGAATCAGCCGGCGGCGGTCTCCGCAGACCGTCGAGCTCAACGCCGGAGGAGGTCGGCCGCCAGATCAGGCAGATTCTGCAGGCCGTCCCCGGCGGCGCCGTGGCTGGCGTGATCCTGAGATTCGCCGGCCTCGACCTCTCGAAGATCGCCGGCGCGGTCACGATCGAGGCGAGGGCAGCAGCAAGACGGTCCATATGACGCTGTCCGACCATGCGCCTGCCAGGCGGCAGCCAAACGGGAGGCGGCGGAGCTGGTCGATGCGCCGGCCGGCCAGCCGGCATCGCGCGCCGGACGAGAGCCCTCGGCATGTCAGCGTGCTCGACCGCCCGCACGACCGCACGGTGAGCGGACGCGCGGCCTCGGCATCGTCGGTATCGCCGTTCTGCTGCAGCTGCTGGCCGCGCCGCGGCGGTCGCGGCGTCATCCTGCTGCGGCAGGGCTGAGCCGTGGATACGCCCTCCCTGCAGAAGCTGCTCGACGACATCAAGGCGGAGATCGCAGCCGGCAACGTGATCGCGGCCATCAAGCTGTATCGCGAGCGCCACCGGCGTCGATTGGCGGAAGCCAAGCAGGCCGTCGAGCTGGATCGCCGGCCGTGCCGCCGTCCGGCGCTGCGCCGCCGTCGTCCGCCGACGCGATGCAGGAGGTGTCAGCGCTGATCGCCGCGGGTCGGAAGATCGAAGCGATCAAGGTCTACCGCAATGCGGCCGGCGTCGATCTGAAGGGATGCCAGGACGCCGTCGACGCGCTCGAGGGCCGTAATCCGTGGTAACGCGCGCGGCGGCCATGCGGCGCGTGGCTCGTCGTTTCCGGCACTCGTGGTCGTGGCAGCCCTGCGGCGTTCGCATTCCTGCTGACCCGCGGCTAGCTCTGCAGTGCCGCTCTCCTGACGTCCGGCCCGGATCTTGATGAAGAGATCGGGCATGAGGGGCATGAGCCCCTTGGGTCGATGCTGCCGGTCGCGATCAGGTCGGTCTCCGCGCCGCCGACGCAGGCGCGTGCCTCGGAGGATGCGAGAGCTGCTTGGCATCGCACCCGGCGCGGAACGTCTTCGTGGACGAGGGCTCCCGCCGGCCGGTCGAGGCTGCCGATCTGGATGTTGTCGCGACCGATCACCTTGCCGTCGCGCACGCGGGCGCACTTCACGCGCAGCCGCGCGTCGAGTATCGCCGGCAGCAGCCAGGGTGTAGTTGCATCTCCAGGGGATCGCTTGTTGCCGGGCCCGTAGGCGTAGCAGTCGTCGTTGACCGGCTTGCTGCCGAAGGTCGTCGGCCCACAATCCTCGAAGTCGAGGGATCGCGGCGTCGGCAGGCCGCTCCCGAAGAACGTGACCTGCACCGCGACTCGAGCTGCGCGGCGAAAGCGAATACCACGCGCACACGATGGCCGATCACTGGCGTAGCATCGCGACCATCCGGACCATGGTCTGCTCCCGACCTGTAATGGCTCCCGGCACTTTGGCACGGCTGGTTAAGGATGCGGAAACGCCGGCCACGGCCGCCGAAAGACGAGAGAGGCGCAGAGCCGATGATGCTCACGCCGACCGAACAGGAGCGCCTGACGATCTTCACCGCCGCCGAGCTGGCGCGCAAACACCGCAGCCTCGGCATCAGGCTCAGCCATCCCGAGGCGGTGGCCTACATCTGCGACGAGCTGCTCTATGGCGCCCGCCTCGGCCGGTCGCTGGCTGCGCTGAGGGCCGGGGATCACGCTGCTGACCACCGACGACGTCATGGCCGGCGTCGCCGAGATGCTGGAGGTGCTGAACGTCGAAGCCATGTTCCCCGATGGCGCCAAGATGATCACCGTGCATCAGCCGATCCGGCCGGGCACGCAGGCGTCGATGCCGGCGCGCCGCGGACCGGCGAGATCATCGCCGCCGACGGCACGCTCGAGACTCAACACGCCGGCCGCCGGCGCGTCACGCTGCGGGTGAACACCGGCGACCGGCCGGTGCAGGTCGGCAGCCACTATCATTTCTTCGAGGCCAACGCGGCCCTCGAGTTCGATCGCGCCGCCGCCTTCGGCATGCGGCTCGACGTGCCCGCAGGCGCTTCCGCCCGCTTCGAGCCCGGGCGACGCCAAGAAGGTGACGCTGGTCGAGCTCGGCGGCGACGGCGTGGTCACGCGGCCTCAACAACCTCACCAACGGGCTCGTGAAGTCCGACGCCGTGAAGGCGGCGGCGCTCGCCCGCGCCCGCACCCGCGGCTTCAAGGGCGCGTGATCGAGGGAGGCAATCGATGGTCACGATGACGCGCAAGGACTACGCCGCCATGTACGGCCCGACGACCGGCGATCTCGTGCGCCTCGGCGACACCTCGCTGCTGGTCGAGGTCGAGCACGACCACGCCGTCTATGGCGAAGAATGCGTGATCGGTGGCGGCAAGACGCTGCGCGACGGCGGTGGGCATCGACGCCGGCCACCGCCTCGCCGACGGCGCCATCGACATGGTCGTCGTCAACGCCCTGCGTCATCGATGCGGTCGCCGGCATCGTGAAGGGCGACATCGGCATCAAGGGCGGCAAGATCGCCGCCATCGGCAAGGCCGGCAATCCGCACATCAGTGGCCGGCGTCGATCCGCGGCTGATCGTCGGGCCGAACACGCAGATCCTGCAGGCCGAGGGTCTGATCGCCACCGTCGGCGGCTTCGACGTGCACGTGCATTTCGTCGGCACCGACCAGTGCGCCCATGCGCTCGAGCGGCATCACGACCATGCTCGGCGGCGCGCTCGGCCCCACCTTCAACGTCGATTGCGGCGGCCCTGGACCACCGGATCAGATGCTGCGCGCGGCCGAAGGCTTCGCCATGAATTTCGGCTTCTTCGCCCGCGCGGCAGTTCGCACAAGCCGGAAACCGATCGTCGAGCAGCTCGGCCGGCGGCGTCATCGGCGTGAAGATCCACGAGGATTGCGGCGCCATGCCCGCCACCATCGACGCCTGCCTGAAGGTCGCCGACGAGTACGACTTCCAGGTCCAGCTCACGCCGACACCATCAACGAGAGCCGGCTTGCCTACGAGAGCACGATGCCGGCGATCGGCGGCCGCACCATCCACATGTATCACACCGAGGGTGCGGGCGGTGGCCACGCCGCCGGACATCATCCGCTGCAACGGCGAGTCCAACTGCCTGCCCTCGTCGACCAATCCGACCAATCCCTACACGCGTCGAACACGCTCGACGAGCATCTCGACATGGCGATGATGCGCGCACAACCTCGCCGCGGCATTGCCGAGGACGTCGCCTTCGCCGAGAGCCGCGTCCGCCGCAGACCGTGGCGGCCGAGGACGTGCTGCACGATCTCGGCGCCGATCTCCATGATGGGTTCCGACAGTCAGGGCATGGGCCGCATGCAACGAGGTGATCTGCGCGCACCTGGCAGCTCGCCAGCAAGATGCGGACCAGCGCGGTCGTCTGCCCGGCGAGAAAGACGAAGCGCGCCGACAACGAGCGGGTGAAGCGCTACATCGCCAAATACACCATCAACAGCAATGCATGTGTGGCA
>ERZ1370068.2223-contig-1380_pt1 | contig 27425 bp, 44 predicted proteins | sample MGYA00561227_ERZ1370068 | MGnify/ENA primary metagenome ERZ1370068 (study PRJEB38410, sample SAMEA6850437) | metagenome | study: Metagenomic assessment of the ecological functions of the soil: analysis of the soil microbiota associated with the...
GGTAGCTACTTCTGTTCCAGTTGCCGCTGTTGATGGCGCGCATCGTCGCGGACTCGTGCCCAGGCGCTGCTGCTACGTCCTCGGCCCGACGGGTGGGCGACACCGTTGTTATGGCGTGGCGTAGCTGTCTTTATATTTTTCTTAATATATGAATGCCTCTGCGCCTGCGGCGCATCTGGAGTTGACACGCGAGCGCATTCGTCCCCGCTCGCCTGCGAACGCTGAGTCATTGCCGGGATCGCGGCGCGATTTGGCGTCGCGCGTCTTGTGACAAGCGGGGTTGAAAACCAGCGGCCTCCTTGCCCACGCGATAGCCGCCGCTATCCCGATCGGAGAATGCGCGTGTTCAACCTCATGATGGCTCCCGCTCGTCCCGTTTATGTATCATCGCGGCGGCGTGCGCTGCAGCCAAAGCGACGGAGACTGCCCGTTGATTCAGCCCGTCGGTGACTCGTGGACTGGACGCGCCACCGGCATTTACGAAGGGCGAGCAGAACAACTCGATTCGATCGCGCCGTTACCAGCAAGGAACGCATATGTTACGAGAAGTCATTCCCACCAGCGTCGATGTATAAGGATCGTCTCACTATGGCTGGCAGGACGCGAGCAGAAGGTACGGCAAGCAGCCCCAGCGCTTCGGTCTTCGCCTGTTTCATGGCGGAAGATGCTGGCACCTGTGTCACTATCGATATCAACGCCGACCTGCACACCCCACCAAGTCAACATGGCGTCAACGAAAGGATAGGGGTCCTCCGCCCTTCGATACTCAGTCCATCAGGATGATATCCTCCACTCGCGCGCTTAGACCCAGCAAAATTCTTGGTGCGACCCCGAAGCTCGATCCGGCCTGATCCTCAGCGCGCTCATCACCACAGTTTCACCGCCGCGGCGCTCACCCTTGGCCTCCAAGGTCGGACCCGATTCAGCGTCGTCATCCGCGGCGGTGATCTCGATGGCCGATCCTGAGCACCATCGTCAAAGATTCCTCAATCTCGAGAACAGCTACATCGTCCAGACCATCGCGATAGCGTGTGGGACGCTCTCGGCGATCATCTTTATTACCGGGCTTGGTCGTGGGCTGACGGACCGGATTTGTTCTGGCGGTCTTCGCTGATCTCTGTCTCAGCGAAGGCGTGCTCGGCGGCTGTTGTTCACCATCCACTTTCGACGCGCGCTGGTGACGACCTCCAGACCTTGCCCGTCAAGGCGTTGCGACCGCGGCGAAATCGTGCGGTCGGTTCTGGGGCACGCGTATGAACGAGAACAGCTGCTTGAGGCGAGGAAGGGCTCCACCTGCCGTGATTCTCGTGGATCGTCGCTGGCGCGGCTCGCGATTCTCACGACGCGCATCGCTACCACTGACCGCTGGTTGTCTGATCGCACCATGGCGTCAAGCAAAGATTTTAGCGTAACCGTCGGTCGTCGCGCGCCGCTCGGGTGCGGAGCCATCATCAGGACTGTCGGTCAGCATGGCGATGCTCTGGGTCTTTTGCATCGCGTGGTCGTTGCGGTTCCCAATTTCGACGTCGATGCAGGCCTGGCCGCGGCGTCACTCACTGCGGCGCACCGCCACGATCTGGCACGGAGGTGCGGTTCTGTTGCTGGGGCGATTGAAGTATCGCTGGCGATTGCCTTTCGCGACCTTCGCCGAAGCAGGTTCTTTGGCGGCCTGCTGTTGTAGCGGTATACCACCGCGTCGAAGGGCCTCATACAAATGACGATCTCGATATCGCGTCCACCAAGTGAGTCCGCATGGGGATGTTGGTCGCCCGCGCGGCAGCCGCCTTCGCGCCGCCAGAATCATACTGGCGCCGAGCGCATTTGAAGCTTTGACGCTAATCGCCATTGCCACCGTTCAGTGCTCAACCACCGTTTCTCATTGTGGCGTAATAAAGCTATAAGACTCGCTGGCGCATCGAACGGCCGATTCCGGCGTCAGCGTTCATGCGATCGTGATGTGCGTGCAGTTCTAATATCGTGTGTCACACCCAGCACCTCGAGGGCAGCTGCCGCTCGTCGCGTCGCACTGTTCATCGTGCTCGACGTTAGGTAGCGACCACGTCGAATGACGCTTGCACCTGAGATCCCAGAAACGGGGCCGAAATCGTCGACGCTCGCCAATGCGCGCCAGAAAGCGATTACGTTAGTCGTCGTGGGCCGGCGGCGCGATTCACTCCACGGGTGCTCAACTGGCCCGGCAAAGGCGTATGGTTCGTAAACCGGCGGCGTCGTGTCACTGATCCGCGCCTGGCGCAAGGCGCGGCGCTCATTTCGCGCTCTTTGCAAACGATCGGCGGAAATCTCGTGAGGCTATCGAGTTTGGCAGCGCTCGTTGGTGGCTCGGACTCATTTCTGCTCGACTGGCGTCGCTCAGCTCGGATGACAGCTGCGGAATTCCACAGCTCGCCGTTGGCATCTGGCGTATCTGATCTGTCGCTTCAGCCTATGTTATCGGCGCGGTGATCACTGTTTGATGGGCGAAGTGCGCAGCGCGCCAGCTCAACGCCGAAGCGATTGGGGCCTCGTTGCGTCGGAGTTGATCTCGTCGGCGAAGAAACTGGCGATCTCGGCACCGGTCTCATCGTCGCGTTCTCAGAAGGACGCGCCAGATCATTTAGTGCCAGAGGACTTTGCCCCCGCGCCGTGGCACAGGCTGCTCGGGTTCGTTGGTTTCATTATGTGTATTCAATTGGATGCACAAAATCGAACGATTACTAGATTCTTTGTTTCATTCCTCACTAAACCGCCTGCGGGAGGTCGCGACCGGGCTCGTGATCGGGGTCGGGATGGGTATCGCTCGCGGCGATAGTGCGTCAGACCACTGCGACTCGTCCAGTTCTGATCGTGGCAATCATCGGATCATCGTTCCTGGTCGGTCTCGAGGCGCGTCAGCGACCGATTCTCTGCCAGTTCCGATCTCGTCGCCTTCGGTGTGCTCACCTGCGGCAATGCCCTCGGCGGCGGTGAACAGCCTGACAGTCATTTACGTCAGTATCTGGTGCGCTCAGCTGGTGGCCGGCGTCTTTCGATCACGCTGCATCTTCAACGCGTCCACCAGATCGTCACTCAACCCGGCGGACCGGAATGATACGCTGCCGTTCTGCGCTCCAGGGTCGAGAGGACTCCGGACCGGTATTGTCTCCACGCACTATTGGACTATGATCTTCATAACATAGTGTGACCCGAAGCCGGTCACCGTCCCCACAGTCACGCCGGTCGTTCCGGTGTCGCCGACGCACATGACGCCAGTGATTCTGCTGGGTTCTCATCATTATTTTGTTCGAACCACTATCGCGCGCGTGAAAGCTGGGACGAAATAAATTGCTGGACGAACGCTCTCTTCGTGGCTCTGATCTTTCGCGACCATGACGACGTCATCACCCGGGCGCGGTTAACCGGTGGGAATTAGTTTCTTTGCCAAAAGCAGCCGACTGTCTGCAGCTCTGATCGATCAAGGTTGTCGACGGCGGAGATCGCGACGTCAGTCTTCATTCTGATGCGGCGAACTACGACAGCTTAAACCAGGTGGCATCGCGTTCGCATTCCTCCCAGACCAGAGGATCAGCGCGGTGAATCTGCGACGTCACCCCAAATAAGCGGGACGCTTAGGCGTCGCGATCTCGATCGCTTCTCGCCTGGCCGAGAGGGTTGTTGCAATTAAAGTTACGGTCGTCTGTCAGTACAGGATCGAGAAAAAAAACGGGTCCTCCGCTCACTACACTCGCATCAGGATGGCCCCCTTCTTGGAACCGGATAGTCGGTGCGCGACGACGTCCTGCCAGCCCGCCTGCTAACGCCACCCACGGGTGGCGTGGCGAGACGATTGCTCTTCCCGCGCCGACGATATCAGCCAGCCCACGAGCGGCGTGTTGTCTTGCGCCATATTGAATGCGCGCTTCCATCGATGCCGCGATCACCACCTGTTAATCAGTGCCTGGTAGCGATTTCCTTGAGCGTCGGCGCGTCGCATCGGCCATCCGATTTTCCGTGTATGACAAACCTCGCGCGGGCAACCTTCTCGAAGAGCGCGCCGCGTCTCGATTGACGAAGTCCTTTGTAGCCCGCGCGTTCTCGGGGCGCTGCGAAGACTCGACCGAGCCGGGTTTGACTGCCTTGTCGTTTCTGGGCATGGCGATAGCGCTGTGGCGGAGAGCGCGCAGCAGCACCGAGCGCGCGGCGGATGTCGCGAGAAACATGTTCGTCGTCGTGATTGGGGCCTATCAGGATATATGGGCGAAACGGCGCCCAGGGCGCCGTTCCTCACTCATCGCTGCATCGACCTCAGGGCATCTTTGTTCCTTCGAGCGTGCGGGCGCAGCTGCGATCAGCGGCGACACCCGCGTAGTGGGCGATGGTGGATTTCCAGCCATCTTTCCGCCCCACCAAGCTCGAGTGCGCCTTCAGTTGCTCACTTTCACGTTGATCTTGCGCCGCTGGCTCGGAGATGTCGCCGGATGCTCGATCAGCGCAGGCTGTCGCCAGACACCGTGACGTCACAGCGGCACTTTGACGCCCGTACATGAACGTCATCAGCCAGCCGGTCGCGTCTGCCGTTGCGGTAACACACGTAGTTGGTCGGCGTTGTCGATCCGTTCCGACTCGGGGACCGCGCGAGAGACCTGCTACACCGCTTCCGGCGGCAGCCACTGGTGGCAGGCAGCGAATGGGGCGGAGCGGCGGTGGCGCGGGCGCTGGTGCGGGGAGCTGCCGCGGCGCGCGGCTGGCTGCGGCGGCACTGTCCGCTGCGGCTGGTCGCTCGCCGCTGCAGCCGGCGAGGAGCAGGGTTGTGGAGCTGCAGGCGATGCGCAATACGAAACGTTGTCGTCATCGGGCCTCCATAGCGGGGTGCGGGCGACGTGGCGACCACGTTTTAGGCGCGCGACAAGCACGCGGTATGGCGTCAAGACGCGTGCGCCGACCACCGCTAAGCCGCCGGTGGCCGTCCATGCCGTCACGATCGTGTCAACCGGCTGGATCTATGTAGTCACGGTAGCGAACGATTCGACACACGCCAGCGCTGACGCTGCTTGTCTCGCCGCTACGATCGCCTCGGCAGCAGCCCCGCCGGGCGCTGACGTCGGTATCCCGTCGGTATGCGACGCGGCCGCGTCGTATCTCGATGGACGCGAGCCGCTGGTGGCTCACGTGAGCCGACTGCCACGCGCGACCACACACACGTCGTGCGTCTCGTGCCACACGGCGCTACCATACGCTGGCCCGTCCTGCCTTGCGAGCGGTGCTGGCCGAGCACGCGCCGCCGAGACCCGAGCGTCGACTGGTCGAGAACGTCGTCAAACGCGTCCAGCTATGGCGGCGTCGATCCATTCTATCCAGATCAAACGCGGACTCCCGAAGACCAGCGAGTCGCGCGGGACGAGGCCAGTCCTGAACACGGTCATCCTCGCCGGTCGCGATGCGCTGAGTGCTGCGCTCGACGCGCGACGAGGCCTTCGACAATCTGTGGGCGCTCCAGTTTCGAAACGGCGAGCTGAAAGGCGCGTGGGCATGGCTCAACTGCAACGAACCGTGGGAGGGCAACGGATCGGCATACTTCGGCGCGGCGCTCGCGGCGATCGCCGTCGGAACCGCGCCCGGTGAGTACGCTGCGAGTCAGGACATACAAGACCGTCTGACGCTGTTCGCGGCTATCTCCAGCGCGGCGCTGATACGGCGAGCCTGTTCAATCGGATGATGGTGCTGCGGGCGTCCGGTGGAATTCAGAATATTCTCACGAGGAACAGCGCCAGTCGATCATCGACGCCGCGTTCGCCAAGCAGCAGGGCGACGACGAGGTGGAGCACGTCCGCTCTCGGACCGTGGACGCGGGCCGACGGCACGCCGCTCGCGCCGCGAGCGGCGACGGCTTGCCGCCGGGCTCGCCGCCCTCGCGCTGCAGCGCGCCGGAGTTGGCCAGGACCTGCGTATCACAGCGCGGCCTCGACTGGCTCGCCCAGCATCAAGACGCGACCACCGGCGCGTGGTTCGCGGCATCGGTGAACAAGAAGCGCGATCCTGCCACGGACGTCGGCAAATTCATGATCGATGCGGCGACGGCGTTCGCCGTGTTGGCTGACTCGCACACCTTGAACCTCTCAGCACGTCGGCGATACTCGTCCATCAACTCCGGACAGCGCTGCGCTCCCGGGGCAGAGTTGCCTCGATACGGCAGTCGACGAGCGGGACGGTCGACGCGTCCCGCTCACGATGTGCATGTCTGCCGCGCTCTCGTCGATGTGCAGCAGACCGGTGACGACTTCTCCGAGCTGCCTGATGCTCGCGCACGTAGGCGTACGCGGCGTCGCGATCTCGTCGGATCGTAGTCCGACGCCACGCGTCGAAGCGCACGACGCTTCCGTCGTGCATCGTCACGCTCACGACCGCCGTATCGGTCGTCTCGGCGGTGATCTCGCGGCGCAACGGGACGAAGTCGACCGGCGCGACGTCGTTGTAGTGGTCGCGCGTGTAGCGATAGCTCTTCGTCGACGCATCGTGGTCGTTGAAGCTCACGCACGGCGAGATGACGTCGACGAGCGCGAAGCCGTTGTGCCGCACCGCCGCCTTGAGGATCGGCACGAGCTGCGCCTTGTCGCCTGAGAAGCTGCGCGCGACGAACGTCGCGCCCAGGCTCAGCGCGAGCAGCACCGGATCGATCGGCGGCTGTACGTTGGCTTCGCCCCGCTTCGACTTCGAGCCGACGTCGGCCGACGCCGAGAACTGGCCCTTCGTCAGGCCGTAGACGCCGTTGTTCTCGAGCACGTACAGCATGTTCACGTTGCGGCGAATCGCGTGGCAGAGCTGGCCGAGTCCGATCGACAGCGAGTCGCCGTCGCCGGAGATGCCGATGTAGATGAGATCTCGTGTTCGCGGCGTTCGCGCCCGTCGCGAGCGCCGGCATGCGTCCGTGCACGCCGTTGAAGCCGTGCGACTGGCGCAGAAAGTACGCGGTCGTCTTCGACGAGCAGCCGATGCCGCTCATCTTCGCGACGCGATGCGGCGGCAGATCGAGCTCCCAGAACGCCTGCACGAGCGCCGCGGTGACCGAGTCGTGTCCGCAGCCGGCGCACAGCGTCGACATCGCGCCCTCGTACTCGCGCCTCGTGAAGCCGAGCGCGTTCTTGGCGAGCGAGGGATGGCGGACAGGGGGTTTAGTGATCGAAGTCATATGCTTGTCATCCTGATGCGAGCGGTAGCAACGGAGCACCTGCTACGCCGGCGTCACGCAGCATCGTTCGGCAGGACGTGACGAACGGCAGGATCCCTCCGCTCTCGTGCGCTCCGCGCTGCAGGATGACCGACCATTCACCACCGCGATCCGCCGTCAGCGGCAGTACCGCCGTAGTCGAGAATCGATGTCATGCTGTCTCGCGCCAGCCGGTCTCGATGGCGAGGAGCGTGCGCAACTGCCCGTCGCGATTCTGCTCGACGACGAAGCATGCGCTCGTGCGCCTCGATGAACGCGCGCACGCTTCGCCGGCGAACGGAAATGCGCGAATGCGCATGTAGTCGACCGTCGTGCCCGTCGGCTGCGCAGCCGGTCCACCGGCCTCGAGCACTGCGGCGTGGCATCCGCCCAGCGAGATGATGCCGATCGCGCGCCGTGTGCCGTTCGCGCTCTCTAGATGCAGCTCTGGCGCCGGCACCGCCGTCGCCGCTGTGTGGCGAGTTTCCGCGTCAGGCGGTCGACGACTTCGTGATACTCGTCGGAGTCCTCGGTGTACGCAGCGTGCTTGTCGTGACCGGAGCCGCGCGTGAAGTAGCCGCCGCGCCGGATGCACGCCGGGCAGCGTGCGCGCCGCGATGCCGTCGCCGTCGGCGTCGAAGTAGCGCGAGAGCGCTCGGATACGTCTCGAGCTCCTCGGCGCCCGAGCACCTTGCCGCGATCCGGACGATAGGCGTCGTCCCAGTTGAATCGCTGGCACATCCAGTCGTTCATGCCGATGTCGAGGTCCGACACGACGAACACGGGCGTCTGGAAACGCTCGGCGAGATCGAACGCCTCGACGGCGAGATAGAAGCACTCCTCCGGGATTCGCGGGGAAGAGCGCGATGTGCTTCGTGTCGCCGTGCGAGAGATACGCGATCGACAGCAGATCGCCCCTGCTGCGTGCGCGTCGGCATGCCCGTGGACGGGCCGGTGCGCTGAATGTCGAAGAAGACGCCGGGGATCTCGGTGTAGTACGCCAGGCCGATGAACTCGCTCATCAGGCGAGATCCCGGGGCCGGCCGTCGACGTGAACGCGCGCGCGCCGCCCAGCCGGCGCCGATCACCATGCCGGCGGCCGCCAGCTCGTCCTCCGCCTGGATCAGGCAGTACGTTGCGTTGCTTGGTCTCGGGATCGACGCGAAAGCGCTCGCTATACTCCTTGAACGCCTCCATCAGCGACGTCGACGGCGTGATCGGATACCACGCGCCGACCGTCGCGCCGGCGTACACGGCGCCGAGCGCGGCGCGCCGAGTTGCCGTCGAGGAGACGCTGTCCGTTCGTCTCGTTCATCCGCGCGAGGTGGAACGGCAGGGGACAGTCGTAGTGCGTCCTTGCGCGTAGTCGTAGCCGAGCCGGATGGCGCGGAAGTTCGCGTCGAGCAGCGCGTTTCTTCTTCGAGAACTTCTCGCGCAGCATCTCGCCGACTGACGTCCATGTCGATCTCGAGCAGCGCGGCGAAGCGCGCCGACGTAGGCGATGTTGCGCAGCAGCGTCCGCTCGCGGTCGCCCTCGAAGGACTCGACGCACAGTCTTGCCGAACGGAATGCCGAGGATCGTGATGCCCTCGCGAACCAGCGTGTCGTCGAGCGGCCACGACGAATCGTACGAGCAAGTATCCGCCCGGTCGGACGCGCCGCGACGTCTTTCGCGTACGTGGCCGGTGTTGAGCGCGACGACGAGGTCGACGTCTGCCGGCCGCGCCGTGTAGCCGTCCTTGCTGACCCGAATCTCGTACCAGGTCGGCAGGCCCTGAATGTTCGACGGAAAGACGTTCTTGCCGGTGACTGGAATGCCCATGCGGAAGATCGCCTGCATGAGCAAGCGTGTTCGCGCTCGCCGAGCCGGTGCCGTTGACCGTGCCGATCTTGAAGGCAAATCGTTGACGCGGGACGCACGAGACGTGGGAAGCGTTGCGTCGAGACATGTCGCACCGCTGCCGGCTGTGCGCATCGCGCAGCTGCGCACGCTTCCCGCTTCACGCGCAGCCGCTTCCCGCTGCATACGAGGACTCAACGCGAACCGCGCTCATGTCCCACGCCGCCGGTCGGACATCGCTCGGCGCACAGGCCGCAGTGGAGACAGACGTCTTCGTCTTTCACCATGATCCGCTTGGTCTGCGGCAGCGCGCGCCGACGACGTAGATCGCCTGCGTCGGGTTCGTGCGCCGGCGCCGAGAGATGGGCGCGAAGGTCGGAGTCGTCGGCGGTGTCGGGCGCGATCGTCAGAGCAGTTCACCGGGCAGACGTCGATGCACGCGTCGCACTCGATGCAGAGGTCGGCCGTGAAGTGCGTTTCGATGTCGCAGTTCAGACAGCGTTCGACTTCTCTCGCCGTTTCCTCGGCGGTGAAGCCGAGCTCGACCTCGACGTTGAGACCCTGCGAACCGCTTCGTCAGCTCGGCGTGCTGCATCTTCGTGCGCGGCAGCGAGCTGTAGTCGTTGCTGTAGCTCCACGCGTGCATGCCGACCTTGGAGCTGACGAGATTCATGCCGTACGCCGGACGCTCGGTGAGCGCGACGCCTCTGGCAATGGTTGTGAATCGAGATCGCCGCCTGATGACCGTGCTCGACCGCCCAGATGATGTTCTCCGGCCCCCACGCCGCGTCGCCGCCGAAGAAGACGCCCGGACGCGTGCGACTGCATGGTTGTCTTGTCGACGACCGGCATCCTCGTTGCGTCGAACTCGATGCCGATGTCGCGCTCGATCCACGGGAACGCGTTCTCCTGCCCGATGGCGAGAATGACGTCGTCGCACGGGATGACGACGGTGTCGATCACTTCGCTCTTCTGTTTCCCGTCCTCCTCGAACCAGCGCAGCCGCTCGAGCTCGAGCCCGACGAGCCTGTCCGTTCTCGAGCACGAAGCGCTTCGGCGCGTGGTTCTCGACGATCTCGACGCCTTCCTCTTCGGCGTCCTCGAGCTCCCACGGCGACGCCTTGAAGTACGTGCGCGACCGGCGGGCGATGACCTTGACGTCCGTGCCGCCGAGGCGGCGCGACGTGCGGCAGCAGTCCATCGCGCGTGTTGCCGACGCCGATGATCAGCACGCGTTCGCCGATGCGCTCGATGTGGCCGAAGTGCGCCGACGCGAGCCACTCGATGCCGATGTGAATGTTGGCGGTCGCTTCCGCGCGGCCGGGGATGTCGAGATTCTTTCCCGTTGGCGCACCGCTGCCGACGAACACGGCGTCGCATCGCCTCGGCCGAGCAGCGCGCGCATGCTCGTGACCGGCGAGTTGTAGCGAATGTCGACGCCCATGTCGAGGATGATAGCCGACCTCATCGTCGAGCACCGACGCCGGCAGCCGGAACGACGGAATGTTGATGCGCATCAGTCCGCCCGGCTCCGCCAGCTTCTCGAAGATCGACGACCTCGTAGCCCGAGCGGCATGAGGTCGTTAGCGACGGTGAGCGAGGATGGCCCGCACCCGATCAGCGCGACCCGCTTGCCATTTTTCTGATGAGGAGCTTTGGGGAGGAACTCCGTGATGTCGTCGCGATTGTCGGCGGCGACGCGCTTGAGACGACAAATGGCGACGGGCTTTCCGTCGACGCGACCGCGGCGGCACGCCGGCTCGCAGGGACGATCGCACGTGCGGCCGAGGATGCCTGGAAAGACGTTCGATTCGCGGTTGAGCAGGTACGATTCGGTGAACCGTCCCTGAGCGATGAGGCGGATGTACTCAGGCACGTTCGTGTGGGCCGGGCAGGCCCACTGGCAATCCACCACTTTATGGTAGTATTGCGGATTCGAGACGTCGGTGGCGCGCGCGCGATCGTGGTGGCGGAAGCTGACATTGAGGTTCCCTGCGGGCCGGTGTCGTTGGGCTCTATGATCAGCCCCGGGCCAAGTCGCGGCGAAGCCCCCGACTGGCGGATTTTTTGCAGCCAGTGCAAGATCTCAGTGTCGGAAGCCAACACTCGTCATGGCGATGACCCTTGGAGGTGCCGTGCATCAGATGCTGCATGTGGGTGCGCTGACTGTCATCGAGACGTTTGCCGACCGAACGCCCTACGGCGCCGTGCTCGGAGACGACGGAGGAGGTCGCATACTTCTACGGACTCGACACTCGCCGCGGCGATCACGCGGTCGTCGATTCGCTGTACCTCTACTGCGTGTCCGACCTCGAAGCAGCATCCGCGCGACGATCTCAAGATCGACGTTCCGTGCGATGTGGAGATCGTGTGGTCCGGAGGACCAGGAGCGCGTGGCGCTGCTGCTATGAACGGCCGCGCGGAAGCCGGTGTCCGATTTCGCCGCCAAGCGCGCGTTTTGTCGCAGTAACTTCCCGCCCGCGTCGGGCTGGAGTCCCGAAGGACACGCGTGGGACGATCACGCGGCGGACTTCGCTCGAGCAGCCGCGCCGAGCGGTAAAGTCGCGCTCCGTCGGCACGTTGTTGGCACCTGCGTTGGGTGACTCGCGCGCGCGACCACACTCCATCGGAAGTTCCTGTGACGGCATCGAAGGCCCGGATTCGCCGGACCCGCACCCCAGCGACGGTGTGTTGCTCCGCGTTGCACGACGGAGAGTCTCGGCGGAACGCTACGACGCCGAGCGAGCTCATGTCGACCAGTGCGCCCACTGTCAGACCCGTTTGCGCCGCCAGCCGGTGGCAGCACCTGCGGCGCGTGTCATTCCCCTCTGGCGACGGCGGAGCGATCGCATGGCCGCGGCGGCATCATTGTGGCGGCGGCCATGACGCGCGGCCGCGGGCCCGCTGCGTCGCTGGATTGCCCAACGCATGAGCCCCCGAACGTCCCAGTCGCCGTCGTCCGGCGCTCGAACACGCCAGTCGTGAGCGCAGCGCCCGGTGCCAGGATCGGCTGTCTCGTTCGCCGCTGTGGAGTCCCGAGTTGGTGGTGCGTCTGGACTCAATGCCCGCCGCGGGAAATTGAACATTGAACGAGCAACAACCGACAAGATTTCAGCCCGGCCGACCGCCGGCGTCGGCACTGGCGGCGATACGATGGTGGTGTTGCAGCAAGGCGAACTGCGGGTGCAGAACACGGCGTGTCGTCGCGCGCCAGCTACACGCTTGTGTTGCCTGTGGACGTCGCGCATCTGCGCGTCATCGTTGCCGGGCGCGTCGTGTTTGACGGCTCGCCGCCGAGGAAGTGAAGCTGACCGGTCACTGACTGAAACCCCACTTCTCGCTCGGCCGTATCGCCCTGGGGCCACAAAACTCAGGGAGATCGCGCTTGAACGCACTTGCCCAGCGACATTCGCCTTGCCATCCGACGCGCGCGCAAGCGCCCGGGTTTACCCTCGTCGCGCTGCTCTCGCTCACGCTCGGCATCGGGGGCGAATACCGCGGTGTTCAGCCTCGTGAACGCCGTTCTGCTTCGCCGGGCTCCATTCCAGCATCGCGAGCAGATCGCCGAGATCTACCAGCACCAGAAGCGGATTTTCGTACGCGCCGTTTTCGTATCGGGACTACGTCGACTTTCGTCGCGCCACGACGGCGACGTTTTCGCAAATATCGCTCTCGATATTTCACTCTTGCGGCGCGCGACATGGGCGACCACGTCGAGTCGCTCACCGGAGAGCTGGTCAACGGAGACTACTTTCCGCTCCTCGGCCTTCGGGCGGAGGTCGGTCGCCTGCTTGGGCCGGACGACGACATTGCCGCGGGAGCACGCATCCGGTCGTCGTTCTGTCACACGACTATTGGAAGCGCGCGTACGGCGGCGATCCGAACGTCGTTGGGCAACCGGTGCGGCTCTCCAGGCCGGCAGTACACCATCGTCGGCGTGACACCAGCCGTGTACAGCGGAATGATCAGCGGACTTGCCCCGCGGTATTCGTCCCGATCAAAATGATCAACCAGCTGCAGCCCGATACGCGAGATCAGCTCGCGATACCGCGGTAATCATTCGGGTTTTCTCAAAGCGCGACTCGCGCCCGGCGCGTCGATGGCCCAGGCGCGCGCGGTTTCCGCCGCCTTCACCGCGGATATGTTGAAGCGTTATCCGTCGGACTGGCCGGCGGGAACGGCGCTGGTCGTCAAGCCGATGATCGACGTCGCCGTGAATCCGATGCTCGATTCCGTGGTGGTTCCGCCGCCGCGGCGCTGATGGTCGTCGTCGGACTCGTGCTGCTCGTCGCCTGCGCGAATCTCGCCAGCTTTTGCTCGCGCAAGCGCTGCGACCGCCGCAAGGAAGTCGCGATCCGATTGGCGATCGGAGCCGAAGCGCAGCGTGCTCGTCCGACAGTTCCTCGTCGAGTCGCTGTTAGCTGTCGCGTCCGGCGGCGTCGCCGGCGTTCTGCTGTCCGGAGCGTCGCACTGCGCGCCATACTCCGCGCCGACGCCTTCCCGTACCGCTTGCCAATCACGCTCGACGTCTCACTCGATTGGCGGTGTGCTCGCGTTCACCATTCTTGCTTCGGTCGTCGTCGCAGGCGTGCTCTTCGGTTGGTTTCCGGCGCTCCACGCGACGCGCGCCAGTGTCGTCGAGACGATCAAGAATGAGAACGCCGACGGCGGTCCGGTCCGTCGATTCACGGTTCGGAATACACTCGTCGTCGGACAGGTGTCCGTCTCGCTCGCCCTGCTGATTATTCCAGGCATTGTTGTTTCTCAGAAGTCTTCAGGCTCGCGCGACCATCAGATCCCGGGTTCGGGTCGGCGCCTGCGGGAATGCTCTGGATGACGATTCCCACGGATCGCTGCGACTCGACGAAGCGCCTCCTGCTGTTGGGCGATATCAGCGACGCAGTTGCACGCATTCCCGGCGTGATGAGCGTCGGTGCGATCGACAACATGCTCGTGAATCCGCTGAGCCAACAATCGAAGCGCATCACGGTTCCCCGGCGTTCCGCTCCCGAAGGGACAATCGGCGTTCGACATCGACTGCATGCCGCCGCGGACTCCGGATTGCTCGGTTCGATCGGCCTCAGGATCATCTCGCGGGCGCGGCATCACGGCCGCGGATGCTCCCGGCGCGCTGCGCGTCGCCCGTCGTCAACGAGAGATGGCGCGTCGCTTCTGGCCCGGGAAAGACGCCAATCGGTCAGAGCTTCCGGACGGATTCGGTCGTCTACCAGGTCGTCGGCGTGACGCGTACGACAAAGGTCCGCACGCTGGGCGAAGAGCCGCGCCCGTTCATCATCACGTCGCTCACCCAGGAGTTCTCTCCGGTCGCGATGATCGTCGCGCGAACGAACGGCGACGCGGATCGGCACGGCAACGCAAATGCTCGCGACGGTGCGGGAGATCGACCCGACTCTCATGGTGATCAAGCCAAGACGATGACGCGGCATCCGCGGCCTGCGCTCTGCCCGCTCGCCTGGGCGCCGATGGCATTCACGCTGTTCGCCGGTCTCGCGCTCGCACTCGCGGTGCTCGGCGTCTATGGCGTCGTGAGTTGTGCGGTCGCGCGTCGGACGCGCGAAGTGGGTATTCGTCTGGCCGTCGGAGCGCGGCCGCGCGCTTGTGAGATTGCTCATGCGCGAGGGCATTGGCCTCGTGTCGGCCGGGACGGTCATCGGATTGCTCCTCGGATTCGCAGCGCGCGCGTGCTCCGGACGTTGCTGTTCGGCGTCGGGGCCGGCGATCCGCTCACGTTCATCGGCGCGCCAGTCTTGCTGCGTTGGCGGTCGGCGCGCTGCGCGGCGTTGCTACCGGCGCTTCGCGCGAGCCGAGTGGATCCGGCCAACGTATTGCGGGCGGAATAAGGCCCTCGCGCCCTCGGGCGTCATCCTGAGGGGAGTCGGAGCGTAGCGAACGGCGACCGAAGGATGCACTCGCGTTTCGCAGCCGAGGCGGTAGTTGGGCCGCGCTGTACAGTTGCAACGATTTGTAAACGGGCACAAACGGAGAACGAACGGGGCAAACAAAACGGGACCGCTTTCTCCGTCACTGTGGTTCTCCGTATCTGCGACTATCTGCGTAATCCCCTGATCTGCCGTTCAATAAAAGGCCCGGCTCTGGGAGTGACGCCGCCGCGGCTCAACAGGCCTTGGCGCGAAAGCGATCCCACGTCGCTTGCGCTCCTCAGGGCAGGTCCTCCGCGCCTCGCGACTCGGGATGCCCCCGGGGCCATGCCGACTCAGGATGACTCGCCGAGGCTCCTACGAACGGGCGGAATCTCGATCAGCACCACGTCCGAGTTCTCGCGAATTCGCTCGAACAGAATTCGCTTGCCGTCCGATGACACATCGAAGCGGTTGAGTGATTCACCGGGCCGGAGATTCGTCAGTCGCCGCCGCTGGCCATTAGCGCAAGCTCGAACAGCCAGAAGTCCTGCCGGCGAAATCCGCCGAGCTTCACCACCAACCGTCGCCGCGCGGCGAAAGCGATAGCTGTCTCCGACACGATCGACCGACAGCGCCGGGATGGCGTACGGCCGGCCGTCCGGCGTGACCGCCTTCACCGGAACACTTCGCGCGCGGCGTTCCGGAATACAGAATAAACGCGCCGTCAGGAGACCACGCCGGATTCGTGGACACACGAGTCCACGAGTTGAACCACCGTTTCACGCGTTGGCGGAGACTTTGAAGACGCGAAACGCCGGCTCGCGCTTTCGCGGCGACGGCGAGCCACTCTGCCGTCGGGCGACCAGGAGGCCGCGCCCCGAGCGTCGAGCGATTCGGCAACCGCGCGCGCCCGGTGCCGTCCGACGCCGCGCAATGAGGCGTCGAGCGGCTCCGGCGCACCGAAAGCACGCCGTCTCGCCATCCGGTGAGACGGCGGCCGCACCGACGACTGCTCCCCTGCGTCGGTTTCCACAACTCGATGGCCGCGCGGCCGGACGGGCGCCAGAGTCCGTCCGCTCCGCCGCGGGATGCCAGATATAGAATTGAAGAATCAGAAAGGAAGCGAGGCGCGGCGGACCGCGCCGTCGGGAGGGCCACTTGGTTCACCGCCCGCTCGTCCGCGACTGCGTCGCCGATCGGAACGCTCCAGATGTTGACGGTCGGGTTCGAGACGGTAGCCGTGAGACGCCTCGGCCGGCCCGGTACATCGGCGCTCGCGGCGATCAGAGATATAGTGTTCGGACGGAATTGCTCAGGCGCTGCGGAATTCGCTTGTCGATGTCTCTCGAATAGAGCCACGGCCCGGTGCCGTCGTCATCGGTTGCCGTATACAGGAGCGTCTGCTCGTCGAGGAGCACCGGGTACGCGACGCGCGAGTTGTGCGTCGTGATTCGCTCGGCTGGTCCGCCCGCCGCCGCGATGCGCCAGACGTCCATTTCATCAGGCGGCGTCCCGTGTGAGAAATACAAGTATTGCCCGTCGGGCGACCAGCTCAGATGATGACGGTGAATGCCGGGTTGGGCGACGAAAACTCGGCGCGCGTTGCCCCCGTCGCTGTCGGCGACGTAGATCGGATCGCCCGGCGTCGTCTCGTGGTACGCGACCTTCGACCCGTCAGGCGACCAGACAGCCATGACGGCGGTTCTGCAGAAACGCGCGCGGCGCGCCGCCGAGTGTGGGGATGACGGACACACTGGCGGGCGACGCGATGTCCGCGACGCGGATCCACACGTTCGAGCCGTCCGCCGAGAACCCGATGTTCCGTACATCCTCATTGAAGAGCTGTGGGACCCTGCCGGCGGTGAGGTTCGTGAATTGCCCGCTGCCCACCTGCGTGACGAACGCGTCGCGAAGACGCTGTCGCGATCGGCGAGAAAGGCGACGAAGCGACCGTCGGTGGAGATCGCCGCGTCGACCTCGGATCCCGTGAAATCCGTGATGCGTTCGATGTGCGCATTCGCCCACCGAGCGCGCACCGACGAGCGCTCACGCGCGTTGCGTGCCCAGCTTGCGACGGCGATCGCGGCGATCGCGACCCCAACGGCGATGGCTGTGCGAGACGTCCAGCGTGTTCGGCGGGTCGCCGGCATATCGGCTGGAACGACCGCCAGTCCGTCGAGTTGTCGTCGAATCTCGTCGGCGGTTCGCCATCGGTCGGCAGGCTGCTTGGCGAGACACTTCATCACGATGTCGATCAATCGCGCCGGCAGGTCTTGCCGGAACGTGGTCAGCGGCCGCGGCGCTTCCGTCAGGTGTGCCGAAAGAATGTTCTGCCGTGCCTCGCGTCCGAACGGTGGTTGTCCGGCCAGCAGCTCGTAGGACAGAACACCGAGCGAGTAGATGTCGGCCCGGTGATCGATGCGAGGTTCGGCGGTGATTTGCTCGGGCGCCATGTAGACGGGGTTCCGAGCACGACGCCGGCGGCGGTGTTGGTGCCGGTTGCAGCAGCGTCAGTCGCGGCCTTCGCGACGCCGAAATCGGTGACCATCGCGTGTCGGCCAGACAAGAGGATGTTGTCCGGCTTGATGTCGCTGATGGACGATGCCACGTTCGTGCGCGTACGTGAGTGCGTCGCAGACGTCGCGCATGATGAGGACGACGTCGTCGACGGGGAGACGCGTTTCGCGGATCGAGGGCGCTGCCGCAGCGACGCTCCCGACTTGTGAGGCATGAGCATAGTACAGAGCACCGCCTCGCCTCTCCGGAATCGTAGAGTGGAACGATGTTCGGGTGCTGCAACTGGGCAACGATTTCGATCTCGCGGAGAAATCGATCCGCGCCCACGCGGACGCGAGAACCGGATGGACGACTTTGACGGCGACGTCGCGGCCATGCTTCAGGTCCGTGGCGAGGTACACCGTCGCCATTCCGCCACGGCCGAGCTCCCGCTCAAACCGATAGCGATCCGCGAGCGCGTCGGGAAGGGAGCCGCGTCGTCGTCGAACAGCGCGCCGAACGCTTCCGCCGCCGGACGACTCAACAACGGCGCATCTCGCTCGCACTCGGCGAGGAGCTCCTCGAGCTCGGCGCGTCGCCGCATGTCGTCGCCACTCATCCCCGCGATGAGGCGAGCGCGTTGGTCCGGAGGCGCGTCGAGCAGTGTATCGACTAATGATGCGAGCGACCGCCAGCCTTCTCTGGCGATGATGACGAGTCGGTCACGGCTCGAGCGCGCGCACGCAACAGCACACGCGCCTTCACCCAGTCGCGCTGCACCGTTCGATGCGTCAAGCCGAGTGCGTCGGCGGTTTCCTTCTCCAGATAGGCCGCCGAAGAACCGACACTCAACGACTTTGACGACGCGCGGCTCTACGGTCGCGATGCGTCTCGAGCGCATCGTCGATCTGCAGCACGACGTCGGGTTGATCGTCGACCGCGAGGTCTACGTCGTCGAGGGTGATTCGTCGTCGAGCGCCGCCGCGTTTGAGGCGCGGCGCGTTGCTCGCTGCGCGGTCGACGATGACATGCCGCATCGCTAAAGACGCGACGGCGAGGAAGTGCGAATGGTCGCGCCAGTTGGCGCGCGACTGTTCGGAGAGTTTGAGATACGCTTCGTTCACCAGCGCCGTCGTCGACAGCGTTCGGCCATTGCCCCCGTCTCGATCGCGGGTCGCCAGCCGATGGTGCGCGATTCGACGAAGCTCGTGATAGGCGAGCGCAACGACCTCGTCGAGCGATTCCTGCGCAGTGTCGTTTCTCAGCACGGCTTTCCGTTAGGGCTGAATGAGAGGGCACGGGCCGCCACGACGACGGTCCCAACATACGCCGAGTTTCGTGGCGGTGACAGCCGTGCCCGCGTTCATTCATTCGAATCGGAGGCATGCATGTCGTCGATCTTCCATCCACCACATTCCACACTCCTGCTCGCCATCTCGCTCGCGGCGTGCACCGACGGAAAAGACTCGGTGAGCCCGCGCGAAATCACGCCGGGGAGTGCGTCGTCCGCCGCGGCATTACCCACGACCTCGAAGCTGCTCGGCCGCGCGACGTTTGGCGATCCGGCAAGCGAGACCTTCAAGATCAAGCGAATCACCGGCGACTGGCACATCGAGCTGAAGTCCAAGTCATTGTTCGATATCGCGGTGCAGACGATCGATTTTCCCTCGGTTCGAGCAGCAGCTGGCACAGCCACCCGGGGCCCGTGTTCATTCAAGTCGCGTTGGGGACGATGACGTTCTACGAAGGGAATGACCCGACGTGCACGCCGATCGTTCGGAAGAAGGGCGAGGGATACCTCGACATGGGCGACCACGCCCACATCGCTCGCAATGAAACCGACTTTGCCGGCGCAGAACGTGGTTACCTACTTCGCTCCTCCGGGCGCGGACCTGCGAATCGACCAGCCGAGACCCGGCAATTGCCCGTTCTGAGAATCCCCGGAGCATGCTCGTCACCTCGCTCTTTACAGCGACCCCTTGTTCACTTATGTATGTGGTGAACGAGGGGTTGGCGTGGCGCGACCCGCGCAAGCTGACAGAGTGAGGAGACGAGCATGAAGAAGATCTTCCGGCTTCCCGGACGATGCGAAGCGCGCACCAAACGACGTCGAGCGCGAGATCGACCTCCACATCGACTTGCGCGCGCGCGAGTTCGAGGCGTCGGGCATGAGTCGCGACGAAGCGCGGAGGGCCGCACTCGAGGCCTTCGGGGATCGCGGCTCGGTCGCGAGCGAAGTCGCCGACATTCGCTACTCCACCGTGCGCGAGCGCCAACGTCGTGACTGGCTCCAGGAGTTGCGCATGGACCTGGGCGTCGGAGCGCGCATGCTTCGGCGATCGCCGTCGTTCGCGATTGTTGCACTCCTCACGCTCGCGATCGGCATCGGCGCGAATACCGCGATCTTCGGCGTGTTGCGGTCGGTACTCCTTCGACCACTTCCCTATCCGCAGCCTGAACAGCTCGTCCAAATCTGGTCCGATCACCGGGCGATCGGACGCGCGCAGCCGGAATGGCTCACGCCGCCGGACTTCGTCGACTTCCGAGACGGCAACTCGACGTTCACCAGCATGGCGGCGTATCAGGGCTGGGGACCTGACCTCACGGGATCCGGCGATCCACAAACTGTCTCCGGGCTGTTGGTGACGGGAAACTTCTTCGACATGCTCCAGTCGAAACCGGCCGTTGGCCGCCTCATCTCACGCGCTGACGACGATTCGAGCGCGGCTCGCGTCGTCGTTCTGACATACCAGTTCTGGCAACGACAGTTTGGTGGTGATCGGTCCGTCGTTGGTCGGCAGCTCACGTTGAACGGGAATCCGTGGACGGTAGCCGGCGTGCTGTCGCCCGAGTTTCGCGCTCCTGTTTCCGTGGCAGCGCCGGACATCATTGCTCCGTCGCGCCGACCGCCGAACGGACCGTGCGGGCGCGGATGCATCGCGTGCTTCGCGCGATTGGGCGGATGAAGCCCAACGTGACGGTGGCAATGGCGCAGGCGGATCTCAGGCGCATCGCGGCGCGAGTCGCGCGTGATTATCCCCAGACGAACGACAGGTCGGCGCCTGGATCATCCGCTTCACGAGCAGATCACCGGGTCCCGCAAGCCGGCGCTGGTCGCGCTGTCGTGCGCCGTGGGATTCGTGCTGCTCATCGGATGCGTCAACCTCGCGAACTTGCTGCTCGTGCGCGGGCGACGCGCGGCCGAGAGATCGGCGTCCGTGTCGCGCTCGGCGCCGGCCGGGGCCGAGTGATTCGACAACTGCTAACAGAAAAGCCCGCTCTTCTCGCGCTTCAGGCGGCGGCTGGCCGGCATCGCGCTCGGCGTCGCCGGAAGCAGGGCGCTCGCGTCGCTCGTGCCGGATTCCGGTGCGTCAGGTGCAGGACATTCGTGTCGACGGCGGAGTCCTGTTGAGTCTCGCCGTCGCGCTGACGGGCTGCTCTCAGCGCTCGTGTTCGGACTGGTGCCGGCGTTGCACGCCGGTGCGGGCCGGTCTCATGACCTCGCTACGAACGGGTGCCGGTCAGACCGGCCGGCGCGACAACGCGCTGCGTAGCGCCCTTGTCGTCACGCAATTGTCGCTGGCCGTTGTGCTGCTCGTCGGCGCAGGCCTTTTGCTGCAAGCTTTCTCGTGATGCAGCGTGTCGATCTCGGGTATCGGACGGACGGCGTCTATCTCACCGGCGTGACGTTCGGCCGAGTGCGGTACCCCGACGCCTCGCGCGCTGTCGGCTCGATCGAGGACGCGCTCGCGCGATTGCGCGCGAATCCGGCCGTGCGCGCGGCGGAGGCGACGGATCTGCCGCCGATGACTGGCGGCGACCAGGACATCACGGCGATTCCTGTTGGCGTTACGCCGGCGGCCGGCCAACCGCCGTCGATCTGGTATCGGTCCGTGAGCGCTCGGCTATTTGTCCTCGATGCAAATGCGATTGGTTGCGGGACGCACATTCACCGCGGACGACCGAAAGGGTGCGCCGCTCGTGGGATCATCAACGAGGAGGCGGCGCTGAAGTTCTGGCCTGGCGAGAATCCAGTTGGCCGAGTGCTGGCGAGCGGCCGCGATGCCAAAGCACCGAGGATTACGATCGTCGGCGTGCTGGCGTCCGCGCATCACGACGGCGCAAACCAGCCCTTCAAGACGGAGCTGTTTCTGCCCTTCGCGCAGTTTCCGTCGCGTGGAGTGACGTTGATTCTCCAGCCGTCGCGCGACCTCGCGTCGCTGACATCCGCCGTTCGACAAACGCTGCACGAGGTCGATCCACTGCTTCCGGTAACTCCGCTCGAGCCGCTCGCGGCGCGGGCCGGGAAGTGCAGTCGCGCTCCCACGTCTCCATGCGACACTGGTTGACTCTCCGCCGCTGCGGCGTTGTTGCTTGCCGCGCTGGGCGTCTACGGCGTCATGGCGTACGCGGTCGCGCAACGCCAGCGCGGAGATCGGTGTTCGCCTGCGTTGGGCGCGGAGCCCGCGGGAATTCGCCGCATGGTGCTCGGCGAGGGCGTGCCGACTGGCGTTCGTCGGCCTCGCGCGGCCTGGATCAGCCGGCGCGCTGCTGGGCGGTCAGCTGATCGGCGAAGCTGTTTGTTCTGAGATTCTGACCGCGCCGACGATGCCGAAGCGCTGCAGCCAGGCGGCCAGCGGTGCTCGGTGCCGGTGACCGGTGGTCGTGGCGTCTCACGTGGCTGCCGGGCGCGGCGCGCGATGCGTTCGCATCCGGCCCCGAGACTGATTCAGCGCGGGTGGTAGCCACTTCGCCTCGCTTGCAGTGGGCGGTAGGGACGCATGACGAAAGTCCGCTTCACCGAGGCGCTGCTCAGAATCGGGGTTCTACGCCTCCATCGCGTTCGGATATCCGGACGCACGCACGCGAAGCGTGCGCGCATGCACAGTCTGGTATGGGGCCGACGATGCAGCTGACCCGCACCGTCGTGATGTTTTGTCCGGCGGAGGACTCAACGCGATCGTTCGCGGTCAGCTTCTCGCGCCTCCTCGCCCTGTAAGGCGCGCCCCCTGTTCCTCGCATCCGCGAGCTGCCGATTAGATTCAGCCGCGCGCAGCTAGCGCGTCGCCGGGCAGAGTTACTGCGCGACGGAGACGCGGCAGCCCGCTCGCCGAGGTGCGGGTCAGCGTCGTGGGGCGACGCTTTCGCCACGCTCTCACCGGACTCTGCCAAGGCCGGTGACTCGCTGCGTTCCGTGCCGCCCGGTCGGATCGAGGCCGCGCGTGCAACGCGTCGGCTACTCGGAGCGGACGCGTGTCGTCACAGTTGCTGCCGCTGGCGTCGGCGGCGACGGAGGACCTGCGAGATGCCGCGCGCCGTCACGTCCAACTTCCCGGGACGTCAGTCAGCGGCGGCCACGGGCACGCAACGCCGCGTCGGGCTGGGGAACACCGTGGCCACGCTCGGCGATCGCTGAACAAGCGCGTCGAGCAGACCGTCGGTGTGAGCAGCATCAGCGATCTTCTCGTCGCGAAATCACCGGGGATGAGCCGTCCTCCCTGGCAACAACACGGGCTCACCGCCGGTCATTTCGCGTACGCGGACTCAACTCGCTGTCGCTCAGCCTTCGCGCCGATCTTCATCATCGACGGCGTGCGGATGAGCTCCAGCGCGATCGGGAGCGGGATCGACGAGCGCTGCGACGACCGCATGCCCAATCTCGCGGATCTCGATCCGCACGAGATCGGGGATCATCGAGGATCGTGAAGGGTCCGTCTGGCCGCCGCGCTCTATGGAACCGACGCGGCGTGAACGGCGTCATCGTCATTGCGACGAAACGCGGCCACGCCGGCAAGTCACGCCACGGTGTGGACGTGGAACGCGGAGGCCGGCGCGGTCAGCGATCCGACCACGTGCCTCACGGCCTACGCGCGCTGCTCTGGCCATGCGCCAGCCAGCCCCAACGGCGCGATGCCTGCTGATTCAGGTGGCCGCGAGGGCGACGCTTCGTCGACAGCACACGGTCGTTGAACATCACCAAATACTGATTCACTCACGCCGCTCGCCCGCGGATCGCAATCAGTATGCGGACGCAGATCAGCGGCAGCAACGACGCGGTGCAGTTCAACCAGCCTGAGCGGCGACATCGAAACGAGGTTGAATATACAAGATGCCGGCGATTCTCAATGCGACGACTCGGTGATTAAATTGGGCGTGGACCGGCCGCGATATTGGTGGATGCGGCGGAAGCGCTCAGGAGAATTTCCGCATCGATCGGGCGCCACGGTGACCCCCAGTTCGACCTCACGGCCCACCGCGGATTCACGAAGAGCGACGAGCGCGTTCAGCTTCAACAACGGATTCTTCAGCGTGCCGGTATCGAAGCGGCGGCGAAGCCCAGGCTTCTGGCGGGACAGAATGACGAAGGCCAGCTCGGCGGGGACCACCACGGCTACAATGGATATGTCTGTCGAGATAGACAGATGCTCAGACGGTCGGGCATCACAGCGCATCATTTGGAGTTTCAACGCCGCGTGGCGGTAACTCTCTGGCTGCAAAGGCGATGGCATCCTCGGCATCGACCTCGCGGATCACAACACGGATCTCGCGCTCTGTCGCTAACGGGCCGGTGCGAGGCGCTGGCGGGGACGCTCGAGCGTGACGCACAACGCGATCACCAACTTCTGGTGAAGCTCGTCAACACCGCGTCACGGCAGGCGAAGAAGCGCGCGATCTTCAAGAGCACGATCGGGCGCGAGGCTACACGAACATCGAAGCAGGACGCGTCGACGGCGGCAGCGAAACATCTTGCCGCCGGGATCGCCCAGCGTCCGCAGAGACCGAGCGCCATTCAGATGTCAGCGCCACGCTCGCCACCTGCGATCGAAAGACGCGCGCTCGGTGCGTACGTCACGCAGGAGCAGCGAGCATCTTTGCGCGATCGTCTGGCTTCCTAACCGTGGCGGTGCGCTCCGACCAGAACAGCGCCTGCGGCAGCAACTTCCGGCGCGTCAGCGTACTGCCCAAGCTCAGCACGTCGTGGTTGATGTCCGACGAGCCCTTCTTCCCAGTGATGGTGGCTCGCTGCATGAATCAATTCCGCGATGCGATGAGCGCTGTTACCGGCGCGTCGGGCGTCGGCCGGATCACGTCGTCGCTCTCGTCACCTTCACACGGCAACGACGCTCAACGTGCCGGGTCAGCTTGGCACGATCGTCAGGCGCCGATACCCCACACGGCCCGCTCCGTGCCCGCTTCGCTCAACGGCCACCGCGACCTCAAGCCGGAGACGTCCACGGCCGAGTTCGAGGCGGGATCGACTCGCACATGCTCAACAACAAGCTCAATCTCGAGCTGACGTACTTCGGCAAGCAGGCAGACGAGAGACGCGCTGATCAGCCCCAGCCGATCGCGCCCTCGGCCGGACCGTCGAGCGACGGCGGTGCTCCGCACCGTCTCGGATCGATCAAAGAACTCACGGCTGCGTCGAAGGCCGTGCTGTCGGCGACGCTGGTCGATCAACGCGCGTTCCGGATGGGACGCACGACGCTGTCGTCGGGATCACGCATCTCGGAACAGGATCGTCTCCCACTTGGCGGCTGACAGCGAGACGGACTTCAAACCACGGACCGCATCGGCACCGCGCCCGCGAACCCCCGCGACTCACGGTCCACACGGCGTGTCCGTCAGCGCGGTGGTTCTACTGCGTCACGCACGTTCCCAGCGACGACAACGGCGACGGCCTCCTCACCGCGGCCGGAGTCCATGTCGCCGCGGACTTCGCCTAGTGAGGCTACTCCGTTCCACGCGACATTGTCTCGATTCAAAACGGCTTCGATCTCCTGAATCCAGCTCCACGATAACGCATGTTCGACTACAAAGGCGGATTCTCGCTGCTCAACAACACGGCGAACATCCAGTGCGCGCAGTCGAACTCCTGTCCTGGCGCGTCGAAGCTCGACGCGACGCGCTGGCGAGCAGGCGGCGAACATCTTGCCAACCGCAGCTCGAACCCGAGCTCCGCGGCGGGTTCCCTCGAGTGGCCAGTACTGGCGCTTCGCGAGCTGTCCGGGACGCTGATCCTGCCATCGCGTCTCGCCGCCAGTATGCGGGCGCGCGACGTGTGCGCTGACAGTCGCCGGTCGGAATCTCAAGCTGTGGAGCACCATGGTGACGGACCGGACCCCGAATCAACTGGGGCACGGGCGATATCAGCAGACGTATTCGACGAGCGGCAGCGACGCTACATCACCGCTCGCGTCACACTTCACTACTAACCGGCGGAGGACGATACGATGTCTATCACCTATCGCACTCGGTCGGCGATCGCCACAGTGTTCTCGTTCTCGTCTCGGCGTGCGGCGTCAACGACAGAGCTGCTTTCGCCGCAGCAGCCTGGTGTCATCGGCGCGGAGGACGTCAAGCGCAACCGGCGCCGAAGCGTTGCGCAATCGGCGCGCTGCAGCGGCTGTCGTCGGTGACAGGCGGTGCGACCTCGATGTGGGCGTCGGCGGGGACGCTCGCCGACGAATGGAAATCCGGCGACACGTTCTTCCAGACCGACGAGACGGATCGCCGGACGATTCCGACGAACAACTCCCAGGTGTCGGGACAGTACTCGAACGCGCAGGTGGCGCGCGGGCGCACGATGACGGCGATCGGCGTCGCTCAGGCAGTTCAGCCCAGAAAGTGGCGAACATCGCACAGATGTGTTTCGCGCTCGGCTTCATCGAGATGAATATCAGTGAATTCTTCTGCAACGGGACGCCGTTCGGTTCTACCGACAAAGGCCAGCCCGTGTATACGCGGTGCCGCTGACCAACAAAGACGGCTTCACCCTGGCAATGGCGCGCATCGATTCAGGGCTGGCACTCGTTGCGAACGTCGCCGCGAGTGACGCATTTGGGACGTCGATCAGAACTCTCGTTGCTCGTCGCGAAGGCCCGAATCCTCGTCGACTTGGCGCAGCACGCCCAGGCAGCGGCACTCGTGACCGCTGTCCCGACGAGCTTCGCCTGGAATCTCACGTTCTCGACGACGGCCGGCGATAACGGTCCGTACTCGATGAACAGAGTGGGCGCGTCAGTCGCGGTACGTCGTGAGCGACAGCTTCGACTTCTTTAATGGACAGCTCAACATCGTCAAGAACGCGCTCCCGTTTCGCTTCGGCAAGGGACCCGCGCCTGCCCGGTCGTCGGCTCGTCGACGGCGACGCAGAAAGCGATCGACGCCTACACGCCGTTCGTCGGCACGGTCGTCTGGTCGCGACCGCAGCGCGCCGGTGCCGCTGGTTACCGGTATCGACGCGAGGCTGATCGAAGCCGAGACGAAACTGAAGGCGGGCGACATCGCGGGCATGATGACCATCATGAACGCCCTGCGCACGTCGCCGCAGAAGCTGGGCAAGCTCGATGTCGCCGCGATGGCGGCGCTACCGGTCCCGGCCTCTCAGGACGCCGCGGTCTCGCTCTTCTTCGGAGAAAGCGTTCTGGACGTTCGGCCGAGGACAGCGGCTCGGCGACCTGCGTCGCCTGATTCGGCAATATGGGCGCACGCAGGACCAGGTGTTCCCGGTCGGCAATTACTACAAGAGAGCGGTGTGTACGGGACGGACGTGAACCTGCCCGTCACGGACAACGAGGTCACGAATCCGAATTTCCATGGCTGCATTGACCGCAACGCGTGAGGAGACTCATCATGCGCACTCGACTTTTTTGGTGGCGGCAGCGGTCGGAAGCTCTTCCGCTGATCGCCGCTGCGCAGCAGATCGTCGTTGGACCCAACGTGCAGATCAGTGCGGCCCGAGCACGCGATGCGCATTCGGAGCCGGTGATCGCCAGCGATCCAAACCACGCCGAGCGTCTGATCGCCGCATCGCACATCGCGCATCATGACACAGTCGGGACGAAGTCGATCGCATACGTGTCGTTCGACACGGGCAAAACGTGGATGGTGTCGCTCGACAAACGCGACTCGACGATCACCGCCGACGCGGCCGTCGCGTATGGCGTCGACGGCTCGGCGCTGTTCGCGACGCTCGCGCGTTGGGGCGTGTATCGCTCGCGCGACGGCGGCCGCACGTGGGATC
>ERZ1370068.3648-contig-2752_pt1 | contig 27416 bp, 41 predicted proteins | sample MGYA00561227_ERZ1370068 | MGnify/ENA primary metagenome ERZ1370068 (study PRJEB38410, sample SAMEA6850437) | metagenome | study: Metagenomic assessment of the ecological functions of the soil: analysis of the soil microbiota associated with the...
TCATATGCACGCCCCGATCGCGAAGTTGGCGATAGATTGGTTGAGTGTCATTCCATTCACGATTCATTCGGTGCTCCAGACAGCCCCTTTTGCCGAGCGCGAGCGGACCGAAGCTTCGATTGAGCGCTGCGTCTCATATAGTGATATAGTCAACTATATCACTATTGCACGTGCAAGTCTTTTTTGCAAATTTTTCGAGGCAATTTCTTTGCGCTCGAATGTGAAATCTTTTTCGATTGAAAAGTGGTGATCGCGAGGCTGCGATCACAGCCACGCGAGGCGCGTCGCACTCACCTGGCCTTACTTAGATTCCGCTTGAGGCAATGGTAGAGAAGCTTGGCCGAACACGTAACGCCAGCCCGTTGGAGTACGGACATAAGTGTCGCTAAACCATAGTTTGTAATCGACTGGTTTGCCTCCCTGCACCGCCTTGATCCAAAGGAGAGCAGTCACGACTGCCGTGTCGCCCCACACTCTGACTTTCTGTGTTCCAGGTTCCTCGTCCTGACGTTCGTAGGTGACTTCCTTCTTTCGAGCTGATTCAATCAGATCGGCTTTGCTGAAAACTTTGCCGCGCCCGGTCACCAGGACGAAGTCGTCGGCTAAAATCTGATCCATCGTAGCAGCATCGTTGGATTTAACTGCGGCTTGATATTTCGTATCCAAGGCGGCCACAGTCTTTACGTCTTCCTCTGAAGAGGCATTCAAGTCATCGTCGCGGTGCCCAACGATAACGCGCATTATCATCAAGATCAGCTTTCCATATCCCGACAGCACTTGGATGAGATCGCGCGTGTGTGAAGTGAATGAAGTCATAATTTCTGTTCAATTTGACTAATTCGATCGTCTTCCAGAACATTCGGCCAGTTCGGCGACGCCTGTTTGTTCAGCCAACTTCACCAGCGTGAACAATGCGTGATTCACCGGCACGGGGATGCCAAGCTCCGCACCGCGACGGGAAATGTAGCCGTTGAGTGCATCGATCTCCGTCGGCTGGCCGCGATTCAAATCCTGCGCGGTTGAAGAAAACGCGTCCGCCATTTGTGTGGCGAGCTCCATCGCCGCCGCCATTCCGGATTCGCGATCATCGACGCCCGGCAAAACGACGCCAGCCGCGCGAGCCACCGCCAGCACTTCGTCCACAATCTGTTCCATCAGCTTTTTGCATCGTCACTTTGCGCGATTTGGCCGTAACGGACGTGTCCCAATGCGGAGATCGCGTTCAGTGCGCAATTACGCAGGAGCTTCAGCCAGAGTTCGCCTTCGATGTTGTCGGACACTCGGCACGGAATACCGGCGCGAACGAAAAGATCTGCCAGGTGCGTTGTTCGTTCGGACGGCGGTCCGATGATCAAATCACCACGTGCGAGATGTTTCACGCGACCGGATTCGGGCACCGATACCGCGACGTAAACGGCAGCTGGCACACGCCGCCACGTTCGCCGCAGCGCGAACCTGATCCGCATTATCGACGCCGTTTTGCAAACAAACTACTGTGGCATCTGGCCTAACGAATGGAGCCATTTGTGTCGCGGTCGCTGACGTATCGTTCGCTTTGACGCAGAAAAGAATGAGCGAACAATCTCGAACGGCGCTCATCTCAACTGTCGCCTTGGCCGCTGATTCGCTCCTGGCCGTGCGATTTATCGAGAACAAGACCTTTCGAGTTAACTGCGTCAGCGAAATGTTTTCGCCCGATGAAAACAGTCGGCGCGCCAGCGCGGGCAAACATTCCGCCGAAATACCCACCTACCGCGCCCGCGCCTACGACTGCAATTCGCGGCCATTCTCGAGTTTCGCTCATTAGCTGTCTTTAGGCAGCACGACCTGCTTCAGGTCATAAGTCGAATAGGCCGTCGGCTTCTCGCCCTTGGCTATGATCGCATCTACGACACCGAACAAACGCTTCCGTGTGCCAGTGTTTTCGCGTTTCCCACCATTGACGCACGCCATCGTAGGCCAGGAAGTCGCTCATCGTCCGTTCGATCTCACTCCATAAATCCGTAGTAAGAATGCCTTCGCGACGCGAGTAATACATTCCCTCGAAGTTCTTGAAGAAACGGTTTTGAAACGCGCTGAAGCGGAGCTTGGATACGGCATCGAGATCGTGGAACGACTGCACACCGCGCAGATAAAGCGCGGTAAACTCCGCGTTTTCGTGCAACGCCTTGGTCAGCTCACCCCATTGCACGGTGAGAGCATTCACGGCCGACTGACGGCGTTCCCTGTTCTGCTCACGTAGCTGGATAGCGAAGTAAATGATCGAAGGAACTCCGACAAAGACCGTAGCGAGTTGACCGATGGCTGTGAGCATTGCCCAGTTCATTCAAATCTGTTTCGCTTTTAGAGTGAAGGCTGACGGTCTTCAGGTCCGGTAAATTAACGAAGGCGACCGGCTATTTTTCTCAGAGGTGCGGGCGCGGAAGCTGCGAGATCGGAATTCCACATGTCGGCACGGCATTTCCAATTTCCATCAGTTTGTTTTTCCCAGACCTCGAGGTATTTCCCGCGATCGTTAATCGGCTTACCGCTCGCATCGTTCATCGTCAATTCATGCGTGCCGCTCACCCACGCCATGTCGCCGGACTTTGCCAATTGCACTCTGGTCGGCTTGCCAAGTGATGACGAAGCCCGGGCTGGCGAACATCTCTTTCCAGACATTTCGAATCGCCTCCTTCGTCGCTGCGCTCGTCGCGTTTGGAGGAAGCACGATCGCGTCATCCGAATAGTAAGCGATTGTCTGCTCGACATCTTTAGCTGCTGCAGCTTTCGCCCATTGGGCATCGAGATCCCGAAGAAGTTGCTCGACCGGTTGGGTACCGCTCGGTTTTCCGAGGGCGAACCCGAAGGTGATGATTGCGAGATCGAAACCGGCTCGCTCTGTGAGAGGTTCCGCGCTGGCGCGGGGAAGAGCAGGTGATAAGCAGAAAGACAAAACGCAGTGCCTGCCACGCCAAAGATGAATGTCGCGAACTTGCGACGGCTCCAATAAGGAATGACCTCGTCAGGCGAAAGATCCTGCGTTCGTTTCAGGCCCTCCGGTGTCATTTCAAAAGCCCACGAAATGAACAGAGCCACCGCGAATCCAAGCGCGAGCAACACCACGAATGCTGTGATGAGCGACTCTGGTGCGTCGACCAGGGGCAAAAGAACCGATGCAATCTCAATCAGCAGCCACGCCACCACGGCATAAGTGAGTGCAACCCTGAAAACGTTGCGTCGTCTTAGCTCGGAGAAGAAAGAAGGCTTTGCGTTCATGACGTTGCGGGTAAACCGAGTTTGGCGAGCAAGTTCTTGTATCGCGGATCGTCGCGCAAGCCGCGCAACAACGGATCAACTAAAAGACTGAGCGTGCCGGTGTCGTGATTATCGAAAGCGAGATTTGCAACCACTCGAACGCTTTGTCTTTCTCGCCTCGCACAGCGTAAACCTCAGCGATTTGATAAGCCAATTGATCCCGGCCGTTGGCGATGAGGTCGGCCAAAGCCGCGTCTGCTGCCTGACGATCTCCGCGCACGTATTGCGCGACCGCGAGTTCGAAACGGCGATAACCTTCGTCAGGCTCCAGTTGCGCTTCGCGCAACGCGGTCTCGCCGTCGCCGCGCTGGGCAGCGATCAGCACCTGCCATCGATGGCTGGCAGCAGCAGCCGGCTGCAACTCCGCCGACTTTGCGTGCAGCCGCGTCTGCCTCATCCAGTTTTCCGGCATAGAAAAGAACGCGAGCCAGATTACTTTGCGCTATAACAGAAAGAGGGTCGAGTTCCACCGCCTGGCGAGCCTGCCGCTCAGCCTCATCAATTCGCCCCAGATAAACGATCACGCGCGCCAGCAGATCGTTGGCGGTAGGATTTGCTCGGAGAAAGTTCTTTCGCGCGCTTTAGTTCGTTCAGGCCTTCGGTGAATTTCCAATCCGACAAAAAGCGCAACCCAGCCGAGGGCCGCGTGCGCCTCCGCCAGATCAGGCGCGATCGCGACGGCCTTCTCCGCATCGCTCCGCGCGTTTGACCACGCCGGCTCGTGTTGGCCGGTGAGGTCTCCAATGATACGTCCACGCTTCGGAACGCTCTGCGTAAGCCAGAGCATAATTGGGATCGAGCTGGATCGCCTGATCGAAGTAAGCGACAGCTTTGCGATAGTCCTCGACATTCCGACGCTGAAAATGGAAATGACCCTGGAGGTAAGCGTTATGCGCTTCTACGTTCGTCGGCAGCACTTCTTTGAGCCGAATCCGATCCGAGCAAAGTCACTTTCAGCGACTCAGCGACCGCCCTGGCGATTTCCTCCTGCACTGCGAAAGATATCTTTCAGTTCGCGATCGAACGTTCGCGTCCAGAGCTGAATTCCGTCGGCGGCGTTCACCAGTTCGGCTACGATCCGCACCCGATCGCCTTGCTTGCGCACCGTGCCATCCAAAAGCGTGCTCACACCCAGCTTCTCACCAATCGTTTTCGGTTCTTCTTTTCTGTCTTTGAACCGGAACGAAGAGCTGCGACCAATCACCTTGAGCCCGCTGATTTGAGCCAGAGCTGCGATCAATTCTTCCGACAATCCATCCGAAAAATATTCGTCCTTCGGATCACCGCTTTCATTAATCAATGGCAGCACCGCGATCGACTTGTCCGGACCCGCTGTAGCCACCTCGCTCTGCTTGCCACGCCGTAGTTCTTCGGAGGCGGGTCGCGCCGTTGCATGTCCAGCAGTATACCGGCCGACAAAGAACAAACCGACCGAGAGCGCCGCACCGATCAGGACAACATAAATCCAGGCGCCGCCGCGAGATCGTAGTCCCGCTGCATCGGCAGCTTCTGTGCGTTTGATCCCTTCGGGCGTCACTTCAAATGCCCATGCGATGATCAGCGCGATCGGAAAGCCGATGACGAGGAGGAGAACTACCAGGCGCACCACCCAGTTCGGGATTTCGAAAAATGGAAAAATCTGGCTGGCAACCTGCATCAGCAGCCACGCCACAACCGCATAGGCGACCGCCACCTTGTAAACGTTGCGCCGCTTCAGTTCGGCGAAAAAATTGCGGCTCGTTCATGACTTCGTCGGGCTTGACGGCACTCGCACGTTAAGCTTCTGGCACAATGCGGTGAAGCGCGGATCGTTCGCGATAAGGGAGGAAAGAAGGGTGTCACTGCCAGCTGCGTCAGACCGGAGTCGCGCGTGGCATAGGCGGTATCGAGCCACTTGAACATTTCGTCGGGCTCCTTGCGAATTGCGTAGAGCACAGCGATCTGAAATGCGCCGCCGTTCGAATCCTTGGCGATAAAATCCTTGAGCGCTGGCGTCGGCCGCAGATCGGTCGCCTTGCGCTTGTTGCACCAAAGCGACGGCATAGTCGCGCCAGAAACCTTCTGTTCTCCAGTTGCGCATTCGCCGTGGCCTGCGCTGGACGGTTTTGTAAAATATCGAGCGTGGCGAGGTAAGTATGAAAACGCGAAGCGCTCGGCTGAATCTCAAGTCCTTTGCGAAACAGCTTCCTCGGCTTCCTTGTAACGGCCGGTTCCGACCACGATTCGGCCGATGATTGAACCATAGAGCTCGGTGAGGAGAGGGTCTAACGAAAGCGCCTCCCGACAAGCTTCCTCGGCTTCGGTCAATCGACCCTGAGCCAGAGTGACAGCGCAGAGGCCACTTTTGGCGGCGGCGTTGTTGGGAGACGATTGCAGCACATGGCGGAATTCTTTTTCGGCGGCGCGAAAGTCGAGATCGGGGTTCATCGCCAGCAAGCCAACTGTCATTCGCACGTCAACCAGAGTCAGGCGCGAGGCTAACGGCCTTGTCCGCGGCTCGGCGGGCCTCCGTCGTACGCTTTCGACGCATCCTCTGTGGCGAAGCTGGCCGCGTATTGACGCCAGGCCTGGCTAAGCTTGGCATAAGCAAGCGCGTAGTTTGGATCCAAGCGAACCGCTTCCTGCAGGAACGAGATCGCACTGTCGCACGCTTTCCGCTGTCTGTTGTTGAAAATAGAAATCTGACTGCAGGACCGCGTTGTGAGCGGCGAGGATTTTCGCTCGAACGCAGCAGCGTCAGGTCGCGCGTATTGCCTAACAACTTCACCTTCATCTGCTCCGCGACCGCATTTGGCGATTTCAGTCTGGACCGCGAACACGTCTTTCAGTTCCCGATCGTAGGTTTCCGACCAAAGTGAGCGCCCATCGGCCGCACTGATGAGCTCCGCAACGATGCGAACGCGATCGCCCTGCTTGCGCACGCTGCCTTCGATCAGGTTGGCGACACCGAGCTTCTGACCGATTGCAGCAGAATCGCCGGATTTTCCCTTGAAGAAAAACGACGAGCTGCGTCCGATCACCTTGAGCTCGGGAATCTTCGCAAGAACTGCAATCAATTCCTCGGAGAGACCGTCGGAAAAATACTCGTTGCTGGGATCGCCACTGGTGTTGACCAGCGGCAGCACGGCGATCGATTTCTGTGGGTTCGACGCTGTAGCCGCCTCGCTCTGTCGAGGCGTTGCCACGGCCAGCAGTGTAGCGGCCGAGGAAAAACAAGACCTAACGAAAGCGCCGCAGCGATAACGACAACCGCGATCCAAACACCGCCGCGCGAATGCTGTCGTGCCGCATCCGCATCTTCGGTCCGCTTGATTCCCTCAGGCGTGAGCTCGAATGCCCATGCAATAATCAGCGCGACCGGAAAACCGAACGCCGTCAGAAGAATAACAAGCCGAATCACCCAGTTCGGAATTTCCAGGAACGGAAAAACCTGCGTTGCGACCTGAATCAAAAGCCAGCCGACGACGGCATACGCGACCGCCACCTTGTACACGTTGCGCCGCTTCAGCTCGCCGAAGAATATCTTCGGATTCATCGCACGAGTTTACTTGCTCTGATCTTTCGGCGCGAGTGAGTTAACGATCTTCTCGAAACGCGGATCGCCGCGGAGCGGATTCCACATGGGATGCAGTTTGAGTCGGGCGTAGTAAGTGTAGCCCGGCATTGTCACCAGCTTTTGCAACAGTTCGATAGCGCGATCAGGTTCATTGGTCCACGTGTAGACCTGCGCTAATCCCTCAAGCACTAACGCGCCATCGTAAATGTCCTTGGAAACTGGCATCAAATCGACGGCGTGTTGCGCTTCTTGAATCGCCAATTCTTTGCGGCCGAGACCGGCGTCCACCTGAGCGAGGACGGCAAGCGTTCGTGCGTGTTCCGGCTTAACGGCCAATCTCTGCTCCAGGATTGTGCGCGCGGCGGAGAAGGCAGCGGTCGCACGCGCGGAATCGCCTTTGCTCTCGCAATCATCGCCTCAAACCACGCCTTGGGGTAGTAGAAGCTGTAATCGATGTCCTGAAAATCTTCGCGCGGTGAAGCGGCAAGCACCCGTTCTGCTTCGGCAAAATTGCCGTCGATCAACGCCAGAAATACTCGAATCGGAGTTTGTCCGCCGCCTATGTCCATGTCGGGGTTTTCCGACAGCACCTCGGCGCAACTCTGTTGAGTTGCCGGTTCCGTTGAAAATGGCTGAGTCCCGCCGGAAGAAAACAATTGGCGTGCGCTCGCCCGCAGCCAGCACGCGGTCGTAAACCTGCGCCGCGCAGGAGATGCTTTCGTTGCAGGTTGTATGTATCAGCGAGCAGGTTGTAAGCATTCGGGTTTCGCGGATCGAGCGCGACGGCGGTCGAGAAATCTCGCTCCGCTTGAGCCCAATTGTTGCGACGCCGGTTGATGTAACCTGAAAGAATGAAGAACGCGGTGTCATTCGGCAGGCCGGGACGCGCTATCGCGAGTTCCTTTAGAGCGCCATCGTAGTCCCGGTGGCAACGGAACAGAAAGTCAGCCATCGCGAAGTGTGCTTCGGCTGAGTCAGGACGAAGTCGCAGCGCTGCCTTTACTGCTGCTTCCGCAAGAAGGATTCGATCCGGTGTCGGATCGAGATCGAAAAAGTAGAGTAGATCGTTCGCGCGCGCGATATAGCAGTACGCGGAGACAAAATCGGGATCGCGTTTGATTGCCTGATCCAGCGATTGCAGAGCGGAAAGCAAGGCAGCCCGGACATCGTCTGCGATGAGATAGCTGTCCACGATTTGCTTGCGCGCGAAGATAAAGCTCGAACGCGACCAAGTCCTGAGTTGGACGCGCCTCGATGTCGGCCTTCTGTTCAGGCGACAGTTTTGCCTGAAGCTGCGCAACGATTGATTCCGCCAGCTCACTCTGAATCGCAAACAAATCGGCAGCGGTCCGATCGTACGTCTCGGCCCAGATTTGTGAATCCGTGCGGGCGTCAATCAACTGCGCGGCGATGCGAAGCCGATCACCTGCGCGTTGAACGGAACCCTCGAGAATGTGAGTAACGCCGAGCTGTCGACCGATCTCGCGCAGATTTCGTGGCTCGCCGCTCTTATACTGGCGCACGGTGGTGTGGCTGATGACCCTCAGGTCGGACGACCCTGGCCAGATTCGTCAGGATCTGATCCTGCACACCGTCAGCGAAGTAGCGTGTTTTGTTTATCGTCGCTCAAATTTTCAAACGGCAGAACCGCGATCGATTTTACCGAAGTGTCGACCGCTGCGTGTTGCGTAGGGGCAGCCGAGTAGCGACCGAGAAAAATAATCCAATCGATAAAAGAGCACCGATAACGACCACGTAAATCCAGACGTGCTTTTTGCGCGCGTCGTCGCCGGCATCGCATCGGCCGTTTCGGTGCGTTTGATTCCCTCCGGCGTCAGCTCGAACGCCCAGGCCAAACCGAGCGCAATCGGCAGACCCAGTATGATGAGCACCACAAGCAGCTGAATGACCCAGTTCGGAACAGCGAAAACCGGCAGCACCTGCGCGAGGCCCTGAGCCAGAGCCCACCCGCCGACGATGTACGCCACCGCAACCTTGTAAACGTTGCGCCGCTTCAGCTCGGCCGAAAAAGTCTTCGGATTCACCCTGCGATCTTGTGCCACACGGCACCTTCAAGCGATATTACTGTAGGGCAACCGCGTCTCGGTTGTCCGGGCAAGCGGAGCGCTTGCCCGCACAGCTCATCGTCTAATGCCTTCCGACTATTTGTTAGGCCCGGACCTGCTCGGTTCCGGGCAAAAGCTGCTGGGATTGCCCTCGGGGACAAATCGCGTTCGGTAGGGCGCGTCACTCCGATGCGCGCCGTTGGGATTCCCGGTACGGCGGCCCGCAGCGGACTGCCCGCCCTACCATTTTGTTTGCCGCGAATCGCGAACTGCCAGACCGCGTGAACGCGGGACTCAAAGCTCGCGGGACTCCGAACTCAGCTTTGTCCAAACTTTGCGCCGCTTCAGCTCGGCGAAGAAGTTGTCGATCTTCACTGTTTCAGCGCCACACGTCGCGCCGGGTGGAGCACTTCTACTGAGGCGACGGCCGAAAAGCACGACAAGAAGGCCTCCGCTGGCGGCGATGGCCGCGTGCATTGCCCAAAACTGCAGCGGGAGTCATCTTCTCGTAGAAGCCGCCGATCCAGCCGATCAGGTTGTTCGAAATGAACAGGCTCATAAAGGCCAGCCCCATCAGAGTGGCGTTCACTTTGGCCGGCGCGGCGCGCGAAACCAAGGCGAGAAGCGTGGGCCAGTAGTAGAGGAAGGAGATTCCCAGTCCAGCGCTATAAAGGAATGGCCAGATCGGGTGAACCGGCGCGTCGCCCGAAAGCGAAGATTGCGGCCACCAGGATCAGGTTACTCGCAGCGGCGATCCAGGCGCCGGTGCCGATCTTTGCCAGTTCGTCAGGCTCGCGACGCCGCGATGCCTGGTGACGCCAGATCCAGAACAGCAGCGGCACGCCCACGATGCTGAAAACCGAATTGATCGATTGGATACCAGGGGACCGGGATCCGGAAGCCGCCAACGTCGAGCGCTGACATGCTGTTGAATCCAGATCGGATTCACGTTGAAGACTTGATAGAAAGCCGTTGACTGGAAGATCGTGATGATCATCACGGCGATGAGCGCGTAGACGATGCGCCGCTCGGCGGCGGTGAGTCGAGTGCCCTCGAACTTGCGCCGCTCCACCCGCGCAGGCAGGTAGCGGTATCCGTAGAGATAAGTGGCAAGGCCGAGGAGCATGAAGATCGCGGCGATGCCGAAGCCGTAGTGCCAGCCATAAACCTGCGCGAGCAGACCGCAGAGCAAGGGTCCAACGACCGCTCCGATATTGATTGCCGTGCTGAAGATGACGAAACCGCGGGTCCGCCGCGCTTCGTCCTCTGGCGGATAAAGAGCGCCCACCTGCGCCGAAATATTGCCCTTCAGGAAACCTGAGCCGATGACGAGCAGCAGCAGGGCCAGGAGGAATGACTGGTCAAAAGTCATGGCGATATGACCGGCACTCATCGACAGGGCGCCGATCACGACAGCATTGCGCTGTCCGATCCAGCGATCGGCGATCATGCCGCCGAGCAGCGGCGTGAAGTAAACGAAACCGGAGTAGAGGCCGAAAATCTGCGACGCGAGCGCCTGCGTCGACAGCGGACCGACGAGCGATTCCACGGCGGCACGGAACCCGGAGAATCCAGCCGATGTGCTCGACATGTCCTGGCAGCAGCAGCTGATTCACCATGTAAAGGACGACCAGCGCCGTCATTCCATAGAAGGAGAACCGTTCCCATGCTTCGGTGAAGGCGAGGTAGAAAAGGCCCTTGGGGTGACCAAGGAAGGTCGCATCACCGGCGCGTTTGCCCGCGACTTCGACCGTACTCAACATGCCGCAACCTTCTCAAGCTTGCGCCGCTTCAGCTCTCGGCGAAGAATTGCTCGCCCGCGCCGTAGGCTTGGGCGAAGGCGGGTCGATCTTCATAATGCGGAAATGCAAAATCGTTTCCGGGCGAAAACTTCACCACAAGAAGGCGTAGCCCGCGAACACTAACTCCATGGATTGAGCAGCGATACTCCGAGGCCTTCTACGTTTTTCACGTTCCGGGTGACGAAGGTCAGCCGGTGCACGAGGAGCGGTCGCCGCCAGCAGACCGTCTTCCGGCGGAATCGGCCGCAGAGCACTCAGCCGGCCCCACTCCTGGGCGATTTCCAGTGTGACCGGCAAGATGCGCTCAGGCATATAAATGCGCGAGCTGCGCGATCCACTTCTCCAGCGCATCGGCCATTTGCGGATCGGCACGACGTTTTAAAATTGCGCCACGCATCAATTCCCCAACCACGAGCACGCTGAGGAAATCTTGATTCCTCGGAACCGTCGCTGCCCAGGCATTTACCTTTGGCGCGCAACGCTCTTTCTTTCGCAGCTCCGACACGACATTAGTGTCGAGCAGGAAACCATTCATAGCACGATCTTGCGCGGCTTGCGTTTTCGCCTTCGAAAGATGCTGTCGTCATCCACATCTGGCATCGTACGCAAAAATCAATTAGTGGCATAGACGGCACATCGCCGACCAGCGAACGGCGCAAGATTCGGCGGGCTTCTTCCTCTGCCGACACGCCCTCTGCGGCAGCTTTAGCGCGTAGCTTGCGAACGATGGCAGTATTCAGCTGTCGGATGAGGATTTGAGGCATACGCAAGTATTGATAGCAATGCTATCATTTTACTGCAACCCATTTTATCGGGCCAGCCTTGATTGTCGGATGCAAAAGCAGACCCTCGACTTTTTGTAAACGTTACGCCCGCTGCGCCGCGCGATCGATTTGTTAGGGCGATTTCCGACTCAAGCTTGATTCCTTCCGCGGTAATCTCGAACGCCCACGAAAGGACGAGCGCGATCGGAAAGCAAAGGATGATGACAACAATAAATGCCTTGATCTCATCCATGGCGGCGCATCGAGAAGGCCGGAAGAAAATCGACGACGCACTTGAATGTGCATCCCAGCGCGGGTCCCCGTGGAGCTTCGCAAGGAACGGATCGCATCGCATGAAGCCCAGCCCTCCGTCAGCGTTTGCGCCGGCGTCAGCTCCTAACGGCAGAAATGTCATCAGCGTTATGGGCGTATGCTTCGCTCGCAGAGACGCTGCGTCTACTTGGCCGCTTCGGCCAGGCCGATCGTTCGCGTGCTCGGCCGGCATTCCACAGAAGGAGAACCGCTCCCACGCCCTCGGTAAAGGCGAGATAGAAAAAGACCCTTGGGTTGACCAAGGAAGGTCGCATCACCGGCGCGTTTGCCCGCGACTTCGACCGTACTCAACATGCCGCAACCTTCTCAAGCTTGCGCCGCTTCAGCTCGGCAAAGAGATTTCCCGACCTCATCTCTTTGAGGTCGCATCACGGGAGAACTCCCGTGCAGGAACGATCTTCTCAGCGAGCGCTTCGAAACGCGGATCGCCGCGAAGCGGAGTGAGGAGCGGATCAACACGGATTGGCCCGATGTTAAAGCCGTCGCGCTCCTGATAACCCTGCTCGAGCCAGTTGAGCGCCTCATTGTGATCACCCATGCCGAGATAAACCAAAGCCAGTGAGTAAGCCGCAGTGTAATGTTGCTCTCGTCGCTGGCGCAGCTGTTGAAGGATTTTCTGCGCTTCATCTTTTCGACCCTGCGCAGCGTAAAGCCGGCCCAACATTCCGAGCGGAACGGGATCCTCGCTGATGGCAATCGCCTTCTGATATTCCGCAATCGCTTCCGGAATGGCACCTTTCAACTCCAGGGCTAACCCTAGCGCGTAGCGGGCGTAGTAGAATCCACCGTCCATCTCCACCGTCTTTGCGCAACTGCGCGATGGCCTCATCGAGACGCCCCAAATGAATGTAGGCCCATCCGAGATTGCTGTTGATGACGAGCGAGAGTGGGTCGAGCTCGACTGCGCGTTTCAGTTCGGTGAGTTCGCGCTCGTTCTGACCGACGTTCGCCAGCGTATCATTGGCGAACCATTGATGCGCGGTCGCGTCGTTCGGATTCAATTGCAAAGCCCGTTCGTATTCGCTGATTGCGCCGGGATAATCGAATCCGTTGAGTCCCTTGAGCGAGGCCAGAGCAGCATGGGCACTGGACGAGGTGTCATCCAATGCGAGCGCTTTCTTCGCCGCGGCCTCGGCTTGCGGAAAACAATCTTTCGGCGCGCCTCCATTGAAAGCCGGGAGCAGTTTCCACGCTTGCGCGAGACCGGCATACGCCTGGGCATAGTTCGGATCCTTTTCGATCGCTTGATTGAAGTAGTCGATCGATTTCCGCAGATCGTCCGCGGTACGTTTGTTCCAGAAGAACCGGCCTTTGAGGTAGAGCTCGTGGGCTTCCGGGTTCTCCGTCGGCTTTTTAGATATCGCGGTTTTCTCCGAGCCGGTGAGTCTTGCTTGCAACGTCTCGGCGATCGTTTTCGCGATCTCGCTTTCGACCGCGAACATATCGGTCAGTTTTCGATCGTAAGTGTCGGCCCAAAGATGCGCGTCGGTCAGCGCGTTGATCAGCTGCACATTCACGCGCACCTGATCGTTAGACTTCTGCACGCTGCCCTCCAGGATGTTCGCCACGCCAAGTTGCCGCGCGACATCGCGCAAATTGTCCGGCGCACTCTTATATTTCTGCGTTGAAGTGCGGGAGATCACCTTAAGATCTGCGATCTTCGACAAGCGCGTGAGGATTTCGTCCTGGATGCCTTCCACGAAATAGGCGTTGTCGGGATCCCGGCTGAGGTTGTCAAACGGCAGGACAGCGATGCTTTTTTCCGGGATCGCCGAACCGGTAGGCGGTTGGCTGGACCGCGGCCTTTTTCTTACGAGAAAGTTCGCCCTGCAACTCATCGGTGATCTGCTTGGCGACTGCGCTCTGAATGGTCTCGGCCAACGAAGGGAGCTGCTGTGGCGGTCGGTTGAGGCAGTGTCGCTGACCGGCGCTGGTCCAGCGTGCGCATGATCGCGGGCGCGAAAATCACTGACACGATGCAAAGCGCGAGAAGCAAAACCGCGATAATGAAGATCGCCCGGGCGAGCGGAGAGAGTGTTTTGCGCGTCCCAACTCTGGAGCCGGGGATGCTGCCGCGCGCTTTCCCGAGTCGCGTCGGCGGCGTGGGATTGCCAATTGTCTCGGCGTAAAGATTAACTAACGAGACAACAACTCCGTGTTTCACTTCCACGTCGCCCAGTTCATGGATGTACGGCTGCCATCGACGCTGTTGCGCCAGATCGTCGGCGACGCGTTTACTCACGAGAATATGGCCGGCGTCGCCGCAATCCATCACTCGCTGCGCGATGTTGATGCCTACGCCGGCGATGTTTTCGCGCCCGTTTGCATCCTTCACATGATGGATCGGGCCGCTGTGGATTCCCATCCTCACCGGCAGACTCGGCTGCGCGCGCAAAGCTCGGCTAATCTCCAAGGCGCATTCCGACCGGCTCTTCCACGGAACCGGTGAAAACCAGCGCCATGCCATCGCCCGTCGGCAAAACGGTAAGCGCTCCTGCAGCCTCCGCCTCGCGCGCCGCTTCGGTGCTGCGCACGATCTGGTTCAACTCCTGAAGCGCTTCTGATTGTTCGTCGGTCAGCAGCTTGGAGTAGCCGACGATGTCCATGAAGAGCACGTGCGCAATCTCCAGGCGCTTAGCCTTGTGCTCGTCAGCCATGAAGCGGGACTCTACTGGCTGAGCGCAACCCTCTCTAGCCTATTCTTTTGCCGCGAGCGATGACGACCACTTCTTCGAACTCTTCGCTGCAGAGAACCTGCTACGGCGGCGTGGACGTCCTCGTTGTGACTCAGCGAGGCGATCTGGCCTGCAGTAGCTACGGCCCGCGAGCAGTTTTCTCGGTGACATGCAATGCCATGCCGAAACCGACCATCGTCCGATGGTACAATCCGTGACATTATTCTCCTTCGGCGCGAGCGACGCGACGATTTGTTCGAAGCGCGGATCGCCGCGGAGCGGGTCCCAGAACGGGAGCAGTTTTAAGGCGCCGTAGCTCAGCATGAGCGATGCGGCGGGAGCACGCAGCCCAGCTTCCAGTTGCTGCAAGGCAAGCTCCTTGTCGCCCGCCCACGCTGCCGTAATGGCGAAATATTGAAGGACGCGGCTGCCGTTGATGACATCTTTTTCCAGCGGCGTGAGCGCGATCGCTCGACGGCCTTCGTCCAAGGCCAGGTCTTTCCGCCCAAGAGCAGCGTCGATTAAGCCGAGGACGCAGAGCGCCGGGCCGTAGTCCGGCTGCGCCTGCACGATCTTCTCCTGCTGGGCGCGAGCCGCTTCAAACGCAGTGCGCGCTCTTGCCTCATCTTTGGTCATGCGCGCCAGCAGCCCTTCACCAAAGCTGCGGCTCAGAATAATCGCGGCTTCGCCCCAGCATGGATTGTCGCCCAGCGCGACGAGTGCTCGTTCGGCCGCAGCCGGATCGCGTTCGGCCAGAGCGCAAAAGAACCAGATGTCCGCGGCGCTGGCGATGGCGCTCGGTCCTTGCGCGAGGATTGCATCAATCGTCTGGTGGAGCGGCCGGGTGTCCGCTTTCCAGCAGAGGTAAAATAGTCCACGAGTGGCCCGCGTTTCGACGTTGTCGGGCACGATCGCTAACGCGCGATCCAGCGCAGCGATCGCCTCGGCATAGCGCCCCAGGATTTGGTAACTGAGCGCGATCTGTTGCAGAGTAATAAAGTTGCGCGGGTCCAGCTCCACCGCGCGCTGCAGATTCTGCAGACCTTCCTCCTGCTGGCCGCGCCGCCGCAGAATGTAGCCGGTGAGTTCGAAGAGACGCGGATCATTGGGTAACGCTCGCCGCGCAATCTCCAATTCGGCGAGGGCGCCGGCATAGTCGCGCAGCCCGTAGTAGAGATATTGTGCGCGCGCCAAATGCGTTTCGGCAGCATCCGGCCGCAGCCGTGTCGCGGCTTGCACCGCAGCTTCAGCCAGCGCCAGCCGGGCGGGAGTGTGATCAGACCCCGTTACTGCATAAAGGTATTCGTGCGCACAGGCGAGCTGGCAGTAAGCGTCGAAAAATGAGGGATCGCGCTTCACCGCTTCATCCAGAAGTTCAATTGCCTTCCGCAGGTCTGGATCGCCCGTCGCGCTGAAACCTGCCGTGAGGAGAAGTGACTTCGCCCGGCTGTAAAGGTCGAAAGCCGCCAGATCAGTGGTGGGCGGCTGCTCGATGGCTTTCTTCTCGTTAGGCGAGAGCTTCGCCTGCAACTGATCGGCAATCGCCTTGGCGATCTCGCTTTGGATGGCGAAGACATCGGCCAGATCGCGATCGTAGGTTTGCGCCCACAGATGCGCGTCGGTGCGCGCATCGATCAACTGCGCGTTCACCCGCACTTTGTTGGCCGCGCGCTGCACACTGCCTTCGACGACATGTGCCACGCCGAGTTGCTGGCCGATCTCGCGCAGATTGCGCGGCGCGCCGCTTTTGTACTGCATGACGCTCGTGCGGCTGATCACTTTCAAGTCGGCAATCTTTGCCAGGTCGGTCAGGATCTCGTCCTGCACGCCGTCGGTGAAATAGGCGTTCTCTTTGTCGCTGCTCAGATTTTCGAACGGCAGCACCGCGATCGATTTTGCGTTGCCCGACCGACGCTTTGACTCGTTAGGCGCGGCGCTGGCCACCAGCGCAGCCTCGCGCCTGGGCGCGTGAGCACGAACTTGTCGAACGCAAAATAGCCGACGCCAGGACCAGCACCACGATGATCATCCGGTCCATCCGTCGCCCGGTCTGCGGAGTGATCGATTGCTCAGGCGCCACATCTTCGTCGCGCTTCAAGCCCTCGGGCGTTAGTTCGAAAACCCAGCTAAAGATCACCGCGGGAATGAAACCCGATCGCGAGCGTTACCGCGATGCCGCGCGGCAGCCAGCTCGGCGCACCAAACACCGGCAGCACCGTGCTCGCAACTTGTGCAGCAGCCATGCACCGACGAGATAGAGTCCCGCCATGCGGACGACGTTGCGCCGCTTCAGCTCGGCGAAGAGGTTGCGCGGATTCATCCTTCTTCTACTTGGGCGGTTCCTTTGGCGCGAGCGAGGCGACGATTTTCTCGAAGCGCGGATCGCCGCGGAGCGGGTCCCAGAACGGGAGCAGTTTTAAGGCGCCGTAGCTCAGCATGAGCGATGCGGCGGGAGCACGCAGTCCAGCTTCCAGTTGCTGCAAGGCAAGCTCCTTCTCGCCCGCCCACGCTGCCGTGATGGCGAAATATTGAAGGACGCGGCTGCCGTTGTTGACATCTTTTTCCACCGGCGTGAGCGCGATCGCTCGACGGCCTTCGTCCAAGGCCAGGTCTTTCCGCCCAAGAGCAGCGTCGATTAAGCCGAGGACGCAGAGCGCCGGGCCGTAGTCCGGCTGCGCCTGCACGATCTTCTCCTGCTGGGCGCGAGCCGCTTCAAACGCAGTGCGCGCTCTTGCCTCATCTTTGGTCATGCGCGCCAGCAGCCCTTCGCCAAAGCTGCGGCTCAGAATAATCGCGCCTTCGCTCCAGCATGGATTGTCGCCCAGCGCGACGAGTGCTCGTTCGGCCGCAGCCGGATCGCGTTCGGCCAGAGCGCAAAAGAACCAGATGTCCGCGGCGCTGGCAATGGCGCTCGGTCCTTGCGCGAGGATTGCATCAATCGTCTGGTGCAGCGGCCGGGTGTCCGCTTTCCAGCAGATGTAACATAGTCCACGATTGGCCCGCGTTTCGACGTTGTCGGGCACGATCGCTAACGCGCGATCCAGCGCAGCGATCGCCTCGGCATAGCGCCCCAGGATATTGGTAACTGAGCGCGATCTGTTGCAGAGTATAAAAGTTGCGCGGGTCCAGCTCCACCGCGCGCTCCAGATTGCTGCAGACCTTCCTCCTGCTGGCCGCGCCGCCGCAGAATGTAGCCGGTGAGTTCGAAGAGACGCGGATCATTGGGTAACGCTCGCCGCGCAATCTCCAATTCGGCGAGGGCGCCGGCATAGTCGCGCAGCCCGTAGTAGAGATATTGTGCGCGCGCCAAATGCGTTTCGGCAGCATCCGGTCGCAGCCGTGTCGCGGCTTGCACCGCAGCTTCAGCCAGCGCAAGCCGGGCGGGAGTGTGATCAGACCCCCTTACTGCATAAACGGTTTCGTGGGCACAGGCGAGCTGGCAGTAAGCGTCGAAAAATGAGGGATCGCGCTTCACCGCTTCATCCAGAAGTTCAATTGCCTTCCGCAGGTCTGGCTCGGCCGTCGCGCTGAAACCTGCCGTGAGGAGAAGTGACTTCGCCCGGCTGTAAAGGTCGAAAGCCGCCAGATCAGTGGTGGGCGGCTGCTCGATGGCTTTCTTCTCGTTAGGCGAGAGCTTCGCCTGCAACTGATCGGCAATCGCCTTGGCGATTTCGCTTTGGATGGCGAAGACATCGGCCAGATCGCGATCGTAGGTTTGCGCCCACAGATGCGCGTCGGTCCGCGCATCGATCAACTGCGCGTTCACCCGCACTTTGTTGGCCGCGCGTTGCACACTGCCTTCGACGACATGTGCCACGCCGAGCTGCTGGCCGATCTCGCGCAGATTGCGCGGCGCGCCGCTTTTATGCTGCATGACGCTCGTGCGGCTGATCACTTTCAAGTCGGCAATCCTCGCCAGATGGGTCAAGATCTCGTCCTGCACGCCATCGGTGAAGAAGGCGTTCGCTTTTTCTTCGCTCAGATTTTCAAACGGAAGCACCGCGATGCTCTTTTCCACGGCAGTGGCGAGCGAACGCGCCGGTCGCTTTGCGCAAAAAGAGAGAAGCGCAGCGGCGAGCGCGGCCACCACCAGCAGCCCGATCGCCACTGCCGCCCAACGCACATGGGCGCGATGTTTCTTAACCGCCTGCAGCTTGCTCGGCAGGTTCGGATTACCAACCTCATCGGAGTAAAGGTTGGTGACGCTCACCCGCGCACCGTGTTTCACCTCGAAGGTGCCGATGTCGTGCAGAAACGGTCGCCATCGTTCGTATTCCGCCAGGTCCTCGGCCACATGTTGGGAGAGAAGAATGTGTCCGGCGTCGCCACAATCCATCACCCGATGCGCGATGTTGATGCCCGCGCCGGCCACGATTGGCTTGTTCGTTCAGGTCACCGATTTCACTGACCGGGCCGCTGTGAATGCCCATCCGGATGTGAAGTTCAGGATGACTCTTCAGCGCCTTACTAATTTCCATTGCGCATAACACCGGCGCTTCGGGGCTAGTGCGGAAAACAAGTGCGCCACCATCGCCAGTCGGTAACCGCAGCAGTTTGCCTTCTGCTTCGGCCAGGCGGAATTGCTCGGTTCCGCGGACGATCGCTTTTAACTTTTGAATTTGATCCCTCTGCTCGGTGATGAGCAACCTCGAGTAACCGACGATGTCGATAAACAAGACATGCCCGATCTCAAATTTTCACTTCGGAGGATTGATCTGTAGCCATCGTCGCTGATTTATTTCTCTTTCGGCGCGAGCGACTCGACGATTTTCTCGAAGCGCGGATCGCCGCGGAGCGGGTCCCAGAACGGGAACAGTTTTAAGGCGCCGTAGCTCAGCATGAGCGATGCGGCGGGAGCACGCAGTCCAGCTTCCAGTTGCTGCAAGGCAAGCTCCTTGTCGCCCGCCCACGCTGCCGTAATGGCGAAATATTGAAGGACGCGGCTGCCGTTGTTGACATCTTTTTCCAGCGGCGTGAGCGCGATCGCCCGACGGCCTTCGTCCAACGCCAGGTCTTTCCGCCCAAGAGCAGCGTCGATTAAGCCGAGGACGCAGAGCGCCGGGCCGTAGTCCGGCTGCGCCTGCACGATCTTCTCCTGCTGGGCGCGAGCCGCTTCAAACGCAGTGCGCGCTCGTGCCTCATCTTTGGTCATGCGCGCCAGCAGACCTTCACCAAAGCTGCGGCTCAGAATAATCGCGCCTTCGCTCCAGCATGGATTGTCGCCCAGCGCGACGAGTGCTCGTTCGGCCGCAGCCGGATCGCGTTCGGCCAGAGCGCAAAAGAACCAGATGTCCGCGGCGCTGGCGATGGCGCCCGGTCCTTGCGCGAGGATTGCATCAATCGTTTGGTGGAGCGGCCGGGTGTCCGCTTTCCAGCAGAGATAAAATAGTCCACGATTGGCCCGCGTTTCGACGTTGTCGGGCACGATCGCTAACGCGCGATCCAGCGCAGCGATCGCCTCGGCATAGCGCCCCAGATGTTGGTAACTGAGCGCGATCTGTTGCAGAGTATAAAAGTTGCGCGGGTCCAGCTCCACCGCGCGCTCCAGATTGCTGCAGACCTTCCTCCTGCTGGCCGCGCCGCCGCAGAATGTAGCCGGTGAGTTCGAAGAGACGCGGATCATTGGGTAACGCTCGCCGCGCAATCTCCAATTCGGCGAGGGCGCCGGCATAGTCGCGCAGCCCGTAGTAGAGATATTGTGCGCGCGCCAAATGCGTTTCGGCAGCATCCGGTCGCAGCCGTGTCGCGGCTTGCACCGCAGCTTCAGCCAGCGCAAGCCGGGCGGGAGTGTGATCAGACCCCCTTACTGCATAAAGCGTGTTCGTGCGCATAGGCGAGCTGGCAGTAAGCGTCGAAAAATGAGGGATCGCGCTTCACCGCTTCATCCAGAAGTTCAATTGCCTTCCGCAGGTCTGGCTCGTGCGTCGCGCTGAAACCTGCCGTGAGGAGAAGTGACTTCGCCCGGCTGTAAAGGTCGAAAGCCGCCAGATCAGTGGTGGGCGGCTGCTCGATGGCTTTCTTCTCGTTAGGCGAGAGCTTCGCCTGCAACTGATCGGCAATCGCCTTGGCGATTTCGCTTTGGATGGCGAAGACATCGGCCAGATCGCGATCGTAGGTTTGTGCCCACAGATGCGCGTCGGTCCGCGCATCGATCAACTGCGCGTTCACCCGCACTTTGTTGGCCGCGCGTTGCACGCTGCCTTCGACGACATGTGCCACGCCGAGTTGCTGGCCGATCTCGCGCAGATTGCGCGGCGCGCCGCTTTTGTACTGCATGACGCTCGTGCGGCTGATCACTTTCAAGTCGGCAATCCTGGCCAGATGGGTCAAGATCTCGTCCTGCACGCCCTCGGTGAAGAAGGCGTTCGCTTTTTCTTCGCTCAGATTTTCAAACGGAAGCACCGCGATGCTTTTTTCCACGGCAGTGGCGAGCGAACGCGCCGGTTCTTTGCGCAAAAAGAGAGAACGCAGCGGCGAGCGCGGCCACCACCAGCAGCCCGATCGCCACTGCCGCCCAACGCACATGGGTGCGATGTTTCCTAACCGCCTGCAGCTTCTTGGGTAGCTGCGCATTACCGACTTCGCTGTCGTAAAGGTTAGCAAGGCCGATGCGCACTCCGTGCTTCACTTCGCATTCGCCCAGGTCATGGAGATAGGCGCGCCAGCGCGGATACTGTTCCAGATCTTCCGCCACATGTCGGGAGAGAAGAATGTGGCCGGCATCACCGCAATCCATCACCCGCTGCGCGATGTTGATGCCCGCGCCGGCGATGTTGGCTTGTTCGTTCAGGTCGCTGATTTCATTGACCGGGCCGCTGTGAATGCCCATCCGCATGTGAAGTTCGGGATGACTCTTCAGTGCCTTACTAATTTCCATCGCACAAAGAATCGGCGCTCTCGAAGTGGTTGCGAAAAACCAGCGCGCCACCATCGCCAGTCGGTAACCGCACCAGTTTGCCTTCTGCTTCGGCCAGGCGGAATTGCTCGGTTCCGCGGACGATCGCTTTTAACTTTTGAATCTGATCCCTCTGCTCGGTGATGAGCAACCTGGAGTAACCAACGATGTCGATAAACAAGACATGCCCGATCTCAAATTTCACTTCGGAGGATTGATCTGTGGCCATCGTCGCTGATTTATTTCTCTTTCGGCGCGAGCGACTCGACGATTTTTTCGAAGCGCGGATCGCCGCGGAGCGGGTCCCAGACCGGGAGCAGTTTTAAGGCGCCGTAGCTCAGCATGACCGATGCGGCGGGAGCACGCAGTCCAGCTTCCAGTTGCTGCAAGGCAAGCTCTTTGTCGCCCGCCCACGCTGCTGTAATGGCGAAATATTGAAGGACGCGGCTGCCGTTGATGACATCTTTTTCCAGCGGCGTGAGCGCGATCGCCCGACGGCCTTCGTCCAAGGCCAGGTCTTTGCGCCCAAGAGCAGCGTCGATTAAGCCGAGGACGCAGAGCGCCGGGCCGTAGTCCGGCTGCGCCTGCACGATCTTTTCCTGCTGGGCGCGAGCCGCTTCAAACGCAGTGCGCGCTCTTGCCTCATCTTTGGTCATGCGCGCCAGCAGACCTTCGCCAAAGCTGTGGCTCAGAATAATCGTGCCTTCGCCCCAGCATGGATTGTCGCCCAGCGCGACGAGTGCTCGTTCGGCCGCAGCCGGATCGCGTTCGGCCAGAGCGCAAAAGAACCAGATGTCCGCGGCGCTGGCGATGGCGCCCGGTCCTTGCGCGAGGATTGCATCAATCGTCTGGTGGAGCGGCCGGGTGTCCGCTTTCCAGCAGATGTAATATTCTCCACGAGTGGCCCGCGTTTCGACGTTGTCGGGCACGATCGCTAACGCGCGATCCAGCGCAGCGATCGCCTCGGCATAGCGCCCCAGATTTTGGTAACTGAGCGCGATCTGTTGCAGAGTAATAAAGTTGCGCGGGTCCAGCTCCACCGCGCGCTGCAGGTTCTGCAGACCTTCCTCCTGCTGGCCGCGCCGCCGCAGAATGTAGCCGGTGAGTTCGAAGAGACGCGGATCATTGGGTAACGCTCGCCGCGCAATCTCCAATTCGGCGAGGGCGCCGGCATAGTCGCGCAGCCCGTAGTAGAGATATTGTGCGCGCGCCAAATGCGTTTCGGCAGCATCCGGCCGCAGCCGTGTCGCGGCTTGCACCGCAGCTTCAGCCAGCGCAAGCCGGGCGGGAGTGTGATCAAACCCCGATACTGCATAAAGCTGTTCGTGCGCCCAGGCGAGCTGGCAGTAAGCGTCGAAAAATGAGGGATCGCGCTTCACCGCTTCATCCAGAAGTTCAATTGCCTTCCGCAGGTCTGGCTCGCTCGTCGCGCTGAAACTTGCCGTGAGGAGAAGTGACTTCGCCCGGCTGTAAAGGTCGAAAGCCGCCAGATCAGTGGTGGGCGGCTGCTCGATGGCTTTCTTCTCGTTAGGCGAGAGCTTCGCCTGCAACTGATCGGCAATCGCCTTGGCGATTTCGCTTTGGATGGCGAAGACATCGGCCAGATCGCGATCGTAGGTTTGCGCCCACAGATGCGCGTCGGTGCGGGCATCGATCAACTGCGCGTTCACCCGCACTTTGTTGGCCGCGCGCTGCACACTGCCTTCGACGACATGTGCCACGCCGAGTTGCTGGCCGATCTCGCGCAGATTGCGCGGCGCGCCGCTCTTGTACTGCATGACGCTCGTGCGGCTGATCACTTTCAGAGTCGGCAATCTTCGCCAGGTCGGTCAGGATCTCGTCCTGCACGCCCTCGGTGAAGAAGGCGTTCGCTTTTTCTTCGCTCAGATTTTCGAACGGAAGCACCGCGATGCTTTTTTCCACGGCAGTGGCGAGCGAACGAGCCGGTGCTTTGCGCAAAAAGAGAGAACCGCAGCGGCGAGCGCTGCCACCACCAGCAGCCCGATCGCCACTGCCGCCCAACGCACATGGGCGCGATGTCTCTTAACCGCCTGCAGCTTGCTCGGCAGGTTCGGATTACCAACGTCATCGGAGTAAAGGTTGGTGACGCTTATCCGCGCGCCGTGTTTCACCTCGAAGGTGCCGATGTCGTGCAGAAACGGTCGCCATCGTTCGTATTCCGCCAGGTCCTCGGCCACATGTTGGGATAGAAAAATGTGTCCGGCGTCGGCACAATCCATCACCCGATGCGCGATGATGATGCCCGCGCCGGCAAGATTGGCTTGTTCGTTCAGATCACTGATTTCATTGACCGGGCCGCTGTGAATGCCCATCCGGATGTGAAGTTCAGGATGACTCCTTAGCGCCTTGCTGATCTCGATCGCGCACATCACCGCTGCTTCCGGGCTGGTGCGGAAAACCAACGCGCCACCATCGCCGGTCGGTAGGCGCAGAAGTTTCCTTCCGCCTCCGCGATGCGGAATTGCTCCGTTCCGCGCACGATCTGTTTTAACTTTTGAATCTGATCCCTCTGCTCGTTGATGAGCAGTTTCGAGTAAGCGACGATGTCGATAAACAAGACGTGCCCGATCTCGAATTTCACATCGGAGGAAGACTCGGACGGCATCAGGGTTCGTTTTATCTCAAAACTCGCGATTCAACGAGCGATTTCGCCAAGACGCTGGATCTCGAGCCTAGGGCATTTCGTTTCATTCGATAGCGACCTATGTGATTCCGGAGTTCGAAACGACATTAGCTTTATCGTCGCCGCCGGATTAACAATTCTCCCGAATCATAAATCAAAAAAGAGGAGGTTTTCATGACACATAACGCAACCAAATCGAAACAGTCTGTTGTCGCACACCATCGCGGAGTGGGCTTGCTCGCTGAAATACGAACATCTTTCGCCGGAGGCGATTCAGGCGGCGAAATTATTCTGGTTCGATTCCATCGGCTGCGCGCTTGGGTGGAAGCCAGCAGGAGGACGCGAAGATTTTGCTCAAGCATCTATCGCGCCGATGGGCGGCGGCAATGGAAAAGCCACCGCATTCGTCTCCGGCTTCAAGACCAATCCGGTCGACGCAGCATTTTTGAATGGCCACATGATTCGCGCGATGGATTACAACGACATCTATTGGAAAGCCGATCCATGCCATCCGAGCGATCTCATCGCCGCGCCGCTGGCACTCTGCGAAAGCGAAGGATTGAGCGGCAAAGATTTAATTCTCGCCACGATCATCGCCTACGAAATTGAGATGCGGCTTTGCGAAATCGGGCGCCCGGGAGTTCGCGAATACGGGTGGCATCACGCAACGTTGAGCGCGTTCGCGGCGCCCGTAGCGGCGGGGCGCGTGCTAAATCTCACGCGCGATCAAATGGTGTCGGCGATCGGCATCAGCGCCGCGCGAACGTTTTGTCCGGGCGCGGTCACAGCGGGCAAGTTGACCAACATGAAGAACACGGTCGATCCGTGGGCCGGTCGCATGGGCGCCGAGAGCGCGTTGCTCGCGCGCGAAGGATTCTCCGGACCGGAACACATGATCGATGGGAAAGAAGGTTTGTTTGCGGTGTTCAGTCACGTCCAATACAAGGGACAACCGGCAAGCTTCGATGGCGAAGGCTTGGTCAAAGATCTGCCAACCTCGCCGACAGTCGCACTACCGGATTCTCGATTGCGGGATGAAGAGTTTCCCAATCGAAGCGCTGAGTCACGCGCCGCTCACTGCCATGATGAAAACGGTCAAGGAAAACAAGATTAAGGCTGACGACGTGAAAGAAATCAAAGTAGAAGTGATCGCGCGCGCCGCGGATATCCTTGGCGATCCGCACAAGTATCGGCCCGACTCAAAAGAAACGGCCGATCATTCGCTCCCCTATTGCATGGCGGTGGGACTCGTCGATGGAATGGTGACGCCGCTGCAATTCAAAGAGGAGCGGGTGCTCGATAAATCGCTGATTCCAATCATGGACAAAGTGAAAGTGGTCGCGAACGACGAGTTCGAAGCGCTCTTTCCAAAATTTCAGCCGAGTCGCGTAACAATCACGACGAATGATGGCAAAGAGTATTCGACGCGCGTCGATGTCCCGAAAGGCGATCCGCGCGATCCGATGACCGAAGAGGAAATCGCGGTGAAATTCACGGCGCTTGGCGGCGATGTGATCGGGAAAAAGCAGTGCGAAAAATTGCGTCAGTGCATCATGAATTTGGAAAACGCGGGAAGCTCGATGAACTTCTCGCGCTGACGATCGCGCGCTAGACTCGTATGCGCACGCGGCTCACGTGCTGCGGCAGCTCGCGATACGAACTTCAACGGCCGACGAATCATTGCACGAAGCTCGCAGGGCGACGCGTCGCACGCGAGCGCGTGCGCTCACCGGATTACGCCGTCGCGCTGCCTTCGTCGCCTGCGCCGAACTGGATTCCCTGCGCCAGCGGAAGCTCGGCTGAGAAATTGATCGTGTTCGTCTGACGCCGCATGTAGCTCTTCCAGCAATCGCTGCCGCTCTCGCGGCCGCCACCGGTTTGTTTTTCGCCGCCGAACGCGCCGCCGATCTCTGCGCCGCTCGTGCCGGTGTTTACGTTGGCAATTCCGCAATCGCTCCCGACTGCGCTCACGAATTTTTCCGCTTCGCGCACGTCGTTGGTGAAAATCGATGAGGTCAATCCCTGCGGCACATTGTTGTGAATCGCCATCGCTTCGTCGAAATCGCGATACGTCATCAGGTAAAGCAATGGCCCGAAGGTTTCGTGTTTCACGATTTCAAAATCTGGTTTCGCAGCAGCCAGACACGGCTTCATGTAAGCGTCGCCGGGAACCGTGAGCCGCTCGCCGCCGTAAAGCACCTCGCCGCCTTCATCTTTCAATCGCTGAATGGAATCTTGCACCGTGTCGACAGCCTGCCTGTCGATCAGCGGACCCATAACGGTCTTGCGATCCAGCGGATTCCCAATCGGTAACGTCTTGTAACCGTTAAGGAGTTTATCGCGGACCTTCGATGCAACTGACTCGTGCATGATCACCCGGCGTGTCGAAGTGCAACGCTGTCCGGCTGTGCCCACGGCGCCGAAAAAGATCGATTGCACCGCCATCTCCAAGATCGGCGCTCGGCGTGACGATCAGCGCATTGTTGCCGCCGAGTTCCAGAATCGTTCGACCCAGCCGTCCGTTAACCGCTTTGGCGACATTAAATCCCATATTGGTCGAGCCGGTAGCCGACACCAACGGAATCCGCGGATCATCCGCCAGTTTTTGGCCGACCGTTTTACGATCGCCCACCAGCAGCGTAAAGATCGCCGGATCAGCGCCGGTTTCGCGACAGACGCGCTCGGCAATTTTGGTGACGGCGATTGCGGTGAGCGGCGTTTTCTCCGACGGCTTCCAAATCGTGGCGTCACCGCACACGGCAGCGAGCGCCGCGTTCCAAGACCAAACTGCGACCGGAAAGTTGAACGCGCTAATCACTGCGACCACGCCGAGCGGGTGCCATTGTTCCATCAAGCGGTGGCTCGGGCGTTCGGACTGAATCGTTAGGCCGTAAAGCATCCGCGACTGGCCGACGGCGAAATCGCAAATGTCGATCATCTCCTGCACTTCGCCTTCGCCCTCAGCGATGATCTTCCCGGTCTCCAGCGTCACAAGCTGGCCGAGCTCATGTTTCAATTCACGCAACGCGTTGCCGAGGCGGCGAACCGTCTCGCCGCGCACCGGTCCGGGTGTGACGCGCCATTTCAGAAAGGCTTCGTGCGCACGCGAAATTGCTTTGCTGTAATCGTCGTCGGAAGCGGTGCGGATGCCGGCGAGTCGCCGGCCGTCGATCGGCGAAATTTTGTCAATCGTCGCGCCGCCGCCGCGCCATTCGCCATCGAAAACGCCGGCGTTGTCGTCGGTGAGACCCAGTTTTTCCAGAGGTGTTTTCATATGTCGACCGGCGGTTCCGCAGCAATCCGGGGAGCGCACGCGGCTCGCGTGCTGGTTTCGGCGGCTCGCCGAAACGAACTTCGGAAAGAATCGAGCCGAAGGAAAGCGCC
>ERZ1370068.927-contig-10848_pt1 | contig 27408 bp, 29 predicted proteins | sample MGYA00561227_ERZ1370068 | MGnify/ENA primary metagenome ERZ1370068 (study PRJEB38410, sample SAMEA6850437) | metagenome | study: Metagenomic assessment of the ecological functions of the soil: analysis of the soil microbiota associated with the...
GAGAGAGAGGAGGAGAGTGAGAGAGAGATGAGAGAGAGAGAACACTGCTTTTTGTTGGCCGCATCACCATCTAAGGAAAAAAGAAGAAAAGCATTAAGCTAAAACACCATTGCATTTACTCAACCTTATTACCTTCCAAGAAACCATGACCACACCTTTTGAAAAACGTGCGCATCGATCGTGGCCTTGAGCGTGGCGGCATCCAGCGTCGGGAGGTTCATGGCGTACGTCTTTCCGTCGTCGTAGACGATCTTGATGTAGTCGGAGCCTTCGGCGATCCGCGCGTCCACGAACGCCTGGGCCGACTCCGGGCGGAGAGCGTCGGGATCTTCCAGCCCGTATTCGGTGCCGTGGCCGCCCGGGGCGGTGACCAGGGTGCCGGCCGAGCGCAGGTCGGCGGCGCCGGTCACGCTGCCGCGCGCCTCGCGCGCCTTCACGTCCCGGAGATAGGTGACGTCCACGCAGACATGTCCAGCTCGGTCGTGACCCCGAACACGATCGCTTCGCCCAGCGAACCCTGGAACACGTGCGTGTGGGCGTCGATGAATCCCGGCAGCAGGGTCTTTGCCCGCGCCGTCGATGACCTCGGCACCGGCGGGCGGCTTCTGGCCGGCGGCGACCCGGGCGATCGAGCCGGACTCGACCAGCACGTCGGTGGCCGGGATCACCCGCTGTCCGTCGAAGACCCGCACGCCGCGGAACAGGATCGCATGGCCCGGCGCCCGAGGGTCCGACTGAAGGACCAGCTGCGCGGCCGGCTGGGCACTCGTTTGAGCACTTGGGCCCGCGGCCGCGGCGAGTGCGATCACAAGGGCCACTCCGGAGAGCGGGGCAAGCGGGAGCCCAGGCGTGGGGCGGGTGGAGCGGTCCATAGAGTCGGCCTCACGAGGACACTGGGGACGCAGCGGTGTGGGGGCGTCGGCGCGGGCGAGACTACACGCTTGAACTCCGGGGCCTCCACAGGGAAACTCCCGCCGCCGCCTGTCCATCCCGGTCAGAGGGTTGCTGAAGAACCTATTTGCCAGATAATTTGCGGCGATGAAGATATAAATCTTTTGTTGTTTTCAATAAAATCATGTTTGTGGTGACCTTACTTTGTATATAGGGGATGGCAGAAGTCTTATGTGACCTGAAGCATCAAAGGTATGATAAAATCAGTGATTCAGTCCTGTTTGTGCAGAAGAAGCAGATTGTATTATGGATTCTGATTACATTATATTGCGGAAGTTATGCAAATGCAAAAGTGTTTTATTTATGATGGAGTTAGCTTTTTGATATGCAAACTCATAAAAGGGCAGTTCAGCGGGTGAAGTTCTGCACACAACGTAGCCGGAAGTGAAGAAAGCATTTGAAGCGTTGAAAAAAAAAAAAAAGTAACAAACTAGAAGCATGCTCTCTGATAAGATATTATTTAAGCATTTGAAACTCAGTTTTATGTTCTATTCTTATTATTTAAATAACAAATAAAGATATTTGACAGTTTTACTAAAATACCACAGGATTATAAAAAACATTTATCTTGCAGAAAAAAACTAGAGAAAAGAGAGGGAAAAGTCTTACGCTTGGCTAGAAAGGGGTTGAAGAAGATGCCACATTCTATATCCTTTTTCTTAAAAGAAGTGTTCTGTGTGGTAAGTGTGTACTTTCAGGTTTCTTCAGACTCCATTATGGGTAAGATCAGCATTGAAGTACTTTAGTTGTTACTTTGGAAAACAGGAAGAATTCCGGATCCGAAACCATGATTTGTTAATGAAGCGCTCTGTAAATGATATGTTCAAGTGAAGCGAAGGTTGCGCCGATGGTGTTTGCGACCATGCGATCTCCTGCGTTCATGCTGATCGGCGGCCGGACCGCCAACCTGTGGGCCTATGACGTGGACAAGAAGACCCACCGGCAGGTGACGACGTTCACCGATTACGACGTCAAGTGGCCCAGCATCGGCTAGCGACGCGATCGTGTTCGAGAACGGCGGCTACCTGTACGTGATGGACCTGCCGGGCGAGAAGCCGGTGAAGATCAAGGTGCTGGTGCCGGACGACAAGCCCGGGGCGCGCGCCGAGGTGCGCAACGTGTCGGCGTGGATCACCGACTGGGACCTCTCGCCTTCGGCCAAGCGCGCGGTGTTCGCGGCGCGCGGCGATCTGTTCACCGTGCCGGCCGAGAACGGCGATCCGCGCAACCTCACCCAGACCCCGGCGCCCGCGAGCGCGATCCCGGCCTGGTCGCCGGATGGCAAGTGGGTCGCCTACCTCTCCGACCAGAGCGGCGAGTACGAGATCTGGCGTGATCGGGAGCGACGGCAAGGCCCCGGCCCGCCAGGTGACGCACGGCGGCGGCACGTTCCGCTACGCGCCCGCGCTGGTCGCCGGACTCGAAGAAGCTCGCGTTCTCCGACAAGACCATGACGCTGTGGTGGTGCGACGTCGCGACCGGCAAGCTCGCCAAGGTGGACAAGAGCGATTGGGGCGAGATCCAGGACTTCCGCTGGGCGCCCGACTCGCGCTGGATCGCCTACTCGATGCCGCCCGCGACGCGGGTTCGACCGCGTCTGATGCTCTACTCGCTCGGCGGCGGCGCCCGACCGCGGTGACCGACGGCATGACCGACGACGTGTCGCCGGCGTTCGACTCCGAGGGCAAGTACCTCTACTTCATCTCGCGCCGCACGCGTGGCGCCCGGAGTTCGGCGCCTTCGAGTTCGACTTCCAGTTCCGCGTCACCGGACAAGATCTACGCGCTGGCGCTGCGCGACTGCCGCTTCCCTCGCCGGTGGCGCCCGAGAGCGACGAGGAGATGGGCGCGGCGCCGGGCGATGACGGCAAGGACAAGGACGGCGGGCAAGGGCAAGGACGCGAGTCGAAGCGCGAAGCCGGATGCGAAGGCCGCGGCCAAGATCAGGAGGACGGGAAGCCGATCGCGATCCAGCTCGACGGCCTGGCCGCGCGCTGCGCGGTGCTGCCGGATCCAGCCCGGCAGCTACGCCGGGGCTGAGCGCCGTTCAAGGACAAGATCGTCTACCTGTCGTTCGACGCCGCCAACCCCGAGGACGAGTCCCCCGGGCATGCCAGCATGCACGTGTTCGACCTCGACAAGCAGCAAGGACCAGACCGTCGATGAGCGGGGTGAACGGCGCCTACGCCACGTCCAAGGACGGCGGCAAGGTGCTGTACCGGAGCGGTGACACGTTCGGGATCGTGAGACGTGGCGGAGGGCAAGAAGGTCGGGGACGGGAAGATCGCGACCGGCTCGCTCATGGCGCTGGTGGACCCGCGCGCAGGAGTGGCGGCAGATGTTCGACGAGGCCTGGCGGCTGGAGCGCGACTTCTACTACGACCCGGCGATGGGCGGCCTCGACTGGAAGGCGGTCGGCGACCGCTACCGCCAGCTGGTGCCGTACGTGGCGCACCGCGCCGACCTGAACTACATCCTCGGCGAGCTGATCGGCGAGCTGGCGACCTCGCACACCTACGTGAGCGGCGGCGACGTGCCGCAGGCGGCCAAGGTGGACGTGGGACTGCTGGGCGCCGACTACGCGCTGGATGCGGCGAGCGGGCTCTACCGGTTCAAGACGCATCTACCGCGCCCGCGACTGGAACTCCGAGATCGCGGCACCGCTGGGCGAGCCCGGCATCGGCGTGCAGGAGGGCGACCTGCTGCTGGCGGTGAACGGCCGCCCGGTGCAAGGCCCCCGAGAACGCTGTACGCGGCGTTCGTCGAGCACCACCGGCAAGCAGACCACGCATCAAGGTCGGCAGCTCGGCGAACGATGCGCAGGCCGCGCACCTACACGGTGGTGCCGATCGCGAGCGAGGCGTCGCTGCGCTACACCGCCTGGGTCGCCGCCAACCGCGAGAAGGTGGCGAAGGCCACCGGCGGCCAGATCGCCTACATCCACGTGCCCAACACGGCGACCGCCGGCATCCAGGAGTTCACCAAGCAGTACTACCCGCAGGTGGACAAGCAAGGGCATCATCGTCGACGAACGGCTTCAACGGCGGCGGCTTCATCCCCGACTTCTTCGTCGAGCGCCTGTGGCGCAAGACCTGGGTCGCACTGGTCCGAACCGCGACGGCGAGCGGCTTCCGCACGCCCCAGACCGGCGATCGACGGACCCGAAGTGCATCCTCGTGAACGAGTACGCCGGCTCGGGCGGCGATGCCTTCCCGTTCTACTTCCGCCATGCAGGGCCTGGGACCGGTGATCGGCAAGCGCACCTGGGGCGGCCTGGTCGGGCATCAGCCACGGCCTGCCGCTGGTGGATGGCGGCTCGGTCACCATGCCGGACTTCGGCATGTACGATCCCGGACCGGCAAGTGGCTGGTCGAGAACCACGGCGTCGATCCCGACATCGAGGTGGAGAACGCGCCCGATCTGATGGTGGCGGGGCACGATCCCGCAGCTCGAGCGCGCGATCCAATACTGCATGGAGGAGCTCAAGACCCACCCGCCGTTCGTGGCCAAGAAGCCCGGCTACAAGGTGCAGGAAGGGCTCAGGCTGCGTCCCCGATCCCGATCAAGAGCAGCGGGGAAGCAGCCAGTGTCGCGCGTCGCGCTCAGGGGAGCGAAGAGGGCGATGGGGGTGAGCTCGGTTCATGAGCGATCCGACGGGTGAGGCGCTCGCGCATCCGCCATTGCGGGTGCTGGTGTTCGCCGCGTCGCTGCGGGCCGACTCCTCAACTCGAAGCTGGCGCGCCTGGCCGCCCGGCACGTGGAGGAGTACGGAGCCACCGCCGATCTGGCGGCGATGCGCGACTTCGACGTGCCCTCGTTCGATGCCGACGTTGATGCGGGCGGCGGTGTGCCGGGCGGAGCGAGCAGAGCTGAACCGGCGTTTGACCGAGCGCGATGCGTTCCATCATCGCCTCGCCCGAGTACAACGCCTCGATGCCCGGCGTGCTCAAGAACCTGATCGACTGGGCCTCGCGCTTCCGTCCCCAGCCGTTTCATGAACGCCACGGGCTGGTGATGTCGGCATCGCCTTCGATGGCCGGGGGCAACCGCGGCCTGTGGGCGCTGCGCGGTTCCCCTGGAACACCTGGGGCGCGAGGTCTTCCCCGACATGTTCTCGCTGGCGATGGCCCACAAGGCGCTCGAGGGCGACCGGCTCACCGGATCGCGAAGCTGGCGGAGCGATTCCAGCTGAACGTGCGCAGCTTCCTCGAGCTGGCCGAGGCTCGCCAAGCACTACACCGTGCGTCAAGCGGGCGTGGATCGAGTTCCTGGGCGAGCCGGGGATGCCCTCCGAGCCGGTCATCCGGGCAGGCTCGAGCGATACTTCCGGGCTCATCTTGGAGCACGGTGCCGTCCTTCAGCACCACGTCGTAGTCGCCGTGGGTGGCGGAGATCACTTCACGCACGCATGTCGCGCGCGCACCAGCTGGTGCCGCGGTGGATGCGCACGAAGCGGCGCGGGTCGAGCCCGGCCTCGATCTGCGCCATGATGACAGCGCGCACCAGGTGCGACGCGGTGCCGGCGTGGAGCTCGGCATGGATGCCCGCGGCGCCGATCCAGTGCACATCGCTCGCCGGTACGATCACGAAGCGGTCGCGGGGTGCGCACCGCGAAAGTGCTCGATGCGGCGCGCGCTCCCCGTCCGTCCCGGGGCCCTCGCCCGCGTGCAGATGATCGAGCAGCGCCGAGAGCCGCGCCGGTCCCTCGCGCGCCTCGCCGCGGGCCAGCTCGGCGCGCACCTTGGCCAGGGCGGCGCTGAAGCGCTCCTCGCGCACCGGCTTGAGCAGGAAGTCCAGCGCCGAGACGTCGAAGGCCTGCCAGCGCATGACGCTCGTGCGCGGTGACGAACACCACCTCCGGAGTACATGCTCGCGGCTGATCGCGTCCAGCACCGCGAATCCATCGCCGTCCGGCATCTGCCGTCCAGGAACAGGAGATCCGGGCGCTCGCGCAGCACCAGCGCGATCGCCGCCGCCGGCGTTCCGGCCTCGCCGACGATCGTGACGTCGGGCTCGTCGGCGAGCCAGAGCCGCGGCCCTTCGCGCGCCACCGGTTCGTCGTCCACCAGCACGGTGCGGATCAGTGGTTCCTGAGCGCGGACCCGCCGCGGTGCGCCACGGAATCCGGATCCGCACCGCGCCGCCACCGCCCGGGCGGTCGCCGCACTCGAGCGAGGGCCGCGGCGCCGTAGAGCAGCTGCAGCCGGTCGCGCGAGTTGGCGAGGCCCACTCCGCCGTCCCGCGCTCCCGGGACGCCGGCGAACCCCGGACCGTCGTCCCAGACCTCGAGCTCGAGGGTTCCCTCCCGCCGCCGGGCGCGCACCTGAACGCGGCCGCCCTGCGCGGTCGAGCCCGTGCTCGATCGCGTTCTCCACCAGCGGTTGGAGCAGCAGCACCGGCACCAGCGCGCGCGCGTGCCTCGTCGGCGATCTGCCACTCCACCTGGAGCCGGTCCGGGAAACGGATGCGCTGGAGGCCGAGGTAGCGCTCGGTGAACGCCAGCTCGTCGCTGAGCGGCACCTCGTGGCGCCCGGGCGACTCGAACGAGGCGCCGCAGCAGCTCGCCCAGGTCGCCGATCGCCCGATCCACCGCCGCACTGTCGCCGCGTCGCGCCAGTACCGCCAGCGCGTTGAGCGTGTTGAACAGGAAGTGCGGGCGGATCTGGGCCTGCAGGCTGTCGAGCCGGGCGGCGGTCAGGCTGCGCTCGAGCCGGGCGGCCGCGACCGTGCGTTCGGCCGCCTCGCGCCGCGCCTCGATCAGCAGCACCACCAGCGACGATCGCGGCGTAAACGCTCACCTCCATGCCGACGTAGAAGACGTAGATGTGGCCGGCGTGCCGCCCGATCGGGATCGCGTCGCGACAGCGCGATCATGTGGTGGAAACCGATTCAGGACGAAGAGGTGGATGGTCACGAACACACACCGCCTCCGCCCGACAGTGGGCGGCGAGCGTCGCCGGGCACTCTTCCGGCCCGCACCGGGAAGCGCGCGGGCCATGAACGCGCACCAGGGCGAGGCGATCACGATGCGTGTCACCCACAGCGGGATCACCCAGTGGATGAGACCGAAGAACAGTCTCGGGCTGCCCTCGAAGATCGCGCGTCATCATAGGTGCGGAAAGATCTCGAGCAGCGCGAGGAACGACGCGGCGGCGAGGGCGACCAGGACGCGTTGCGACGGCTCTCGCTCATACGCTCGAATCCTAGCATCCGGGCGCGCTACGCGCACGTCCCCGCGGCGGTCCGCTTCGTCCCTGGGCGGACCGGTTCGTCCCTCGGCAATGGTCCGAGCCCGTCTTTCAGAAACGGATTGCGTCTGCCAGACCGTGGTACGTGGGCCGGGGAGTGGGGGTCTCCATCGGCCGAGACGCGAGTAGCGTGAGTGCGATCGAGCGGCCGGTTGATGGAGACCCCCACTCCCCGGCCCAACGGCGCTCGATCCAATGGGAGGCCTCTTGATCTCGCTGCGATCGCTGAGCAAGACGGTTCACCCCGCCGGCGGGGTCGTTTCCGGCGCTGAGGGGTGGATCTGGAGGTGGGTGCGGGGAGTTCGTGGCCATCGTGGGGCGATCGGGGAGCGGGAAGTCGACGCTCCTCAACCTGGATCGCGGGCCTGGATCGGCCGAGCGGCGGAACCGTGACAGGTCTCGGGGCGCGGGCTTCACGAGTTGGGGCACGACCAGCCGCGGCCTGGCGCGGGCGCCACCGTGGGAAGTGGTGTTCCAGTTCTTCCAGCTCCTGCCCACGCTCACGGTGGCCGGGAGAACGTCATGCTGCCGATGGACTTCTGCAACACCGTGCCGGCGCGCGAGCGGCGGGCGCGGAGCCGAGTCGTTGCTGGAGCGGGTCGGGATCGTCGCCCAGGCGGACAAGCTGCCGGCGACACTCTCGGGGGCGAGCAGCAGCGGGCGGCGATCGCGCGCGCGCTGGCCAACGATCCTCCCTGCTGCTGGCCGACGAGCCGACCGGGAACCTGGACTCGGTCACCAGCGCCGAGGTGTTTGCACTGCTCGCGTCGTTCGCTCTCGTCCGGCACGACGGTGGTGACTGGTGACGCACGAGCGGGAAACGCTCACCGGCGTTCGCCGCACCAGTGACGCTGGAGCGACGAGGCGGTCGTCGCGTGATCGCCCCGCGCTTCCGCAAGGCGCTGCGCGATCTCCTCCACCGGCCCGGTCGCTCGCTGCTGACCGTGGTGGCGATGGCCGCCGGAGTGTTCCAGATCGCGGTCATGCTCCTACGCCTACGCGCTGCTCCGCCCCGAGCTCACCACCATGTTCGGCCGCACGCGCCCCGCCTCGGCCACGGTGGTCGTGGATCTGCGCCGATGCCGCCGTGATGGACGAGGTGCGGCGCATGCCGGGCGTGGCGGTGGCCGAAGCCCGGCCGGTGATCGTGGCGGCGCGCGCAGGATGCCGGCGGGGACTGGGTGCCGGCGCTGGTGAGCGTGGTCGCGGAGTTCGACGCCCAGCAGCTCGACCGGTTCACGCGCGACACCGGCGTCTGGCCGCCCGGACCCGGCGACCTGCTGCTCGAGCGCACCGCGCGTCCGCGTCGCGGGCGTGCGGGTCGGCGACAGATCTCACGGTGCGGGACGCCGGCGGCGTCGAGACCTCGCGACATGCGCGTGGGCGGGAACCGTGCACGCGCCCGGGCTTCCGCCCGCCTGGATGGAGCACATGGTGCCGGCGTTCGTGGGCGCGGACTCGCGCCTCCGCTCTCCGGAATCGGACGAGTCGGCCCAGGTGCGGCTGGTGGGCCGCCCACCCGCTCGACGAGGGCTATATCCGCGAGCTGACCGACTCGTTGAAGGCGCGCCTCGAGGCGTCGGGTCACAGCGTGGGCCGCATCACCGTGCTGACGCCGGGTCGCCACCCGCACGCCGACCAGATGGAGTCGTTCCTGTTCCTGCTGCTCGCCTTCGGCCTGCTCAGCTTCCCGCTGAGCGCCGTGCTCACCGCCAGCATGGTGCAGGCGCTGCTGGCCGAGCAGGTGCGCCAGGTCGGGATCATGAAGACGCTCGGCGCCACCAGCGCCCAGGTGGCGGGTATCTACCTCGGCGCAGGTCGGGCGCGCTGGCGCTCGCCGCCTTGGCGCTCGGCCTGCCGCCCGGTCTGTTCGCGGGGCGGGCGTACGCGGTGTTCTCGGCCGGCATCCTGAACACCGACGTGCGCGCGCGCCGTTTCCGGTGTGGGTGGTGGTCGCCGAGGTCATCGTGGGGCTCGCGGTGCCGCTGCTCGTGGCGCTCGGGCCAATCCTCCGCGCCGCCGCGATCACCGTGCGCGCAGGCGATCGGCGAGGACTCCGCCGCCGGACGCCCGCCTGCGCGCGCTCGACGGCTGGCTGCGGCGCCCGGCATGGCTGCCGCGCCCGCTCGCGCTTCCGCTGCGCGCGGCCCTGGCGCGCCGTGCGCGCGGCTGCGCTCGCGGTCGGGCTCATATGGCCGGCGGCGGGGCGGTGTTCATGGCGGCGCTCAACGTGGGCGAAGCGTGGCGCCGCGCGGTTCGGGACGACTCTCGCGCACCGTCCGTACGACCTGGCGCCCTTCGTTCACCGAGCCGGTCTCGGTCGAGCGCGTGCGTGCGACGCTCGCCAGCGTTCCCGGGTAGTGGAGGCTCGAGGACTGGCCCGGCGGGGGCCCGTGGCTGGTGGGTCCGGGCGGTGTCGCCAGCGTCACCACCGCCCTGCTCGGGATCGAGCCCGGGAGCCCCTGCTCCGCCCCCGCATCGACCGCGGCACGACCTCGGCCGCGGCTCCGCGCGGCGTGGGTGGTGAACCAGGCGGCGGCGCGGCGCGCCGGCTCGCTCGCGGTGGGCGACAGTGTCCGGTGCGCACCCGGGCGCGCGGCACGGTGGCGTTCGTGGTGGCGGGGATCGCGCACGAGCTGATGCCGATGCCGGTGATCTACGCGCCGCGCGCCGCGGTGCTGGAGGCGATGGGCCAGTCGAACGACTCCACGCGCAACGTGCGCATCGTGACCGCGGGCCACGACCGGGCGTCCCAGCGGCAGGCGGCGCGTGCGGTCGAGGGACGCTTGCCGGCGCGACGGGCTCCCGGTCTCCCAGCTCCAGCGCACCGAGGACGCCAAGCAGGGCATCCTCGATCACCTGGTGATCATCCTCAGCATTCTCACCACCGCCGCGATCGTGGTGGTGTTCGTCGGAACGCTGGGGCTGGCCTCGACGGTCGGGTTGAGCGTGGTCCAGCGCACCCGCGAGCTGGGCATCATGAGCACCATCGGCGCCACCCCGGCGACGCTGACGCGCAACGTCTGGCTCGAGCCTGGCCATCGGCCTGAGCTGAGCTTTAGTCGCGGCGGCCGTGATCACGGTGCCGATCACGGCGGCGCTCGAGTGGGCGTGCGGCTGGATCTTCTCCAAGGTCGGCCTCGATTTCTATCTGTGGCCGAGCGCGCTCGCGATCTGGTTCGTCCTGGTCGTGGTGCTGGCGACGCTGGCCAGCCTGGCGCCGGCCTGGCGCGCGCCTCCCGCCTCACGGTTCGCGAGGCGCTCGCCCACACGTGAACCTCCAAAGACGTTCCATCCACCGTTCCATCCTCCGGGAGGCCATTCGATGCGTACCCGCCATTCGATTCCGCTGGTCGTATTGCTGTTCGTCATCGTCTCCGCCGCGACCGCCCTGGCCGGCGACAAGCCCGGCGAGCCCGACCGGTCCCGACGGGTGGCCGTCCACGCGCGCGGGCGAGATGGGGCGCGCGTGGGTGAACGCCTACTGCGCGGGCGAGGACTCGATGCGGGCGTTCCTCTCCCGCAACCTGGCGCCCAGGAATCTCGAGGAGAAGAACGTCTCGGTGCGCATTCAGAAATACAAGGATCTGCACGACCAGTACGGCCGTCTGCAGCTCGATTCGGTGGAGGAATCGACGCCCGGGAAGGTGACCGTCAAGCTGCTGGACGCCGACGCGAAATCGCGCACCTTCACGTTCGCCCTTCAGGATGGCCCGCCCTACAAGCTGTCTCGGTCATGATCCGCCAGCCGATGGACGGCATCCACGGCCTCTTCAACGGTTTCCATCATTGAGCCAAGGCGATGCCGCCCGCGCGGCTTCCTCACGAACCGCTACTATGCGTCCTTCGAGGCGGGGACCATCGTGAGGATCCGTGAGCGATGCGCAATGCGGGTGGATTCCGAGCGGCCGGCAACGGTGGGGTGACCGCCGACTCCTCCTTGGGATCCCGGGTTCCGCCGCGCCGGCCCTGGTACGAGACCGCGCTTCCGCCGCATCGCCGAACTGGTCCTGGCGCTGGTGGTGGCGGTCGAGGGCGTGGTGGCGATCTTCCTGCGCAGCAACGACTGGGAAGGCCACCAGCCAGAGTCGGGATCCCGGCGCGCGCCCAGGGGCTTCAGCCGCGACCCCTGGCCGCGGTACTCGCTGGGCCGGGTCGCCTTCGATGCACCGCGCTCTCGCTGCTGCCGCGCCTGGCCGGCCGGGCACTGAAATGCTGCGATGCTGGCGGTGGTGGCGCTCGGCGTGTGTCTCTACCTGTGGGACCGCACGGTCGAGCGCGAGGCGCCAGCCGGCCGCAAAAGCCGACGGTGTTCGCCGCCACGGTGGCCACGCTCTTTCGCCACACCTTCACTCCTGTGGCGAAGCGCGGGATCTGGACGACTGCGGGCTCCACCGCTTCCCTGCTGTTCTTTCTCACCGCGGCCGGCTGGTTCCTGGTGCGCGGACGCCAGGTGCTCGCGGGCTTCTGGCTGGCGGTGGCGATCGTCTACAAGACCTCGCCGCTCATCTTCCTGCCCTTCCTGCTCTGGAAGCGCCAGTGGCGGATCGCAGGCTGGACGGTGGCCTTCGCCGTCCTCTTGAGCATCCTAGCCGGCACTGTGGTTCGGGGGCGGGCCACGATCGAGTATCACCGGCGCACGCTCGACACCATGCTTCGTTCGACCGCGGTGGGCGATCCCGCGGACAACTGATCCAGGACCGCCTCGAATCTCCAGAACCAGGCGCTGGGCCCGGCCCTTGCCCGCTATCTCGAGACGTACCCAGCCGGGCGATCCGCTCTTACCTGGCCCATCCGCTCTTCCGCCAGTTCGACCACCTGGCCCCGGATGGCGCCCGGCGGATGGTCACCGGAGCCACGCTGCTGCTGCTCGCGCTCATCGCGTGGCGAACCTGGCGACCGGCGGCGACCTCCGGCGAATGGGCGGTGGAGTGGAGCGCGGTCACGATCCTGACGGTGCTGCTCGCGCCGGTGTGCTGGAAGCAGCACCTGGTGGTGATGTGCTGCTCCGCCGTGTTCCCCGGTCGTTCCGCGAGCAGACTTAAAAGCGCGGCGGCCCGCCGTGCGGAGCGCCGTGCCGTGGCTGATCGCCCTCCTCGCCTTCTGCTCCGCGCCCGACGGTCCGCTGGGCCGCGACCCGGCCGGGCTGCTGGGCGCGTGCACAAGACGTTCACCTTGGCCGCACTGCTGGCCCCGGTCTCGGTGCGCCGACGCTCCACTACCGGGCGCCCGGTGCCCGCCCACCACGCGGCGGTGCCGGCGTCCCGGCCGCTGGCGGGCCGCCGGGGGCCGCGCTAGCCGTCCGCGAGGCGGGCGCTGCGCTCGTCGCCCGCCAGGACGCGCTGGTAGTCGACCTGGCTGACCGCTCTCCGCGCCACGTGCTAAATAATCAGCACATAACACATCGCCGTGGAGACAGACATGAAACGACTTCGATCCTTGAGCCGTCGGGAACGCGAGATCATGGACGTGGGTGTACGCCGCCGGGCGCGTGACGGCGAGCGAGGTGCGCGAGCGCATGCCGGCCCCGCCCAGCTACTCGGCGCGGTCCGAGCGACGCTGCGCATCCTCGAGAACAAGGGAATGCTCAGCTAACGAGCACGAGGGCAAGCGCCACGTCCACCGTGCCACCCTCCTCGCCGCGGCGCGTCCGCCAGAGCGCCCTCGATCACCTGCTGGATACTTCTTCGGCGGCTCCGCGGCCGGCGCCGTCATGACCCTGCTCGAGGAGCCGCGCCGCCTGCTCACCCAGGATGAGCCCGACCGCATGGCGCAGCTCATCGAACGCGCCCGCAAGGAGGGCCGGTGATGAACCTCTCCCCCGTGCTCCCGTTCACCGAGGCTCCGCAAGTGGGCGGAGCTGGGCTGGTTCCTGGTGCGCATCACGCTGATCGCCCTGCTCGGCCACCTGGCGCTTGCGGCCATGGCGCGCGCGGCCGCCTCCTGCCGTCACCTGGTCGCGGTGGCGACACCTCGGGGCGCTGGTGGTGCTGCCGGTTGCGGTGCTGCTCCTGCCCGGCTGGCGGATCGCGATCCTTCCCGCCCGGCTCCGAGCCGAAGACCATGCCGGTGCTGGCCGCGACCGAGGTCACGCCCGCGTTGGCTGGTTTCCGAGCCCGTTTCCGTGTGGGTGCCTGCGCCCTCGGTGGTCGTGCGCGATCGCAGACCGGCGCCGTACCGGGTCGAACAGCGCCCATCGGTCCCTGCGCAGCGATGCGGCGCTCGCGACCTGGGTGGTCGTGCCGCCCGCGAGCCTCTCGCCGGTGCGCCAGGCGGTCCGGATCCCGTGGCTCACGGTGGTGCTCGCGGCCTCTGTTTACCGGCACGGGTCTGGTGCTGCTCGGGATCGTGGCCGGGATGACCACGCGCCGGTCGGCTGGCCCGTCGCGCCGAGCCGGTCCCTCGACGCTGCGACCCTGGGGGCGTTCGTGTGGGCGCGGGAGCGGATGGGTGTGCGCTCGCCGGTGGCGCTAAAGCGCAGCACCCCTTGTCACCGTGCCGATCGTGACCGGAATCCTCCGCCCGGTGCTGCTCTCTGCCCCCGCCTCCCGCGCGTGGTCGGCGGATCGGCTGCGCATCGTGTTCCTGCACGAGCTGGCTCACGTGCGGCGCGGCGATGGGGCGGCACTCCTCCTTTCGCGGATCGCGAGCGCCATGTTCTGGTTCCATCCGCTCGTGTGGTCGCTGGCGCGCGATGCGCGCCGTGAATCCGAGCGGGCGTGCACGACCTGGTGCTGGCGAACGGGTGCGCGCCTCCGAGTATGCGCCGGTCAGCTGCTCGAGATCGGCGCCCTGGTGGAGCCTTCGGGATGCGCCTTTGCCGGCTCAACGCTGGCGGTGGCGCGTCGCTCCAGCCTCGAGCCGCGGCTGGTCTCGGATCCTGCGCGCGGATGCAGCGCGCGGGCCGGTCACCCGGCTGGCGGTGGCCGTGGCGACGCTCGCCGCCGCCCTGCTGCTGATCCTGATCGTGACTCGTCCGCGTGGTGGCGGGCGACCGCTCCCACCTCGCGCACAGCGACCACCACGGTGACGACCACCAACCTCCTGCGACCGTGACGAGCAGCAGCTACCACGAAGCTCAGCGTGACACATGAGCGTGGTTCCGTAAGCTGCTCGGAATCCGAGTCGTGCGCCAGTTCCAAAGCGTGCTCAGAAGCCACCGCATGCAGCGAGGCCGCGCCGGTCTCCCAGACAGAGTGCGGTGACGATGGCGGCCGAGGCCGCAACGGCGTGCGCAGAAGCGGCTGTGGCGCGGGCCGCGTCGGGCGTCGCGGCCGCGACCCGTGCCCTGGCGTCGGCCCGGTTCCAGGTCGCCGGCTACAAGTCGGGCGACGGCCTTACTCCCAGGCGCGCGACCAATACAACGAGGAGAAGTTCGCCGACGCGGGCGATCTCTATCGCGCGCGTCGGCGCTGACCGGGGTACCCGGGCGGCCACCTCCTTCTACAACGCCGCCCTGCTCGTACGCGCTGGATTCGGGCAGATTGGCCTCGGCGTTGAGGTGCCTTCTGGCCGAGGCGTGGATGCGGGCTTCGACAACGCCGAGCCGCTGGCCTCGGATACGGACCCTGAACTCGATCCGCGGCGACCACCGCTTCCAGCTCATCCAGCTGGCGATCACCCACACCGACACGGCTCGAGGCGGAGCTGCGCGCCAACGAGTCGCAGTACCGGGCACTCCAGAAGGCCGGCTCCAAGCGATCCCGGCGCGTGGAAGTCGCTGGGCATGACGCTCATGCGCAGCGGGGACCCGAGCCGCGGCCGATGCCTTCGCCCGCCAGCACTGCAGATCGATGCTTCACCCAACGCGCTCTACAACCAGGTTTGCGCTTCACGCGCTCAACGGCGAGCGCGTGAAGGCGCTGGACGCGCTGGGAGAAGTCGATTCTGGCCGGCTTCGGCGACGACCAGCAGGTGCCGAGGACTCCGACCTGGCCACGCTGCACGACGACCCGCGCTTCGCCCCTGGTCCAGCTCACGCGCGACCTCCAGCTCTACAGCAACGGGATCGACGACGACGACCGCTCCACCCGGCGCTCCGGCTATCTGGCGCTTCCAGCGGGTGACGCGGGAGCACCCGCAGGTGGGCCGCGCCTGGTTCAACCTCGGCTTCGCCAGCTGCGCTGCGCCGACGTGCCGGGCAGCCGACAGTCGTTCACCCGCGCGCTGGATCTCCGCCACCGCCCGGCCACCACCATGTACAACCTGGCGTGTGTCGAGGCGCAGGCGAAGAACGCGATGCGGCCATGGCCGTCGCTGCAGAAGGCCGAGGACGCCGGAATGGAGATGTACGCGATCTTCGACGACAAGGATCTCGATCCCCTGCGCCCGATCCGCGCTTCCAGTCGCTGACGGCGCGGCTCAAGGGGCAGATGATCTGGAGAAGAGGAAGGCCGAGAAGAGCTGACCGGGGTTCGGTCGCCGCTTCTTCCTGCCTGAGGCGGCAAGTCGTCGCAGCGCCTACCACCTTGGCGGGCTTGCGGCCCTTCCGGCCGCGTGCTGCCGCCCCAGCGGCCGCTCGGTTCAGGCTCCCGCACCACCTGGATCATGTCGCCGGTGGCGTAGAAGTCCACCGCCACCAGGTTCGGGCAGCTGCCGCGTGCGCGCTGGAAGTCGCTCGATCGCGCTATCAGCAGCGCATCATGGGCGTTCACGATCGCGGCGTTGCTCGGCTTGGGCAGCGGCGTGGTCTCGATCCAGTGGTTCGAGCAGCATCAGCGAGCCGCCGCTGCCGCCGCGGTTCGGGCGGTTGGAGAACTCGGACGGATCGTGGAACGCGTAGGGCGTCTCCTGCATGACCTCGAACGCCGGGTGATACCAGTCGACGCCGTCGGTGTCGTTCTCGGCCATCACCAGCACCCGCTGGTCGCTCTCCACCATCTCGCGCAGCGTGGGCCAGAGCGCGCGCACGGCCCCTGCGTAGACGAAGTCGATCAGGCCGCTCTCGCTGGAAGCACCGCGCGATGTCCTGGGGCGCGACCCCTCGTCCTGGATCACGAAGATCAGCACCTTCGCCGGGGTTGGCGACCAGGAAGTTGCGCGACGTCGCATCAGCACCGGCACCAGCTTCGAGGGCGCCCAGCTCGCAGAAGCCGTGGCACATGTAGACGTCGCGCTCGCCGGTCGGCTTGCCGCTGGACCAGCCGTCCGCGGATCCGGAGCGCGGCATCCACGCCCTCCTTCCCACCACCTCCCTCGTACTTGGCCATCGAGCTGTGACTTCTTCGCCGAGGTCGGTCCTGACGCGATCCCCGATCGGGACGCCGTAGTGGGCGTCGATCAGGAACGCCGCGCACGCCGTCGGCGAGCTGGCTTCGGATGTCGGCGTTCTGGTTGGGGAACATCCAACCGGGAACGTTGGCGCCCGACATCGAGTTGTGGGACGGTCGGGAACACCACCTGGTCAAGCCGGCGATCGCATAGGTCGGACGACCCGTTGCATGCGGTGACCACCTCTCCTCCGGCGCGTTGGCCGTTGGCGGCGCACGATCCACCAGGTGATGCCGGCGAGCAGCACCAGGGCGAGTCCGCCGGCGAGCGCGACGCCCAGCCGGTGCGTCACCCTGCGCCGCGCGTGCTGGAGCTTCCCGGCTTCGATCTCGGGCAGCACGTGGAGGGCGCGCGACGAAGGCCTCGCGCAGTCCGGCGAACGCCGCCACCAGCCCGGCCAGCCACACGGCGACGGTGAGCGACGGCGAGCGGGGCGATCAGGAGCGCGGCGCCGAGGGAGGCACCCACGAGACCGCGGGCGAGCCGGACCCGCATGCGCTCCTGGGCGCGGTCATCCAGCCCCGCAGTCCATCGCTCCAGCGGCCGAGCGGGATGCGCTCCGAGGAACGAGGCCGACGCCGAGGCCAGCACCAGCCCCGCACAGCCCAGGCCGATCGCCCAGGGCAGCAGGCCGCCGAGGAAGCGCGCGCGCCAGCGCGCCGAGCGGGGCTGTTCTCGGCGTGCCGGGCGAGCAGGCCGACGCCGAAGCCACCGAAGCGGGCGAGGATCGCGAGCGCAAGGCCGAGCAGGGCGAGCCCGACCCCGGTGCGCAGGATCGCCATGCGGCGCTCGCCGGAGAGCGAGACTCCGGCCACGCACAGGGCGATGCCGAGCAGCAGGAATCCCACGGCGGCGACCCGCAAACGGGCGCGCGATCTGGACCAGCCGCAGCGCGCGCTGGCCGCCTGGGAGCGAGCCGATCTCACCGATCACCGCCGAAACCTTGGGCGGATCTTGTTCGCGAGCGCCGGATGGGACTCCGCCATGCTGCTCGAGCGACCACGCCCGGCGTCCTGACGCTGAGGACGATCTCCGTGCCGGCGCCGGACATGATCGCGTGGTGCGCGGCGCGGGCGCTGCGGCGCACCGCGGCGCGGAACGGCGGCGAAGCCACCACCACCGCGGCCGATCCCGACCAGCACCGGCCTGAGGCCCATCAGGTCGGAGCTTGGCCTTGATCACTGCATCGGTGATCCGCTCGGAGACGTAGTTGGCGAAATCCGGGTCCTCGAGGCTGGCCGCGACCCGACGAAAACGCCTGCTCGTTGAAGAGCGAGCGGCGTGAGATACCCGAGCAGCACCGCGGCGAAGATCAGCAGGATGCCGACCGCTCCGCACAGCCCCGCCACGATGCGACGCGAGCGGCTCTGACATGCTCCCTCCCCTCCCGGGATCCACCGGGCGAACCCCCGCCCGGGCGCTTCCACCACCGCCGCGGAGACTACACCGCTCCCGGAACGCTGCGCGCATCGTTGACATCCCGCGCAGGTCGGGTGTTTCCTCACCCGTGCGGCTTCGCGTTTGCAAGCGGTTCGACGCACGGAAGCTGCCCGCTGCCGGGCGATCCCGGCCACCCGAAGAGAAAGGGGACGATCATGGCCACGAGTACTCCCATGGTGGGCGATCGACTGCTCGGCGCGGTCAAGGGCCACGCTGGAATCGCCGTGGGCGTCGGGATCACGCTCATTCTCGCCGGCGTGCTCGCGATCTGCGCCCCGTTCGTCGCCGGCCTCTCGGTGATGGTGATGATCGGCGCGATGCTGATGATCGGGGGCGTGGCGCTGTGCCTGCTGGCCTTCCGGATGCGGGTGTTCGGACCCGGGCTGCCGTTCCTGCTCATGGGCGGCCTGATGATCGTCACCGGGCTTCTACATGGCGGGCCAGCCGGTGGCGGCCCTGATGTCGATGACGGTGCTGCCTCGATCTACCCTCATCGTGTCCGGGATCGTCGAGTTCTTCTCCGGGTTCAGCGCCCGACCCGACGCCGGCTGGGGCTGGATCGTGGCGAGCGTGTCGTGACACTGCTGCTCGGCATCATGCTGTGGCGGCAGTTCCCGATCTCCGGCGTGTGGGCGATCGGAACGCTGTTCGGGCATCAAGCTGCTCATAACCGGCTTCTCGATGACCTCGATCGGCTCCGTGGTGCGCCAGGGGGTGCGCAAGGTCGAAGGGGCGCTCAAGTCCTGAGCCGTCGTCCTTTCGGTCTCCCGACGTCTCCGCGTCCGGGCGCCCACGTCCGGCGCGGCGTTGCGCTTACGGCCTGTCTCGCGGGCTGCCTCGCAGTCCTGTCCGCCGCGGGCGTGGAGGCACAGCCCGAAGCCGGTCCGACCGCGAACTCCGCTGCAGCTTCGCATCGGCGAGATGCGCGACGGCACACCGGTCGAGATCGCCGGCGAGCGGCTCGCGTCGACGGTGGTGCTGCCCGAGTTCTACGAGGAGCGCGGATTCCGGCCGGCATGGGCCGACCCAGCGGCCCGCGCCGACCTGCTCTCGGCCCTGCGCGCCAGCCGGGACGACGGGCTCGATCCGCGCGACTCATCACCTGGCGGCGATCGATCTCGCTGGCGCGGCTCGCGTCGCGGCCCGAGAGCGACGCCGACCTCGACTTGCTCGCCACCGACGGTGTCGTTCGCCTCGCCTATCACCTGCGCTTCGGCAAGGTGGACGCCGCCACGGTCGAGCCCGACTGGGAGTTCACGCCCACCGCCGAGGCGGCGATGAGCGAGCCGCCTGCTGCGGCGCTGGAGCGCGCCGTCGCGGAACGGAGGGTGAGCGCCGGGCTCGATTCGCTCCGGCCCCGGCACTGGCTCTACGGCGCCCTGCGACGCGCGCTGCAGCAGTGTCGGCAATCGACTCGCTGGGCGGCTGGGCCACAGCTCCCGAATGGGCCGGTGCTGAAGCCCGGTGCGAGCGATGCCCGGCTTGCGGCGCTGGAGGCGCGGCTCGCGGTCGAGGGCGATCTCACCACGCCGCCGCGAGCGACGGTGGCCGGGTACGACCCCGGTGCTGGTGGCGGCGATGGAGCGCTTTCAGCAGCGGCACGGCCTCAATCCCGACGGCGTGATCGGGCCGACCACGCTGGAGGCCCTGAACGTGCCGGTCACCACCCGGATCTCGCAGCTCCGGGTGGCGCTCGAGCGCGGGCGGCTGCTGCTGCAGGAGCTGCCGGAGCGCTTCGTCCTGGTCAACATCCCCGCCTTCCGAGTGCTGCTGGTGGACGAAGGCCGGGCGCGACTGGTCCTCGCGCGTGGTGGTCGGCAAGCCGTTCACCCAGACGCCCAGCTTCCGCGCCGAGATGACGTACGTGACGCTCAATCCTCGCGTGACCATCCCGCCCGGATCGTGAAGAGCGACGTGATCCCCGGCCTCAGGAAGCGATCCCAACTATCTTCGAGAAGAAGGGGTACACGAAGGTCGGCACCCGGTACGTTCAGCCGCCGGGGCCGAACAATGCGCTGGGGCACGGTCAAGGCTTTCATGTTCCTGAACCCGCACCACGTGTACCTGCACGACACGCCCAACCGCGAGCTGTTCGCCAGCGACGCACGCACGTTCAGCCACGGCTGCATCCGGGTGGAGAAGGTGGTGGACCTGGCGACGATGGTGATCGACGATTCCGTGAACTGGTCGCGGGCGCGGATCGACTCGGTGATCGCCGCCGGCCGCACCCGCAACATCACGCTCAGGCGCCGGCTGCGGTGCTGCTCATCTACTGACGGCGGTGATCGATCCCGATGACCGGCGGCCGCGCTTCTTCACCGACGTCTACCGCCGCGATCCTGTCTCACCTCGCCGCCCTCGACCGCCCGTTCCGCTACCGCCCGGCCGTCCCCGCCGCCCGGCCCGCCGCTGTGCCCAGGCGCCCCCGGTGCCGCACGCGGGCCGGCGGGGCTCCTTCGGCAGCACCGGCGCGTTGGCGTCGCGGAGGGCGTGGTAGGCCGGCGAGAGGATCTCCATCCCGGCGCGGGCGAAGGCGTCCTGGATCTCGGCGTGCAGCCAGGAGTAGAGCAGCAGCTGATCGTGCGACCGCCGCGTGACGCAGCAGATCTCGTAGGTGATGTGGGAGTCGTTGAGCGAGCGCTGGAACACCCACGGCGCCGGCTCGTGCTCCACGCCCTCGACCCGGCTCGCCGCCTCGATCAGCAGGCGCGTGCACCGCTCGCCAGTCCGCGTCGTAGCCGATCGTGACCTCCGTATGGAGAACCAGCCCCGAATCCTCGCCCAGCCGCGTGTAATTGACGATGGGCTGGTGACGCGACCTGGCCGTTGGGAAGAGTGATCTCCTCGTTCCTCGAGGCTGCGCAGCTTGGTCGCGAAGAAGCCGAGACTTACCACGTCGCCGACGTGCTCGCCGATCTTCACCCGATCGCCGGCGCGTGAACGAGCGCGCGTAGGTGAGGACGATTCCGGAGATGATGTTGCCCACGAACCCGCTCGATCCGATCGACACCATCACGCCGAGCAGGATCGAGATGCCCTGCACCGCCTTGGACTGGGAGCCGGAATGTAGGGATAGGCGATCGCCACGCGCGATGACCCAGAGCAGGATCCCGACCAGGCGCTTGGTGGGGCGCGCCAGCATCGGCATGGTGCATCCACGCGACCTTCACCGCTGCCCGAGTCGACGGCGTCGAAGAAGCGGTCGGAGAGCCGCGTCAGCCAACGGAACAGGACGAAGATGAACGCGATGGACGAGCAGCCCGGGACATCGCCTTTCGCCAGCGCGATCCCCGCCCCGACCAGCTCCTGGCGCGCCGAAGCTCGAGCAGCTGGTGAGCTCCAGCCCTGCGACCACGGGAACGAGCGAGAAGATCGCGGTCAGGTAGCCGTAGAGCAGGATCAGACGCCGACCACCAGCCCCGAGCGACCGAGGATGCCGCCCGACAACGCCGGTGAGCTGCCTCTGCGATCAGCACCTCGAACGTCGCCGATGCGGACACCGCGCAGGTAGCGCGGCAGCGCGCGGTCGAGGAACGCCCGCCAGCGCCGGCTCGCGGCGACCAGCAGCTTCGCGACTGCACCGCGGCGACGATCGTGAGGCCGAGCGCGATCAGCACCGCGATCCAGCGATGCCCATCGGGCTCCGCCCGGACCGCTCGCGAAGGACGCCGCGCGTCATCCGGCTCGGCAAGCTCGCTTGACCATTTGCGGCGAGCTCGGACGACGCTCGATGCCGGCGACGTCGTCGGGCGTGATCATCCACAGGCATGTGGTTACCGAGACTGGACCTCGATGCCCTCGGGCGCGCGGCGCAGCCGCACCGAGTCGGCGCGCGTGTCGCACGTCGCGCGACCGCGGCGTCGAGCCGCGCGACGGATCGCGACGGCGCCGCTCGCGCGGGATCGAGCCCGTCGCGCGCGAGCGCACGACGAAGACCTGACTTGCCGCCGAGGAACACAGGCACCGACGGCGTGGCGCCGGCGCGCAGCGGTGCTCCGGGGACGCGGCCGGCTCCGCGCGCCGGCGCGATCCAGGCGCGCTCGCCGGATCGGCGCTGTCGCGCGGTCGCGGTCACCGGCGGACCGCCCGCACGTGACGGAGTCGGCGGCGGCGAGCGAGTCGCGGCCGACGCGCGCCGTTACAGCGATCGTCCCGGTCGCGAGGGCGAGCAGCACCCGCAGCGTGCGTCCATGTTCATTGCCGAGCGGCCTCCTCTGATCGCGACCGTGCCACGCATACTACCGCCGGTAGGACCACCCGATCGTCAGCGTGGTGATGTAGTCGTTCTTCGCGGCGGTTCGCTTCCGGCGGGCGGCTGTCGAAGGTGTCGGTGAACAGGATGCCGGCGTTGAAATCCGTGAACAGCTCGTACTTGAGCCGCGACGATCGCCCTGACCGCGCACTCGGCCCGCCTGCGAGAGGCTCGGAAACAGGGCGAAGGTCAAGCTGAAGTCGAGCTTGGGGCTGTCGAAGCGGAAGGCGCTCCAGCTCGACCGCCAGCAGAACCTTCGAGACTGGTCTGCTTCCGTGGCGCCGGCCGCGGACGCTGGAACTGCTCCTGCGTTCACCACGGCGCCGGCGCCGGCCGGACAGCTCCATCCGGTTCGAGCTGGCGAGCGACGCGGCTCATCGCGCCGCCGCCCACGAAGCGGTGGTCGAGGTCCAGCTCCGTCGTTCTGCTCGATCTGCGCGAGCCCCACCGCCGACCAGCGGTGCGGCAGGTACCAGCTGAACGATCTGGCGCGCGGAGTTTGCGGGTCGGTGGTCGGGACCGGTCTCCTGCCCCTGGGCGTAGGAATCGAACTGAACTGGCTGCCGAGCTCGGGCCGCGGTAGTCAGCGGCGCCGCTCAGGCTGAAGGTCGTCGCTCGGTTGGCCTTCGCGACCGTGAGGCCGACGTCGAGATAGGACTTGCAGGCGCTGCAGAAACCGGCGCTGATCGGGCTGATCTCGACCACGTCCGCGATCGCGCAGCGTGTCGGCCGCTGGTCTCCTGGACCACGATGAAGCCGTCGCGGTCCGCGACGCCAGACCGGCCGAAGTAGCGGATGCGCCGATGCCCAGCTCGACCTGGTACTCCTGCGGGCTGGTGAGGCTCGCCACCTTCTCCCACTCGATCGACAGGCGGCCCGCGTCGTCGGTGCTGTAATCGAGCTTCCCGTTGGCGAGCCCTTCACCTCGCCGGTGATGCGGTCCCCGTTGCGCATGACCACGGTGGTCGGTCTTGGCCGCGAGCGAAACCCCGGGGACCGAGGCGGCCGCGGCGAGCGCGAGCGCGATGCGGGCGGCCAGGAGTGCATTCCGGTGGCGGAGGAGTGAGGGATGGCACGGCGGGACTCGGTGCATCATCAGGTGGTCGTGCACGAGCTCCAGCGATTCGGGCCGACGCCGAGATCGCCCCGGAACGGCTGATCGAGGCCCAGGATCACGAGGATCACGAGCGCGATGAAGCAGGCGAGGCTCACGACCAGCAGCGCCTGGTAACGCGCACTCTCGATCGGGAAGAGCAGCGAGACGACGATGCTGATCAGCCCCCAGGATCACCAGCAGCCAGATGACTCCGGGCAGGCCGGTCCCCACCATGTCGAGCCGGAGCCGCCGCGCGCTGGACCATCTGGTTGTAGGCCCGCAGGGTCTCGGCGTGGAGGATCTTCTGCGAGTCGAGACCGGCTCGAAGCCCATGAGTTGCTCCTGGAACCGGTCCAGACCAGCCCACGCCATCGTCCGGGATGCGGCCCCTTGCTGTACTCAGGCCAGGCCTTGTGGATCACGTACTCGGTGTAGCCGCGCAGGCCGTCGCGAAGCCTCCCGTTCCGGCGAGGATAGCCGCCCAGGTCCCGCCACACGCTGGCGATGGCGCTCGCCTCCCCGCCAAAGTCCGTTCGGCGGCCAGGGGGTATGGCGCTCCCACACCGTGATCGCCACCAGGGCCGCCACCAGACCGTAAAGACCATGACCGAGGCGATAATGGTCGCCAGGGTATTCGGCCTCGTGAGGCGCAGGGATGCCGGGCATCACCCGGCGCCGCACCACCCACATGGCCGCCGAGAGAACCCGGAGAGGCCCGCCACCAGCACGATCCCCGAGCCAGAGCGGGGCGTCAAAACACCATGGCGCTTCACCTCCCGGGCTGCAAACCACGGGCCGGGCCGGGCTCGGCCGGGCCAAAGTTCACGGGCAGAATAGCCTACCCGGTCCTGGGCCGGATAGGTCCCGGCCGACTGAGGTTCGCCCGCGAGCCTGTTTTGTGCATAATCTAAGGTGAATGGGCCTCCTGCCCATCTCGCTGCCCTGAGACTCCCCCCGGCGGCAGGGAATCGCTCGTCCCGAGGAGTTAGTCTCATGAAACGATCGATTCTCCCCGGAACCGTCGCGTTGTTTCTCACCCTGCTGGTTGCACCCGCGTCGTTCGGGCAGCAGATCACCGACGCGCTCCGCGTCACGCAGCCGGGCCTCCACTACAACGCCCACGCCCTGGCGATGGGCAACGCCTCGCTCGGCAGTCGGCTACACGACCTCTCCCGCCCTGCTCTTCAACCCCGCCACCCTGGGCGTGGACAACCGGTTCCAGCTGGACGGTGACGGCCAACGTCAGCGCCTTCAGAAGAACTCGTCCGGACTATTACGGCGAGAAACCAGACCAAGTTTCACGACCAGCAACACCGCCGGCAGCCAGACCGGGCTCACCGTTCCGTTCAGCTCGATTCGACCCGGACGATCGTCTTCGGCCTCACGGCTACACACCAGATCAAGGACTTCAACCTCGGCTACGCAAAAATGCAGGGCTTCAACACCGGGACCGGCTTCCCGACCTTCATCGACCTGCTGTCTTTGCGCGACGATCCCCACGCGCCCTCGGCCTCACTACCCCCAGCCGCGACAGCTCCGGCAACTACCTCGGCGTCCAGACCGTCCTCACCGACGGCCTGCACGAGAAAGGGCTACCTGCTGGGGGCAGGAGGCCTGTTCTCCCACTACTCGTTCGGCTTCAGCGGTGACGCCACCCAGAGCGCGCTCTTCGCTGGCGCCAGCGTCCGTACAACGGCGGCCACTACTGCCCGGCGATCTCGAGCTCTCGGCCTGGACTCCCACCAACGCCTATCCCCGGCGTCGAGGGCGTGCCGGGCGATCCGCAGACCAGCGACTTCGTGGCCGCCGACTACCGGGCGGCCGCGCGACAAAGAATACCGGGGCTGGGACGGCCGCTTCGGCATGCTCTACAAGAAGCTGAAGAATCTGGTGGGGATCAGCGTGTCCTTCAAAGTGCCGAGCTCGCAGAGAGGTGACCGAGGACATCTTCACCAGCGGCCGGGCGATGGTCGGCTCCAGCGCAGCTGGTGGCTCCGGGGAGTGCGGACCACGAACACCTACCACTTCAAGCCCCCGACCGAGATGACGGTGGGTGCGGTGACCAATCTCTGTAGTCCTCACCGCCACCGCACCGGGCCCGGTCGTGGACTACGCCGCGATGAAGATCACCTCCGGCACCGGGTCGGTCCCGGACGAGGCGCTGATCAACAAGCACGGATCAAGGACAACTACTGTCGGCGGTGAACCTGAACGCCGGCGTCGAAGCCGCCTGCCGTGGACGGCCTTTGCGCCCGGGCGGGAAGGCGCTCTGCGGCCCCTCGCCGTTCATGGCGGATCCCTCAAGTTCGCGCTCAAAGCGGTGACGCTGGGGGCGGCATCAACACGCAGGACCTGATGCGCCGACATCGGCTACGCCTACGCCTGGCGGCACGGGGGCAGAACCGGAGCCACCGGGGACGCCAACAGCGGCGACGAGAAGAACGGCTACCACACGCTGCTGTTCGGCATGCGGTCGCCTTCTAGTCCTGGAAGCGGACCGCAGAGCGGTCAGGAGCGGTGACCGGCCTTGCTCAGCGATGGGCGAGCGTGTCGGCGATCCGCCAGGCTTTGAGTCCGCCCGAGATGGGAGCGATCGAGCCCGTGGTCGAGCGCGAAGTGAACGGTCGTGCCGAGTTGACACTATGGGCAGGCGAGATCATGAACGTGCGCTGAACACTCCCCTCGACTCCCTGGCCCGGAACGTAGGACGCGATGGCGATGACCGTGTCGGCCACCTGGCGACTCATACGTCTCATGGCTCCCGGGGCAGCGCGATCGAACGGTGGTGCGATCCCGGACACGACCTGGGGCGTGCGCAGTGCAGTTCTGGATAGAGCTGCGCGGTCTGCTCGCCGATTGCGACCGTGACCAGCGCGGGGACAGTGGCCACCAGCGGACGGGAGAGCCGGAAGCCCCAGGTCGAAGGCATCGTCCGGAAGCCGTGAACGCCCGCGTCCCTTCGGGCAAAGCCGGATGGCTCTGACCCATTCAGACACCCCAGCCGGCCCGCCCGATGGCATCATACACAACCGCATCAAGCTTGAGGCCGGCCCGCGGGCGGGTCAAAACGATCCCGGCAGGTGGAGGCGGCTCTGCCGCGCCTAGTGCCCCGGCAGGCCCGGACCAGTTCAGAAGCGGGAGCAGCCGGTTGTATGTCTCGTTCAGGCAAAGGTCGCGGCGTCGGCGAACGTCGCCCCGCGCTCCTCACCGTTCTCCTTGCGCAAGATTCACCTTGATCCACGAGGTTTCTCGGCGCCGCCCGCTACGGGCGCCGAGGAGTTGACGTCAGTCACGCTGGCGCGCGGGATCTCGATCACCAGCGTGTCGGCGCGCACGAGCGCAGCGACGACCGTCCAATGTGATCGTGCCGGTATGGCTGCAGGCGCGGCGCAGCATCCGACGGGATCGGCAGGTACCACGCCTCCCGGATGACGATCGGCAGCGCCGCCCGGCCCATGGCCTCGGCGCGTGCCGTCGGAATCACTGCCGCCGCGTTCGCGGGCGGGCTCCCGAAGATCGTTGCGGAGCTTTTCGGATCCGCGCACGTCCATGACCGAGAAGCTGCATGCCGCGGCCGAGCGCGAACTTCCGCGCAGCGCGGCGGCGGCCTCCGCACCAGGTCGCCTCTCCAGGCGCCGGCCACCATTTGCTCCCTGGGCCGCAAAGGTAGCGGCCGTCGGCCACGAACTCCATCCACACCGACGCCGGCGCCCGCGCCGGAAGCCGCACGCGGTTGCCGGCCGGGCGGCACCTCGGCCGCGATGGCGGTCTTCTGCGCCAGCAGGCCCGAGCGGCGATGCGGTCGCAGAACAGCGCTCATCGCGCGCAGCGCCTCGAGCGCGCGCGTGTCGCGCGCGATGCGAGCCGTGCCGTTCCCGCCGCGGGCGGGGGCAGAGCGGTCGTATCGCGCGGCAGGTAGCCGTCGCTTCTGCGCGGGAGCGGCAGGGGCCGTTCCCGTGATTCCCAGCGCGGCGATCGCGCCCACGCACTGGCTTGCCGAGTCGGGATTCTCATGCCCGGGCCTACCAGCGGAGCCCGGCCATGATCGTCACCCGGCTCCATGTGCCTTCTCGTCGAGGATCGCGTATGGTGGTAGCGGCCTTCGAAGAGCAGCAGCGCGCCGCCGTCGATCGGAAATCGAGCAATACGTAA
>ERZ1370068.3930-contig-3027_pt1 | contig 27405 bp, 52 predicted proteins | sample MGYA00561227_ERZ1370068 | MGnify/ENA primary metagenome ERZ1370068 (study PRJEB38410, sample SAMEA6850437) | metagenome | study: Metagenomic assessment of the ecological functions of the soil: analysis of the soil microbiota associated with the...
GATAATACTTCAGTTCAGTTACGTATTGCTATGGCGACCATGTCGACGATCGCCTCGATCCGCCCCGCCCCGACATGGTCAGCGCGCGCTCGTCCCCGATTACGCGCTCGGGCCGCACGTCGCGGCGCTCGGCCTGACCTTCTCCGGGACAAAGGCTCGGACCGCCTTCGCGTTCAGCGCCTTCATCGGCGAGCATGGCTCGTGGAACCGCAACCCCGCAGCGGCTATCAGGTGGTCTTCGTGCCGGTCGTCAACGGCCGGCCGTCCGGGCATGCCGATCACCATCCTCAGCGACTTCATCACCGAGGGCGGCAGGGCCTTTGGCGGCCCGGTCGGCGCGGCGTCAGATCGCCGGCGACGGCGCCCTGCTCGTCGCCGACGATGTCGGCGGCACGGTCTGAGCCCGGGTCAGTCCGGCTCGCTGGAAACGGCTCGTTGAAGGGGCTCTGGCCGCGAAACAAAGTTGCGGCGCGCGCGTCCAGTAGCTGCATGTGACAGGTGCCGGGCATGGATTTCAGAGCATATCCGGCTGGAGCAAAGCCCGGCGGCGGTGGCGACTTTCATCTGGCTCAATCGCGCCCGATTCACTCAATGCGCTCAACGCCGCCATGGTCGACGAGCTTCGGCAGAGCGGTCAGGAGAGCGCTTCCGACAGCGGCGCACGCTGCCTGCCGCCCGGCCGGCGAGGGCCGCGGCTTTCCGAGCGGCGCTGACCTCGCCAGCGGCGGCGGCCTGCCGAGGCGATGCCGGCATGGCGCTGGAGAAGCGCTTCAATCCGCTGGTCAAGGCGATCTTCGATCTGCCGATTCCCGTCGTCGCCGCGGTGAACGGGCCCCTGCGCCCGGCGCCGGCTGCTCGCTGGCGCTGGCAGCCGACATCGTCATCGCCGCCCGCTCACGGCCCTATTTCCTCCAGGCGTTCGTCCAATATCGGGCTGATCCCGGACGCCGGCGCGACCTGGCTGTTGCCGCGCCTCGCCGGCCGCGCCCGGGCGATCGAGATGTTGATGCTGGGCGAACGCATTCCCGCGCGGCAGGCGCTCGACTGGGGCCTGATCGCCCGCGTCGTCGACGACGAGGGACCTGGCCGAAGCGAGGCGGTGGCGCTCGCCACCCGCCTTGCCCAGGGGCCGACCATCGCTCTGGGTCTGATCCGGCAGCGCTGCGCGAATTCCGCCCATCAGTCGCTCAGCGACGCGCTCGCCATGGAACGCGCGGGCCAGACGCGACGCGGCACAGACTTCAAGTCGGCGGTCCTCGCCTTCTGCAGAAGCGCCAGGCCCAATTCAACGGACGCTGAGCGCCGATGCCGGTCGAACTCTGGCTCGCCTATCTCGTCCTCAGCTTCCTGTTCGCGGTGACACCGGGGCCGGCGGTGCTGCTCACCGCGGGCCGGGCGATCGCCCGCGGCTTCTGGGCCGGGATTCGCGGTCGTTCTCGGCACCCAGGCCGGCAACCTCGTCTATTTCTGTCCTGTCCGCAGCCGGTCTGGCGCGCGATCGCTGTCGCCTCCGAGACCGCGCTTCGCGACGGTCAAATATGCCGGCGCCGCCTATCTGATCTGGCTCGGCATCCGCACGATCCGCAATGCCCGCAAGGCGCTGCGCCCGGAGGATCCGGAACGCGTGACGGTCTGGCGCCATCCCTTCACCCGGGGCTGGTCAACCAGCTCGCCAATCCCAAGTCGATCCTGTTCTGGGGCGCGCTCTTTCCCCAGTTCGTCGACTATCGGGCCGACAATCTCGTCATCAGTTCGCGATCCTCGCCGCAACCGGCATCCTCGCCGACGTCGTCGTCCCTGTCGACGCTATGCGGCGGTGGCCGCGAGTGGCGGCCGCATTCTGCGCCGCAGGCCGCGCCGCCCTCTGGCGCGAACGGATCTCCGGCACCGCCTGATCGCTCGTCGGCGGCGCTTTCGCTGGTCAGTGCACCGCCTGAACGGCAGAATTGCCACGCCCCTACGGCGCGCATAAGAACCCCGCATGGGAACGACGATCGAAGAACTGGAGCGGCTCCGCCAGCAGGCGCGGCTGGGCGGCGGCGAGAAGAGGATCGCGGCGCAGCATGCCAAGGAGCCGGCTGACCGCGCGCGAGCGGCTGAGCGTGCTGCTCGATCAGGACAGCTTCGAAGAAGTACGACATGTACGTCGAGCATAATTGCGTCGACTTCGGCATGGAGACGCAGAAGATACCCGGCGACGGCGTCGTCACCGGATCGGGCACGATCAACGGCCGGCTGGTCTTCCGTCTTCGCCCAGGACTTCACCGTGTTCGGCGGCTCGCTGTCCGAACGCCACGCGCCAGAAGATCTGCAAGATCATGGACATGGCGATGAAGGTCGGCGCGCCGGTGATCGGCCTCAACGACAGCGGCGGCGCCCGCATCCAGGAAGGCGTGGCCAGCCTCGGCGGCTATGCCGAGTGTTCCAGCGCAACGTCCTCGCCTCGCGGCGTCGTCCCGCAGATCAGCCTGATCATGGGCCCGTGCGCGGGCGGCGCGGTCTATTCGCCGGCGATGACCGACTTCATCTTCATGGTGAAGGACAGCTCCTACATGTTCGTCACCGGCCCCGACGTGGTGAAGACGGTGACCAACGAAGTGGTGACCCAGGAGGAACTGGGCGGCGCGGTCACCCATACGACCAAATCCGGCGTCGCCGACGTCGCCTTCGAGAACGACATCGAGGCGCTGCTCGCGACCCGCGACTTCTTCGATTTCCTGCCTCTTGTCCAACCGCCACGATCTGCCCGAGCGGCCGTGCGACGATCCGTGGGACCGGCTCGAGGACAGCCTCGACACCTTGATCCCGGACAGCGCGGCCAAGCCCTACGACATGCACGAGCTGATCCGAAAGACGGTCGACGAGGGCGATTTCTTCGAGCTCCAGCCGGCCCATGCGGCCAACATCATCATCGGCCTCGGCCGGATCGAGAGGCCGAACGGTCGGCGTCGTCGCCAACCAGCCGATGGTGCTCGCCGGCGTGCCTCGACATCGACCAGCTCGAAGAAGGCCGCCCGCTTCGTGCGCTTCTGCGACGCGTTCGACATCCCGATCCTGACCTTCGTCGACGTGCCCGGCTTCCTCCCCGGCATCGCCCAGGAGCATAACGGCATCATCAAGAATGGCGCCAAACTGCTGTTCGCCTATGCCGAGGCGACGGTGCCCAAGATCACGGTGATCACCCGCAAGGCCTATGGCGGCGCCTATGACGTCATGGCCAGCAAGCATCTGCGCGGCGACCTCAACTATGCCTGGCCGACCGCCGAGATCGCGGTGATGGGCGCCAAGGGCGCGGTCGAGATCATCTTCCGCAGGACATTGGCGACCCGGAGAAGATCGCCGAGCGCACCGCCGAATATGAAGCCCGCTTCGCCAACCCGTTCGTGGCGGCGAGCCAGGGCTTCATCGACGAGGTGATCATGCCCCACTCCACGCGGCGCCGGATCGCGCTGGGCCTGAGGAAGCTGCGCGACAAGCAGCTCGAGAACCCGTGGAAGAAGCACGACAATATCCCGCTCTGAAGACCTACTCGTCGGTTTTGTCGCCCTTGCCCTGGTGCCGCTGATCGCGCTGCGGATCGTGCGTGGCCTGCGCACCGGACAACTGCCGCTTTACCGCACCCATTTCGAACGCGAGAGCAGTCCGGCGAAATTCACTTTCCTGCTGGCGCTGCACGCGCTCAGCCTGATCGTCATCGCGGCAGTAGCTGCTGACCTGCTGTTCAACCTTGGCTTGAAAGAGAAGACTATGAATCTCGGCCGCCTCAACCATGTCGGCGTCGCCACCCCATCGATCGAGAAGAGCGTCGCGCTCTATCGCGACATGCTCGGCGCAACCAGGATCCACGAGCCGTTCGACCTGCCGCCGCAAGGCGTGCGGGTCTGCTTCGTCGACACGACCAACAGCCAGATAGAGCTGATCGAGCCGCTCGGCGAGAACAGCCCGCTGCACGGCTTCCTCGCCGAAGAACCCGGCCGGCGGCCAGCACCATGTCTGTTTCGAGGTGCCCGACATCCACCAGGCCAAAGCGGAGATGGAGGCGAAGGGGGCGAAGGTGCTCGGCGAGCCGCGCATCGGCGCGCACGGCACGCTGGTCATCTTCGTCCACCCCAGGGATATGGGCGGCGTCCTCGTGGAATTGATGGAAACGCCGACAGAGGCGCATTAGAGGCAGCATTCAGTTCACGTTCGTCCCGAGCGTAGTCGAGGGGCGCGCGCGATGATCCCGTGCCGGCGCGCTCTCGACTTCGCTCGGCACGAACGGAAGTAGACATGAACGATAAGAAGCCCACTCGCGCCGACTGGGACGCGGCCGCCCACAAGGAGGTGCGCGGCAAGGACCTGACCTGGCGCACGCCGGAAGGCATCGACGTGCAGCCGCTCTACACGGCCGACGACGTTGCCGGCGTCGATCCCGGCCCTGCCCGGCTTCGCGCCCTACACGCGCGGGCCCTATGCCTCGATGTATACCGGCCGGCCGTGGACGATCCGCCAATATGCCGGCTTCTCGACCGCCGAGGAGTCGAACGCCTTCTACCGCCGCAACCTCGCCGCCGGGCAGAAGGGCCTGTCGGTCGCGCTTCGATCTCGCCACCCACCGCGGCTACGACAGCGACCATGCCGCGCGTCGTCGGCGACGTCGGCAAGGCCGGCGTGGCGATCGACAGCGTCGAGGACATGAAGATCCTGTTCGACGGCATCCCGCTCGACGAAGATGTCGGTGTCGATGACGATGAACGGCGCGGTGCTGCCGGTGCTGGCCTGCTACATCGTCGCCGCCGAGGAGCAGGGCGTGCGCGCAGGCCAAGCTCGACAGGGACGATCCAGAACGACATCCTCAAGGAGTTCGCGGTCCGCAACACCTACATCTATCCGCCCGCGCCCTCGATGCGGATCGTCGCCGACATCATCACCTATTGCGCGCACGAACATGCCGCAGCTTCAACTCGATCTCGATCTGCGGCTATCACATGCACGAGGCCGGCGCGACGGCGGTGCAGGAGCTCGCCTTCACCCTCGCCGACGGCATGGAATATGTCCGCGCGGCGCAGGCCAACGGGCCTCGACGATCGACCATTTCGCGCCGCGCCTGTCGTTCTTCTTCGGCATCGGCATGAACTTCTTCATGGAGGTGGCGAAGCTGCGGGCGGCGCGCCTGTTGTGGCATCGGATCATGACCGGGTTCGGCGCGAAGAACGGCCGAAGTCGAAGATGCTGCGCACCCACTGCCAGACTTCGGGCGTCAGCCTGACCGAGCAGGATCCCTACAACAACATCGTCCGCACCACGGTCGAGGCGATGGCGGCGGTGCTCGGCGGCACCCAGTCGCTGCACACCAACAGCTTCGACGAGGCGATCGCGCTGCCGACCGACTTTCCGCACGGATCGCCCGCAACACCCAGCTGGTGCTTGCCGAGGAAAGCGGCATCACCAACGTCGCCGATCCGCTCGGCGGCTCCTATTATGTCGAGGCGCTGACCAGCGAACTCGCCGACCAGGCCTGGACGCTGATCGAGGAGGTCGAGGGCCTCGGCGGCATGACCGGCGCGGTGGCCGAGGGCATGCCCAAGCGGCGGATCGAGGAAGCCGCCGCCGCGCGCGCTGCGCGGGTCGATCGCGGCGAGACGGTGATCGTCGGCGTCAACCGCTACCGGCTCAAGGACGAGCCCGATCTCGACATCCTCGAGGTCGACAATGCCAGGGTTCGCGCCGGCCAGATCGCGCGGCTTGCGAAGGTCCGCGCCGGCCGCGACGCCAGGGCCGCCGAAGCCGCGCTCGACGCGCTCCGCGAAGGCGCCCGCGGCGATGCCAATCTGCTCGCTTTGGCGATCGAGGCGGCCCGCGCGCGCTGCACGCTGGGCGAGATCTCGTCCGCGCTGGAGGACGTGTTCGGACGCTACGGCACCACGCCGGAACCGGTGCGCGGCATCTATGGCGGCGCCTATGCCGGCGATCCGCAGTGGGAGCGCGCCGAGGAAGGGGTCGCGGCGATCGGCCGCCGGCTCGGCCGCAAGCCGCGCATGCTGGTCGCCAAGATGGGCCAGGACGGCCATGACCGCGGCGCCAATCTCGTCGCCTCGGCCTTCGCCGATCTCGGTTTCGAGGTCGTGCCCGGCCCGCTGTTCCAGACCCCGCAGGAAAGCGCTCAGCTCGCCATCGACGAGAATGTCGACGTGGTCGGCGCCTCGAGCCTCGCCGCCGGCCACAAGACGCTCGTCCCCGAGCTGATCGGCCATCTGCGCGAGATGGGCCGGCCCGACATCAAGGTGGTTGTCGGCGGCGTCATCCCCGCCCAGGATTATGACATGCTGCGCGAGGCGGGGGTGCAGGCGATCTTCGGGCCCGGCACCCATCTGGTCGATGCGGCCGGCGAGGTGCTGAGGCTGCTCGGCCACAACATGCCCCCGCTCGAGGAGGCGGCGGAATGACGGAGAGGATGGAAGGGTTGCCGAGGACCGACTGGACCCGCGACGAGATCGCCGCCTTGTTCGCGCTGCCGCTGCTCGACCTGCTGTGGAAGCCCAGCACGTCCACCGGCGCTGGCATGCGAAGAACGAGGTCCAGCTCTCTACCCTCCTGTCGATCAAGACCGGCGGCTGCCCGGAGGATTGCGGCTATTGCAGCCAGTCGCGCGCGCCGATACCGGTCTGCCGGCGAGCAAGCTGATGGAGACCGGAGAAGTGCTCGCCGCCGCAGCGGCAGCCAAGGCGGCAGGGTCGGGCAGGTTCTGCATGGGCGCCGCCTGGCGCGAGCCCAAGGATCGCGACCTCGACGCCCTGTGCGAGATGGTGTCGGGAGTGAAGGCGCTCGGGCTCGAGACCTGCATGACCTTGGGCATGCTCACGCAGGGTCAGGCCGACCGGCTGGCCGCGGCCGGCCTCGATTATTACAACCACAATCTCGACACTCTCACCCGAATATTATGGCGAGATCATCCACACCCGCTGCTACCAGGACCGGCTGGATACGCTCGACCATGTCCGCCGGTCGGGCATGGCGGTGTGCTGCGGCGGCATCGTCGGTATGGGTGAGAGCCGCGACGATCGGGTCGGCTTCCTCCACGCGCTGGCGACTTTGCCCGCCCATCCCGAAAGCGTGCCGATCAACGCTTTGGTCCCGATCAGGGGACGGTGCTCGGCGACATGCTCGCCGACACGCCGCTCGCCAAGATCGACGATATCGAGTTCGTCAGAACCGTCGCGGTCGCCCGCATCCTGATGCCGAGATCGATCGTTCGCCTGTCGGCCGGGCGCGAGAGCATGAGCGAGTCGACCCAGGCGCTCTGCTTCCTCGCCGGCGCCAACTCGATCTTCACCGGCGAGAAATTGCTCACCACCGGCAATGCCGGCGGCGAGGCGGATGCGGCGCTGTTCCAACAAGCTCGGCCTGCGCGCCATGACGGCCCGCGAGCCGGCACGCGCGTCGCGGCCAGAGTGAACGGGCGGGGCGTAAATCATGCTTGTAGCCGCCCTGGCCCTGCTGGCCATGCTCCAGACGCCCTCTCAGGAGCATCATTGCGACGACCCCCAGAACCAGGCACGACATGAATGCCTGCGCCGCGATCGATTTCCGAAAGGCCGATTCTGAGCTGAACGCCGCGTGGCGCGAGGCGATTGCGAGCGCGCAGCAAGACGATCGCGCGCTCGACCGAAGCTATGACCAGCGGCCGACGACCGAGGCCAAAGCTGCGCGAGGCGCAGCGCGCCTGGATCGTCTTCGCGACGCCCATTGCACCGTCGAAGGCTATCAACGAAGCGCGCGGCGGCAGCATGGAATCCGATGGTCTACGACGAGCCGCCGCGCTCAGCTGACCCGTGAGCGCACAAGGCAGCTCAGCGGACCAAGCGAGTAACCGACCAGATGTTCAAGAAGATCCTGATTGCGAACCGGGGCGAGATTGCCTGCCGCGTCATCCAGCACGGCGCGGAAGATGGGGATCGCCACGGTCGCGGTCTATTCGGACGCCGACGCGCGCGCGCCGCACGTGACGCATGGCCGACGAGAGCGTGCGGCTGGGCCCGCCGCCGGCGGCTGAGATCTATCTCGAGGCCGAGCTGATCATCGACGCCTGCAAGCGCGACCGGCGCCGAGGCGGTGCATCCGGGCTACGGCTTCCTGTCCGAGCGCGAGAGCTTCGCGCGGGCGCTTGCCGAGGCCGGCATCGCCTTCATCGGCCCGCCGCCCGAGGCGATCGCGGCGATGGGCGACAAGATCGAATCGAAGAAGCTGGCCGCAGGCGCGGAGTCAGCGTCGTCCCCGGCTTCATCGGCGAGATCCGGGACACCGACCGAGCATGCGGTGCGAGATCGCCGGCGAGCATCGGCTATCCGGTGATGATGAAGGCCTCGGCCGGCGGCGGCGGCAGGGGCATGCGGCTCGCCTATTCGCGAGAAGGACGTGCGCGAGAGTTCGAGCGGCGCAGCGCGAGGGCTGAGCGAGCTTCGGCGACGACCGCATCTTCGATCGAGAAGTTCATCGAGAGCCCGCGCCATATCGAGATCCAGGTGCTCGGCGACCAGCACGGCACCGTCCTCTACCTCGGCGAGCGCGAATGCTCGATCCAGCGCCGCCACCAGAAGGTGATCGAGGAAGCGCCCTCGCCCTTCGTCACGCCGGAGATGCGCGAGGCGATGGGCGAGCAGGCGGTCGCGCTCGCCGCGGCGGTCGGCTATTACTCGGCCGGCACGGTCGAGTTCATCGCCGGCGCCGACCGCAGCTTCTACTTCCTCGAAATGAACACCCGGCTCCAGGTCGAGCATCCGGTCACCGAGATGTCACCGGCCTCGACCTGGTCGAGCAGATGATCCGCGTCGCCGCCGGCGAGAAGCTCGCGCTTCGACGCAGGACGACGTGAAGCTCGAACGGCTGGTCGGTCGAGACGCGCGTCTATGCCGAGGATCCCGTATCGCGGCTTCCTGCCCTCGACCGGCCGGCTGGTCCGCTATCGGCCGCCGGCCGAGAGCGACGGCGGTGTCGGAGTCGACGACCGGCGTCGCCGAGGGCGGCGAGGTCTCGATGTTCTACGATCCGATGATCGCCAAGCTGATCACCACGCGGCGACACGCGCGAGGCGCGATCGACGCGCAGGTCGAGGCGCTCGACGCCTTCGTGATCGACGGCATCGGCCACAATATCGATTTCCTCTCGGCGCTGATGCAGCACCCGCGCTTCCGCGCCGGCGAGCTCACCACCGGCTTCATCGCCGAGGAATATCCCGAAGGCTTTGCCGGCGCGCCGGCCGACGACGAGCTGATCGCCGATCTTGCCCTGATCGCGGCGGCTTGCCGGCCACGAGACCGACGCGGCGCGCCTGCGCGATTTCAGGACCAGCTGAGCGGCCCGGTGCCGCGCGCCCGAAATGCGGATGGTGCCGGATCGCCGGCACCGAGCATCGCGGTCACGCTCGGCGAGGCGGCTTCCTCGCCATGTCCTGACGGCGAGCGCGTCGAGCGGAGCATCGTCGGCCGCTGGCGGCCCGGTCGAGCTTCGGCTGCCGACGGCAGCATCGACGGCGCGCAACCGGACCAGTCGCGATCCAGCGCCGTGGCCGCCAGTGGAAGCTGACCACGCGCGGCGCCTCCCATATCGCCGACGTGCTCAGCCTCGACGCATGTCGCCGATCCTGAGCCGGCACATGATCGAGAAGGTGCCGCCCGACCTGTCCGAGGTATCTGATCTGCCCGATGCCCGGGCTTGCTGACCGCGCTCCACGTCGGCGAGGGCGACAAGGTCGAGACCGGCCAGCCGCTCGCCGTCGTCGAGGCGATGAAGATGGAGAACATCCTGCGCGCGCGAAAGCCGGCGACGGTCAGCAAGGCGAACGCCCGGCCAGGCGACAGCCTCGCCGTCGACGCCATCATTCTCGAGTTCGAATGATCGCCGGCGAGGAGACCGCGACGGTCAGGGTCAGAACCTTATCGCGACGCATATTTTGGCCAGAGTCGACGCGCTCTGGAAGGGAGGCCTTCCCGGACGATCCGCCGCGCAACCATGCCACGGCGGCGATCCGAGAAGCTCGCCGTCCAGCCCGAGCTGCTGCTGGTGGCGCTCGACGGCGACGAAATCATCGGCACCGTGATGGCCGGCTAGCGACGGGCATCGCGGCTGGCTCTATTCGGTGGCGGTGCGGCGCTCCCGTACCAGCGCCGCGGGATCGGCGCGCTGCTGGTCGGGGAGGCCGAGGCGAGGCTGTCAGCGCTCGGCTGCGGCAAGGTCAATCTCCAGGTGCGATCGACCAATTCCGCGGTTGTCGCCTTCTACGACAGGGCTCGGCTTCGAGGTCGAGGAACGGGTCAGCCTGGGCAAGAGGCTGCAAGGGTGACGTGATGATCCTGGAATTGGAATGAGAATGGGGAACGGGGCCTGCGTGAATTCCAATCCCCAGTCCTTAGCTGCCGGGCATCAGCACCGCGTCGATGCTGTGAATGACGCCGTTGGAACGGATCTGTTCCGCGCCGGTGATCCGCGCCTGGCCGCCGGCGGCGTCGCGCACGACGAGGGCGTCCGCCCTCGCGCCAGACGCTGAGATTGTCGCCGGTTACGGTCGCGATCTCGCGCGCGGCGCGCCTCGCCGCGGATCGACGGCACGGCCGAGGTCGGCGGCCGTCACCGTGCCCGGGACGATATGGAAGCTCAGCAGACCGACCAGCCCGCTCACGCCCCGCGGGCGCGTTCAGGCTGCTGCGAGCATCCGCCGGCAGGGCGTCAAAGGCGGGCATTTGTCGGCGCGAAGACGGTATAGGGCCCGGCGCCCTTCAGCGTCTCGACCAGGCCGGTCGACTGCAGAGCCTGGGCAAAGGCGCTGTTGTCGGCCGAGCCGGCCAGAGCATCGCCAATCGTGCCGCTGGCCTGCGCCGCCTTCTGTGCGGCCGCGTCGTTACCCGTGACCGCCGCATTTTCAGCCGTGCTATTGCCGGTCCGGTCGCATCCGGCCGCGATCCCGCACGCCAGGCAAAGCAGCAGCATCTTGCGCTTTATCATCCACTCCTTCCCACGTTCCGGTCGACGCGCGCCGTCACACCAGCAATGAAATGACGTCCATGATCAGGCGTGTCTGCGGGTCGATCTGGTAAATCGCACCGTCGGCATAACGATACATCCGGTCATTGGTGTCATAATAGGTGTCGCGATTGGCGAACGGCACATTGTAGGCGTCGTAGCCAACCGGCAGCCTATCGCCAACGCCGAGACCGCCCAGGCCGCCGACGCCGGCGGTGGTCAAGCGCGGCGATGCCGTCGACCATCATATTGTTTGAGTTGACCCGATAGATGGCATTGCCGTCATGGCGATAGAGATAGTCGGACGTGTCCCGATAATAGGACCGATAGGCGAGCGGCATCGTTGTAGACGTCGTAACCGAGCGGTAGCGGCTCGCCGAGGAACAGCCCGCTCGACATAAGCGGAATGACCGAGCTGACGAGGCTGTTGGCGCGGTCGAAGCGGTAGACGAGGCCGTCATTGCCGTAGCGATAGAAATAGCGGTCGCTGATCGACGAAGCGATAGCGATAGCGGTCTGGCACGTTATACGACCAGGAAGCGATCGGCAGGCGCCGTCCGACATAGTTGGCGTGGCGCAACTGGCCCGGCGGCATGCAATAGCGGTTCTGCTCTCGCGAGGCCCGGCGGGCAGCCACTGGTCCGCCCGGCGACCGGTCGATAGGGACTGTAGCGGGCGAAATCCGCGGTTGAACCGGTGATCGTAGTTGGCGTTCCGGCTGCGACCAGTTGCTCCAATTGCAGGCGATCCTCCGATCGCGCCTCGCGTACCAGCTCGTGCTCGCTCGCAATCGCTCGCTCGGCCTGCCGCGTTGATGACCATTTGGCCGCCGTTCGGCGGCGGCCTAGCCGCCATGGTTGCCGCCGTGGGATTCCCGGCCGTGGCCGCGACCGTGATCGGTGCGTGGCTGGGCGCCGATCTGGTGATTGGCATTGCCCTTCTGGTGATTGGCATGGTCGGCCTGGCCATGGCCACGACCACCACCGCCGCCGCGATCATTTCCCTGAGCGAGCGCGGCATGGCAGCGCCGCGAAGGTGGCGACGCCGGCAAGGAGCATCAGATTGCGCACGCAAGACCAATTCCAAACCTGCGGATTAGGTTCTTGCAGATGGAACGGTCGGCGAGGCCGTTGTTCCTGGGTAACGGGCTCGCTTGGCCCCGGATCGAGCGCGACCAGTCGCCCCAGAATGAAAGGCCAAATGAACGCGGGCGATTTTGTACTAGGCCCGCAACGAAGTTCGCCGCTATGTGTTGGGGCGAATGACCACGACCTCCCGCCTCCGGTCGTCCAGCATCCTCCTTCTCGGTGCGGCCGCTGCTGCTCTTTCTCGTCGCGACTCCGCCGCCGCCCAGGAAAGCGAAAGGCCGGACAATGACGATCGCGGCTATACTGTCACGCTCGGCGCCGGCGCGCAATTCTCACCCGAATATCCGGGTGCCGATCTGCTGCGTTTCTATCCGGTGCCGAGCATCGGCGTGCGCCGCCGGGGCGACCCGCTCACCTTCGAAGCGCCCGACGAAGGCTGGGGCTTGGGCGTCCTCGGCGAAGATGACGTCTTCGATTTCGGACCCGCCATCCAGTTCGAGGCCGAAGCGACGGGAAGAGGATGTCGGCGCCGCGGTCGGCGACGTCGACAACGCTTTCGAAGTCGGCGGCTTCGTCGAGGCGATGGTCAGCCCCAATTTCCGGCGCTGCGGGTCGAGGGCCGCAAGGGGCTGGACGGCGCATGAAGGCTGGGTCGGCGACCTGTCGGCCGATTTCGTGCTGCGCGACCGCGACACTTACGTCTTCTCGATCAGTGCCGCGAGCGCCGCTGGTCCGACAACGACTATCACGACGCCTATTTCAGCGTGACTCCGGCGGTGGCGGTCGCGACCGGGCTTCCCGCATTCGACGCCGGGGCGGCTTTACGCAGTCGGCATCGTCACCGGCCTGACCTACAAGCTCGACCGCCATTGGGGACTTTACGGCTGGGCCGGTTACGACCGCCTGATCGAAGACGCCGCCGATTCACCGATCGTCCGCGCGTTCGGCTCGCGCGATCAATTCTCGGCGGGCTTTGCCATCATCTACGAGTTCGACATCGCCGATCCGTTCTGGATCCGGGGTCAGTTCCGAGCTTCCCGGTCGCGGCGAAGCACCGACATCAGCCACATCGAGCTGAAACTGCCGTCGGCGTTGCGGTGATGGTCGCGGAGCACGCCCTCGACCTGGAAGCCGACGCTTCTCATAAGTCCGACGGGCGCGGTCGTTGCCGAGAAAGACGTCGAGATCGATGCGGTTGGCGTCGGTGGTCGTATAAAGCTCGTCGAGCAGGGCGTCGAGCAGGATCGAGCCCAGGCCTGCGTCCGGCTCGCGCACGGCGATGCGCTTCAGATGCAGCTTGCGATCAGGATCGCCGAAGCCCTGGAGCAAGGCGGATCCCGCCACGTCGCCCGCATCGTCGCGCAGCACGAAGTAGCGCGACGAGGCCAGTTCCATCTCCTCGAGGTGCCGCTCCTCGGACCAGCGTCCGACGAGCCCGTCATAGCGGGGATCGGACTCGATGCGCCGGATCGCCGCCACATCGGACCGATCGGCCGTTTCGAGACGAAGGGTGCGCTGGGTCAGCGGATCTCGACCTACCAAATCCGCAGGCCGGAAGAAAAGGTCGGGGCGGCGCCGGACCAACGGACGCCGCCCCGCACGGCGAGGGGCTGAGGGCTCTTCAGTGTTCGCCGTGGATCCTCAAACTGACGCACGACAACGAGCAAGCATCGTGCCAGCATGAAATGGCGGAAAAGTGCGGTTTTCGGCCGGGCTCGCTCTTGCAGACTGTCCGCCGCCGGACACGGTCCTGTCCGGCTTCGACATCGTCTCCGACGCCGGGTTGCGTTCGCCTTGACAGAGGTCGATCCGCCCGCGGAAAGCGACATTGCCGTCCCGGAGAGCCTGTCGATGAAGTCCTTCGCGTTACTTTTCCTGCTGATTCTGTTCTCGCCTGCTGCGGCGCGGGCACTGGATCCCGCCGAACGGCGGATGGCGCAAACCGTCGAACGGGAGGCCGAACGGATCGGTCCAGTTGCTCGAGCGGACGGTCAATCAGAACAGCGGCACCTTGAACCTCGAAGGCGTTACGGCGGTCGGCGCCATGATGCGGGCCGAGCTCGAGCCGCTCGGCTTCGAGGTGCGCTGGGCGTCGATATGCGGGAGACCGGGCGCGCCGGCCACATCATCGCCACCCATCATGGAAACGGACAAGGCAAGCGTCTGCTTCTTGATTGGTCATCTCGACACCGTGTTCGAGCCGGATTCGCCGTTCCAGCGCTTTGTCCGGGACAGCAATCGCGCCACCGGCCCCGGCGTCGGCGACTGCAAGGGCGGCAATGCCGTGATCGTCGCGGCGCTGAGGGCGATGCATGCCGTCGGGTACCCTGCGCGACGCCGACATCATCGTCGTTTTCACCGGCGACGAAGAACGGCCGGGCTCGCCGGTCACGATCGCGCGGCGCGACCTCGTCGAGGCCGGACGCGCAGTCGCCGACGTCGCGCTCGAGTTCGAGAATCTCGCCCGCGAGGACGGTCGCGACTTCGGCACGATTGCCCGGCGCAGCTCGGACCAGCTGGACGCTCGCCGCGCGCGGCCGCACCGGCCATTCGAGCGGCATCTTTCGTGACGAGCTCGGCTATGGCGCGATCTACGAAATGGCGCGCATCCTCGACGCGTTCCGCCGCGAGCCGCCCGAGCCCAACCTCACCTACAATGTCGGCGTGATCGGCGGCGGCACGCCGGCCGAAATGGACGAACAGGGTCTGCGCATTGCCGCGTCCGGCAAGACCAACATAGTCGCCGAGACCGCGATTGCGCGCGGTGACATCAGGACGCTGACGGCAGAGCAGGAAAGCCGCGTGCGCGAACGGATGCAGGCGATCGTCGCCCAGCACCTGCCCCAGACCAGCGCCGAGCTCGTCTTCGCCGAGGACGGATATCCGCCGATGGCACCAACGGTTGGAAACCGGCGGCTGCTCGCCAGCCTCAACATCGTCAATCGCGACCTCGGCCTTCCGGAAATGCCCGAATATGATCCGGCCCGCCGCGGCGCTGCCGATTCCAGCTTCGTCGCCGGCGACGTCGACACCCTGAGCGTGGATGGCGCCTGGTGGCGGCGCCCATGCCGAGGGCGAGGTGTCGAGCTCTCGACAGCCTGGTCCGTCAGGGCACAACGCATGGCCATCTTCATGACAAGACCGTCGCGCGAGCCGCGCTAGACCCGCTCTCGCCGTCACCAGATAGTTCAATGACTTGTCGTCGGTCAGGCGGAAGTCTCGAATGAGCGGACCAGCCGAGAGCCGGTCACGTGTCCTGCGCCTTCAGACCGACGCGTCTTCGGGCCGGGCGCACAACTCGTCGGGCGTCAGGAACCTGTCCCATTCCATGGGTGCCCGGCGGGATCCCGCCGATACCTCGCCGATCGTGATCAGCATGATCCGAGACCAGCCGGTCCGGTTCGGCGCTCGACAGGATCATGCAGCCCGTCCGGCGCCATCGCAGCAGCGAGGCCGGCGACGAAGGCAGGCACGTCGGCGACATGCTCGACCACTTCGAGGCAGGTGACAAGATCATACTTTCCGCCGAGAGCCTCGACGCCGCCGACGCGATAGTCGATCTCGGCAGGCCCTGCCCGGCGGCATTATTTCGGGCCCGCCTCGATATTTTCCGGGTGCCGCGTCGAGAGTTCAAAGCTACCTGCGCGCCCAGCCGCGCCAGCGGCTCGCGAGCAGGCCGGCGCTGCAACCGACGTCGGCGGCGCGCCGGCCCTCAACGGCCTGAGATCGTGCTCGTCGAGCCCCCAATGCTGATTATCCGGTCGCGGATATAGGCCAGGCGCACCGGATTGAGCTTCAGCATCGCCGACGAGCCGTCCGGATCCCACCAATCCGCCGCCATCCGGCCGAAATGTTCGGCCTCTTCGGGTCGATCGTCGTCGCCATTGCCGAATCTCCTTGCACCCAACGTCGGCAAAGGGAAAGGCGAGCGATCCCACCGAGCGGAAGCACCATGGACCATTTCCAGCCGAGGACGGAGAAGTTCACTGCGAGGACGTGCCGCTCGGCGCGATCGCGGCTGCCGTCGGCACGCCCGTCTATGTCTATTCGTCCGCGACCATGGTCCGCCACGTCGAGGTGCTGAAGGCGGCGCTGGCGCTGCTGGCGGATCCCTCATCGCCTATGCGGTCAAGGCCAATCCCAATGCCGCCGTGCTGGCGGACGCTCGCCGCGTCAGGCCCGGCGCCGACATCGTCTCAGGCGGCGAATATCGGCGCGCGGCCGCGAGGCGGGGATCGAAGCCGAGCGGATCGTCTTCTCCGGCGTCGGCAAGACCGAGGCAGGAAATGGCGCTCGCGCTCAAGGGCGGACTCGCTCAGTTCAACCTCGAGATCGCTGGCCGAGGCGGAGATGCTTTCGCGAGGTGGCGACGCGCTCGGACGCAGCGCGCACCGGTGGGCTTTCGCGTCAATCCCCGCACGTCGAGGCCGGCACCCACGCCAAGATCAGCACCGGCGCTGCCGAGAACAAGTTCGGGATCGCCATTGCCGACGCCATTCCGGCCTATGAGCGGATAAGCCGGCTCCCCGGCCTCGAGATCCAGGGCGTCGCCGTCCACATCGGCAGCCAGCTCACCGACCTCGCGCCGCTCGAGGCAGCCTTCACCAAGGTCGGGACGCTGATCGAAGCGCTCGCGCCGCCGGCCACCCGATCACGGTAGCCGATCTGGGCGGCGGCCTCGGCGTGCCCTACGACCCTGATCTGCCGCCACCGCCGAGCCCCGACGAATATGGCGCGATGGTCTGCCGCATCGCCGGCGGCTGGGACGCGCGGCTGGTGTTCGAACCCGGCCGGCTGCTCGTCGGCAATGCCGGCATCCTGCTCACCGGGTCATCAGGGTGAAGCCGGGCGCGGCCCATCCCTTCCTGATCGTCGATGCGGCGATGAACGATCTGATGCGGCCGGCGCTCTACGACGCCTGGCATGCGATCGAGGCGGTCTCGCCGCGCGGCGGACGGATGATTGCCAATGTCGTCGGCCCGGTCTGCGAATCCGGCGACACCTTCGCCACGGCGCGGGCGATGGATGAAGTCGAGGCCGGCGACCTTATCCTGTTCCGCACCGCCGGCGCCTATGCCGCCGCCATGTCCAACACCTATAACAGCCGGCCGTTGCCGCCTGAGGGTGCTGGTCAGGGGCGACGGCTGGGCGCTGGTGCGCGAGCGCACCAGATGTCAGGGCCGATCGGCCTGCCCGACTGGCTGAGCCGGGCTTGAGCTCCGTCGCCTTGCCTTCGGAGAAGCCCCTCCCTATCGCGCGCTCCATGGGGCGGATCGTGATGAAGTTCGGCGGCACCTCGATGGCGGGCATCGAGCGCATCCGCCATGTCGCGAGCCTGGTGACAACGCAGAGGCGGAGCGCGGCACACCAGCTCGCCGTCGTCGTCTCGGCCATGGCTGGCGAGACCGACCGCCTGATCCAGTTCTGCCGCGAGGCCGACCTCGCTTTACGATCCGCGCGAATATGACGTGGTCGTCGCCAGCGGCGAGCAGGTGACCAGCGGCCTGCTCGCCATCACCCTCCAGGGTATGGGGCCTCAACGCCCGCTCCTACATGGGCTGGCAGCTGCCGATCCGTGCCAGCGGGCCATGCAAGCGCCCTGATCGACCATATCGACGCCGACGTGCTCGAGCAGGTGTTCGCCGCAGGCGGATCGCCGTCATTCCGGGCTTCCAGGGGGTGACCTAGCGACGGCGACCTGACGACGCTCGGCCGCGGCGGCTCGGACACGTCCGGCTGTCGCGCATCGCCGCCGCGATCGAAGGCCGACCGCTGCGACATCTACACCGACGTCGACGGCGTCTACACCACCGATCCGCGCATCGTGCCGCGCGCGCGCAAGCTCGATCACGTCACCTACGAGGAGATGCTCGAGCTCGCCAGCGTCGGCGCCAAGGTGCTGCAGACCCGCTCGGTCGGCCTCGCCATGCGCTACAACATGCCGTTGCAGGTGCTCTCCTCGTTCGAGGACCGGCCGGGCACTCATCATCGTCGGCGACGACGCCGATCAAGGACAGGAAATGGAACGCAACGTCATCACCGGCATCGCCCACGACCAGAACGAGGCGATGGTCACGCTGACCGACCTGCCCGACCGTCCGGGCACGGTCGCCGGCGATCTTCGCGCCGCTCGCCGCCGCCGAACGTCAATGTCGACATGATCGTCCAGAGCGTGTCCGCGCCGCGGCGAACCGAGCGATGCTCACCTTCACCGTGCCCAACGCGTCGCTCGCGCATGCCGCGGACCGAGCTCGAAAAAGGTCCAGCCGACAGATCGGATTTGAAGAGATCCTGACCGAAACCAGGGTCGGTCAAGATCAGCGCGGTCGGCGTCGGCATGCGCTCCAACGCCGGCATTGCCGCGACGATGTTCCAGACGCTGGCCGATCGCGGCATCAACATCCTCGCCATCACCACTTCGGAGATCAAGGTGTCGGTGCTGATCCCCGAAGAATATACGGAACTTGCCGTGCGGGTCCTGCACACCGCCTACGGCCTCGACGCGGAGGATCCTGAATGACGAGCGAAGCTGCCGCGGAAACGACCGAGGTGATTGCGTCGCCGACAGCATCGGCCATGACCGGCTGAAGCGGCTGATGGGCGCGGGACCGATTTCCTCGGTTGCGAGGTCGCGATCCTGGGCGGCGCGATGAGCTGGATCTCCGAGCGCCACCTCGTCTCCGGCCATCTCCAATGCCGGCGGCTTCGGCGTCATCGCCTGCGGCGCGATGACGCCCGACATGCTCGACACCGAGATCGCCGAGACGAAGAAGCGCACCGACCGGCCGTTCGGCGTCAATCTGATCACCATGCATCCGGCCCTGAGCGAGCTGATCGACGTCTGTGCGAAGCATGAGGTCAGCCATGTCGTCCTCGCCGGCGGACTGCCGCCGGCGCGGCGCGATCGAACGAGATCAAGGGGCGCGGCGCCAAATTGATCTGCTTCGCCCCCGCGCTGGCGCTGGCCAAGAAGCTGATCCGCTCGGGCGTCGACGCCCTGGTCATCGAGGGGATGGAGGCGGGCGGCCATATCGGCCCGGTCTCGACCTCGGTGCTGGCTCAGGAGATACTGCCGCCGCTTTCCGCCGAGATTCCGATCTTCGTCGCCGGCGGCATCGGCCACGGCGGGGCTGATCGCCGGCTATCTCGAAATGGGCGCGGTCGGCGTGCAGCTCGGCACCCGCTTCGTCTGCGCGCACGAATGCATCGCCCATCCCAATTTCAAGAAGGCCTTCATCCGCGCCTCGGCGCGCGACGCGATCACCCGCGTGCAGATCGATCCGCGGCTGCCGGTGATCCCGGTCCGCGCGCTCAGAATCGCGAGATGGAAGCTTTTGCCGCGCAAGCAGCGCGAGGTCGCGCGAACTGCTCGACCGCGGCGAGGTCGAGATGGCCGAGGCCCAGCTCCAGATCGAGCATTATTGGGCCGGCGCGCTCCGCGCGCGCGGTGATCGAGGGCGACGTCGAGAGCGGCTCGGTGATGGCCGGCCAGTCGGTCGGCATGGTCAAGCAGGAGCAATCGGTCGCCGACACGATCGGCCAGCTGGTCGACGAAGCGGCCCATGCGCTCGAGCGCCGGTCGGTGCACGCATAATGGCGCTCGGCCGGCCGGAGCTTCCGGTCGGCGCGCGGCGGCGTTGGCGGCCGGAACAGCGGGAAGGGCTGCAGCGATGGAAGATGAAGAAATGTTCGGGCTGATCGGCAAGATGCGCGCAGCCTCCGGTCAGCGCGACAGGCTGATCGCCATCCTGCTCGGAAGCGACCGGCGAGATGCCGGGCTGCCTCAGCCTATGTCGTCGCCAGGGACCCGGCCGATGACGACGCGATCTGGATCACCGAGGTATGGAACAACCGCGAAAGCCACCGCGCTTCGCTCCAGCTTCCGCAGGTCCAGGCTGCGGTTGCGCGGGCGCGTCCGCTCATCGCCGGCTTCGACAGCAGCACCGAGACCGTTCCGGTCGGCGGCGCCGGCCTGCCCGCCCGCCTCAACTGAGGATCGCGCCCGAATTTGACCTTCGCTGCCAGACCGGCCTAGACTTGAGTCCTCGGTCGAGCAGGCGACCATCGGTCCGCGAGCAGGGTTGAACCCGCCTGGTTGAAGTTGCTTCCATACCCTTCTTTCTGCCCGTGACCGCGGACGCCGGGCCTGAGGAAAGAAGGTGCACCGTGACCGAGCCGCTCCCCGAGCGCGCCAGCCTCGACTGGCTCAGGAAGACCGCCAAGCAGAATTTGCGCCACCTGCGCCTCGAACATCCAGAAGCGAAGCTTGCCGACGCCCAGCGCGAGCTGGCCCGCGCCTACGGCTTCACGAGCTGGCGCGCGCTGAAGGCGCAGGTCGATCGAACGCCGGATCCGTCGCCCGACGAGATCGAAATTTCCGCATTCCTGCGGGCCGTCGGAAACGGCGAAATCGAGTCGGTGCGCGCAGCGCTGACGGCGAAGCCGGTTCTCGTCAACGCGGCCGGTCCGCACCCTTTCTGGGGCGGACGTCCGCAAGCCCTCCACGTCGCGATCGAAGCTGGACGGCGCGACCTGTTTGACCTGTTGATCGACGCGGGTGCCGACGTGAACGGCCGCAACCAGGATTATGATCTGTGGTCGCCGCTCATGCTGACCTGCTCGCGCAACCGCGAAGACATGCGCGAGAGACCCTGCTCCAGCGCCGGCGCGCGTATCGGACCTCGTCGAGGCAATGATGATGGCGGACGATGGCGCGGGTCGCGGCCGTGCTGCAGACGGGGCGCGACGCACTCCCGGAAGCGCCCAATGACGGATCCCTGCTCGCTTTTGCCCGCACCCCCTTCGCGATCGACCGGCTGTTCGCGCTTGGTGTTTCACCGGACCGGAAGGACCATTGGGGCATCGCGCCGATCGAGGCGATGAGTCGGCTGGGGAGCGGCGGTCGCGCGCTCGTGAGCTACATGATCGCGCGCGGCGTCACTGCCACGCCGCAGGAATATGCGCGGCTCGGTGACCGGGACAAGCTCGCCGCCCTGATCGACTCGGACCCCGCGATAGCCCGATCCAACGGTGATGATGGGCGCCGTCGATTTTCGTCACCACGACCTTGTCCGCTGGCTGCTCGGTCTCGGGCGCCGATGCGAATGCCAAACGGACCGCAAGTCGCACCAAAGCGCGCTCCATTCCGCCGCCTGGAACGGTGACCTCGAAATGGTGCGGCTCCTGGTCGAGATCTGGCGCGGATATTCATGCCCGCGACGCGCAATATGACGCGCCACCGACCGGATGGGCGGCGGACCTCGGTGACGGTGACGAACAATCCGAATTGCGCTGAAGTTGTCGCCTATCTGCAGTACCTGGCCTAGCGACGCGGGTCCGCCTCGGGGCGGCCGCCAATGCCTTCGCTCAGAACAGCTGGAATCGGACAGCCATCCACCGATCTCAGCGACACTGAGCTCCAGACGAGCCGGACGGCAGCTGGTCGAGCCGGCGCGCGATACCGGCGCCCGCGGACTTGTTTGCGTAAAAGGTGCGAGCTTCGGGGCAGTCCCGTCTCGCGGGCGTCACCGTCGGCGGGACGCAAAGGCGTGGAAGCCGGAGCAAGCGCGAGCAAGGCGACGAGAAGCAGCACGGGCATGACCGTCTCCCTTCACGCCAAACATAGCAGATTTCGTCTCGTGCCGCACGCGACACCGCGATTGGAACCCCTGGGTCTTTCTGGTAGCTCTGGAACATGCCGACGGCCTCCACCACGTCCGCCCGCGAGATCCTGACGGGCCTGCATGACGTGATGGCGTCGAACGTGCGAGCGCGCAGGCGAAGCTCAACAAGGTCGTCAGGATCATCGCCGAGGCGATGACGCAGCGAGGTCTGCTCGATCTACCTGCTGCGCGACGGCGTGCTCGAGCTGTTCGCCACGCGTCGGCCTCAACCAGGAGGCGCGTCCACGTCACCAGCTCGCGCTGGGCGAGGGTCTGGTCGGCACGATCGCCCAGCGAGGCGGCGATCCTCAACCTCGCACGAGGCGGCCAGCCATCCCGAATTCGCCTACCGCCCGGAGACCGGCGAGGAACTGTTCCACAGCTTCGCCGGCGTGCCGATCGTGCCGCAACGAGCGGGCGATCGGCGTGCTCTGCCGTCCAGCATGCCGATCCGCGCGCCTATGACGATGTCGAGATCGAGGCGCTGCAGACCGTCGGCGATGGTGCTGTCCGAGCTGATCGCCAATGCCGGGCTCGCCGACGCGGCGCGACGCCCAGCGACGGCAGCCGCAGAGCCGGCACCGCCGCGGCTGACCGGCCTCAAGCTGGTCGCCGGCATGGCGCAAGCGGCCATGCCGTCTATCACCAGCCGCGCGTGCTGATCGAGCATACCGTCGCCGAGGATACCGAGGCCGAGCGCCACCGCGTCTATTCCGCCTTCGCAAGATGCGCGAGCAGATCGATGCGATGATGGGCGCAGGCCGAGTTCGGCACGGTCGGCGAGCATCAGGAGGTGCTCGAGACCTACAAGATGTTCGCCTATGACGAGGGCTGGTCGCGGCGGATCAACGAGGCGATCGACAGCGGCCTCACCGCCGAGGCCGCGATCGAGCGCGTCCAGCCAGCGCACGCCGCAGCGCATGCGCCAGATCGACGATCCGCTGCTGCAGGACCGGATGCACGATCTCGACGATCTGTCGAACCGGCTGCTGCGCATCGTCTCCGGGCCAGCTCGGCACCGCCGCGCAGGCCGGCCTGCCGCAGGACACGATCCTGATCGCGCGCAACCTCGGCCCGGCCGAACTGCTCGAATATGACCGGCGCAAGCTGAAGGGCGTGATCCTCGAGGAAGGGCTCGCTCACCGCCCATGTCACCATCGTCGCCCGGGCGATGGGCGTGCCGATGCTCGGCCGCGCGCGCGGCGTCCGGCAGCAGGTCGTCGAGGGCGACCTCGTCCTGCTCGACGGCGACGAGGCGATCGCCTTCGCGCGGCCGACGCCGGCGGTCGAGGAAGCGTTCGAGACCAAGCTCGCCGTCAGCCAGAAGCGCCGCGCCGAATATGCCGCGGCTAAGCGACCTGCCGCCGGTCACCAAGGACGGCGACCGCATCTCGGTGATGGTCAATGCCGGCCTGCGCGACGACGTCGCCGCTCTGCGGCATGACCGGCGCCGACGGCATCGGCCTGTTCCGCACCGAATTCCAGTTCCTGGTCTCGGCGACACTGCCGCGGCGCGAGCGCCAGCAGCGGCTCTACAAGTCGGTGCTCGATGCCGCCGGCGACAAGCCGGTGATCTTCCGCACGGTCGACATCGGCGGCGACAAGCGCTGCCCTATCTGCGCACGCCGACGAAAATGGCGAGGAAAACCCGGCCGATGGGCTGGCGCGCGCTGCGGCTCGCGCTCGACCGCGACGCGCTGATGAAGGCGCAGGCGCGCGCGCTGCTCGAGGCGGCGGCGGGCCGCGACCTCGACGTCATGTTCCCGATGGTGTCGGAGCCCTGGGAGTTCGACGCAGGCCGAGGCAGCTGGTCGAGGAGCCAGCGCGCCTGGCTCGCCGACCGCAAGAAGCTGCTGCCGTACAGCGATCCGCTACGGCGCGATGCTCGAGGTGCCGGCGCTCGCCGAGATGCTCGACGTCCTGCTGCCGAAGCTCGACTTCCTGTCGATCGGCACCAACGATCTGACCCAGTTCCTGTTCGCCGCCGACCGCTCCAATCCCAGCGCTGGCCGAACGCTACGACTGGCTGTCGCCGGCGATCCTGCGCTTCCTGCGGCGGATCGTGCGCGAGGCCGACGGCCAGCGACGGTGCCGCTCGGCGTGTGCGGCGAGATGGGCGGGCGCACGCTCGAGGCGATGGCGCTGATCGGGCATCGGCATCGCGCCGCCTGTCGATCACGCCGGTCGCGGTCGGGCCGATCAAGGCGATGATCCGCTCGCTCGACGCGAGGCGCCGCGGTCGCTGCGCTCGACCGGTTGCTCGATGATGCCGCCATCCGACATGCGCGCCGCGCTTGTCGCCTGGGCAGAGAAGAATAAGGTGTCGATGGCCTGAGCAGTGCGGCATCCGGGACCTTCTCGTTCCGGCATCGGTTGACATATGACCTTGGACTGCGATGATTGCGGTCATCGAACGGGCGCGGCGCAGAGCGGAGACGGAACCGACTGATGGCGGAAGAGGAATATGGCAATCAGTTCGAGGCCTGTTTCGATCGGGGAGCGTTCTGCGTCAGGCCCGTGAGGCCAAGGGACTGAGCCTGGAGGACGTTGGCGAACCAGACCCGCATCCCGATCCGTCACCTCCAGCATATCGACCGCGAGGAATGGGCACGCTGCCCGGCGGTCACCTATTGCATCGGATCTGTCCGCTCCTACGCGCACCGTCGTCGACCTGACGGCGCCGAGCTGGGCCGCGAATCGCGCGACCGTCTCGGCGGGGTTCGGACCCGCGCGCCGGTCGCCGGAATATTATCAGCCGGCCGACCCCGCGCGCGTGCCGCCGCGCTCGCTGGCCCTGATCGCTGCCATCATCCTCGCCGTCCTGCTCATCGCATTTGCCGTCTGGCGCAGCTCGCTCGACAGCGCGGACGAGAGCCGGCCGCTTCAGTCACCGCGCCGGTCCCCGAGGCCTTGCGCGCTTCGGCGCAACCAGCGGCCCGGGCCGCCGCAGCAGCCCGCCCAGCCGCAGGCCGTGCACGACCGGCCAGGCCGGTCGCCGCCCCGGCCGCCACCGAGGAAGTGTGGTCCCGGATCGACGACGGCGCCGGCGGCCGCACGCTCTTTCCAGGGATCCCGGCTCCGGGGCGAAGGCGGCTGGAGCGTGCCGTCGACGGCGCAGTCCCTGACCATCCGCACCGGCCGCCGGCCGCAGGTGCTTCGTATCCAGGATCGGCGGCGACATCGGCCCGATCGAACCGGCGGAGCGCACCGTCGCAAACGTCAGCCTGAAGGCCGAAGACCTGGTGGCGCGACAGCAGGGGGCGGCGGCAACTCCCCGCCACGCCGCCGGCCACGCGCGACGCCCACCCCACGGCACAACACCTCAATAATTTCCGTCGCTTAAGGCTAGCGACAGGATCGTTCAATATTGTATCCTGACACATTCGGGATGTGGGGGAATGTCTGTGTGGCCACCTTCTTGGCCTGCTCCTTCTGGCCGGCACCGCCATGCCGGCGCTTGCCGCAGCGTGCCGAACCGTCGATCGACGGGTCGACCATCGAAAGTCCGGAAATGCGCGCCGTCCGGCGCGTCGTCTTCCAGGCGAGCGTTCGCAATTCGAGCCCCCAGAGGTGGGGGGGCAGCGGGTTCAGACGCCGCCCAACCCTGTCTGCTGACCGATTGCGCCAATCTGGTGTCGCGTCGATGCGGCTCAGATCGCAGCTTCGTACGCTGACCGGCCAGGTCGAGGACCAGGGCAACCGCACGCGGCAGCTCGAGGATCAGATGGCCCGGCTGCGACTCGACATCAGGCACAGATCGATCGACAGGCGCAGCCGGGTGCGAACGAACCGGCCGCACCATCGCGAGGGCTCCAGCGCGCTCCGTCTCGGGCTTCCAACAGCGCACCCGCGGCTGAACCGCCCGCGGAAGAGACCTTCCAGCTCCGGCGGCTCCGCCGCCAGGCCGACGCCGCCCAGGAAGCTATAATGGCGCCTATCGCCTGTGGGACAATGGCCGGTTGGGCGAGGGAGGCGCAGCGGGCGCTGGGCGGCGGCGACCCGCTATCCGGACAGTCGCTGGACGAGCTGGATGCGTAAACGCCTGGGTGGCACCTATCTGCGACGACAACAAGCCCGCGACCGCGGCGCGTCTTTTCTCGCCGCCAACTATCAGGACAATCCGCGTGGCAGGCGTTTAGACAGCCTCTGTTTCGCTGGACGGGCTGACTTGACTCACAGCTGCGCAGCAGCGAGGCCTGCCGCGTCTATGGCGAAGCTCGAGAGCAGGTCTACCGAGCACGCAGCGACTTCATCCGCCAGCGGCACGCAGGCGCGGACCGACGCGAGGTGCGAGACGGCCGCGAGCCGCTGGGCGGTTTCGCGACAAGGTTTCCGTCACCCGGGCGGCCGCGCTACCACGGAGGCGCGATGCCTGTCAAGCAGCCCTCGCCCGAGAGCGTATCCGGGGGCTTCCGGTCGGATCTCGAAGCCCTGGCCGGCGAGCGGCGCTCCCGGGACGGCTGGGCGTGGCGGTCTCGGGCGGCCCCGACAGCCTGGCGCTGCTGCTGCTCGCGAACAGAAGCCCTGTCCCAGATCAGGTCGAGAAGCGGCGACCGGTCGACCACGGCCTTCGCCCGGAAGAGAAGTGCGGACGAAGGCGCGTTACGCTGGCGCCAGAACCTGTGCGTTTGAGCGGCTGCGCGTCCCCGCACGCGCCTTTTTGCTGAGGCCGACCGCACCGATCGTCGTGGCAATCTGCAATCCTCGGCCCGGCGCGCGTTACGCCCTTCTCGAGCAATGGCGGCAGGACCGGTCGCTCGACTGGGTGCTGACCGCGCATCATGCCGTTCCGACCAGGCCGAAAACCCTGCTGATGCGCCTCAATCGCGGCGCGGGGGTTGCGGGCCTTGGCGGCGATGACGCGGCGCCAATGTGCGAGCGTGCTGCGGCCGTCTGCTCCGGCTGGCGGCGCGCAACGAGCTGGCCGAGATCGTCGCCGAGTCCGGGATCGAGGCCGTCGCCGATCCGAGCAGTGCGGACGAAGGTTCGACCGGGCGATCAGGGATCGAGCGCCAGCTGAGTCGGCGCAGAGTGGATCGGTCCGGCGGCTCTGGTGCGCGGCGCTCCGGCGCGCGGAGGCGGATCAAGGCTGCGCTCGACTGGACGGCGGGCCGGCTTGCCGCCGAGCAGATCCTTGGCTCGGGCGGGGCACCGGTGCTGGGTTCCCGTCGGACCTGCACCGCCCGAGCTCCGCCGCCGACCTCGTGCTGCGCATACTCTGCGCAGGATCGCACCGGCGGCCGCCTTGCGCGGTGACGAGCTTTCCCACGCCTGCTCGCCGTCCTCGGGCAAAGGCGGCACCGCGACTATGGCGGGGTGCAAAGAGGCGGTTCGGCGGCGTGACCTGGCGTTTCGAGGCAGACGCCGCCGCGAAAGTCAGGCTGAGCGAAGCGCCAGGCGCGCGCGCAGCGGAAGCGCAGCAGGCGGTCGGCGACCGGGACGGGAGCCTGCGCGGTTCCGCCGACGGCGCGGATGATCTCGGGATGGATGGCGCGTCGGGTCCGCCGGTCAGCGCGCCGAACGCGGGAGCAGGATCAGCTTGCGCCGCGCTGGCGACGAAGCAGCGGCGCGACTACCACGTCCGGCCGCGATGGCTGATCCCTGCAGCTTGCGGATGGAAGTGGCCGGAAAACTCCGGCCGCCAGCAATACGTAACC
>ERZ1370068.1792-contig-11734_pt1 | contig 27404 bp, 45 predicted proteins | sample MGYA00561227_ERZ1370068 | MGnify/ENA primary metagenome ERZ1370068 (study PRJEB38410, sample SAMEA6850437) | metagenome | study: Metagenomic assessment of the ecological functions of the soil: analysis of the soil microbiota associated with the...
TCAGCCTTACGACGCTTTCCGTAAATACCTTCGGTTGACAGTGAGCGTTCCGCTAAACTATTGGGCCGCCGTTTTTAGGGCAAGTCCCGAGGTTATTGAACTATCTGAGCTCTTCGTAAGTCCTCGCAAACCCGCGCGCCGTGATAGCGAATGAGGTCAGTCTCTTAAAACATCGCCTTGCGGCTTTTTTATCATTAGGTTGGCGCTCTCCCCTTTGTTCTTGGCGCTGCCTTCGGGCCTCGTAGTTTATCTGGTCGCTACATCGGGATTTTAGATCGGGGAACTGTCAATCTGATTTTCGTGGTCGGATCCGTTGGATTGATGCTCTGGTTTGTGCTGGTACTGGTCTTGCAGCTATAGCGGGGATGAGCCTGGTGTTGTTAGTCTCGTCCGCAGAGAGCAGCGGCCTCTGATGCCGATCGTGGGAATGCTGTTGAACGCATGTCCCCTCGTTTCCATGATTTTGGTTTTGCTAAAGAAACCTGTGTTTTGAAGCGCTGCCCAAACCTCCTTCAACCGAAGCCGGTCAAGCCCTGGCGGCTTTGACGTGTTAGCAGCTCGCAACTTATGGGCTTTCTTGATCCCGCGTACGGGACTTGCCCTTCCCTACACGATCTTCAATCAGCCTCCTCACTTTACGAGGCGCACGTTGTTGATTCGCCATCCATCGGTCCCTCGATCGAAGGTCACTCGCGCACCCTCCACGGTGACGACCAGTTGTTGATTGTTCTGCTGAACGCCGACTTTGCCGAGCGCTGGTGACTGCCTCGGACGCGGTTGCAAAACAGTAATCAAGGTGTGTTCGCGTGCCGGCGCAACTTTCAAACTGAGTACGGTAACCGGTCTGATCCATCCGGCAGGGTTCTCCAACCCGCCGGTGATCTCAATATCCGGAGTGACAATATCCAGCGCCGCTTCTCCCTGCTCGAAAACCCAATGTCGAGATGTGGGCTCAGTCACTTTGCCGTAGGTGTGGAATCGTAATTCAGCCGCTTCCGGATCCGGAGTGGCGATCTCATCGATTAGGATCCAAAAGCGCTTGTCCACAAAGACTACGTGGCGACGCACTCGAGTAGCCGCGACTTCGTATGTGCCGTCGGCCACACCAGTGAGCGCTTCATAGCCGGCGCCCTTAAATGGCCCCAACAACTTGCCCTGCTTACCGCGAACCTGACCCTTGCCACCAATCAAAACCGTGTTATGTCCGGCGGTGGTGATCTCGTAGTAGCCGTAACGTTGCGGCCCGAAATAATCCCCAGGGTAGGGACGGCTGCCCAACTCGACGGCCAGCATCGTGTCGCCATAGGCGACGCTGATGTGGTTTAGATCGAGATGGGTATGGTTAGCGGCCAGCGAGCCGTTCTTCAATGCGAGGAAGTAAGGTGGATCAGGCTGATGCGGCGTCATCATCGCCCAACCGATAGACGGGAAGACGTAGACGGGATCGATTTGCGGTTGATAATTGCGTTGCGCCTCTGGCAGCCACGCTCTCATCCACCGGACGCCACAGCAGCGCGAACACTTCCTGAGGCCAGCCGCCCGCGCGAGCAGCCCGCAGTGCGACACGATCGCTAAACCAAATGAAGGCAGGGTCGCGGTAGCTGCGTCCCAGTAAATAAAAATTGGGTCGTTCGCGCGGCCATTTGAATCGCCAAAGCTGGCGCTCAATTTCTTTCCCGGATTAAAGACGATCGGGAAATAGCCGGTTCGTTTTGCGCCTGCCAACTGAAATCGTTCGGCGCCGCCCGGCTTTCCGGCCCGCCGCAACGCTTCGGCGGCGATAAACGCATAGCGAAAGCCGTAGTCCCAATAGCCAGTGCCCTCGTCCCAACCACCATCCTCAGTCAAATGATTCCAGAAGTGGTCCATGGCAGGGACCGCGATCTTCAAGACGTCTGCCGATAGAGGGCTCGTCGCCTTCCAGCGCCAGCGCCAGCACTGCGGCGCCACCGTTACACACCGGATTCCAATTGTGGTTTGCGGTAAAAAAGAAAGCTGGCTTGTCGGCTTTCGCAGATTGTAAGTAAGCAGTCAATCCGCGCCGTTCAACACCTGCGCGCAGTTGGGCCCGCTCATCCGAAGTGAGATCGTTATAAAGCCAGTCCCACGCCAGGCCGAACGTCATGCAGGTTTCGCCGTTCATTAAATCGAACGGGGGCTGATGCGCGGTGTCCACCCAGATGCGCCAATCGTTAATGGCATGACTCAGTTCAGCAACTGCGGCATCGCGATATTTCTTCTCGCCGGTCAAGGTGAATGCCATGCAATATGTAAGTACGCGTCCCTGGAGCAACCGCGCGGATTGCAGGCCCTTGTCCTCTCCCGGAGGATCAGGTTCGCCGCGTTTGCTGATTGAAGGAATGATTGGTGGCGCTGTCAGGTTCCACTCGGCGCGCTCCAGCAAACGCTTTACGGTCGGCTGAAAGATTGGGAGTGAGGCGCGTCTTTTTATCTCCGGCAAGTCGCTCTGACTAAACAACAATCGCGGGTGGGCGATATTTGTTTCAGGGCTCGGATGGGTTTGCTCGCTGTTGAGCGTCGCGGTCGGCGCAATGGTTTGCGTCAGCGCGATAAGAAGAATAACGAGAAACACCGCTGCGTATTTCACACCTTTTCTCTGTCGGTCGACCTGCCTCAAATGTGACTCTTGATCAATCCGCGACGCGGACGACATGAGAATAACCCAGCGCCTGGTGTTTGCGAACTTTGGAATGAAGTTCAGGTACTTCGGACACTTCCAGCTGTGCCTCTGTTTGAAGGATCTGAGAAAAGACTTCAACGCAGAGCACAGAAGACTCACCAGGACCCGGAGAACGGCAAAACTGCGGCACCGCCAAAAGATAATTTTCACCGCTAATGATCTTATTTTTGTAGTAAGATAGCTCCTGCTCCCCAACCTGCTCCCTGTATTCGGCTAGATCAAGAGAATGAAATATCCTTCGACAAAGATCGTGTTTGTGTTGCTGCTCGCTCTTGTTGTCTCATCGTTTGGCCGCATTGCGTTTGCTCAGAACCCGGTGGATCGCTCATCCGTTGAAGGCGCAAAGCGTTGGCCCGTCGAAAGCCGTTCGGTGGTCAAAACCGCCGGCGAAAAGTCCCCGGCCTCATCATCGAACGAGCCGGTGATGCGCATTGCCCTGTCAACCAGCACCGGCGCCGCGACTATCTCAACCACCGCGCAACTGATAAGTGTTTCGGAGTTCAGCGACCAATCGCAACAGCTCGACTCAGCGAGGGTCCGGGTTGAGTCGCGTTCTCTGACTGTCCCGCGCGGGACTGAGGAGCGCGCTTACGAAATCGAGTTGGCTCGCGGATTGTCGCGTGAGGATGCCGATCGATTGGCGGAATCGATCCACGAGCTGGCTGGCGATACCGCGCGATTTGAGCCACAGCCCGACAACAAGTGGAGAGTTCTGATCTCAAAGCAATCAAAGCCTGAAGCCGAGGAGACGAAAACAAACCTGGAAGAAGCAGGTTTTGAGGTGCTGAGTGTGAAAGAAGTTCAGCGTCAGAACCCCCGCGGCGAATTCGAACTCAGCCGAACGAGCCAGGTCTGTCAGTCAACAATCCCGGAAAAGTTAAACTCACCGCGCGGCCCGCAGCGCCGACGCGCGAGTTGATTGCATTTGCTCGCGGCTCGGCCCCGTCTTTTCGTTCCAGCGCGCCTTTGATATTTGCCTCCAGTGATGAAAAGAATGCGCCGGTGCGCTTCAACGAAAAGCCCTACCGCGGCAAAATCGAAGTATTCGCCAACACGCACGGCGCCGTCACGGTCGTGAACGTCATCGGTCTGGAAGATTATGTGAAAGGCGTTGTGCCGAACGAACTTTCTTATCCGGCACTCGAGGCTTTGAAAGCCCAGGCGATTGCCGCCCGGACTTACGCGCTCAAGAACCGGGGACAGTTCGCGTCCGAGGGTTTTGATTTACTTCCCACCACCCGTTCGCAGGTCTATCGCGGTTTGTCGAGTGAGACGCCGCTGACGACTCGCGCAGTTGACGAAACGCGGGGCATCATCGCGACTTACAACGGTGAGCCGATCAATGCGCTTTACACTTCAACCTGCGGCGGCCGCACCGAGGATGCCGGCAACATTTTTAATGGCGACATTCCCTACTTGCGCGGCCGCGAGTGTGCCGTCGAAGGCAAAGCCGCATTCGCGCCATTCACGGTCAGGAGTTCGCGCGAGTTAATGGAAATCAAGGACGAACGCGATCTCGTCTATGCGCGAGACGCTGCGTTGCTGGCTGTAAACGGCTTCAAACTGCCCGACGACAAGATCTCCAGCTCCTGGTTGGCTTCGCATGTTTCCGAATCCGAGGCTCGTGATTGGCTGAGCGTTGTCGCCGCCCTGGCTCACAATCCGGCTGTCAAGGTAACCGATGACCCTGCCAAACCGCCGCAGTTCAGTACCGCTCTGGTGGCCGCTTTGTTTGGCGATTCCCGCGCCGACACTCTTTTGAATAGCGCTGATGCGGATTACCTTTTGAGTTTTCGCGACGGGCAGGACGTCCCTACTGCCAACCGCGCGGATGTGGCTATGCTGGTTCGCGACGGCGCGCTCTCGCTGTTTCCTGATGCGACGTTGCGACCGAAGGAATCGCTTTCACGCGCGCGCGCCCTGCATGCAATCGCGCGAACGCTTGAAGCAAAGAGTCTGCTTGGATTGCAGAAAGGAACTTCACGACCTGCCGCCAGCGGCGTGATGATGCTCCGATCGAATAAGGGAAAGGATTTGCCAGTCGCGGTCAGCAAAGAGGCTTTCCTGTTCCGCGAGTTCGGCGGCGATCTATATCAAACAAAATCGCTGGCCATGGTGGGCGGCGAGCCGGTGGTGTTTCACGTCAGCTCCAGGGGCGAGGTTGATTATCTGCAAGTCAGTCCGGCCGCGAACGGCGCTGCCGCGGATCGCTTCTCTTCCCTCACCAATTGGCTGGCCCAGATGAGTCTGCGTACCGTTCAGCTTCGGCTCTCGCGATCGGTTCGAGGCATCGGAGCCATCACTGATCTTCGAATTGCGAAGCAAGGAACCTCACGCAGGGTGATCGATCTGGAAGTCGTCGGCACTCAGGGCGTCGCGCACATTCGCGGTGGGCGGATTCGTTCAGCGCTGGGATTGAAGGAACAACTGTTTGTGATCGATCGCACCTTAGATGAGAATAATCGAGTGGCTTCATTCACCTTCACTGGTCGTGGATGGGGACACGGAGTCGGCATGTGCCAGTTCGGCGCCTATGGTCTGGCCAAGCAAGGGCTCAACGTCGAACAGATTCTTAAGACTTATTACACTGGCATTGAATTAACAAACCTGTATTAAAGCAATAGCATTGCTTTAGGTGGTAGGCGCATCCTGCGCGTGATCTAAGCGCGGATTCGCGCCGCTTTAACTGAAATGTTCGTCGATCATTTAATCCCCAGGAGGACCGACCCTTGTCCCAAATGCCGCCAAATGATCCTTTTGTGCCGCCTCCGCCGCCGCAAACGGGCAACCCGATGTACCCGCCGGACATGCTCGCGCAAAAGGCCGCGGCTCGCTGCCAGTGACGCAAAGACTGCCCTGATCCTGGCCATTGTCGGCATCTTTTGTTTTGGATTCATCTTTGGGTTCCTGGCTTACCGAAAAGCGAATGAAGCGATCGAAACGATCGACATTTATCAAGTCGCGCACGAAAGCGCGGCATGGCCACAGCTGCCAAAATCATCGGCATCATCGACATTGCATTTTGGCTGGTCGGCCTGGTACTGAGATTTGTTTGCGGTAGCACGACTGGCCGTCGTGCCTTTTCGCTTAGGCCTCTGTGTCTCCGTGGATCTCTGTGCCTCAGTGGTGCGTCTGATTAGTACGAAGTATTAACCACAGAGGCACGGAGGAATCACTGAGACACAGGGAAAAGCTAATCCAGAGCACTCCCCTGCCTTCTGTCAGTTGCAACTTTCTTTACGTATCCTCGCGCTTCGGCTTGTGATAGATTTGCGCTATAGACAACTGGCCGGATCTGAACCAGGGAAGTTTGTATGGCTGCCAAGATCGAACCTCTCTTAACCGTCGCTGACCTCGACGCCTGTCCTGAGGACAACAATCGTTATGAACTTATCGGAGGAGAACTCTTTGTGTCTCGCGCACCCGGTATCCCACATCAGCTTGTCATCCAGCAACTTGCAAATAGCGTTTGCAAAATACCTTGAAGCTAGTCCGATCGGCGTGGTCGTTCCCGGGACAGGCGCTATCTTCAGCGATTACGACGCGGTCATCCCGGATCTCGCATTTGTCAGCAATGAGCGTTGGGATCAGGTGGTCACCGGCGAGAAGTTTACCGGCGCCCTCGACCTGGTAATCGAAGTTACGTCTTCGGGCGCTGAGAACCGGCGCCGCGATCTACTGGTGAAGCGGCAGCTTTACGGAAAGTACGGCATCACCGAGTACTGGGTAGTTGACAGCGATAATCATCTGGTCGAGGTTTACCGCTCGAAGGGTCAGCAACTTGAGAGAGCCGGCACCTTCAGACATACCGACGAGATTGAGACTCCCCTGCTGCCAGGTTTCAAGCTAGCAGTTACTACAATTTTCAAACTCTATCCCTAATTCGTTTCCCGCCCAAGAGCCTCCAGCAAAGCTGATTCATGCGCTTCTCCCGCAATCAAATCATTGGCGCTCTCATCCTTCTGGCGATCGTCTGGCTCGTCGTTGATGGCGCGACTTTTCGCTCATCGCGGCTGATTTCGGCCCAAAAACCGCCCGCAACCACAATTCACAACTCTTAACATTTCTTTACTTGCGCTTGACACGCGTTAACACTGCGAGCAAGTATTCTCTCATCCGTCCAGACTGAGACTTTTTCAGAGGCGTACACATGAAATTGAAAGGCACAAAGCTCCTCGGCGGTTTCAATCGATTCCGGCTCATCCTAACCCTGGGTGTGGCGGTGCTCTTGCCCGGCGGCCGCTCTTATCTATGTGAATTTCAGCCAGGTCAGAGCATTTGACCGCGACAAGATCCTCGAGGCCACCATTCGTCGCGACTTTCAGGAGGTGCTCGCCATCACTGAAAAGAACATGAACAAGAAGGCCTATGCCAAGGTCGAGGAAGCTCGCCAAATGTTCCCTCGCCTGATGACGATCAGCGAGGTTAAGGCAAAGAAGCTGGACCAAATCCTGGCAGAATGCTCCTGCTTCGCTCATGCTTTTCTGTTTGATGAAGACGGAATGACCATCCGTTCGCAACCATCCGGCGACAAGTATGTTCGGGAGGAACACGAACACATTGCCGAGAGCTATAAGGAATGGCTCAGCACCGCGAGCATGGAAGTTAAGGAGTGGGTCGGGGGTCTACATAAGAAGAAGCAGCACATCGTCTTCTCACCCATGCAGACAAAACGAGTCGACGGACCAGCGTACCTCCAGCACCGCGCTGTTCGTCTTGCCGGACGTCGACAAGAACCGAATTGTCGTCGGCGGAGTGTCATTCGATCCATGCTACCTGAAAAGCGTTTTCTTTCCAGCCGTGCTGTCAGAGCAGATCAGCGCGAGGTCGGCCGAAGGCGGTGGTAATCCACGGCAATGATCATCTATCCGGTGGAAATGGACGGAGAACACGAGACGAAGCCCTTGATCATGACCGCGGGATGGGGCGACGGCAAGCCCGAAGTCATGCGCAAAATGGACGATGTCTTCAAGGGCTCATGCTCGGCATCAAGTTTCAGGGCATCAGCGTCGAGGCGATGGGCCGCAACTTTGTGCGACGTAGTTTTATCCTGCTATGCATTCTCTCGCTGTTGATTATCGGCGGCCTGGTGCTAACCAAGCACGTGGTCAGCAAAGAAATGGCCCTGGCGCGTCTGAAGTCGGACTTTGTCTCGAACGTCTCGCACGAGTTGCGCACGCCGTTGGCTCTAATTCGCTTATATGCAGAGACGCTCGAGCTGGGGCGCATCACCACGCGCGAAAAGAAGCAGCAGTATTACCGGATTGTCCGCAAAGAGAGCGAGCGTTTGACTGCTCTGATTAACAACATTCTGGATTTCTCGCGCATCGAGGCCGGCCGCAAGGAATACGAATTTCGCGAGACGGACATCGGCGACCTGGTGCATAACACGCTTGATTCATACCGTTATCAGATCGAGTCGCAGGGCTTTGCCTTTGAAGAAAGATCGACGAGAACCTGCCGCCGGTATCGGTTGACCGCGAAGCCATCGCTCGCGCGGTCGTCAACCTGGTCAATAACGCGTTGAAGTATTCTGAAGACGACAAGTTCTTGGGCGTCAAGTTGTATCGCGATAACGGCTCAGTGAAACTGGAAGTTGTCGATCACGGAATCGGCATTGCCCGGCGCGATCAGGCGAAGATTTTTGAGAAGTTCTATCGCACCGGCGACCCGCTGGTCCACAACACGAAAGGCAGCGGGCTCGGGCTCTCGCTGGTGCGTCATATCACCGAAGCGCACGGAGGCGAGATCGAAGTGGACAGCACTCCCGGCAAAGGCAGCAGATTTGTTCATATCGCTGCCGCTCAGACCGGGTGCTGTGGATGACTCGCGTGTGCCGCAGCGAATGTCAGCGGCCCGCGCTTAAGCCACCGCCCGCGTATTGGAAATAGCAAGTGATGAGGAACGAACGCATGATAAAAGAACCTGAAATATGTCGGCCAATCAAACGGCGGCGGCGCCAACTCTACCGCCCCGATCGAAGTGAAGCCGGAAGCGACAAACGGCAAGCGAACTCGAATTCTGATTGTTGAAGACGAACCGGCGATGGTCGCCGGCCTGCGCGACAATTTTGAGTACGAAGGCTATGACGTTATCAGCGCCGGTGACGGCGCGGCGGGCCTCGAGCGCGCGCTGGCCGACAATCCTGATCTCGTCGTCCTGGACGTCATGATGCCGAAAATGAGCGGCCTCGACGTTTGCAAGCAATTGAAGGCACAGCGACCGACGATGCCCATCATCATGTTGACGGCGCGCGGCCAGGAAATCGACAAAGTGGTGGGACTCGAGCTGGGCGCTGATGACTATGTCACCAAGCCCTTTTCGATTCGCGAGTTGATGGCCCGCGTGAAAGGCGGTGCTCCGGCGCGCCTCGCCACAGGTGCCGACACCCGAGGTGTATCAAATTCAGTGACGTCGAGGTAAACGTCCGCAGCAACGAAGTGTTGCGCGCCGGCAAGCCGATCGATCTTTCGGCCAAGGAATTTGCGCTGCTCGCTTACTTCTGCGCGCATCCGGCGGAAACACTCACGCGCGATCGTTTGCTTGATGCCGTGTGGGGTTACGAGAATTATCCGAACACGCGCACAGTCGATACGCACATTGTTCACCTGCGGCAGAAGCTCGAACCAAATCCTGAGGAGCCGCGTTTCATCCTCACCGTTCACGGCAGTGGTTATAAGTTTGTGGGATAAGGAAAACGTCAAATGAGCTCTACAGCAGTAACTGGTGGATTAGGCGGCACGGCGCGCGGTCGAAGTTTGCGCCGCTGCCGGCCCGAGCGCACGCGCGCCGGCGCGACCTCGAGATTAAACTGGCCGCGCTGCAAAAGATTATGCCGATCTGCACACGGCGATTTTTGAGGCTGCGCAGGTACACCGCCGTCTGTGCGCGCCGCGCCTGGTGCGGGCCGTTGATTTCGAGATTGCCAGCGAGATCTTTGCGGTGCGCCATCTGCCCGGAGATTTTTTATGGCCCAGCCACAGCACGAGCAGGTGATGTTTGCGTTGGGCGACATTAGCGGCAAAGGTTTGGCGGCGGGAATGTGGACCACGCATCTGGTCGGCTCTGACGAACAGTTACGCAGCGCTGACATCCGACCCCAGGGCCATCGTCGCCGGTGTTAATCACGATCTTTGCGGCATGCCTTTGACGATGTCCCTGGCCAGCCTGTTTCTGGCCCGGCTGGATCCTGTGAGCGGAATTCTCGAGTACTGTAGCGCGGGTCATCCTCCGGCTCTGTTGCTGCGGGCGAATGGCGACCTTGGAGTCGCTGTCGGAAGGAGGACTCCTGCTCGGCGTAGCATCGAGATGCTACCTACTGCTCCGCGAAGGTACAGCTGGGACCAGACGACGTGCTGCTGGTCTATTCTGACGGCATCATCGAATCACTCAACCAAGAAGGCGATGAGTTTGGTTACGCGCGGCTGCGGGAACAGTTGCGGCTGGCCCAAACTCAGTCAGCTGATGCGATTCTGTTTTCGGTGCTGGGCGCGGTGCAGGATTTTGCCGGGACCCGGCCGCTGATGGACGACATGACCCTGGCAGTCATCCGTAGAACGACGGCAAATACTCCGGCAGTTAATTAGTTTCAAGGGGGCGGCGTCAGGGTACCAACAACTATCAGACGTTTTCAGGATGAAAAAACCTGGTTGAAGTTGGTACTCTAACGCCGTGCAGTCAGGACCCAACGCAAAAACTCACCACCAACCAATCATTGCCATCGTCGGGCCGACCGCATCCGGCAAAAGCACTCTGGGAATCGAATTGGCACTTCATCTCGGCGGCGAGATCATCAACTGCGATTCCGTTCAGGTCTATCAAGGAATAGAGATCGCCACCGCCAAGGTTCCACCGGCAGAGCGCCGCGGGCGTTCCCCACCATCTACTCGATTTTGTGCCACCCAGCGAGACCTTCACCGCGGCTGATTGGGCCCGTTCGGCCATCAAAACAATTGAGGAGATCGAGAGCCGCAACCAACGCGTGTTTTCTGGTCGGCGGCACCGGCTTTTACCTGCGCGCGTTGCGCCAACCCGTTCTTCCCCAGCCCGGAGCACTGATGAAAAACTGCGCGGCGCGTTTGACCAGGATTAGAAAACGACGAGGGCCTGTCCATCTTCATCGCATTTTGCAACGATTCGATCGCGCGGAAGCCGGAAAACTCCATGCTCGTGATTGGCCCAGAGTGCAAAGGGCCATCGAGTTCTACCTGCAAACGCGGCAGCCCATATCCAGCCACCGTCCATTGCGTCCTGATCCGCCGCGCAGTTGCGGAACGAATCCGGGTGATCGCGCTTAATCCTCCCCGGGACGAACTCTATTCGCGAATTAACAAAAGAACTGAGCAGCATTTCGCTGAAGGGCTGGTTGGCAGAGGTGCGCCGGTTACTCAAGCAGGGCGTGCCCGCAAATTCCAGCGCGCTGGGGGCGCACGGTTACCGCCGCGTGGTCGAACATTTGAATGGTGAGCGAGATCTGGACAGCGCGATCGAACAAACCAGACTTGACGTGCGACATTATGCGAAGCGCCAGTTGACCTGGTTCCGGCGTGAGCCCGGCGTCGAATGGGTTGATGGTTTCGGAGACGATCCGTTGGTTCAAGACAGAGTTCTGGAGTTACTTCGCCAGGTTGCGGGTTAACGCGTCGATATTCGTCCGCGATGTCCGGAGACGGTCAGGAAAATCGTGTTGTGGGTAATTGCTGTGTTCTTGGTGCTTGCCGCAGGAGCGGCCAAATGTTTATAGCTGCCGATGCCAGAAGAAGTCTAAGCTCCAGAGGAGCGGAGTGCTTGCCGGATGTTGAAATGTTACGCTCCTCCGAGCTTCGATCTTTTTGCATTGGTTAACTCTATAAACATTTCGTCCCTCCGGGACTATCAGCCAAAGCAGCAACACACAATTACCCCACTACTTAGAAAAATAAAACGCTTGTAAGCTGGGAACGCCTGTTATACTCTGACGTTCGCAAGAAAATCCTTACTAGGGTTCAACGGTTTTCGTGGATTCAAAAGCGCTACCACAAAACATCCAGGATGGTTTTCTCAATCTCGCGCGTCGTGAGAAAGCGACGGTAACGATTTATCTGGTCAACGGCGCCAAGCTGCTGGGCCGGATAAAGAGCTTCGACAAATTCTCATTGCTGCTGGAGACCGGTGCCTAACGATCAACTGATTTTCAAGCACGCCATCTCAACCATCTCGCAGGCCCGCAGGGCCACCGGTGAGCTGCGCCACTCGCCTAATCCCGGCGACAATCCGGATTCTACAGAAACACCCTCCACCTAAAGTGATCCACCGATAATTCAACAGATGGCCGGCGCGTTCATCACCTTTGAAGGAATTGACGGCTGCGGTAAGTCCACGCAACTTCGCCTGCTCGCGAGTGAGTTGCGGGTCGCGGAACCTGGACGTAGTGACGACGCGCGAACCGGGCGGCACTCACTCTGGGACAAAAGCTGCGCGCCGCACTGCTCGACGTCCAGGAACAGGTCGATCCCCTGGCTGAATTACTGGTGTTTGCGGCCGATCGCGCCCAGCACGTGCGCTCGTTGCTGCGGCCCTCGCTGGCAGAGAATAAGATCGTGTTGTCCGATCGTTATGCAGATGCAACTGTCGCTTACCAGGGTTCAGGACGAGGGTTTCGGCCGGAGCTGATCCAGGAGATCGTCGAGTTGGCCACGGAAGGCTTGCAGCCCGATCTGACTTTGTTGTTTGATCTTTCAGTCGCCCGAATCTGCGGTGCGCACCCGCAAACGCTTTGCAGCCAAACACAGCGATCGATTGGACAGTGAAGACGCAGCGTTTCATACGCGCGTTCGCGACGCGTATGTGGCCATCGCCAAAGCAAACCCTGAACGAGTGCGGCTGATTGACGCGCGCGGCTCAGCGCCGGAAACTCATGCAATCGTCATGGATATTGTGATGCCATTTCTAAGTGCGAGAGGACTGATCTCAGGTCTTGAATCTTAGGACTCAGGTTTTGGACTTTGGTCTTTGTTTTTAGACCCTTGATTTACTGGTATTCGAAAGGCGTGCGGATCAAGACCTAAGATCAAAGACCAAAGACCGAGCTTTTTATGTTTTCAACTCTCATCGGCAATGAAGAAGTAAAAGAGTCGCTCCAACGTTTGTTGACGGGCGGGCGCGTTCCCGGTTCCCTTCTGTTCACCGGCGAGGAAGGCATCGGCAAGAAGCTCTTCGCGCTCGAACTGGCAAAGGTGCTCAATTGTCGTAATCGGTCCGGGGTCGAGGCGTGTGATGAGTGCTCATCGTGCAGACGAATTACCAACTCGACCTTTCCGCCATTCCCCAGCACCAACGACAATAGAGATAATAAGGAAAGGATGATTTGGAGCGAGCACGCCGATGTCGCCATGGTCCGTCCTTACAAGCAGATCATTCGCGTTACTCCTGTGCGCGAGTTAGAGCGAGAAGCTAACTTTCGGCCGTTTGAAGGCGCCGCTCGAATCTTTATCGTTGAAGACGCCGACTATATGAATGATCAGGCGGCCAATGCTTTGTTGAAGACGCTGGAAGAACCGCCGGCCACCAGCCATCTGATTCTCACGACCACGAACCCGATGGCGCTGCTGGCGACTATTCGCTCGCGCTGCCAGATGATCCGTTTTGCGCCAGTGCCCGCTGCCGAGATCGAACAATTTCTGGTTCAACGAGAGAACATGCCGGCCGGCGATGCAAAGTTGCTGGCGCGCACCTCGCAGGGAAGCATTGGCCGCGCGTTAGCAGCTGATATTGATGACTATCGCGAGCGGCGCGAATCGATGCTGGCAATTCTCAAGTCATTGACGTTGACCGGCGATCGCGCCCAACTGCTGCGAGCGTCGGAACAGCTCGCCGCCGCCAAAGATCGTTCAGATTACGAGCAGAGTCTTGATGTGCTGGAAGCGCTGATCCGCGACGCGTGGGCTCTCTCGCTCGGGCGGCCGGCCGATTCAATAATCAACAGCGATCGCCTCAACGACCTCAATCGTGTCGCTGCAGAATTGAGCAGTGAACGAGCTGCCTCCTGGCTGACCACAATCGAAGAGCTGCGCGGGGCTTTAGAAGTTAACATCAATCGAAAGATTGCCAGCGACGGGCTGCTGGTCTCAATGGCCGTTGCTTGAATCGGAACTCAACTAATTCAACACGTTACTGCTTTCGTCGATCCTTCAAATCGAGGACCATCAGAACCTGCGTCTCGGCGTTGTTTTGTACGGTCACCGTTTGTTTGAGCGGCGCCGGATAAGGTGAGGGCGTCACGCCGGGAACTTCAACATACTCAGCTTCGGCCGTGATCTCGTAGATGCCCGGCGGCAGGTTCTTGACCCAAAAGTGCCCGCGCGCATCAATCAACTGGAAAAGCTCCTGTCCGTCGCCATCGGCGCGCCGCACTGTCAGTTGCCAATCCATCCGGGTTGGGAGCGCCCCACCTTCTACTTTGATTTGGCCGTTGAGCGAGCCTGTGCCGTAGGCGACGAACACGCGCAATCCATTCACTCGTTCACCGGCCGACAGCGTCAGACCGTCTCGCACCGGCACGCCATCGCGCTCTACCCGGAGAAACGTAAGGCCTTCGGGAAGGTTTCCCGGCCTAAACCCTATTCTCCCGGGACGCACACCAGGGAATTCGAACCGGCCGCCGGCCCCGATAGCGGCTGATCCAGCGACCGTCTCACTGGGACGGAGGCCCGGCTGCAGATTGGTAGCAGACATGAACGATTGAGACAAAGCATTTATGATTGACTGATCCTTATTACCCAAGACAATCACATTGCCGCTGACGCTGACACCGGGAATCGCCCGGACCTCAACGTCAGTGATGTCCGCATCGCTTACCTGAATACTGAGAGGGTCGCTGTAGTAGCCCTGGGTCGGCCCGCCGGTGGTGGTTATTTTGACCTCATAGTTGCCAGGTACGCAGTCGTCCAGCTTAAACACTCCATCGGAATCCGTGGACACAGATCCGTCTATGTACGAGCCGCGAACATTGATAGAGGCGCCGGGCACAGGTTTTCCGTGTCCTGAGCCACCAAGCGCCCGGTGATCCTGTAGGTCTGCTGGGGGTGACCGAGACGAATGTCGATGCCGGTCGACTCAGCGGCGGCGGTCACTTGCACAACGGTAGCGCGCGCTTGATCTTTGGCATCAGGATAGAAGGTCCGGCCGGATCCTGATGAGAACCTGCCAGAATCGTACACCCAAACGAGATACTTCCCGCCGGTAATCCGTATATTCGATAGATGCCTCGATCATCAGTCTCGAGCCCTCTTTCCCCGGTGCCCTGTCCCTGGTCATTGATTCGTTCGGATATAACCGCTACGGCAATCACCGGCCGTCCGGCATCGTCGGTGACCCGCCCGGTAATAACGCCACCGGCGCCCAGAGCGAAATCGATTCCATCAAGCACGTCTCCCCTCGAAACTGTGACGATGAAGCCGGCCAGGCCAGGGCCCGAGGACATGGTCATACCGGGCTTATCTGACTCTGGCACACTTAGGACGACAAGCGCTGCGGCAAAGGGCTTCACCACATACTGTCCTTCAGGCACACCGGCCAGCCGGTATTTTCCTTCGTCATTGGTGATCGCGGTTGGGAGAGGAGACTTCGTCAATGGAGGGCCGTACGGTTCCAGAAGAATGGTGACTAGCCGTGCCGGTTTTCCGCCTTTGGTAACTCGGCCGCTAATGACTCCGGACGGTGCCGCAGCGGCACCCGACGACACTTGCGCTTGTACATTGATCGTGAGGACCAACAGTGCCAGCAGGACTAAACCGGAATGCAAGATGCGAGACATTCCAAACACTTCCTTTGAAGGCCAGGCCGTCCGCGCAGAACCACTACTTGATGTTAACCAGCATTGGTTCAAGTGCTGGCTTTGACGACAGCCCTTCAGCCAGCAATTTCTCTGTCTCTTTCACAAACGCCTCGACGATATCTTCGCCGGCGACTTTGCGCATGGGAACGCCGTCTTTGAAAATCATCCCGACACCGCGTCCAAAGGTGATACCGAGTTGCGAATCGTGAGCTTCGCCCGGTCCGTTCACGGCACAACCCATAATTGAAAGATGCAAAGGCTCTTCAACGTGCGCGAGACGGCGTTCAATCTCAGTGACGATCTCCACAAAGTTATCAACGTCCAAACGTCCGCAGGTCGGACAGGCGACCACGGTCACGCCACGGGTACGCAAGCCAAGCGACTTGACGATTTCCCAGGCGACGCGAACTTCTTCCTGAGGTTCAGCAGCCAGCGAAACTCGAATCGTATCCCCAATGCCTTCATGTAAGAGGATACCGAGACCGATGGACGACTTGACCGTGCCGGTGAAGGCCGTGCCCGCTTCAGTTACGCCGAGGTGGAAGGGATAGTCAACTTTCTCAGCAAGCTGGCGATAAGCGGCAACCGTGCGCTGAACATCTGACGCCTTCAGCGAAATGATGATGTCGGTAAAGTCGAGGTCTTCCAGGATCTGAATGTGACGCATCGCCGATTCAACCATCGCCTCCGGCGTGGCGGTGCCGTATTTTTTCAGCAAATCCTTTTCTAACGAGCCACCGTTGACACCGATGCGAATGGGCACCTTCTGCGCTTGCGCGGCGCGCACAACTTCGACAATGCGCTCGTGCTTGCCGATATTTCCCGGATTCAGGCGGAGTTTGTCGATGCCGGCTTCCAGCGCTAACAAGGCGAGCTTGTAGTGAAAGTGGATATCCGCAACCAGCGGCACTTCCGGCACCCGCTTGCGAATCTCTTTCAAGGCGATCGCCGCATCGTTGTCCGGCACGGCCAGGCGCACAATCTCGCAGCCGGCGCTGACCATCTGTTCAATCTGCTCGACAGTCTCGCCGACATTGGCGGTGTCGGTCTTGGTCATCGACTGAATCGCTACCGGCGCCCCGCCGCCGATTTGAACATGCTTAACTTGTACCGGTCTGGTTTTACGCATAAAGAGTTCGAGTCTCGAGTTTCGAGTTTCGAGTTTCTAGTTCAAGCCTTCAGGTTAGCCGACGAACTAGAAACCTGAAACTCGAAACTCATTTCGCGGGCGTTGCCGGAGCCGGCGAGGCCGCAGGCGGATTGTCTCCTCCGCCTCTGGGAATTGAGAACGTCTTCAAAAGGTCGTTGGTGATCACAAAGACCATCAGCAGAATGACTACCACAAAACCTACCTGCTGAATCCGTTCGCGAATTCGCATTGAGATAGTCAGGCCAATCAGCGCCAGAGCACCTTCAATTAACAACAAGAAGATCGCGCCGCCGTCGAGGACCGGTATGGGCAGCAGATTGAACACGCCGAGGTTCAGACTGAGAAAACCAAGCGTTGAGAATACGCCGGCCCAGCCCAGACGGATTGCCGACTGCGAAGCGACCTTGTAAATGCCAATCGGCCCCGACAGCGTGTTGCGCACAGAGCGCTTGCCCGCGAATAACTGGCCCAGCGCCTTGCCCGTCACCCGCATATATTCCCAGTTAATGTCGAAAGCCTCTACGGATGCGCCAGCCAATCCAACTCGTTGAAATGGAATTTCTTCATCAGGCGTGAAACCCAATCTTTCTCGCTTGTCTCCTGCGGGCTCAGCAGGCGCGGCGTGGCCGTGATATCCAACGGGCTCCCGGCCCTTTCCACTCGCAGAGTAATCGGCTGTCCCTTGTGGTCACGAATAAACTGCGAAACCTGCTCGGCACTCTTCACCGGCTCGCCGTTGACCGCCACAAAACGATCGCCAACCTTCAAGCCTGATTCCGACGCCGGTGAATTAGGCACCACCTCGCGGGCCACGATGGGGACGTTGCCGTAGTCCGGAAGAAAATCCAGGAAGCCTACGGTCTCGCCATCTTCAGTGTGCGGAGTAGGCTTGATTGTGAGTTTGAGGCGTTCGCCATTACGCTCGACTTCCATGGGCAACGGCAGGCCCGGGGAAAGCAAAGCATCGTCGGCAACCGTCTTCCACTTCGGGTTAGCGTTGCCGTCGAAGGTCACGATGCGGTCACCCGGTTTCAGTCCGGCCTGTTCGGCCGCGCCGCCCGGGACAACTTGCCGCACCACCGGCGGCGGCGGCGCCTGCACGCCGTAGATCAACGCGCCCGCGAACGGAATCGACAGGGCGGTCAGGATATTCATTACCGGGCCGGCAATCGCCACCAGAATTCGCTGATAACGTGGCCGCAGATCGAATCTCTCGTGTGCGGGAATGTCGGACGCGCCTTCGCCTTCGATTGGGGCGTTTGATTCGTCGCCGCCCAACTTCACATAACCGCCCAGTGGAATGGCGGAAATCCGATAATCAGTGGTGCCCTTTTTGAAGCCCCAAAGACGCGGTCCAAACCCGAACGAAAGGTCTCGACCCGAATTTTCAGGAGCTTGGCAACGATAAAGTGGCCGAACTCGTGCAGCGTAACCGCTGCGCCGAGAATGAAGATAAACGCTAAAACGCCGATGATTCCGTTTTGTAACAAACTCATAATGAGCCTCAGTGACTGAGTTTACGTGTCGGGTAAGGAGAGGTCAAACGGCGGATTCGAAGGAGTTGAGCCTGAAGACAACAGTTGTGATCAGCCAACATTCACTGCGGTCTTGGCGGTCAATCTGGTGATTACTTTCCAGGCTCGATGCGCGGGCTTCCCGATCCGCATTCAGCACGGCAGTTAAGTCTTTAGCGTCTGAGGCTTGATGATCATCCATCACGAACTCGATTATCTTTGGGATTTCCGAAAACTTGATTCGCTCACCGATGAACGCTTCGACCGCCACTTCGTTAGCCGCGTTCATCGTCGCCGGTAGAGTGCCTCCGGTCTTCAGCGCCCGATAAGCCAGGGAAATGCACGGAAAACGCTCAAGATCAGGGCGCTTCAAAATGTAGCGAAGAGAGTTGCTCGAGATTCAATGGCGCCAAATCAGTCGGGCAGCGGTCCGGATAAGTCAGCGCGTATTGGATCGCATGCCGCATGTCCGTCACGCCCAACTGCGCAATGACCGACCCATCAATCAATTCGATCATCGAATGGACCACGGATTCAGGATGCACCACGATGCCGATCGCGTCCGCGTCAAAGCCAAACAGCCAGTGACCTTCGATGACCTCCAAACCCTTGTTCATCAGAGTCGCTGAATCGATGGTGATCTTTGCGCCCATGCTCCAGGTTGGATGTTTCATGGCTTCAGCGACCGTAGCTGAAGCCATGGTCGCCTGGTCGCGGGTGCGAAACGGCCCGCCCGATGCGGTCAGGATCAGGCGACGCACTTCACTTCGCTTTTCGCCGCGCAGGCACTGATGAATCGCGTTATGCTCGGAATCGATCGGCAGTAATTCAGCGCCCGCTTTCTCTCCGGCGCGCGTCATCAGTTCCCCGGCCATCACCAGCGTTTCTTTGTTAGCCAGGGCCACGCGCTTGCCGGCTTCCAACGCGCGCAACGTCGGCACAAAACCCACCGCGCCCACCGTGGCCGAGACTACGCAGTCCGCCTTTGCATGCCGGGCGACCTCCACCAAACCGTCTTCGCCAAAGACGAGGCGCGGCACGGGCAGATTCAGCTTCGCAAGTTCTGCTTTCAGGTCGGATCCGGTTTCTTCGGTGTCGAGGGAAACGAGTTCAGGTTGATGGCGGGCGATCTGCTGTGCAAGCTGCTTCGACGTTGCGCCCGGCGCCGAGCGCTACCACGCGAAAGCGATCCGGGACCCAGCGACTCGATGACGCGCAGAGTGTTGCACCCAATCGAGCCGGTAGATCCCAGAATAGCTATGCCGCGAGGTGACATGTGTTTTTAAGGAGATGGCGATGGCAGCGACCCGGGCTCGTAGGCCTGCATCAAGTCGATTGTTTGGCCATCGCGATCGTAGGAAGCGCCGGTTACCCGCCAATTGCGATTGCTGCGAAAGGAAAGATCGACGCGTGCGTTGACGTTACGTCTTCTCGCCGATCACCTTTAATGTAAAGCGTCGCCACGCCGTCGCCGTTACTGACGTTGATGTTGCCAGTCACCACCCAGCCGAAATCTTTCACCTCGCCGATATCCTGCTTCAACTTTTCGTTGTTGCGAAGATAGGTGCGGGCCGTATCGGCAGCTTCACTGCTGCCAATCGTATGAAACACGAACCAGGCAGATCGCGCCGACAAAGAGGGCGACGATCAGGCCAAGCACCGCCACGATTCCAAGTACGATTAGAACTATCTTTTTGTGCTCATCCGCGATTAAAGTAGGCCCAGGCGAAATAGTAGATGACCGGTGCATTGAACAGCAAGCTATCGATCCGATCAAGCACGCCGCCGTGTCCCGGCAATATTTGCGCAGTGTCTTTGGTCCCGGTGCTTCGCTTGAGCGCGCTTTCAGTCAGATCGCCAAGCACCCCCACGACGTTCATTACCGGCCGCCAACGGCAAAGCAAACTTCAAAGGCAAATTGAGAAAGAACCAATAGTGCGAAGCCATCGGCGAGCAACAAGCTGGCCAGCATTCCGGCCACCGCGCCCTCCCAGGTCTTTCCGGGACTGACGGTGGGTGCGAGTTTATGCCGCGCCGAACAATCGGCCACCATAATAAGCAGCGACGTCCGAACCCATAATCACCAGAAAGTAAAAGCCCAGCAGGTTTCGCGACAGCACCGGGCGGAACCCGGCGCGCATCGCGAGCAAATGGCCGCCCAGCAACACAACGTACATCACACTCATAAACCGTGACGGCGGCCGACAGGAATCATTCGATCAAACGGCGCGCCCCGGATCATCGCCGCAGTCAAAGTGCCCGCCGGTAAGCAGCAGCAGCACAATCTGAATCATTGTCAGATCCGGCAACTGCCCGGGCGCGGTGAAATAGAAGACGACAATCAAGCGCCACGGCGCTCAGCAAGCCGGCAGTGGCGTCCGCCCGAATCTGCTACCTTTCGCGCCAGCAACCAAAACTCAATGAGACCAAGAATCAGGGCGGCCGCGACCAGAACTCCAAACATCGGCGCGAGCGCTGTCGATTAGAATTGAGGCAACGAGAATTGGGAGCAAAACAACGGCGGTGAGAATTCTCAATACGGAAGGCGGTATTCCGGCCAGGATCGACTTCCCTTTCGGTTTTGGTGATTGAGCTTTCAATATTCAGGTTTGCTGTCAGAGCCTCGCGCAGCGGACTTTCAACGATCTCATCGGTCGGGCTGTTGACAGTTCTACTTCGCGTTCAGCGACCAGTTTCAGACCGCCAAAGCGCCGGCTGCGCTGCTGATAATCAAGTATGGCTTGCAACAGGTGCACGCGGCGAAAGTCAGGCCAGAAAGTCTCAGTCACATGAATTTCGGCGTACGCAATCTGCCACAAAAGAAAATTTGAAATGCGCAGCTCGCCGCTCGTCCGCACCAACAAATCCAGTTCCGGCAGGTCGCGCGTGTATAATCCCCTGCTCGATGTCTGCCTCGCTCAGAGCGTCCAGCTGATTCGCCACGCGGCCTGAAGCTTTAGCATCGCGGCGCGACAGGCATCCACAATCTCTGCGCGGCCGCCATAGTTTAGCGCCACACTCAGAACCATGCCCGTGTTGGCTGCGGTATGCTCAGAAGCCCTGGCAATTTCATCGCGCACGCGCGGCGCCAGGGCTTCGATTCGTCCTATCGTTTGAAAGCGAATATTCTGCTTATGAATCTCGTCGAGCTCGATCGCGCAGATACTTTCTGAGCATGCGCATTAAAGCATCGACTTCGTATCGCGGGCGCTTCCAGTTCTCGGTTGAAAACGCGTAAAGCGTCAGCGCTCCCAGGCCCAGCCGCGCGCCAGTATCGACCGCCGCGCGCACCGCCTCGACACCGGCGCGATGGCCGGCGATTCGTGGCTGGCCGCGTTGCGCCGCCCAGCGGCCGTTTCCGTCCATGATGATGGCGACGTGCCTGGGCAAGCGGCTCCAATCGATCGCCGACAGCAATTTCTCATCGAGCGATCCCGCTTGCGTAACGCTGTCAAAGTCTTTATGCATTCAATTTGTGAACCACGCGAATCTTAATCGGCTCGAGCCATTAGGCGCAATCAGCTGACGGCTGGCGTGATAAAGAGATCTTTAATCGTATTGCACACTCACCAGCGTGAGGCCGTTCGCCGGCGCCGTCGCTCCCGGCCAGCGAACGCTCACCGCTCTGGATTGCTCGAGCCACTGTCGCCTTCGTCGATCTCTTTGACGGCCGACCGCCAAAAGCGTCCCCACAATAGAGCGCGCCATATAACGCAGAAAGCCGTTTGCCGAAATCGTAAACTCGATCAGATGACAGTGGCCCGCGGTTCGTCCCAACCATCCGAAATAGTCAACTCGGTAACGTTCCGCACGCGCGTTTCGGAATCGGCCTGGGCCGCAGAAAATGCCGTCCAGTCGTGTTCTCCCAAAAACAATTGAGCACACTGTCGCATCGCGGCGAGATCGAGGGCGCGCGATTCCCGATGCGCATAACGCTGCCAGAACGGCGACATCACCAGTCCCATGCACCAGCCGGTAAGAATATCTCTTACTCTTGGCTGAATACCGCGCATGAAAATCATCCGGCACCACATCGACGAAGAGCACGCGCGCGTCGGGTGACAGATTTCCATTGATTGCACTCCGCAGTTTCAGCGGTGATATTTCCCTTTGCAACTGCACATTGGCAACCTGTCCCTCGGCATGAACCCCGGCGTCCGTGCGACCCGACCCGTGAACCACGACTTCGCGACCGTCGAGCAATGAAAGCACTCGCGTTAGTTCACCCTGAACGGTGCGCAACTCGCTCTGCATCTGCCAGCCATGAAAGTCTGTGCCATCGTATTGAAGCAGCAGCCGGTAGTTCATCCCTGTTTGAAAGCGCCTTTGCGGCTGATCGCTGTACAGTTTGCCTCCCTCCCATTTTGGGAGAGGTCGAGGAGAGAGCTTAGTACGGCTAAGCTCGGAATAATTCTCCCGGGCTTTAGCCCGTTATCGAGACTGAGCCACCAGTCAAGTCTGTACCGCTGTTGATGCTGCGGAAGAATCCTGAACGGGCTGAAGCCCACATGCAAGATTGTGGTTGCAGTTTGCGCTCAGGCCCTCTCCACAACCCTCTCCACAGGGAGAGGGAGTCAAGCTGCTACCCACTACTCAACCGCTTCTTCCCTTTTAGTAGTCCGGGTCTTCTTGTGCTTCGCGACTTCCCGGCTTAACCAACGGATCTCCGCGCTGACAGGCCTCACAAGCTTCTGCGGTTACCACCGGGACATTCAGGGTCGCCAGCGAAACTCTGGGCACGCCTACGTCGGCCGCGCCACCAGAGCGGTCGATAATCGAAGCGGCGCCGACAACTTTAGCGCCGGCCTCGCCAGCGCGCGCAATCGTATCGCGCGTTGAGCCACCCGTGGTTATCACATCCTCGACGACCAGAATCCGCTCGCCATCCGCAACGCTGAATCCTCTGCGCAAGGTCATCTGTCCCTGGTCTCGCTCAGTCCAGATAAATCTCACCCCAAGTTGCCGGGCAACTTCGTAGCCAATGACCAGACCGCCGATGGCCGGCGAGGCCACCGTCTCGATCGATTGCGTTCTTGAAATGCTCGGCCAGGGCGGCGCCAAACTCAACCGCATCAGCGGTTGATTGCAACGCGATGGCGCACTGCAGATAGGCAGAGCTGTGCAATCCGCTCGATAAAAGAAAATGGCCTTCGAGCAGCGCGCCAAGTACTCCTGAATTTCTGAATTACTTCGTCAGTGCGCATCGGTCCACCGCTATCCGCCCTCTCACTATGGGAGGCCAAGCTCGGGGCAGAAGCTCTAGCGGCAGGCAGAGTGACAATTCACCGGGCTTTAACCCGTTATCGGGACGAGCCACCAGTCGATATCAACGCCGTTGCTGCGGACAAGAATTGCGAATCAATTGCGGGCTGAAGCCCGCAGTAACGTGTGGTTTAGTTAGCGCTCAGGCTCTCATCCGCCAACCCTGCTCCCAGGAAACGAGAGAGGCAAACTGCTACGCACGATCGGACTTTCGGAAACGTTCAATTAGCGATTACAATCAAATTTCATGCAACGTCCGCTCAATCTGATCTCTGATTCCTCACTGGTCCAGGAAATCTTCGACCTGATCGACGAGCGCGGTGGCCGCGCAACCTTTCGTGCAAATCGCTGATTCGATCCTTCGTCTGTCCAACGCCACCGACGATCTGGCCGCAGCGCTGGTAAACGATCTGATTCAAAACGACCCTCAGCTTCAACGTCGAAGAACCTTATTTAACGATCAAAGACAGCGAAATTGAAAACCTGGCCATTGAACGAGATCGATTTCGTGGTGCTCGACGTCGAAGCAATAACCGGCAAATCCATTCCCACCCGCATGATTGAGCTCGGCGCGTACCGCGTTTGCGCCGGTGAGATTTGCGACGAATTCCAAACCCTGGTCAATCCCGAATTGCCGCTGCCCAGGTTCATTTCAGCGCTGACCGGCATCACCAACGAAATGCTGCAGCGCGGCGCCGCGGTTCGAAGACGTGGTTAAGTCCTGGTTGAATTTCGCCGGCGACTCAGTCCTGGTGGCGCACAACTCAACCTTCGATCTCAATCTGCTTAACCAGGAAATTGCCCGGATCTTTCCCGGATGTCGCATGCGAAATCCGACCTCTGCACCGTTCAGCTCGCGCGCCGGGTAGCGCCCGCGCTCGAAGGCCACAATCTGGACGCGCTGGCCGATCACTTTGGCATCGAGATCAAGGGCGCCATCGCGCTGCCGGTGACGCGCGGGCGACTGCCCAGCGTGCTGTTGCAGCTGCTTGATGAGTTGGAAATTCGCGGCGTCCAAACTTTAGGGGACGCGCGCAATTTCAAGCTCACCGGCACATATCGCCGGCGCAGTCGTATGGGTTAACTCTCGACTCCTGAAACAGGTTCCGCCGGCCGGCTCGCGTCGCAGCAAAGTTCCTTCCCACAAAGAAAATAATAATCAGCACCGCCAGCCCAATCCCGATTGACGGATAGTAGTGCTGCAGAATCTCTTTCGCGTGCTCGCCATAACGCGCCGCTAAATAGCCCTCGAGCAGATAGCGAAACGTCCGCCCGGCCGCAATGGCTACGGTGAACCGCATCAGGTTCAGGCGAAATACGCCGGCCGAAACGACGAACAGTTTGAAAGGAAAGGGCGGCGGCAGGACCGATGCGACCAACACCGACAGCACGTCATACCGATCGATCAGGTCTTTAACGCGCTTTTGTTTTGATTCTGAAAAACGCGCGAGGGCCCGATGTCCGGCGCGTTTGGAAACCAAATACAAGCCGACACAGCCGGCGGTCGATCCGATCATCGCCGCCGCGACATAGATCAACATCCATGACGGACGCGACGCCGCCAGTAATTAGCAACATGGCATCCACGCCGCCGGGGATCGGAACCAGAACAGAATCGAGAAATGCGATCGCGAACAATCCAAATGGGCCAAATGAAAGCAGCCAGTGAGAAAACTTTCCCAGGCCGCTCAGTTATTTTATGAATCAGAGCTTTCAATTTGAGTTATCAGAGTCCTTCCTATTATTCATTCGCCGGACTTAGCCGCGGCCCTGCCCTTGCTCGATAAAAGATAAATTGCCAGTCCCACCAGACAGAGCGCGCCGACAATCGTTACGATCACCAATCCATTGTCTCGCAGGAAGCGCAGCACTCGCTCGCCGTAAAATACGGCGAGGATTCCCTCAGTGTAATAGCGAAGCCGAACGGGCTATCAGGATCGTCAGCAGAAACCGGCGCCGCGGAAATTGCAGGGCGCCCGCCGTTGCCACGAAAATCTTGAACGGCAAAGGTGGCGGTAACAGTGCCGGGATAGCCAGCGCTAAGATTCCAAACCGCGCGTATGCCTGCTCAACTCGCTGCACCCGATCCTCTCGAAAGCGGCGGTGCAGGACCGCGCGACCGCCGCGACTGAAGATCGTAGTACAGCAGCAAACAGCCAGTAACCGATCCCAGCGCCGGAAACAACGGAAAAAGAAAGCCGTTTCCGGATGCTTGTAACAGCGCGCGACGACCAGATAGTCGTTGATCTCAGGCAGCGAGAGCAATGACGAGTCCAGCGCTCCGATCAGAATCATCGCCGGACCGGCGATGTAAATCGGAACATGAACTATGAAAGTAGCCGAGACGTTTCGCGACGGCTTGCAGCCAATCAAACATGAAAACCTTGTTCAGAGTTCAAGCTTTGGCTTGCATTCGTAATCAGCAACCCGGAGGTTGAACTCTAAGCCGCAGACGCGCAACTTGTCTTATTTCGCCGGCGTGAAGATGGAAGGAGTGTCGTAAGTTACGCCAACGGTGACTCCCGATCGCGGGCTGAACTTTGTTAATCCCTTGATGCCCGCAAAGTCGAACCGCATTCCCGACGCCCGCACTTGCATGCCCACGCGCGCCTCGCCTTGCGATTCAGTGCCCAGCGGCCCGGTGCCGGGACGAGTGTTGGCCCGGCCGTTGACTTCGCCCACCAGGCTGAACGACTTTGTCGATGCGAACGATGCCGGCAAACCCATAAGTCACGACATCGTTTTGCGCGAAGGTTTGGGTTGGCGCGGAAAGTATCCCGACGCCCAGATTCCCGAACAGGTTCACCCGAGCGTTGCGGCCAAACTTCTTACCAACCAAGACCTGTCCAAAGGCGTTCGTTTGATTCAGGCCAATGCCGGTACTCTGATTCTGAATTCGGCAACTGCACGCCAAAACGAAATCCGAATGACGGCCAATTCGCAGTCTCGTTACGCAGTTTGATTTTCGCCCAGAGAGTAAAGTCACCCGTGTCGTGCGTCGAGTTTGCGCCCCAGGGGAACTGTCAAAGGAATGGTGCTCGGGCCACGAGTATTGATGCTAAGAAAGTTCTGGGCCACGCCCTCAATCTGAAACTCAACGTTCGGAGCAAACCCGATATTGATGCCAATCACGCCGGCCCGCGTCAAATCGCCGCTCAGACCGGAAACCGGATAACGCGCCCGCTGCACAAAATCGACTCCGGCCTCGATTCTCATCGAGCCGGGCGGAATGATGTCAACGTCTTCCGTCAGCAACGGCCGTTGCTGAGCGTGCGCCGCAGCCACGAGACCCAGTGTCAGGGCCATCAAGGCGATACGCTTTAACCATTGATCCTGCTCGCATCATCGTTGCCGAATGAACCCGAAAAATCTTAAATTCGAGCGAATTGTAATGCCTGCCCGCGCGATGCGTCAATCAAATGTCCGACAAACTTCAGGAAGCTCTGATCAAGGTCAGATTGAAAATAGCATTTGCTCCTCCCTTTGGGAGGGGCTGGGGGAGGGCGCAGCTACGGCAACACGAAAAGTAAAATTACCTTCGTGCGCGGGCTTTCTGCCCGCGCGGGATCTTTTTTGGGCATCGACTCGTAGCTGCGCCCCTCCCCTAACCCCTCCCAGAGGGAGGGGAATCTACTTATTCAGAGATTCCTAAAGCTTGTCGTGACATTGCCTGTGATACCATTCGCGCCAACAACATCGAGGGTCACAAACAAGATATGAACAGGCTCAAGGCTATCTCACTGGCAACCTTATTGGTGCTCTCCTCCGGGCGGGCTGCTGCCGAAACCGGCCGCGCAACAAAACACTCAAAACGCTTTCGATCGCGGGTCTCAAAGATCGAGTTACGATCCGGCGCGACGAGCGAGGCATTCCATACATCGAGGCGGCCAACGACGACGATCTCTACTTCGCCCAGGGCTACGTGACGGCCGGGCGAGAGCAATATAATCAACTGAAGTATAC